>Ga0247741_1000122_pt1 | contig 54504 bp, 50 predicted proteins | sample UWRJL213509R2_FD_180945 | JGI IMG/M metagenome (GOLD analysis project Ga0247741, IMG submission 180945) | Plant litter microbial communities from Arlington Agricultural Research Station in Wisconsin, United States - UWRJ-L213-509R-2 | ecosystem: Environmental > Terrestrial > Plant litter >... | reverse complement strand
GGTGCGGGCAATCAGGATTTCGTTGAGCTGGCGGGCGCGGTCGTTCAGGGCTGCATTCAGCTTTTCGGCGTTGCTGTCCATGGTGGACGCGCGCGTTTCGAACTGGCTGAGAATGGTGTTGCCGTGGGTGCTGAGGTTCGAGGTCAGCGAGTCCAGGCGATTGTCGAATTCGTTGGCGAGCGCGAAGCCGGAGGACGTCAACGTCTGCAGCAGCGAATCCGTCTTCGCGGCCAGCAGGCTGCCGAGCGACTGGATGGCGGATTCCGACTTTTCGGTAATCGTCGCGGCGCGCGTGTCGATCATCGACGCGAAGGCTTCGCCCGAGGTCGCAAGACGTACGGCGATTTCTTCGGTGGCGAGCGACAGGTCTTCGCGCAGCTGGTCGTGGACACCAACGATCGAGGTGCGGATGCGCTCGGCGTGGTTGACGATCGCCTCGCGCTCGGAACCGAGTTCATGGACGAGACCGCGAACGCGCAGTTCGTTGTCGGCATAGCTGCGCTCGAGGGCATTGACCTCGGAATGCACGAGCGTTTCGAGCTCTGAAGCGCGAGCGATGGTGCGCTCGATGCCTTCATTCATGGCCGAGACTTCGCGGCGCACGGCCTGGCCGACGGTCATGATGCGTTCGGAGGCGATAGTTTCCGGCTCGGAGAGACGCAGCGCCACTTCGGCCATCGAGCGTGCGGCATTGCGCATGTCCTGGGCGCGGGCCATCATGATGGCGAATGCGTAGAACAGCAGCACGGGGATGATTATGCCGACGAGGCCGGCGATCACGCCGGGGAGGGCGATGACGTCGGACAGCGAACGGATCTGCCAGATCTGCGGCGAATAGAGCAGCGACATCAGGCCGAGGCCGCCGACGATCCACAGAAGCGAAACGAGCGTGGCATTGCGGAGCGCCGGACGCGCCGAGCCGTTGTCGAGCGATTTCAGAAGCGAAGCGGGGCTGATCCGGCTGCCGTCATTGGCGGCGTAGGCCGGCGCCCGCGATGCCTGTTCCGGAGGGCGTGCCGCGGCCTGGCTGCGCTGCGGCTGCTTGGCATCGTCTTTACGCTGATTGCGGATCTGGGTTTTTTCGGACACTTTTGCCTCCGAGGCGTCGGGCTTCTTAACTTGAAGAGACGGCGTGGGTTCGTCGTCGAAGTCGATCTGCAGGGCTTCGTCCAATGCTTTGAACGCCTTGTCCTCGATCGATTCGTTGTACTTGTTGTTCGCCATTCCGTTACGCCTCGTTACATCTCAGCCGGTTCACTACGCATCCGGGCTTCCGCGCCGCCCGAACAAACCTTGCCTCTGAACCCATCCGCTCAGGATTAGAGCGCGGATAAGTATGTCATTTCAGAGTGGATAGCTGCTTTCCCACACATAAGGTATCAAAACATTACCATTATCCACTTGGCGAGCAAAGGCATACGCAACCCAGCTCTCCCAGTCGTATCGTAGTGACACATCCGGGCCTGCTAGACAATTAACGCGTTCGGTCGAATGCCTGGTTATTAACGCTTCATTAATCGAGTTTAACGGGAGCAGGGCATTGAAATCCAATGCGTTAGAAGTGTTTTGCGGGCGTTAACCATACGGCGAGAAATTCGCCCTGAATGCGCCCGAATTTAACGCGATTGGCACTGCGCCCGCACATCATCGATCCAACGGCGGGACTTAGACGGGAGAATTGGTATCATGGCAGCAGTCAGTATTGCGTTCGCAGCGCCAGATAATTGCAAGGGGCAGGCGCCCTCGCAGTTGAGGCCGATCGATCTTGTCCATCTGGCAAACCAGACGATGGGTGACAAGGCCCTGGAACTGGAGGTCCTGCAGATGTTCGCGCGGCAGGCGCGCTCCTGCCTGCACGAGATGTCGGCCGGCGATGCCATGGCGGTTGCAGCGGCCGCCCACAAGCTCAAGGGTGCCGCAGGCGCCGTCGGCGCCTTCAAGGTGCGCGACGCGGCGGAAATGCTGGAAAGCAATTGCGGCGATGCAGCCGCCATGGCCGGCGTCGGCGTGGCCGTCATTGAAGCCGAAAACTTCATCCTCAAGCTTTGCCGCTGACCATCGGCTGAAAAGCGACTTATTCGCGACACACAGGCAACTGTGTCGAAACCGACACGACCCGCTGGTCCATTCCGGAGCAGCGGGTCTTTTTACGGCAAGTCGCGTGGCGCATTTTGACAAGCGTGTCGCTTATAAATCTGGAATGAAGAAGCCGAGGGCGGTCGTTGTTGACTGCCTGGCTTATTTGTTGGAAGTAAAATTCCAAACCCATCCCACTGATGATCACCGGAAATCACCATGCCCAAACTGACCATTGTCGCCTTCGACGGTACGCGCTTCGATCTTGATGTCGATCAAGGATCGACCGTCATGGAAAACGCCGTTCGCAATTCCGTGCCGGGCATCGATGCCGAGTGTGGCGGCGCCTGTGCATGCGCTACCTGTCATATCTACGTCGATGACGAGTGGACCGAGCGCGTCGGTCCGCCACAGGCGATGGAGGAAGACATGCTCGATTTCGCCTTCGACGTGCGCCCAACGTCGCGTCTTTCCTGTCAGATCAAAATGAAGGCGGCGCTCGATGGGCTGACCGTTCACGTGCCCGAGCGGCAGGCCTGATCGCAAAACTGATCGCAAGACAAAAAAAGCCCCGCTGGCCGAGATGACGAGCGAGGCGAGGTAGGCGCGTCACCTACGGTCGAGGGAGGATCGACCGCGGCTTCGCAACGCGCCAGGAGAACCCAGAAAACGAAGGCTCCGGCTGACCGAGCTGAAACTTTCGAATGTCTGAATATTAGCGCGTTGTGTTTCATAAGGCTATGGTGAGAAATCACCATTCAATGGCTGGGGCGCCGCGAGTTTCGCACAGGTTTCGTTGCGCGGCTAAGCTTTCCAGGTCGTTTTTACGCCGAGAATCAGCTATTTTTCGCCGCCGGATGTTTTGATCCGGTTGTTCAGCAGGCGAAGCATGCGCTTCTGGAAATTGACTGCCTCGACCTGATCGAATCGCGCCTGCAGCCGATCATGCTCGGCGATGCCGTCGGTCGATACCTCGGTGACCATTTCCTGCATGCGCTCGCAATTCGGCTGTGAAGGCAGCGCGAGGATCCTCCGTTCCATCGCCCGTGCCTGCGTTCTGGCAATCTCGGCGTGACGTTCCTCGTGGCGCTTGATGTCGCTCGAAAGCGTGTCCCAGATCATCGACAGCTCGGGGCTGGCGCCGCGCCTGTTCTTCCAGCGCGGCAGGATGATCTGCGTGTGGACGGTGACGCGCGCGCCGCCGACGCGGCAGCGACCGTTTTCTTCGACATACGTCGCATCTCCGCCGAAGCGGATCTTGGTGGCGCCGGGATGGCGGGCGGAGGAGCCGTTGGCCGTCGGGCCGCGGGTGCTTAGCTGGTCGTCGAGTTCGTCGGCTGTTTTGCCCTTGATGTCGAAGTAGGAGTAGCTCTTCGTCGCAACGACTGCGGCTCCTGCAGGATTGCCGGTCGCAAGCGAAATGGAAATGGCGAGGAGGAGCGGCATATAACGCGGTACGGACGGCATTCTGCGAATACTCATGTTGAAGTTTGCCGGAGCTTGGGGCATAGCCACCGCGAGCGCAATACGATTGCGCGGTTTTTTCGATCGATAGGACAAATGCCGTTGGCACAGCTTGGGAGCAGTTTCTGGCGCGTCGGGCACGGCCGCGAGATTGAACTCGGTCGCCGATCGGTGATCATGGCGATCGTCAATGTGACGCCGGATTCGTTTTCCGACGGCGGCCGGTATGACAGCGTCGATAGGGCTGTCGCGCATGCGCTGAAAGCCGTTGAGGACGGCGCCGAGATTATCGATATCGGCGGCGAATCCACGCGTCCGGATGCCGAGGTCGTTACCGCCTCTGAAGAGCAGGCGCGGGTGTTGCCTGTCATCGAGGCGCTTCGGACGAAGACCAAGGCGCTGATCTCGATCGACACCTATCGCGCCGAGACAGCGCGGCTTGCGGTTGCCGCGGGCGCCCACATCGTCAACGACGTTTTCGGATTGCAGAAAGAACCGGATATCGCGGCTGTCGCCGCGACCTCGGGCGCAGGTCTCTGCATCATGCACACCGGTCGCGACCGGGAAAAGCTATCCGATCTGATCGCCGACCAGTTCCTGTTTCTTGAACGATCGCTCGAGATTGCCGGTCGTGCAGGCGTGTCGCGGGAGTGCATCGTTCTCGACCCGGGGTTCGGCTTTGCCAAGGATACGCAGGAAAACCTCGAGCTGATGGCGCGTACCGACGAACTCCATCGTCTGGGCTTCCCCTTGCTGGCGGGGACGTCGCGCAAGCGTTTCGTCGGCGCGGTGACCGGGCGCGAAGCAGCCGATCGCGATGCCGGAACGGCTGCAACCAGCGTCTTGCTGCGCCTGAAGGGGGCAGCTATTTTTCGGGTACACGATGTCGCAATCAACAGGGACGCGCTTGCAGTCACCGATGCTATGCTGGCGGCACGCGATGCATTCGAGCGGAAGGGCACGGCATGAGCACCACCTACACAATCACCCTGCAGAACTGCGCCTTCTTTGCCCGTCATGGCGTTCATGATGAAGAGGAGTTTCTGGGCCAACGGTTTTTCGTGGATGCCGAACTCGATGTGGTGGCCGGCACGGCGCTGGAGAGCGATTCGATCGACGACACGGTGAATTACGGCATCGCCTTCACCGTCATCGAGGAGATCGTTACCGGCAAGCGCCGCTATCTCATCGAGGCGCTGGCGCTCGATATCGCCAAGGGCCTCTGTCAGAAGTTTCCGCAGATCACCCGCGCCAAGATCACGGTGCGCAAGCCGAATGCGCCGGTCCCTGGCGTGCTGGATTTCGTTCAGGTGAGCGTCGAACATTTTGTCTGAGATCGCTTTTCAGACTGCTACACTCGGGCTCGGCGGCAATATCGGCGATCCCGTGCATGCCATGGCGCTGGCGCTGCAAGCTCTTGATGCGCGTCCGGATTGCCGCGTGACCACGGTGTCGCGTCTCTATCGGACGCCGCCATGGGGCAAGACGGATCAATCCTATTTCTTCAATGCCTGTGCCTCGGTCTCGACATCGCTGGCGCCGGAGGCGTTGCTGGATGTCTGCCTCGACATCGAGCGCGGCATGAAGCGGGAGAGGATCGAGCGTTGGGGCCCGCGGACGCTCGATATCGATGTGCTGACCTATGCCGATCTCGTTCAGGATGCACCGCGATTGCAATTGCCGCATCCGCGCATGACGGATCGCGGTTTCGTGCTGATGCCGCTCGCGGATTTCGCTGCTGACATGATCGTCGATGGTGTTGCTGTGGCTGAATGGCTTGCCAGGGCCGATGTCACCGGTATCGAGGTGGCCGATCAGAGCCCGCAATGGTGGCGCACCGCCTGAAACGCAAGAGCGGCCGAGACGGCCGCTTCGCAAGGGATTCTTCTGGCGATCCGTTCTACTCGACCGATCCGACCGTCATCTCGTCGACTTGGCGTGACAGCGTCAGGCCGATGACCGGGATCATCTGGCTTTCGACCTTCACCGATACCGTCACGTTCATGGTCTTGTCATCGCGGACGCGGGCGATCATCGCGCCGTTCAGCTTGGCACGGTTGAGGCCGACGACGACGGTGTCGTCAGTGACAGTGCCGGAGATGACGTCCAGACCCTTGCCTTCGGCGCCATCCAGGAATTTGCCCTTGTAGCTATTGCCGGACTGGGTGATCAGCGCGCTCATCGGCTGCTTGAAGACGCCGACGCGGCAGCTGCCGTCAAGCTTGACGCCGGTGCCGTCCGAAACGGGTTCGCCGACCAGATTGCAGGTGAACTTGGTGCCCTTGTACTTGCCGGCAACGATTTCGCCCGGACCTTTCCAGGAGCCGGCGATGGACTCGAAGAATGCCTTGTCGCGCGTTGCAGCGGTTGCGGACGGAGCCATGTCGATGACTGGCGAAAGAGCGATCGCCGCGAGGCCGAAGAGAGAGAGAAACTTGCGCGAGTACATGGAATTTCCTTGGCGAACCATATCGCTGAACTGGTGCCAAGTTTTGCCGAAAAATGGTTAATGCTTGGTTTCCGAGCAGTCGAAAGCCTTGCGTGCCAAGGCTATTTCACGCTGTGCCTACGTCCGGGCTGCTAGATATAAGCTGTTGAATTAACTGGTGATCGTGCTGCCATGTGGCCGCATCGCAACAGGGCTGTGGCTTAAGATTCAACCTTGCCCGCCGTTGCTCTTCTGCGTCATCGACGGCGTCAGGTCGCCGATGAAGTCGCCGATTCCCGGGCGCTTGAGGGCGCGAAACGCCAGCGGGCGGCAGAGATCCATGGCGGCGATTCCAATGCGCGCAGTCATAAGCCCGTTGATGACGCCTTCGCCGAGCCTTGCCGACAGCTTCGATGCCAGTCCATGACCTAGCACCTGCTGCACGAGGCTGTCGCCGACCGCAATCGATCCGGTGACGGCGAGATGGGCCAGCACGTCGCGCATCAGGCGGATCATCCCCAGCGTGCCTGGCCGGCCGCCATAGAGTTCGGCCATGGCGCGGATCAGCCTTGAGGCCTCGTAGAGCACGTAGAGAAGATCGACGATCGCGCGCGGGCTGACGGCGGTGACGATCGAGACGCGCTTCGATGCGTTGAGGATCAGGCCTCTGGCCTGGCGATCGAGGGGCGCCAGCAATTCACGCTCGGCAAGCGCCACCAGATGCGGCGCGTCGATGATATCCGTTTCGGCCGCCTTCAATGTGGCGCGGCCACGAGCGGTTTCCGGCTTGGCGGCCAGAAGATGTTCCAAGCTCTTGACCAGCGCACGCGCCTTGGCGGGCTTCGTTTCGAGGATCGCCGCTTCCGCTTCTGTCTTGATGGTCTGTACGGCCGCCAGCCGCATCATGCCGGCGGTTTCCCTGACGACAATGGCGATGACGGCCAGAATGCCGATGCCCAGAGCCGCGAGCGCTGTGTAGCCCAGCCAGTCGGCGCGGGTGAAGAGGTTGCGGATCAGGCTGTCGGTCCACAGCCCGAAGGCGAGCGAAAACAGCAGGCCGAAGGCGCCGAGCGCGATCTTGGCGAAGGACGTCCGGCGCTTGCGGGGCAGGGCGACCGGGACGGGTGGTATATCCTTGTCCGGGTTGAGGAAGGGATCGTCCTCATCCGATGTCAGCACGACTTCGCCCGAGAAGCTTGCTGGTTTGCGCGACTGCGGCTGCGTCTCTGTTGTCGTCGTGCTCCGCGGCGCGTCGTCTTCGAAGGCGAAAGCTGCCGGTGTGCGGCGCGGGTGCTGTTCCGAGGGCGGCTTGATCATGCGAGGCGATCTCCGAACAGAAACTGCATGGCGCGGTCGAGGCGGATGTGCGGCACCGACAGCTTGATGCCGCCGCCGGTTTCGTCGAGTGCCGGCGGGCGGAAGCGGACGACGCTGACCTCGGGTAATTGGACATCGCGATCACCTGATTCGAAGCTGGCGAATAGCGCTTCGGGATTTTCAGGAAGATCGCCCGGAAAGATCGCGGTCTTCTTCAGGCCGTCAAAGGTCTCCCCCGCGATGGTTTCGCCCTCGATCGGCGTGCCAACGATGACCGGGAGTTCAAGGCCGTCGCGCTTGACTGTTGCTTCCCGCGTGGCACGCACAGAGGCCAGCGCCATGACGTCGATGCCGGCGCCGGCCATGCCGATCCGCTGGATGGCACGATCGACGAGACGGCGCGTCAGGGCGTCCAGACGGTGGTGGCTCTCGTGATGCAGGTGATCGGCCTTGGTGGCGGCCACCAGAACGCGGTCGATGCGGCGACCGAGTAGCGAGGACAGCAGCGAGTTTGTGCCGGGGCGGAAGCAGGCAAGAACATCGGTGAGCGCCCTTTCCAGGTCCTGTACCGCCTCGGGCCCGCGATTGATCGCCTGCAGCGCGTCGATGAGGACGATCTGACGGTCGATGCGGGAGAAATGCTCGCGGAAGAATGGTTTCACCACCACCGACTTGTAGGCCTCGTAGCGCCGCTCCATCATCGCCCACAGCGATCCCTTCTCCGGTCGGCCTTGCGGCGGTAGGATCAGAGGCGCAAAGGTCAGCGCAGGGGAGCCATCAAGATCGCCGGGTAGCAGGAAGCGACCGGGCGGCAGCGTCGACAGCGAGCGCTCGTCGGATTTGCAGGCCTTGAGGTAATCGGCGAAGGCGGTCGCCAATCCGCGCGCGCGCATCTCGTCGGCGGGTTCGGTGATGTCGCAGGCGCCTGTCAGTTCAAGCCATGGCTGCGCCAGTTCGTTGCGGATACCGGTGCGCGCCAGTGCGATCGTCTCTTCGCTGAAGGTGCGAAAGTCCTTGGCCAACAGCGGCAGATCGAGCAGCCACTCGCCGGGATAATCAACGATATCGATCGACAGCCGGCCGGGCGAGAACAGGCGGTTCCAGCCGCTGGCGCTCTGATAGTCGATCGTCAGGCGCAATTCGGAGATGGCGCGCGTCGAGTCCGGCCAGATCCGGTCCTTCACCAGTGCCCTTATGTGATCCTCGTACTGGAACCGGGGCACCCCGTCGTCCGGCTGTTGCTCGAGACGCACCGCGGACACGCGACCGGACTGCACGGGTTCGAACAGCGGCAGGCGGCCGCCATGGAGGAGATTGTGCACCAGGGAAGATATGAACACCGTCTTGCCGGCGCGCGACAGGCCGGTGACGCCTAGCCGTATCGTCGGGTTGACAAGGCCGGCCGCACGGTCGGTCAGGTTGTCGAGCGCAATACGCGCGTCGTCGGTGAAGGATGTCATGCTGGGCGGCAAGGCAAAATTCCAGTTTCTGGGCTTAACGGCATATAGGAACCGGCAGGCCGAAGAAAAAGACGCCTGGCGACAGCGTCAGCCGTTCATGAAGTCGATAAGGCGCCATCCGTTGAGGCCGACATTGTAATCGAGGATGGCAAGGCCGCCGGGCGGGAAGCCGTTCGGCAATGTCTGGGCAATCGCCTGGTGGCCGATCAGGGTTTCCAGCGCCTGCTCGATGACAGGATTGTGGCCGACCAGCATGACCGAGCCGACATCCAATTGAGCGCCGATGATATCGAGGTATGTCTCTGCCGTGGCGTTGTAGAGCGCATCGACGAAGCGGATGTCGAGGTTTTCGCCCATGGCGCGATGAACGGCCTCGGCGGTCTGGCGGCAGCGCAACGCCGTCGAACTCAGGACCCGATCTGGGCGGTATCCCTTGTCGGCAGCATTCTCGCTTAGAATTTCGGCATCGGCATAGCCTTTTTCACTCAGCGGTCGGTCGAAATCGCGTTGTCCATCCGTCGGCGGAGATGCTTCGGCGTGCCGTAGGAGGTAGATCCGGGACGGCGGAGGCGTGATTGCGTTCATCGGCGTTTCCCCGGTCGAGTGGCCTTTTTCAGTAACGTCAGCGTGGTGCTGTCGTCAACCGTGTCGACTGTTCCTGCGGCCAAAGTCCAGCGCAAGCTTTCGTGAGGCCGAAGGCGCCAAGCGGCAAACGCGAGAAATAGTGACGTAAAAATAGCCTGTTAGCTCAAAATTGTGACAGATTTAAAAATGTGTTTACCTAACGGATTCGACTTGAATCACACGCGTCGGTCGGGATATACAGCCGCCAGATGAGATGTTCTTCAGGAGAATCGCGTTGAGTGAGAAGATCGATCTTAGCCAATACGTGCCCTCGGAAGAGGAAGAGTTTATGAACGGCAACCAGCGGGCCTATTTCAGGGCCAAGCTTGTTGCCTGGAGAAACGACATCCTCAGAGAGGCGCGCGAAACCCTCGAGCATCTTGCTGAGGAAAGCGCAAACCATCCGGATCTCGCCGACAGGGCGTCGTCCGAGACGGATAGAGCCATTGAGCTGCGCGCCCGTGATCGCCAGAGAAAGCTGATTTCCAAGATCGATGCAGCACTGCAGCGGATCGAAGAAGGAACCTACGGCTATTGCGAGGAAACCGGTGAACCGATCGGCCTCAAGCGTCTCGACGCTCGCCCGATCGCAACGCTTTCCATCGAGGCGCAGGAGCGTCACGAGCGCCGCGAGAAGGTCTACCGGGACGAATAGGACTGCTCAGACCATGCATCGAAAAAGGCACCGCTTGATCGCGGTGCCTTTTTTGTTTGCGAGATCGTCATCCGAAGATCGACCGCCGTTAGCGGCCGCCTTCTGGTCGCAGACATTATTTGTCGCGATTGACGCTCATCTCTCCGAAAATGCGCGCGACTTCGTTCTGAAGGGCGGCGTCGGCGCCCGTCATCGGCGCCATCTCCGGATCACGGCGCGGCAGATTGCTTGGCGTTGGCCGGATCGGCGTGGGCTGCTGCGGCTGCGGTACGATACGCTCGGCGGAGAGATTGACGTTCATCTCTTCTTCGAGGACGCGCTGGAAATCGCTCGGCTGGGCGGACGGGGTGATCGGGCGTGCAATCGTGGGGGCAACCGGTGTCGGTGCGAAGGGTTGCTGCGGTGCGGCCGGGTAGGGGTTTGGCGCGTGCGCCACGGGCGTAGCCATCACCTGCGGCTCGATCCGCTGCGGCGAGAGAACGCGTTGGCGGGCGGAATCGAGAATATCGGCAGCAGCGGATGCCTCGATCGGCGCAGGCTCCGGCTGGCTGAAGACAGGCTGCGTCCTGACCGGTTGGGCGATGACGGGTGGAACGTTGATCGGTTGCGGGGCGACGGGCGGCTGCGGGCGTGCTTCGATCGGCGCGGGGATAGGGGCCGGCGTGGCGACAGGTGCGGTGCGGGGCGCCCGCTCCATCTCCGTTTCGAAGACGGGTTGGCGTTGCACGGGCTCCGGCGCGTAAGGCTCGACGTCGATCGGGGCCGGTTCCGGTTCGGGCGCGTATTCCTCGACCGGCGACAGCGTGCGGGCGATGATCGGCTTGGGCGTCGGAGGCGCGACAGGTTCAGTGGCAGCGATCATCACCGGCTGCTCGATGGTCTGATTCTGTACCGGCGGTTGCTCCGGTTCCGAATCGTCGATCGGCAGAATCCTGCTTTCGATGACGATGTCCGTTGGGCCGCCGATCATGATCAGATGCTCGACATCGTCGCGGCGCACAAGAACGAGGCGACGGCGGGCGTCGACTGCTGCGGCATCCAGCACCTGAAGGCGTGGTTGGCGGTTGCGGCCGCCGCGGACGAAGGGCGACGGCGCCCGGTTGCGCATGATCCAGAGGATCGCGACGAGAAGCACCAATGCGATGGCCACGCCGCCTGCGGCAATGAAGAAGCGGCTGCCATAAGCTCCCATGAGGTCATCGAACATATTCACCTACTCCTTTGCGGCTCTCAACCACATGACGACTTTTAGGCTTCGTAGACAAGGGGAAGGCGCCTTGTCCAGTCATCGAAAGCCGCAAGTCTCTTCCGTGGCATCGTCTTATTCGACATTTAACGGCAAAAGTGGCGCTGTAGCTTGTGAATTCAATCACTCTTCATGGTTACTGGTGTTTTTGGCGAGGCAGCAAATTGCTAAGAAGGAAGAAGCGCCTGATTCCTGCTTCGTCTCTTAGTCATTGAGTGAAGGCCGGCAGGCAATGCGAGGAACTACATGACGAAATCCCGTCAGGCCGACAATTTCAGCGAACCGCTCGTGGACCGTGGAGGACGCGCCGGTACGGCTTTGCGGATCCTGCTGCTCGCGCTCGTGTTGATCGGCGCCGCGGCCGCCTTTGTCGTGTTCAAGCGTTCGCTCGACAACGAGATGGTTCTGGGCGTGCTCGGCGTGCTCGCCATGGTCGGTATCTTCTTCCTTGTATCGTCGATCATCGGCTTCATCGAGGTCATGCCGCAGCATCAGTCCGACAGCTTGGCGCGGGCCTTTCTCAACAGCCATCCCGACGGGTCGCTGATCACCGACGACAAGGGCCGGATCGTCTACGCCAACGCAGCCTATGGAGCGCTGACCGGCGCGCGGAAGTCGACCGAGGTGCAGACGCTGGAAGCGCTGCTGTCGCGTCACCGCGAATCGAACGAGGCTCTCTACCGGCTGTCGAACGGTCTGAGGGAAGGCCGCGAAGGCCGCGAGGAGTTCCGGCTGCTGCGTGCGCTGGGACCATCGCTCAACGGATCGGGCGCCCACTGGTACCGCTTGAAGGCACGGGTGCTGCAGGGCGAGGAAAGCGGTGGCAAGCCGCTGCATATCTGGCAGATCAGCGACATCACCTCCGAGCGTGACGACCAGGAGCGGTTCTTCAAGGAATTGCAGAACGCCATCGATTATCTCGACCATGCACCGGCCGGGTTCTTCTCCGCCGGCCGCAAGGGCGAAATCTTCTATCTGAACGCGACGCTGGCCGAGTGGCTGGGCATCGATCTCACCAAGTTCATTCCGGGTTCGATGACGATCGGCGACATGGTGGCCGGCGAGGGGCTGGCTCTGATCCAGTCGGTGCAGGCCGATCCGGGTCTCAAGAAGACGGTGACGCTCGATCTAGACCTGAAGAAATCCAACGGCCAGAGCGTGCCGGTACAGATCGTTCACAGCGTTACCTCAATGCGCGACGGTGCACCGGGTGAGAGCCGCTCGATCGTGCTGACGCGTCGCGACAGCAAGGACGGCGATCAGTCGGCATCTGCCGCCTCGATGCGCTTTACCCGCTTCTTCAACAACACGCCGATGGCAATTGCTTCGGTCGATGGCGACGGCCGCATCCTGCGGACCAACGCGCCGTTCCTTAAGCTGTTCTCCGGGATTGTCTCGCGCGATGATGTCGAGAATGGCGCTCTGTTCGAGACGATCGTGCAGGACATCGACAAGCCGCGGCTTCAGGGTGCGCTTGCGGCGGCGAAGGATCGCCAGGGCGATATTCCGCCGCTCGATTCCAAGACCCAGGCCGACGACGCCCGCCATTTCCGCTTCTACGTCAACGCCGTGATCGACCAGAGCGACGAGGCGCCGGAAGAGGCGGCGATCGTCTATGCCGTCGAGGTGACCGAGCAGAAGGCGCTCGAGGCGCAGATGGCGCAGACGCAGAAGATGAACGCTGTCGGTACGCTTGCCGGCGGTATCGCGCACGACTTCAACAACGTGCTGACCGCCATCCTGCTGTCGTCCGACCACCTGCTGCTGCAGGCGCGCCCGGCCGATCCGGGCTTTGCCGACCTGATGGAGATCAAGCGCAACGCCAACCGCGCCGCCGTGCTGGTGCGCCAGTTGCTGGCCTTCTCGCGCAAGCAGACGATGCGGCCGACGGTGCTTAACCTCACCGACGTGGTCGGCGATCTCAGGATGTTGGTCGATCGATTGCTGTCGGGCACCAACGTCAAGCTCGACGTCGAATACGGGCGCGATCTGTGGCCTGTGAAGACCGACCTGTCGCAATTCGAGCAGGTGCTGATCAATCTCTGCGTCAACGCCCGCGATGCAATGCCCGAAGGCGGCAAGCTGACGGTGCGGACGAAGAATGCGACGGCGGCCGAAGTCGCGGCCTTCAACTACTCCTACATGCCGCCGGAAGACATGGTGCTGATCGAGGTGTCCGACAACGGCACCGGGATCGCGCCTGAAATCATGGACAAGATCTTCGAGCCGTTCTTCACTACCAAGGAAGTCGGCAAGGGCACCGGACTCGGGCTCGCCATGGTCTATGGCATCGTCAAGCAGTCTGGCGGCTATATCCAGCCGGAGTCGGAAGTCGGCAAGGGCACGACCTTCCGCGTGTTCCTGCCTCGCCATATCGTCGAGCCGGCGATTGCCGCCGAAGCTGATGCGGTGACGCCGAATGCCGGCAATGTGGTGCCGTTGCTGCCGGTGAAGCCCGAGCAGCCGGAAGATCTGACCGGGTCTGCCGTCATTCTGCTGGTCGAGGACGAGGAGGCGGTGCGGCGCGGCGGCAAGCGCATGCTCGAGACGCGCGGCTACACCGTGCATGAGGCCGGCTCCGGCGTCGAGGCGCTCGACATCATGGAAGAGCTCGACGGCAAGGTCGATATCGTCGTGTCCGACGTCGTCATGCCGGAGATGGATGGGCCGACACTGCTGCGCGAACTGCGCAAGAAATATCCTGACATGAAGTTCATCTTCGTTTCGGGTTATGCCGAAGACGCATTCGCCCGCAACCTGCCGCCGGAATCGAAATTCGGGTTCCTGCCGAAGCCGTTTTCGCTGAAGCAGCTGGCTGTGGTGGTCAAGGAGACGCTGGAGAGCTGAGGGAGCTTGGCGCGGCTTGGTTGTGCCGCACGCTAAAAGCTGAGTGAGATATTCACCAGACCGCATCACACGCCAAAACCCCACGCAGCCTTCGCGCCCGTGTCTGAACCATGCACTGCACTCGGACGGGGCGCTGGAAACCACCTCGATAGAGTAAAGTAATATGGCGCCTTCCAGCGCCCCGTTCGGCGGTTTATGCCCGAACTCCGGTCTCTCTGCAGTCCGTCTTCCAATCTTTGCGACGGCCTTGTGTGCCTCACAGGCACGTCCGGGGCACTCCAGCGGTGACACGCAAAAGACGTGACGGTCCGCCAGCCCCGGAGGGAGACCATTTTCTCGGACCCATGATGTGAGGTTTTGCGTCCTACCCTCACACCCCGCGCCGATCCCGCCTCGCCGGCACGCCTGCCGGTGTATCCGATAACGGGACAGGGTTAGTTTAGGGAAGGGCGGGGTGACGAGGAAAATCGAAGTAGAAATTTCAAGTAAGTTGTTGATCTCGAACGGAAGCCGCACCCGCAACATCCCTCATTCCTGTCCTTGTGACAGGAATCCAGCATGCGCAAGTCCTTGGGCATGGAAGACTCTCCATCCCAAGGAAATGACTCATTCACGGCGTCGACACGCCGTGGCTGGATCACCAACACAAGGATGAGGGCGGTGAGGGCGTACACCGCGGCGGAGAGGTCAGTAGCCAGGCGCTTAAAGCATTCCGTCACCACATCCATTCTCCTCGCTACCGACAAAAGCCGCGTCCCCCATATTGCATCGCAGCGACCATGGTGCCTATAACGGTGCCACTCACCACGGACCCGGTGAAACTCCGGGTGGCTCTTCTGGCCGCCGATCCGCCAGACAACGCAAAACCTGCACGCCACCATGAACGCCCGACACGCGGCGTTCGGCCACGCTTTGCGAAAGACATCATCTCATGCACGCATCCTCCATCCGCCGGGATTGGTTCGCCAATCCGACGCGCGAAATGCTCGCCGGCGCCGTCGCCACCTTTGCGCTGATCCCCGAGGTCATCGCCTTCTCCTTCGTCGCCGGCGTCGATCCTCAGGTCGGTCTGTTCGCCTCCTTTGTCATCGGCATCGTCATCGCCTTTACCGGCGGACGCCCGGCGGTGATTTCGGCGGCGGCCGGATCGGTGGCGCTGGTCGCGGCTCCGCTCGTCCATGCCCACGGCTTGCCCTATCTGTTCGCAGCCGGCCTGCTCGCCGGCGTCATCCAGATCGTTTTCGGCCTGTTGAAGCTCGGCGTCTTGATGCGCTTCGTGTCGAAATCGGTGCGGACCGGTTTCGTCAACGCGCTGGCGATCCTGATTTTCGGGGCGCAGCTACCGCATATCATCGGCGGCGATTGGATCGCCTACCTGATGCTGGCGGCCGGTCTCGTGGTCATCTATGTCACGCCGCGCATCACCACCGCCATTCCGTCGCCGCTGATCTGCATCCTGCTCCTGACCATCGCCGCAGTCGCTTTCGATCTGCCGGTGCTGACCGTCGCCGATCTCGGCAAGCTGCCGGATTCGTTGCCGGTCTTCGGCTGGCCGTCGGTGCCGCTGAACCTTGAGACGTTGAAGATCATCGCCGGCCCGGCGCTGGCGATTGCCATGGTCGGCCTGCTGGAATCAATGATGACCGCAAGTGTCGTCGACGATCTCACCGACACGACGAGCAACAAGAACCGCGAATGCACCGGCCTTGGCATCGCCAACGCCGCCGCCAGCCTGTTCGGCGGTATCGCCGGTTGCGGCATGATCGGCCAGACGGTGAGCAACGTGAAATATGGCGGCCGTGGTCGTCTCTCGACGCTGTTTGCCGGCGCGCTGCTGTTGATCCTGATGGTGCTGTTGAAGCCGTGGGTATCTGAGGTGCCGGTGGCGGCGCTGGTGGCGATCATGGTCATGGTCTCGATCGACACCTTCGACTGGTCGTCGCTGAAGACCATGGTGGTGCACCCGAAGACCTCGAGCATCGTCATGCTGGCGACCGTCGTCGTCACCGTGTTCAGCGCCAACCTGGCGCTCGGCGTCACCGTCGGCGTGCTCCTGAGCGGGGTGTTCTTCACCTTCAAGGTCGCCAAGCTGCTGAAGGTCGAGGCAGCAACGGATGCCGCTGCGAAACAAGTCTCCTACCGCGTCTCCGGCCAAGTGTTCTTCGCCTCCGCCGACGTCTTCATCGACGCCTTCGATATCGCCGAGGCCGAGGGCATGGCCGTTACGATCGACGTGTCGCAGGCGCATTTCTGGGACATCACCGCGGTGGCGGCGCTGGACCGGGTGGTGCAGCGTTTTCGGGCGCATGGCGTTGCGATCGACGTCATCGGTCTCAACGAGGCGAGCGCGACCCTGATCGGCAGGCTCGACAATGCGCCTGATCTCAAGGAGGTCTGAGCGGCACATCAGGCCTGTAACAAAACCGCCCGCACCGGCGTATAATGATCGCGTCAGGAAAAATCAGGCATAACGGCATGTCTGTCGCGAGGGCAATCCTCGCCTGCGCCAGCCGGCGATCGTGCCGTGGCTGCGGGCTATGGCCAAGATACGGGCGGCACCACGTGTGGTGTCGCGACGGTCTCGGCCAGAGAGCCGGCAGGCCGATGCACGTTGACCGGGGGATCAGAGCCGAAGGAAAGACTGTGATGATCAACAGACGAACGTTTTCGACTGCGCTGCTGGCTGGTGCTGCTGCCTCTCTCGTCTCCACGCGCGGGATGGCCGCCACGGCGCAACCTGCCGCTATGTCGGCGCCGGTCAAGGCCCGGAATATCGTTCTCGCGCACGGGCTGTTCGCCGACGGTTCCTGCTGGACGGAGGTAATCGGTCGGTTGCAGACGGCGGGCTATAGTGCAACCGCCGTGCAGAACCCGCTGACGACGCTGCCGGAGGCTGTCGCCTCGGTGCAAAAGGTTCTGGATCGCCAGGACGGGCCGACGGTGCTGGTCGGGCATTCGTTCTCCGGCATACTGGTGACCGAAACCGGTGTCCACCCCAAGGTTTCGGCGCTGGTTTATGTTGCCGCCCGGGCACCCGATGTCGGCGAGGACTATCCGGCGCTGGCAAAGACCTATCCGACCCCGCCGGCCTCGGCCGGTATCGTCTTCGATGGCGATGAGGGACGGTTGACCGAGGAGGCGTTCCTGCGCGACTTCGCAGGCGATCTCCCGGAGGCCAAGGCCAGAGTGCTCTATGCGGTGCAGGAGCCGTTCCACAAGGCGCTGCTGACCGGCAAGACCACGCAGGCGGCCTGGCGCTCGAAGCCGAGCTGGTATGCGGTGTCGACGGAGGATCGGACGATCAACCCGGATCTCGAGCGCTTCATGGCCAAGCGCATGGGCGCCAAGACCATCGAGCTCAAATCCAGCCACCTGTCGCTGATCTCGCATCCCGACGAGATCACGCAGCTGATCATCGAGGCTGCCGGCGGCCGCTGAGCGGACGTGGAATGAGCAGGCGTCGCGGTCGGCTTACGACCGCGACGAAAACAGCGAGGCGAAGGTTGATCGCGGCTTGTCAGGCATGCTGGTGACGACCACCAGCTGCCGGATGTCGCCGCGCTTGAAGGCGGCGAGGAAGCGCTTGTAATCCTTGAAGGACACGCAGCCGTTGGAATCGCCACGCGCGCCGAGCATGTAGGTGTGGGCCAGCAGGCCGACGCGGTTGAAGATGTTGCCGGCGCCGCCGACCGGGTTGAGGCGGATCGCCTCGACGCCGTGGAACAGGCTTTCGCGCATCGTCAGCTGATAGGTGTGCGGCGGTGTCGGGCCGCGCATCTTCTCGTGCACGTATTTCGGATTGTCGCGCATCTTGCCGAGGCCGGAATGCGCTTCGAGGCGCTCGCCGTTCGGGAGATATACGGTATTGGCGGAGATGTCGTAAATGGCCACGCCGGCGCGGGCGACGGGGCTTGCCTGGCGCTTTGGAACGACAGGGATTTCACCTTCGTCATCGCCGACATCCGGTCGTGCATAGGCCAGCACAGGCTCGGCGGGGCGGCTAGCGCGGTCGGTGGCGGGCGCACGCTTGCTCATGCCGTCGGGGCGGGCCATCGGCAGGGGTACGGCGGCATCGCTGTCGTTGAGCACCAGACCGAACGGCTGCGTGGAGGCGTCGCCGCTCGCGTCGTTCTCGACATCGACGCTGGCCACTTCCACGGCTGCCGGCTTGGCGGGGATGGCGGCCGTGCGGCTTTGCTGCTGCTGTTCGGGCTGCGAGTTAAGCGTCGGGCGCGGCATCGCGGCCAGCGCCAGCAGGGCAGGGCCTTCGATCGCGGCGATCTCGGCCTTCGAGGGAATGATGATGCGGTCGGAGTTGCCTGTTCCGGCAGCAGGCTTGGCTGCGGCAACCACGTGATCATCGGCGATCTTGTGCGTCGGCGCTTCGACCGCGCTGGCCACCGTCGGTGTGGCAGCTGCCGGCACCGCGTCTGCGATGACAGGGCCGGATTGCCCGACGAATGCCGCCCTCAGAACAGCAGGCGTCAGCACACGGCTGCCCTTGGCTGATGCTTGAGCATTGCCGGCCGTCAGCACCTGCAGGCGCGAGAACTTGCTGACGTGTATGTTGCGTTCCTTCGGCGCCGCTGTCGCGGCCATCCGGGGCACCAGCGAAATGTCGCTAAGGGTGTTCTTGTAGGGCGCGGGTGCGATCGCATGCATGGTCGCGACTGTCGTGACGATCCACGCAGAAGCGGCAAAACCTGCACCGATGAGACCTGCACCCGAGATAAGGCGGAATGAGCGGCTGAAACGAGTTATGGACGTACCTATTGGCCTGGTATTGGCAAACACATCGACCGCAAACGCCATGATACTCGTCTTTCACAACTCGTTACTAAGGCCGGCGGTAGTGATAGATGGATACTTCTACGCCGGGGCCGGTAATGCAGCATCGGGGCCAAAATGCGGCCCGGCGTCATTTCCGATTGGCTCTCAGAATGACAAATTATGGTAACCAATTTCTTTACGTGAGCGATCGCTGTATCAAAATTCGCCAAGCCGGCCGCTAACCCCATTGATGTCGTTTGGTTTTTTGTGAGGCCGCAAAAGAACACGCCGCCGCGATCACCTGTGCCGCAACCGGAATAAGTATTAGCAAGAAATCATATGCGGATTGTGCTATAGGTGTCCCGCTCGGCTTTTTTGAGGGGGAACGCTGATGTCTTCTCAACAGAATGCGCCCGCGGGCGATGTCTCGCCGGCCTTGCTTGTGGATGCGATGTTCGCTGTTCGCAAGACGGCTGCAATCAAGGCGGCTATCGAGCTCGATCTGTTCACCACCATCGGCACCGGCCGCACCGCGGCGGCTGCCGCTGCCGAGACCGGCTGCGCCGAACGCGGCATTCGCATTCTCTGCGACTATCTCGTGGTCCACGGATTCCTGACCAAAAGCGGCAACACCTACGCCCTGACGCCGTCAAGCGCCGTCTTTCTCGATCGCCATTCGCCCGGCTACATGGGCGCCGCCATCGATTTCATCGCAGCACCCGAGATGACCTCGCAGTTCCTCGACGATCCCGCCGCCTGCGTGCGCAACGGCGGCGCCCGGCGCCTCGCCAACCTGTCGCCGGACAATCCTGTCTGGGTTCGCTTCGCCCGCGCCATGGGCGCCTTCACCGGCGGTGCCGGACGCAGCCTTGCCGCCGACGTCGCGACGTGGCCGGTGCTGCCAGCAAAGGTCCTCGATATCGCCGCCGGTCCCGGCTATTTCGGCATCGAGATCGCCAGGGCAATCCCACAGGCGAAAGTCGTCGCGCTCGACTGGAAGCCGGTGCTGGCGCTGACGCAAGAGAATGCGCAGGCCGCCGGCGTCGCCTCCCGCTTCGACTTCATCGCCGGCAGCGCCTTCGATGTCGACTGGGGCAGGGATTACGACCTGATCATGCTGCCGAATTTCCTGCATCATTTCGACATCGACGGCTGCGCCGCATTGCTGAACAAGGCGCGCGGCAGTCTGGCGCCTGATGGCAAGCTGATTGCCGTCGAGTTCGTGCCCAACGAGGATCGGGTCTCGCCCGACTTCCCCGCCGCCTTTGCCTGGGAGATGCTGGCGACCACGCCCAGCGGCGACGCCTACACCGCTGCCGATCTGCGCCGCATGGGAGAGATGGCGGGTTTTCGCGATGCGACCATCTCGCCACTGCCGCCGTCTCCGGCGAGCCTGATCGTGTTCAGCTGATGCGTAAGCCGCAAACGACCTACGCCCGCTCCAGCACGTAACTGCCCGGCGCTTCCTCAAGCGCGTTGAGCGCATCGCCGCCGGGCTTGCGTGATGGTACCCGCTTGCCGTCCTTGGCTTCGATCCAGGCCTGCCAGTGCGGCCACCAGGACCCTGCGGTTTCTTCGGCGGTGGTGAGCCAGTCCTCGTATTCGCCCTTGGCGGCGGCGCCGGTCCAGAACTGGTACTTCTTCTTGTCAGGCGGATTGACGACGCCGGCGATATGGCCGGAGCCTGCGAGCACGAAATCCACCTTGCCGCCGAAGAACCGGCTGCCGAGGAACACGGATTTCGCCGGCGCGATATGGTCCTCGCGCGTGGCGAGATTGTAGATCGGGATGCGCACGCTCTTCAGCGATACCGTCTGCCCGTCCAGCACCATCTCGCCCTTGGTGAGCGCATTGTTGAGATAGCAGTTGCGCAGGTAGAAGGCGTGGTTGGCGGCGGCCATCCGGGTCGAATCGGCGTTCCAGAACAGCAGGTCGAAGGGCATCGGCTCCTGACCCTTCAGGTAGTTGTTGACGACATAGGGCCAGATCAGCTCGGAGGCGCGCAGCATGTTGAAGGCCGTCGCCATCTTCGAACCGTCGAGATAGCCGGTCACGTCCATGTAGCTCTCGAGCCGCGACAACTGTTCCTCGTCGACGAACACCTTGAGATCGCCGGCATGGGTGAAGTCGACCTGCGTGGTGAACAGCGTCGCCGAGCGGATGCGCTTGTTCTTCTCCTTGGCGTGCAGGGCAAGCGTTGCCGAGAGCAGCGTGCCGCCGACGCAGTAGCCGATCGCGTTGACTTCCTTCTCGCCGGTGGCCTTCTCGATCGTGTCGAGCGCGAAATCGATCCCTTCGCGGGCATAGGCTGCCCAGTCCTTGGCGGCGTGGCGTGCGTCGGGGTTGACCCAGGAGATGACGAACACCGTCTGTCCCTGATCGACGCACCACTTGATGAAGCTCTTCTGCGGATTGAGGTCGAGGATGTAGAACTTGTTGATCCAGGGCGGGCAGATGAGGAGAGGGCGCTTCAGCACCGTTTCCGTTGCCGGTTCGTACTGGATGATCTGGCAGATCTCGTTCTGGGCGATCACCTTGCCCGGCGTCAGCGCCATGTCGCGGCCGACGGCGAACTTCGTCATGTCGGTCTGCCGAAGCTTCAGGTCGCCATGGCCGGCCATGATGTCCTCGGCCAGCATCTTCATGCCGCGCACAAGGTTCTCGCCGCTGCTCGCTATCGTCTCGCGATAGAGCTGCGGATTGGTGACGATGAAATTGGTCGGCGAGATCGCGGCGGTGATCTGCCTGACGTAGAAATTCGCCTTTTGCCGGGTATGCTCGTCCAGCCCCTCGGTCTCGGTGACCAGCTTTTCCGCCCAGTCGGAGGTGATGAAATAGGCCTGCTTCAGGAACTCGAAGAACGGGTTCTTCTCCCAATCCTGGTCGGCGAAACGCTTGTCCTTGCGCTCCGGCTCCGGTTCGGGCGATTCGCCCTGCATGCGCTGCAGCGAGCGCATCCACACGCCGAAGAAGCTGGTCATCAGCTTGGTCTGCGCATCGAAGGCGCGGCGCGGGTCGGAAATCCAGTATTCGCTGACCTTGGAGAGCGTCTTGACCATGTCGGTCATCGGGTCGGCGGGGTTATCGCGGATTTCGCCGCTCTCGCGCGGGGCGAGCCAGGCGGACGCTGCCTTGCCGAGGTTCTCCAGGGCGCGGGCGACATTCATCGCCATCGTTTCCGGGTCCTTCAGCAGGAACGGGTCGAATTCTTTGGCATCGAACTCCGGGGCATTGGCCTTGTCGCCGGTCTCCTGCTTGCTGTCGGTCACGCGGTTCCTCCGGCGGCAGCATGTTTCTCCAAATCAAGTTGTAACCGGTGCGATCAAGAAAACAAGTTCTGCCAAGCCCGCTTCATGCTATTGCTTTGTTCGGACGTCGAATTTAACAAGTCGATGCAGCTTAAGGATCTGGAACCTCCGGCATGACCAAAACAGGCATTCGCACCATCGCAAACGTGACCCGCATCGCGCTCATCGGCGCCGCCGCGGCCATGGCGCTTGCCGGATGCATGCGCACGCCCGAGGAAAAAGCCGAGATTGCCGCCAGACGCGCGGCACCGACCGCCGTGGTCATGAACGCCACCAAGGGCGAGGCGCCGACCGAGGGCGGCCTGTCGCACTCGCGTGATGGCTATCCGGGCTTCGGCGCGCCGCTGACGGCCGCCAACGTGCAGATGAACGACGAGGAGGCAGCCGGTCTGCAGCAGAAGCTGACGGCGCTGAGCAATCGTCGCAAGGCCGGCACGATTTCCGAGGCCGAGTACCAGCGCCGGGTGGCGGAATACCGCAAGCTCGCCGCCGATCACGGCCAAGAGACGCTGTCCGAAATCACCAAATAAGCCCTTGCCTTCTCGGGCGTTTGGAAGCAAAGCCTTCCTGAAGTAGCGGAAGATGAAATTTTCCTGATAATGCGTGAGACTGCCCGGCGTTCGTCAAAGAATCGCCGCGCGCTGACAGTCTGATGAATACGGCATTGGCGATTCTGAAGTTCGTATCGCCAGTTGCCGGGAGTTAGGACGAACTTCGAGTGGCGGTCATGGTGGCCGCGTTTCCGTGGGGAAAGAAATGGAAGAGTTTCACAAAGTCCGGCGTTTGCCGCCTTATGTTTTCGAACAGGTCAACCGTTTGAAAGCAAGCGCGCGAGCGGGTGGAGCCGATATCATCGATCTCGGCATGGGAAACCCTGACCTGCCGACACCCAAGGCGATCGTCGACAAGCTCTGCGAAGTGGTTCAGGACCCCCGCACGCACCGCTATTCCTCGTCCAAGGGCATTCCCGGCCTGCGCCGCGCCCAGGCCGCCTATTACGCCCGCCGCTTCGGCGTCAAGCTCAACCCGGATACGCAGGTTGTCGCGACCCTCGGCTCCAAGGAAGGCTTCGCCAACATGGCGCAGGCGATCACCGCCCCCGGCGACGTCATCCTCTGCCCGAACCCGACCTATCCGATCCACGCCTTCGGCTTCCTGATGGCGGGCGGCGTGATCCGCTCCCTGCCGGTCGAGCCGGATGACAGCTTCTTCGGGCCGCTGGAGCGCGCGGTAAAGCACTCGATCCCGAAGCCGCTGGCGCTGATCGTCAACTATCCGTCGAACCCGACGGCCTATGTCGCGACGCTCGATTTCTACAAGGACGTCATCGCGTTTGCCAAGAAGCACGACATCATCGTGCTGTCGGACCTCGCCTATTCGGAAATCTACTTCGACGATAACGCCCCGCCACCCTCCGTTCTGGAAGTGCCGGGCGCGATCGACGTCTGTGTCGAGTTCACCTCGATGTCGAAAACCTTCTCCATGCCCGGCTGGCGCATGGGCTTTGCCGTCGGCAACGAGCGCCTGATTGCTGCCCTGACGCGCGTCAAGTCATATCTCGATTACGGCGCGTTCACGCCGATCCAGGTGGCGGCGACGCATGCGCTGAATGGCGATGGCTCGGACATCGCCGAAGTGCGCGGCGTCTACAAGCGCCGCCGCGACGTGATGGTCGATACCTTCGGCAAGGCCGGCTTCGACGTGCCGCCGCCGGCCGCCACGATGTTTGCCTGGGCGAAGATCCCGGAGAAGTTCCGCCATCTCGGCTCGCTCGAATTCTCCAAGCTGTTGGTCGAGAAGGCCGACGTTGCCGTCGCGCCCGGCATCGGCTTCGGCGAGATGGGCGACGATTACGTGCGCCTCGCGCTGGTCGAGAACGAGCACCGCATTCGCCAGGCGGCGCGCAACATCAAGAAGTTCCTGTCGACGGCCGACGAAACGATGCACAACGTCGTCTCGCTGAACGCTCACCGTTGATATAATTCAATCTCTCGACGGCAGCCGCTGCGGCGGCTGCCTCTCATGACATATTTCAGGATCGATCCATGGCAGATGCCCTTAAAATCGGCGTTGCGGGCTTGGGTACCGTTGGTGCTTCTCTCGTTCGTATCATTCAGCAGCGCAGCGACGTGCTGGCCGCGACATGCGGCCGGCCGATCCTGATTACCGGCGTTTCCGCCCGCGACAAGACCCGCGACCGCGGTATCGACGTCGGCGGTATCGAATGGTTCGACCGGCCCGAGGATCTGGCTACCAAGGGCGACATCGACGTCTTCGTCGAGCTCATCGGCGGCGCCGAGGGCCCGGCCAACATCGCCGTGCACGCAGCCCTCAACCGTGGTCTCCATGTGGTGACAGCCAACAAGGCGCTGCTCGCCTATCACGGCGTTGCGCTGGCGAAGATCGCCGAAGAGAAGGGCGCGCTGCTTAATTTCGAAGCCGCCGTTGCCGGTGGCATCCCCGTCATCAAGGCGCTGCGTGAATCGCTCACCGGCAACACGATTTCGCGCGTCTACGGCATCATGAATGGCACCTGCAACTACATCCTGACAAAGATGGAGAAGGAAGGCCTGTCGTTCGCAGATTGCCTGAAGGAGGCCCAGCGTCTCGGCTATGCCGAAGCCGACCCGGCCTTCGACATCGAGGGCAACGATACCGCCCACAAGCTGTCGATCCTGACGACGCTCGCCTTCGGCAACCAGATCGCCGTCGACGATATCTATCTCGAAGGCATCACCAACATCTCGATCGAGGACATCCACTCCGCAGCCGACCTCGGCTACCGCATCAAGCTCTTGGGCGTTGCCCAGCGCACCGATACCGGCATCGAGCAGCGCGTGCACCCGACCATGGTCCCGGTCGATAGCGTCATCGCGCAGGTCGATGGCGTTACCAATGCCGTGGCGATCGAATCCGACATCCTCGGCGAACTGCTGATGGTCGGCCCCGGCGCTGGCGGCAACGCCACGGCTTCCTCGGTGCTCGGCGACATCGCCGACATCGCCAAGAGCCGCCCGGGCGCCCAGCAGGTGCCCGTCCTCGGCCATCCCGCGAACAAGCTCGAGCCTTACCGCAAGGCGCAGATCCAGAGCCACGAGGGCGGCTATTTCATCCGTCTTACGGTGCTCGACCGCACAGGCGTCTTCGCCAGCGTCGCCACCCGCATGGCCGAAAACCATATCTCGCTGGAATCGATCGTGCAGCGCTCCAAGCAGCACCTTGCCCCGTCGCACCACCAGACGATCATCCTCGTCACCCATGCGACGACAGAGGAGTCCGTGCGCAAGGCCGTCGATGCGATCAAGGCCGAGGGCTATCTCGTCGGCGAACCGCAGGTGATCCGCATCGAGCGGCCGAAGGAAGACTGAGGTTCGGGCTTCACTCCCGTCGAACACGGGAGTGAAGGACGATGGTGCGTGCATCAACCTCGCGCTCATTCCTGTGCTCGTCACAGGAATCCAGCCAGCCCAAGTCCTTGGGCTGAAAGAGTCTTCCACCGCGCGGACGCGCGGTGACTGGATTCCTGTGACAAGCACAGAAATGAGGGTGGAGTGTGGGTCTCCGGTCGGTGACCCTACCAGTAGGCGAGGACACAATTGCTCGATATTTGCACTCATTCACGAGGGCGAGGATGAGTGTTGAGTGTGGGTTATCGCCTAGCAATGGCAGCGGAGTGTGACATGGTGGATATCCCCGCCGATCCGGTACAGCGCGCCTTTCTGGGCGTGGAAAAATCCGTGCTCGACAATCGCTGGATTTCGCGGCTGGACCAGGCCGGCCAGAACCGGGCGCTTGCCATGTCGCAGATGCACGGCCTGCCGGATCTGATCACCCGCGTGCTTGCCGGCCGCGGCGTCACCGTCGATGAAGCCGTCGAGTTCCTCGATCCGACCCTGCGCGGCCTGATGCCCGATCCCTACAAGCTGACCGACTGCGAGAAGGCGGCCAAGCGTATCGCCGAGGCGATCAAGATGCGCCAGCCGGTGGCGATCTTCGGCGACTACGACGTCGACGGTGCCTCGTCCTCGGCGCTGATGTACCGCTTCTTCTCGCATTTCGGCGTGACGTCGGAAATCTACATCCCCGACCGCGTCTTCGAGGGCTATGGCCCGAATCCCGCCGCCATCGACCAGCTGATCGACAACGGCGCCAAGCTGATCGTCACCGTCGATTGCGGCTCGACCAGCCACGAGGCGCTGGCGGCCGCCGCCAGACGCGATATCGACGTTGTCGTCATCGATCACCACCAGGTGACACACGATCTGCCGCCGTGTCACGCGCTGGTCAATCCGAACCGCGAGGACGATCTGTCGGGGCAGGGCCACCTCTGTGCCGCCGGCGTCGTCTTCCTCGTCCTTGTCGCAACATTGCGTCTGCTGCGCGAGGCTGGCCATCCCCAGGCGCGCAGCATCGATCTGCTGCAATGGCTGGATATCGTGGCGCTCGCCACGGTCTGCGACGTCGTTCCGCTCAAGGGACTCAACCGCGCTTATGTCGTCAAGGGCCTGATCGCCGCCCGCCACCAGGGCAATGCCGGTCTCTCGGCACTGTTTCGCAAGGCGGGGCTGGCCGGGCCCGTCACGCCCTATCATTTCGGCTTCCTCATCGGCCCGCGCATCAATGCCGGCGGACGGATCAGCGATGCCGCACTCGGCAGCCGGCTGCTGACGCTCGAAGATCCCAACGAGGCCGAGGCGATCGCCGAACGGCTCGACGAACTCAACCGCGACCGCCAGGTGATGGAAGCCCACATGCTGCAGGAGGCGGAGGCCGAGGCGTTGGCCGAATATGGTGACGGCACCGGGGCGTCGGTCATCGTCACCGCCCACGAGAAATGGCACCCCGGTATCGTCGGCTTGATCGCCGCGCGGCTGAAGGAAAAATTCAAGCGCCCGGCCTTCGCCATCGCCTTCGATCCCAACGGCAAGGGCACCGGCTCCGGCCGCTCGATCAACGGTTTCGACATGGGCAAGATGGTTCGCGCCGCGGTCGATGAAGGCCTGCTGGTCAAGGGCGGCGGCCATGCGATGGCGGCAGGCCTCACCGTCGAGCGCGACAAGCTCGGAAAGCTCCGCGGCTTTTTCACCGAGCGCGCCGAAAAGACCGTGGCGACGCTGGTGGCCAATGAGACGTTGAAGATCGACGGTGCCATCGGCGCCAGCGGCGCGACGATCGACCTGATCGACCGCCTCGAAACCGCGGGTCCCTACGGCTCCGGCCATTCGCAGCCGATCTTCGCCATCCCCGCGCACCGCGTCCGCGATGCCAGGATCGTCGGCGAGAAGCACGTCAAGGTAACGCTCGAGGCCATGGACAATGCCCGCCTCGACGGCATCGCCTTCCGCGCCGCCGACAGCCAGCTCGGCAACCTGCTCCTGAACTCGCGCGGCGCCAACCTGCACATCGCCGGCACGCTCGGCGACAATCACTACCAGGGCTCGCGCCGCGTCCAATTGCGCGTCATCGACGGTGCGCCGGCGCGCTGATGCGCTCTCCATCGATCCGCCGCGAGACTGATCGATATCTAGCGGATGTCGGCGACCGGTCACATTGCCGATCGGGCAATTTTTATGCCTGCCGTGCTGGCCTTCTGCCCCGCAGCCGTTACCATGCATCCATTGCTCGGCGCGGCTTCCCGACCGCGCCAGTCCCGACAATTGCATGGAGCATCGATATGGCGCATTCCCTCGACAGATCCCCGAACACCGATCGCCCCGGCCCGAACCAGCCGGAGCTCGACAGCGCGGAAATCTGGCAGGCTCGCGCCGATCTGGCCGCCTGTTTCCGCATGGCCGCGCATTACGGCATGGAGGAGGGGATCTGCAATCATTTCTCGGCGCTGGTGCCCGGCTATGACGACCTCTTCATCGTCAATCCCTATGGCTACGCCTTCCGCGAACTGACGGCCTCCAGGCTGTTGATCTGCGATTTTCACGGCAACGTCGTGGCGGGCGAGGGCCAGCCGGAGGCGACTGCCTTCTACATTCACGCGCGCATCCACAGCCGCGTGCCGCGCGCCCGCGTCGCCTTCCACACCCACATGCCATATGCCACGGCGCTGTCGATGACCGAGGGCGATCCGCTGATTTTCGCCGGCCAGACGGCGCTGAAATTCTACGGCCGCACCGCCTATGACCGCGACTACAACGGCCTGGCGCTGGACGAGCGCGAAGGCGACCGCATTGCCGGCGCCATCGGCGACGCCGACATCGTCTTCATGAAGCATCACGGCGTCATGGTGCTGGCCTCGAATATCGCCGAGGCCTGGGACGACCTCTATTATCTCGAGCGCGCCTGCCAGGTGCAGACGCTGGCGCTGTCGACGGGCCGACAGGTGCTGCCGGTCGATCCCGCTATCGCCGAAGCCGCCTACCGGCAGATGCGCGAGGGAGATCCCGAATCGGCGCGGCTGCATCTGGAGGCGATCAAGCGCCGGCTCGATGCCGAGGAACCGGAGTATCGCGACTGAGGATCGTTCGCATTTTATTAAACATGTCTGCATTCTTCCCTGGGGATAATGCATCCTTTTCCCGTTTCGGCACGTTTGTCGTTCGAAGCTGAAGGAGAACGGGCATGGACAGACCAACGCGCATTGTTCTTGTTGTCGAGGACGAACCGCTCATTCGCATCAATATCGCCGACGCGCTTGAGGACGCCGGCTTTGTCGTTCTCGAGGCCGCAAGCGTTCTGGAGGCGGTCGGTCTTCTCGGTCAGAACGACGAGGTGGCGGCGGTGTTCACGGATGTTGACATGCCCGGCGGACTGACGGGACTGGATCTGGCAGGAATGGTCAGCCGCTGCACGCGGCGCATCGGCATCGTCGTGACGTCGGGGAGGGAGGTTTCGCCATCTGCATTACCGGATGAAGCGCAGTTTCTGCCGAAGCCCTACAGGCTCGATACCGCCATCCGGGCGATCGAGCAGGCGGCCTGCAGTGACGGTGACGCCATCAGTGCGACCGCGAGGGATTCCCGCGCGATGCCGTAACGATGACAATCAAAAGGGAGAGAGAAGTGGTACGCCCTAGGGGAGTCGAACCCCTCTTCCCAGAATGAAAATCTGGTGTCCTAACCGATAGACGAAGGGCGCTCCTTCGTGGTGGCGCCCTTATAATCAGGGGTTTTGAATCTCGCAAGCGGCAAAACGAAGAAAAATCGGGATGTGCTGATCTTTTCCCTATCTGTTTGATAGTTATCCAATATTTTCCTCCCGATCGCACTGCTTCCGGCGCCGGGAGCAGCTTTCATGGGCGCTTGCGTGGCGTGCCGGTCAGGCGCGCACTTCAAACACCATGTTGAACGGCGTCTCCGTCGCCCGCCGGAAATGCGTGAAGCCGGCGTCGAGCGCCACCTTGCGCAACCGCGTTTCGCCGGCCTGGGCGCCAAGCGCCAGCCCGACCTCCTGCGACATCGACGCCGGCGTGCAGATCATCGTCGAGGCGCCATAATAGACCCGGCCGACAGGATTGAGGTTGTCCTTGAGCTGATCATGCGCGAAAGGCTCGACGATCATCCAGGTGCCGCCGGGTGCCAGCGCCTCCCTGACGTGCCTGCCGGCACCGACGGGGTCGCCCATGTCGTGCAGACAATCGAACATCGCGATCAGATCGTAGCGGCTGGCCGGGAAGCTGGCGGCCGAGGCCTGCTCGAAGGTCACCCGGTCGGCAACGCCGGCGTCGTTGGCGGCTGCTTGCGCCCGCTCGATCGACGGCATGTGGTAGTCGAAGCCGACGAAGGTGGAAGCGGGATAGGCCTGCGCCATCAGGATCGTCGAGCTGCCGTGGCCGCAGCCGATATCCGCCACCTTGGCGCCGGCCTTCAGTCTTGCCTCGACGCCCTCGAGCGCCGGAATCCATTCCGACACCAGACTGTTGTTGTAGCCGGTGCGGAAGAAGCGTTCGGTGCCGCGAAACAGGCAGTTGCTGTGCTCGTGCCAGCCCAGCCCCTTGCCGCTGCGGAACGCCTCGGCAACCTTCGGCTCGTCCGTCCACATCGCCTGCACCAGCTGGAACGCGCCGGTGAAGAAGGCGGGACTGTTTTCCTCGGCGAACACCAGCGCCTGCTCCGGCGTCAGCCGAAAGCGGTCGGTCTTTTCGTCGTAGGTCAGGTAGTCGGCCGCGGCCAGTGCCGAGAGCCATTCGCGCAGGTAGCGCTCTTTGACGGCGGTTTTTCGGGACAGTTCTGCTGCGGTCACCGGCTCGCCGTCGGCCATCGCCTTGAACAGTCCGACGTCGTCGCCGAGCACCACCAGGGAGCCGGATACGGCGGCGCCGATATCGCCGACCAGTCGGCCGACGAGGGCATCCACTTTTTGCATGTCGGGTTGGCGCATGTCATCCTCCATCGATAATGCAGGGAAGAACCAGCGGGCGGACTATACACCCGGCCGAACCGCGACGGAAGGACGGATGACGGCGGGGCTCTAGGCGGCTGCGGCACCGCAGGAAAGGGCCGTATCCCGCCGGGTGAAATATTCGCTCATCCGCCGAAAATGCCGCGTTGACAACAAAATTGGCCGGAATAATAGTGCCTTAGCCTGCAGATCAGGCGTTGGAGGAATGACCATGATCAAGCATCTGACACTTCTTGCTTCCGTATCCCTTCTCGGCGCTCTCGCCTTCGCCAGTCCCTCCGCGGCACTGAGCATGAAAGAGTGCAGCGCCAAGTACAAGACCGCGCAGGCCGACGGTTCGGCGAAGGACATCAAGTGGAACGACTTCCGCAAGGCCCAGTGCGGGCCGGATGCCACCGCCGAGCCCGAGGTCACCATGGCAACGGGCGAAGAGCCTGAGAAGCCGACGACGGCGGCCCCGAAGGGCGTGACCTTCCCAACGGCGATCGCGCCAAAGTATGCCAAGGAAACCCCCGGCAAGGGCCGCATGCACACATGCGTCGATTCCTACCACACCAACAAGGACGCCAACACGCTGAACGGCCTGAAATGGATCCAGAAGGGTGGCGGGTTCTACAGCCTGTGCAATGCCAAGCTGAAGGGGTGATTGTCCTGCCTCGCACCATGGAAAGGCCTCCGCGTGGGGCCTTTTTTTGTGTTCGAATGCTGCGATGATGTTCTGCGGCTTGCGGTTGTGTTTGTATTCGCCCACACTGTCGCTTGCGAACTGGGTATCGCGAGGGAAAAGGATGTCGTCATGCGTATTGCCGTCATCGCCGACGTTCATGGCAACCGCATCGCACTGGACGCGGTTCTCGCGCATATTCGCGTCTCGTCGCCCGACATGATCGTCAATCTCGGCGATCTCGTGTCCGGCCCTTTCGATCCCCACGGCAGCGCCGAGGCGCAGATGGCATTGGATTGCCCGACGATCGCTGGCAATCAGGAGCGCCAGTTGCTGGAAGGCGGAATGGGCTTTTCGGACGCTTATGCGCGGGACCGTCTGGACGGCGCTCACATGCATTGGATCGCCAGCCTGCCGAAGACGCTGACGCTGGCGGGAGGCGAGGTGTTTGCCTGCCATGGCAGCCCCGCCGGCGGCGATCTTGAGTATCTGCTTGAGGATGTCCGTTCCGGGGTGCCCGTGCTCGACAGCGAGGCCGGCATCCGTCAGCGGCTGCGCGGCATCGGCGATGCGCGGGTCGTTCTTTGCGGACACACGCACATTCCCCGCATCGCGACCGTCTCCGGAATCCTGGTCGTCAATCCCGGCAGCGTGGGCATGCCGGCCTACAGAGATGTTACGCCGGTGGCCCATGTCATGGAAGCCGGCGCTCCGCATGCGCGCTATGCAACTGTCGAGAAAGGGCGTTGGGGCTGGGCGGCGGAGCTTCGCGCTGTTCCCTACGACTTCGAGGCGGCTGCGTACCAGGCGGAGGAGGCAGGTCGCCCCGCCGTTGCATATTCTCTGAGGACCGGGCGTCTGCCGACCTCATGAGCTTGCCCCCCAACCGTGTCGATCGTCGTCCGTTCGGACCGCTACAGCTTAATCGTGGGCGTAGATCCTCGGCGCCAAGGCCGAGGATGGCGCCAAGAATATCGAGCGCCTGATAAAATCTGCCGGCCAGCGCGAGCTGTCCACGCCTTCCTACTGAACCTTACGGCTGGCGTCTGTGGGCAGCCGCTACGATGGTGCGATCGACGGCGTGGTTTCATGACCTTGAACAGCTCTCGAAACGGCGCGTGTCCGCCAAAAAGTGAAAAACCCGCCGCGGCATCGCCGGGCGGGTTTCTCTTTGAGCCTTGGCCGGCCGTCCTAGTGCAGGATCTGGCTGAGGAACAGCTTGGTGCGCTCGTGCTGCGGGTTGTCGAAGAACTCGGCCGGCGAGTTCTGTTCGACGATCTGGCCCTGGTCCATGAAGATGACGCGGTTTGCGACTTGGCGGGCGAAGCCCATTTCGTGGGTCACGCACAGCATCGTCATGCCTTCTTCGGCAAGACCGACCATGGTGTCGAGCACTTCCTTGATCATCTCAGGGTCGAGCGCCGAGGTCGGCTCGTCGAACAGCATGATCTTCGGGTTCATGCAGAGCGAGCGGGCGATGGCCACGCGCTGCTGCTGGCCGCCGGAGAGCTGGCCCGGATACTTGTTGGCCTGCTCGGGGATCTTGACGCGCTTGAGAAAGTGCATGGCGATCTCTTCGGCCTGCTTCTTCGGCATCTTGCGCACCCAGATCGGCGCCAGCGTGCAGTTTTCGAGGATCGTCAGGTGCGGGAATAGGTTGAAGTGCTGGAACACCATGCCGACTTCGCGGCGCACTTCATCGATCTTCTTCAGATCGTTGGTGAGCTCGGTGCCGTCGACGAAGATGTGGCCCTTCTGGTGTTCTTCCAGACGGTTGATGCAGCGGATCATCGTCGACTTGCCGGAGCCGGACGGGCCCGCAATGACGATGCGCTCGCCGTTCATCACCTTCAGGTTGATGTCGCGCAGCACGTGGAAATCGCCGTACCACTTGTTCATGCCGACGATCTCGATCGCGACTTCGGTGGCGGAGACTTTCAGTTTCTTGGGTTCAGCCATGATGATTTCCTCAATTCTTTTCTTTTGCGTCAGGCTTAGCGTTTGTGGCCGGTGTCGAGATGGCGTTCCATGAAGCCGGAATAGCGCGACATGCCGAAGCAGAACATCCAGAAGACGAAGCCGGCGAAGATCAGGCCGGTCAGCGGCGTCACGGCGCTTGCCCAGTTGGCGTCGGAGAAGTTCAGGCGCACGATGCCGAGCAGGTCGAACATGCCGATGATCGACACCAGCGACGTGTCCTTGAACGTGCCGATGAAGGTGTTGACGATGCTGGGGATGACCAGCTTGATCGCCTGCGGCATGATGATCAGCCGGGTCTTCTGCCAGTAGCCGAGACCGAGCGAATCCGCCCCCTCGAACTGGCCCTTCGGAATGGCCTGCAGGCCGCCGCGGATCACTTCCGCCATATAGGCCGAGGTGAAGATCGACACCCCGATCAGCGCGCGCAGCAGCTTGTCGACGGTCCAGCCGGTGGGCAGGAACAGCGGCAGCATGACGCTCGCCATGAACAGAACGGTGATCAGCGGCACACCCCGGATGACTTCGATGAAGGCGACGCAGACCATGCGGATGACAGGCATCTTCGATCGCCGCCCGAGCGCCAGCATGATGCCGAAGGGCAGGGAGACCGCGATGGCCACGAAAGACAGGATCAGGGTGACCATCAGGCCGCCCCAGAGCGATGTTTCCACCACTTCCAGGCCGAGGCCGCCGTAAAGCAGCCAGAAGGAGACGATCGGCAGCACGAGGAACAGCAGGATGGCGTTCAGGCCCTTGCGCGGCGCCGACGGGATCAGCATCGGCACGAGCAGAAGCACGAACAGGATGCCGACGATGGTCGGGCGCCAGCGATCGGCAAGCGGATAGCGGCCGAACAGGAACTGGTCGTATTTCGCCGTCACGAACGCCCAGCAGGCGCCGCTCCAGCCATCCGGCTGAATGCCGCCCTGAACGGTGGTGGCGCAGAAGGTACGGTCCGGACCCGACCACACTGCCTGGATGAACAGCCAGTTGACGATATGCGGCACCGACCAGACGAGGAAAGCCAGCGCCAGGATCGTCATCACCACGTCCTTGGGGGTGGCGAGCAGGTTCTTGCGGATCCAGGCATTTGCGCCTTTTTCGCCTGCCGGAGCGGGCTCGGGTGCCAGGATTTCGGTTCTGACGAAGGAATGATTGGATACGGACATCTTATCTCTCCACCAGTGCCATCTTGGCGTTGAACCAGTTCATGAACAGCGAGGTGAGGATGCTGAGCCCGAGGTAGACGATGCCCCAGATGCAGACGATCTCGATCGCTTGCCCGCTCTGGTTCATGATCGTGCCGCCGACGGCGACGAGATCGGAAAAGCCGATGGCGATCGCCAGCGACGAGTTCTTCGTCAGGTTGAGATACTGGCTGGTGAGCGGCGGGATGATAATGCGCATAGCCTGCGGCACGATCACCAGCCGGGTGATGCCCGACGGATGCAGGCCGAGCGCGCCGGCGGCCTCGGACTGGCCCTTGGCGACGCCGCGGATGCCGCCGCGCACGATTTCGGCGATGAACGAGGCGGTGTAGAAGGAGAGCGCCAGGAACAGCGACATGAATTCCGGGCCGACGACCGAACCGCCGGTCAGGTTGAACTTGCCGGCGACGGGCACGTCGAACGACATCGGCGTGCCGGTTGCCAGAAAGGCGATCAACGGCAGGCCGACGAGCAGGCCAATCGACACCCAGATGGTGTGGAACGGCTGGCCGGTGGCAGCTTGGCGCTTGTGCGCCCAGCGCGCCATGAACACGACGGCGATGATGGCGATGACGAAGGCTGCCAGCACGGCCAGCATGCCGTTTTCGAAGATCGGGCGCGGGAATGCGAGGCCGCGATTGTTGAGGAACATGTCGAACGGCAGATGCAGCGATTCACGCGGCTGCGGCAGCACGGCGAGAACGCCGGAATACCAGAAGAAGATGACCAGCAGCGGCGGAATGTTGCGGAACACCTCGACATAGATCTGGCAGAGCTTGGCGATCAGCCAGTTGTGCGACAGGCGCCCGATACCGACAAGAAAGCCGATGATGGTCGCCGTGATGATGCCTGTTATCGCCACCAGCATTGTGTTGAGGATGCCGACGATGAGCGCGCGCCCATAGGTCGAATCGCTGGAATAGGGAATGAGTGACTGGCCGACTTCGAAACCGGCGCGGCCGCGCAGGAAGCCGAAGCCCGAGGCCGTGTTGCTGCGTGCCAGATTGGTTGCGGTGTTGTGGGCAATCCACCAAACGAGGCCGACGAGGACCACGATGGTCAGGGCCTGGAAAAAGATACCCCGATATTTCGGGTCGTACATGGCCGAGCGGAAGCTCCAGCCGTTTTCGGATATAGGTGTGGTGTTAGCCGCCTCTTGCGCCATGCCGAGCCAATCCCCTGTGTGCCCGTTTTTGGGCTTTCTTTTTTGGAAGAGGGAAAGGCGGCCGAGCCGCCTTTCCGGGCTTTGTGCGTGGGATTAACGAACAGGAGGAGCGTACTGGATGCCGCCCTTGTTCCACAGCGCGTTCAGGCCGCGTGCGATCTTGAGCGGGCTGCCCTGACCGACGTTGCGTTCGAAGATTTCGCCGTAGTTGCCGACGCCCTTGATGACGTTTGCAGCCCAGTCGTTGGTCAGGCCGAGATCGGTGCCGATCTTGGTGTCTGCTTCGGAACCGAGGAAGCGCTTGACGTCAGGGTTCGGCGAGTTCTTCATTTCGTCGACGTTGGCCTGGGTGACGCCGAATTCTTCAGCGTTGATCAGCGCGTAAGCCGTCCACGATACGATGTCGAACCACTGGTCGTCGCCCTGGCGAACGGCCGGGCCGAGCGGCTCCTTGGAGATGATCTCCGGCAGGATGACGTGTTCGTCGGGGTTCTTCAGTGTCAGACGCAGCGAGTAGAGGCCGGACTGGTCGGTGGTGTAGACGTCGCAACGGCCGGAATCATAGGCAGCGTTGACTTCTTCCAGCTTTTCGAAAACCACCGGATTGTACTGCAGGTTGTTGGCCTTGAAGTAGTCGGCGAGGTTCAGTTCGGTCGTGGTGCCGGACTGGACGCAGATGGCGGCGCCCGACAGTTCCAGAGCCGACTTCACGTTCAGGCTCTTGCGAACCATGAAGCCCTGACCGTCGTAATAGGTGATCGGACGGAAGTTGAAGCCCAGTGCTGTGTCGCGGTTGATCGTCCAGGTCGTGTTACGCGACAGGACGTCGATTTCGCCGGACTGCAGCGCCGTGAAGCGCTCCTTGGCGTTGGTCGGCGTGTACTTCACCTTGGTCGGATCGCCGAAGACGGCAGATGCTACGGCCTTGCAGAAGTCTACGTCGAAGCCGGCCCAGTTGCCGGAAGCGTCAGGCGCTGCGAAGCCGGTGAGACCGGTGTTCACGCCGCACTGAACGAAACCCTTTGCTTTTACGTCTTCCAGCGTAGTCGCCGAAGCTGCCGAAGCGCCAAGTGCGAAGACTGCTGCGCCAATGGCGACCGACAGAAGCTTAATCTTCATTTTTCCCAACCTTTTTCCGTTATCTTATGTTTTCTTGTGGGAGCGTCGGCAGAAGCAGGCTGACCTCCCAAGCGACCCGAACCCTCCCGGCGCGAGTGGTCCTATCACAGTCGGAAATGTCACTACGGTCAAGTGTCGCGCCACAAGATTGCGTGATATTTCGGCAATTTAGAAAGTGCAGCTCACTGGATAGGCAAATGATTACCCAAAAGGCATCGTTTGGCGGAAAAAATTGCGTAAACTCGCTGATATATCTGGTGAATTGCTCTTCTTCGGCTTCGCCTGCACAGCGGTCATGCGTTTCGCCAGGGTTGACCCAACGCCAAGCCCGGTTCAAGAGTTTCGCCAAGAGCATTCATTCTAAAGGCTTATTCGGACATGAAAGACAGAGACGGTCTGCTGCAGAACGCCGGCATCAATACCCGCCTTTCCCACCTGGGAAATGATCCCGCCGACTATCACGGCTTCGTCAACCCACCTGTCGTTCATGCCTCGACCGTGCTGTTTCCGACAGCAAAGGCAATGGAAACGCGGGCGCAGAAATACACTTACGGCACGCGCGGCACTCCCACCACCGATGCGCTGTGCGAGGCGATCGATGCGCTGGAGGGGTCGGCCGGAACGATCCTCGTTCCGTCAGGCCTTGCCGCCGTCACCGTCCCGTTCCTGGCCTTCCTGTCCGCAGGCGATCATGCGCTGGTGGTCGATTCCGTCTACGGCCCGACACGCCACTTCTGCGACACGATGATGAAGCGCCTCGGCGTCGAGATCGACTATTACGATCCGACGATCGGCGCCGGCATCGAGACGCTGATCAAGCCGAACACCAGGCTGGTCCACACCGAGGCCCCGGGCTCCAATACTTTCGAGATGCAGGACATTCCGGCGATTTCGGCGATTGCCCACAAGCACGGCGCTGTCGTCACCATGGACAACACCTGGGCGACGCCGGTCTATTTCCGGCCGCTCGATTTCGGCGTCGATATCTCGATCCACGCAGCGACCAAATACCCGTCCGGCCATTCCGATATCCTGATGGGCACGGTTTCGGCCAACGCCAAGCATTGGGAGCAGCTGCACGAGGCAAACATCACGCTCGGCATCTGCGGTGCGCCCGACGATGCCTACCAGATTCTGCGCGGCCTGCGCACCATGGGCGTGCGCCTCGAGCGTCACTATGGAAGCGCGCTCACCATCGCCAAGTGGCTGGAAGGTCGGGAAGAAGTCGCGGCCGTGCTGCATCCGGCATTGCCGAGCTTTCCTGGCCACGATCTGTGGAAGCGCGACTTCAAGGGTGCCAGCGGCATCTTCTCCTTCGTGCTGAAGGCCGAAACGGCGGCGGCTTTCAAGCCGAAGGCGCATGCCTTCCTCGATGCCTTGCAGATCTTCGGCCTCGGCTGGTCCTGGGGCGGGTTCGAGAGCCTTGCGGTTCATGTCGGCCTGAACGATCGCCGTGTCGCCAAGGCGCCGACCGAAGGACCGGTGATCCGCCTGCAGATCGGTCTCGAGGACGTTGCCGATATCAAGGTCGATATCGAACGTGGCTTCACCGCTGCCAACGCGGTCTGACCGGCTTGGACTGAATGGACGGCGCGTGACTGTTTGCCGGTCGCGCGCGTTCAATCGCTCTATCGGTCGCCTTGGATCAATCGATCGCGTGGTAACCGTAGATCCAGTCCAGATCGGCGGCCAGGCTCTGCGGCGACTTCAGCGACAGCACGATGTCGCGGCCGATGCGGATCGGGCCGCGGGCGTGATAGGCGAACTGGTTGAAGGCACCGCGTTGGCGCAAACGGTTGATGCGCGGCACCCGTCGCGCTTCGAACAGCCGCAGCGCTTCGGCGACCGGCCTTTTGGCCAGAAACGACGCCAACTCGTAGGCATCCTCGATGGCCATGGCAGCGCCCTGCGCCGCAAACGGCATCATCGCATGCGCGGCATCGCCGATCAGCACGGTATCGCGGCCGTTCTGCCACTTGCCATGCGTCGCCTCGTAGAGCGGCCAGAAGGTCATCTCTTCCGATTTTTCCAGCAGAGACAGAAGCGTGCCGTTCCAGCGCGAGAACCGCGACAGAAGCTGCTGGCGCTGGCCCGCGGTCGGCTGGCCGGACCAGGCTTGGGCCGTTGAATGTCCCGAGGTGATCGCCACCATGTTGAAACGATCGGCTTCCCTGAGGGGATAGCAGACCAGATGCGCGGAGGGGCCGAGATAGGCGGCGACGCTGTGCTGATCGAGCGCTCCCCGTGCGTCGGCCTCTGAAACGGTAAAGCGGTAGGCGATATTGCCGGAGAAGCGTGAGACAGGACTGTCTGCCACCTTGTCCCGGATCTTCGACCACGCGCCATCGGCGCCTATCAGGACATCCGCCTTGCGGCTGCCATCGGGAATGTCGCCGCTTTCGAGGCGGACGCCGAGATGCAGGGTGCAGAGCGGGTTCTGCTGAACGGCCCCGAGAAGCGCGCCCTGCAGGCTGGCGCGATGCAGAACGCCGTAAGGAGCGCTCCAGCGCAGGCGCGCAGTGTCGCCCATCGGCACCGAGGCCAGTTCACGCAGCGTCGTTCCTGAAATCAGCCTGATGGCTTGCGGCTCGAGCCATAGCGCCGTCAGCCGATCGAGAACGTCGAGCTTGCCGAGGATACGGGAGGCGTTCGGCGATATCTGCAGGCCGGCGCCCACTTCGTCGAGCGACGGCGCCTGCTCGAAAATCTCCGAGCTGATGCCATGTCTGGCGAGCGCCAGCGCAGCGGTAAGCCCCGCGACGCCCGCGCCGACGATGGCGGCATGTTCGACCGACATCGTCGATCCAATCTAATTTGAGGTGATTCAGGCGGCCTGGAAGTGGAACACGCAACCGGCAGGATTCGTCTGCGTTGCCTTCAGCGCGCCATTAAAGCGGTAAAGCGTCGAGCAGTAGGAACAGACCTTCTCGTCCTCGTCACCCATGTCGATGAAGATGTGCGGGTGGTCGTAAGGGATCGAGGCGCCGGTGCACATGAATTCCTTCACGCCGACTTCGATCACGCGATGACCGCCGTCGTTCTGGAAGTGGGGAATGTTGTGACCGGCCATGATGATCTCCGAATGCCTTTGAAACACGCGCGGACCTTATCGCCCTTCGTCTGAAATGTGTAGAGCCAAACAGACGCATGCGAGACAGTTTTTGGACGGGGCAGGGGTTCCCGTCCGGCTGACGATAAAATATGGTCCGGTCAAAACGGGACTGCCTCCATGAACTTGAATACGCCTGCCTTTTCCACCTTCACCCATGACGGGCTCGAACTCGCCTATTTCGACGAAGGCGATCCGAACGGCGCGCCCGTTCTGCTGATCCACGGCTTCGCTTCGACCGCCAGCGTCAACTGGGTCTATCCGGGATGGTTGAAGACGCTGGGCGAGGCGGGTTATCGGGTGATCGCCATGGACAACCGCGGGCATGGCGCCAGCGACAAGCCGCATGATCCGGAGGCATATCGTCCCTGGATCATGGCGGGCGATTCCGTCGCTCTGCTTGATCATCTCGGCATCGAGCAGGCAAACCTCATCGGTTATTCCATGGGTGCGCGCATTTCGGTCTTTACCGCGCTCGGCCATCCCCACCGCGTTCGCTCGCTGGTGCTCGGCGGTCTCGGCATCGGCATGACCGATGGCGTCGGCGACTGGGATCCGATCGCCGACGCCTTGTTGGCGCCGTCGATCGACGGTGTCGAGCACGCCCGTGGCCGGATGTTCCGCGCCTTTGCCGAGCAGACCAAGAGCGACCGCCAAGCGCTCGCTGCCTGTATCAGGGGATCGCGCGATCTCGTTGCCAGAAGCGATATGGCGAAGATCGAGGTTCCGACGCTTGTGGCCGTCGGAACCAAGGACGATATCGCCGGATCTCCGCAGGAGTTGGCAGCCCTTATGCCGGATGCGATCGCGCTCGATATACCGGGGCGCGACCATATGCTGGCGGTGGGGGACAAGGTGTTCAAGGCCGCCGTCCTGGACTTCTACGCAGAACGCGCAATCTAGCGCGTTTGAAATCAGCTGGCGCAAGCGCGTTTGTTCACCAAGACGCGGAAATAGCGAAACGCCGTTTCCGCCGACCCATTTATGTCGAGAGGATTTTGCCCTATATAGGGTGACGATCCCAGGCATGCCCGGACTGAGTAAAGGAGACCTTTGATGGTCGCAAAGACAGACATTCGTTCTCTTGAGACGACAGGCTCGCTCAAGGCGATGGACCCGATCTGGGATAGTCTGCGCGAGGAAGCGCGCGTTGCCGCCGAGAGCGATCCGGTGCTGGCGGCGTTCCTCTACTCGACCGTGCTCAACCATCGTTCGCTCGAGGAATGCGTGATCTACCGCATCTGCGAGAGGCTCGACCATCCCGACATGCAGGCGATCCTGCTGCGCCAGACCTTCGACCAGATGCTGGAAGACTGGCCTGAATGGGGTGCCATCCTTCGGGTCGACATCCAGGCTGTCTATGACCGCGATCCCGCCTGCATGCGCTTCATGGAGGCGCTGCTCTATTTCAAGGGCTTCCACGCGCTGCAGACCCATCGCCTCGCGCACTGGCTGCTCAACCGCGGTCGCCGCGATCTGGCGCTCTATCTGCAGAGCCGTTCGTCCAGCATCTTCCAGACCGATATCAACCCGGCTGCCCGCATCGGTCGCGGCATCTTCCTCGACCATGCGACCGGTCTCGTCGTCGGCGAGACCGCCGTCATCGGCGACAACGTCTCGATCCTGCACGGCGTGACGCTTGGCGGCACTGGCAAGGAGGGCGCCGACCGTCATCCGAAGATCGGCAGCGGCGTCCTGATCGGCGCCGGCGCCAAGATCCTCGGCAATATCGAGATCGGGCAGTGCTCGCGCATCGCCGCCGGATCGGTGGTTCTGAAGGCGGTTCCACGCAACACCACGGTGGCCGGCGTGCCTGCCAAGGTGGTCGGTACGGCGGGCTGCTCCGAGCCGTCTCGGGTGATGGACCAGGTGACGCTCGAGCAGGTGGTTCTCGATCAGGTGATGGGCGCTGGCATATAGGAAATTCACGTCGCCGCAAGCGACACGACGACACCGGAACGGCGGGGGAAAGCGGGTTCGCAGCAGCGCTCTCGACTTTACAGCGCCGTCCCCACCATGCAACAAGCGGCCATTGAGACCGCTCAGGAGATGCAGTGTGAAGCCCGAAGAAATCAAGAAACTCGACGCCTATTTCAAACGCACGTTCAACCCGGAGATGATCGTCAAGGCACGTCCGCGCAAGAACGATTCCGCTGAAGTCTACATGGGCGAGGAATTTCTGGGCGTCGTCTATATCGATGACGAGGACGGCGACCGTTCCTACAATTTCTCGATGGCGATCCTCGACGTCGATCTCGGCTGATCTGCCGCGACATCAGGCGCACACTGATTTTGCGCCTTCGATTACCCAACCTTCGATCACCCAAGCCGCAAGGATGCGGCTTGCCTCTCCGGACCGCCCATGCAGCCGGAAAATGCCGCTCCGATCTGGACCGGTCGCCCTTCTGCTCCATCTTGCTTGATGAGCATGTGCTCAAGCGACAGCAAGGGGACGTTGAGAATGGGTATCTTCGACAAGATCAAACATGCGATCTGGGGTGAGGCGCAGGCTGCCGAGGCAACACCGGCCGCAGCGCCGAAGATCGAACCGGCCCAGGCTCCGGTATCGCCATCCGCCGCACCTGCGGCCACGCCGAGCGCTTCGCCGGCAACATCGGCGCCGGCCGCGGCCGTCGATATCGTGCCGCTGCTCGACGCGGCGGTGAAGAAGAGCGGCCAGAAGCTCGATTGGCGGCGCTCCATCGTCGATCTGATGAAAGCCCTCGGCATGGATGCCAGCCTTGCCGAGCGTAAGGAACTCGCCGCCGAGTTGGGCTATACCGGCGATACGCACGACAGCGCCACGATGAACATCTTCCTGCACAAGGCACTGATGAAGCGCCTGTCCGAGAACGGCGGAAAAGTACCGGCCGACCTTCTCGACTAGTAAAATCAGCGACGCAACCGGATTTTGGTTCAAAGCTTCCGGTTGCGTCGCTCTGATATATTTTAGACAAATCAATTAAAGATGTACGTCGCTCCGAAATCTCGCAGGAATTGCATTGCGTGTCGCAACCATTGATTGTTTTGCGCTGCACAAGATTGCTTGACTTCGGCTGGGGCGCGGCTAATTCTGGTGCTCCGCAGGGCAAGGAGGAGTCAGTCATGCTGAATTTTGAGGATACGAATCGCAAGAGCAAGGAAGCCATGGACACGATGCTGAAAAGCTATTCGGACACGGCCAAGGGACTCCAGGCGATCGCAACAGAAACCACCGAATACTCGAAGAAGTCGTTCCAGGATGCGGTGACGCATTTTGAAACGCTGTCGGGCGCGCGCAGCTTCGAGACCGTGTTCGAACTGCAGACCAGCTTCCTGAAATCGACCTACGAGAATTTCATTTCCGAGGCGACCAAGCTCGGCGAGATGTATTCCGACATCGCCAAGAGCGCCTACAAGCCCTACGAAGCACCGATCGCCGCGGCGACCAAGCCGTCCAAGCCGACATCGGTGGCGACGTCGGCTGCGGCGTAGATTCGGGCTTGACCACGCGTCGGTGTGCCGTGAACCGGCGCGCCGCATGCACCATACCACTTGAAAACGAAGGGTCGGCTACGCATTTGCAGCCGGCCCTTCGCTTTTTCCCGGAACTCGTTTCCCGCTATTCTCTATTTTTGTGTCTTTGGACCCCGTGAGGGCGAATTGTGATTGCAGTGTGAAGCAAGGGGCTTAAAATCGCACGATTATGAACTAAGTTAGTGGTGAAGACATTCGACGGGTAAAGCAAACCTCCCATGCTCCGTCGGGTTGATCGAGGAACGAATGAAAATGATCGTAAAGCCGATCTGGATGCAAAACGACGGCGAAAGGAACGGGGACAACGGAAATCGCGGAACCTCGGTCATTACGCGCACCAAGGCGAAGACCAAGCAGCCCAACCTGTACCGTGTGCTTATCCTGAACGACGACTACACCCCTATGGAATTCGTCATCCATATCCTGGAGCGATTTTTCCAGAAAGACCGTGAAAGTGCCACACGCATCATGCTTCATGTCCATAATCATGGCGTTGGCGAATGCGGAACATTTACATACGAGGTAGCGGAGACCAAGGTGAGCCAGGTGATGGACTTCGCCCGGCAGCATCAGCATCCGCTGCAATGCGTCATGGAAAAGAAGTGAGGATCTGAACGTGCCAACATTTTCGCCTAGCTTAGAGAAGGCGCTCCATCAGGCACTGACCTTTGCCAACGAGCGGCACCACGAATATGCCACGCTCGAGCATCTGCTGCTTGCCCTGATCGACGATGCCGATGCGGCCGCGGTCATGGGTGCCTGCAATGTCGATCTCGTCGCGCTGCGCAAGACGCTCGTCGAATACGTCGATAACGAACTCTCCAACCTGATCACCGGTTATGACGAGGACTCCAAGCCGACCTCCGGCTTCCAGCGCGTCATCCAGCGGGCGGTGATTCATGTCCAGTCGTCCGGCCGCGAGGAAGTGACCGGCGCCAACGTGCTCGTCGCCATCTTCGCCGAGCGCGAAAGCCATGCCGCATACTTCCTGCAGGAGCAGGAAATGACCCGCTACGACGCGGTCAACTACATTTCCCACGGCATCGGCAAGCGTGCCGGCACCTCGGAAGCCCGCAGCCCGCGTGGCGCCGAGGACGGCGAACCCGAGAGCAAGCCGAACGCATCGCGCGGCGGCGAGGAAGAGGGCGGCGCCAAGAAGCAGCAGGATGCGCTGAAGGCTTATTGCGTCAATCTCAACGAGAAGGCCAAGACTGGCAAGATCGATCCGCTGATCGGCCGTCACGCCGAAGTCAACCGCACGATCCAGATCCTGTGCCGCCGTTCCAAGAACAATCCGCTCTACGTCGGTGATCCCGGCGTCGGCAAGACGGCCATCGCCGAAGGTCTGGCCAAGCGGATCATGGAAGGTAAGGTGCCGGAAGCGCTGGCCGATGCCACCATCTTCTCGCTCGATATGGGCACGCTGCTCGCCGGCACCCGCTATCGCGGCGATTTCGAAGAGCGCCTGAAGCAGGTCGTCAAGGAGCTCGAGGAGTATCCGGGCGCAGTGCTGTTCATCGACGAGATTCACACGGTGATCGGCGCCGGCGCCACTTCGGGCGGCGCCATGGACGCCTCGAACCTGTTGAAGCCGGCCTTGTCCTCTGGCGCGATCCGTTGCATCGGCTCGACGACCTACAAGGAATATCGCCAGTTCTTCGAGAAGGACCGGGCGCTCGTCCGTCGCTTCCAGAAGATCGACGTGGCCGAGCCTTCGATCGAAGACGCGATCGCGATCATGAAGGGCCTCAAGCCCTATTTCGAAGAATACCACCACCTGCGCTATTCGAACGACGCCATCAAGACGGCGGTCGAGTTGTCGGCGCGCTACATCTCCGACCGCAAGCTGCCGGATAAGGCGATCGACGTGATCGACGAAACCGGTGCGGCCCAGATGCTGCTGCCGCCCTCCAAGCGTCGCAAGCTGATCACCGAGAAGGAAATCGAGGCGACGATCGCCACGATGGCCCGCATTCCGCCGAAGAGCGTGTCGAAGGACGACGAAGCCGTTCTCGCCAATCTCGAGAAGGAACTGCGCTCGGTCGTCTATGGCCAGGACATAGCCATCGAAGCGCTGTCGACCTCGATCAAGCTGGCCCGTGCCGGCCTGCGCGAACCGAACAAGCCGATCGGCTCCTACGTCTTCTCCGGCCCCACGGGTGTCGGCAAGACGGAAGTTGCCAAGCAGCTGGCCTCGTCGCTCGGCGTCGAACTCCTGCGCTTCGACATGTCCGAGTACATGGAGCGGCACACGGTCTCGCGCCTGCTCGGCGCACCTCCCGGCTATGTCGGCTTCGACCAGGGCGGTCTGCTGACCGATGGCGTCGATCAGCACCCGCATTGCGTGGTTCTGCTCGACGAAATCGAAAAGGCCCACCCCGATATCTACAACATCCTGTTGCAGGTGATGGACCACGGCACGCTGACCGACCACAACGGCAAGAAGATCGACTTCCGCAACGTCATCCTGATCATGACGACCAATGCGGGCGCATCGGAAATGGCCAAGGCCGCCTTCGGCTTCGGTTCGTCCAAGCGGACGGGCGAGGACGAGGAAGCGCTGAACCGCATCTTCACGCCGGAGTTCCGCAACCGTCTCGACGCGGTCATCCCGTTCGCGCCGCTGCCGACCATCGTCATCCACAAGGTCGTGCAGAAGTTCATCATGCAGCTCGAAGCCCAGCTGTCGGAACGCAATGTAACCTTCGACCTGCACGAGGACGCGATCTCCTGGCTGGCCGAGAAGGGTTATGACGAGAAGATGGGCGCCCGTCCGCTGGCGCGCGTCATCCAGGACGTGATCAAGAAGCCGCTCGCCAACGAGATCCTCTTCGGCAAGCTGAAGAAGGGCGGCGTCGTCAGCGTCACCGTCGGACCAAAGGAAGACGGCAGCACCGGCATCATCCTCGAATCGGTATCCGAAACCGCGCCGATCAAGCCGAAGCCGGAAGCAGAGGTCATTCATCCCGAGGCGGATGATGTCGATGATGGTGAACTGAAGACCAAGGCCAAGCCGAAGAAGGCGACGGCCACCGCCAAGAAGGCAAAGGCTGCGGTCGCCGAGCCCGAGGTGAAAAGCGCGCCGAAGAAGAGCGGCGCGGTGCCAAGGGTTCCGAAGAAGTAGATTGAGGAAAAAGCGGCTTTCGGGCCGCTTTTTTGTTTTCGGTCACACACCGCGGCTTAGGCGAATTTTAAGCGCACTGGGTTATATCGGGCGACAGCAAGGGGCCTGATTCATGGCGTTTCTGTCGGCTGAGCGTTTCATAATAACCGTTATTGCGGCTCTGGCTCTGCTGGACGCGAGCTTGCTGTTCTGGAAGGGCGTCGGCATCGATGTTGTCGGCTATGCGGGCCTTGTGGCCTGCGGCCTTATGGCCATCGGTATCGGCCAGTTTTATCGACGCGTCCGGCTAAACGAGGGTATCGCAGCAACGGCGACGGCGGCAGGGCTGTTCATTCTGTTCACGCTGGTCGGCTCGGTCTTCAACTACCTGCTGTTGCCTCTCAGTTCAGCGCCAGTTGACCATACGCTGGCTCGTGTAGACGCCATGCTTGGCTTCGATTGGCCGCGTTTCGTTACATTGGCTTCGCACTACCCGCGCGTCGGATTGCTGTTGCAAGCTGTCTATGCAACGTCTCTGCCGCAGTTGCTGGCGATCTTGTTCTTTTTGGGGTTCTCCGGGCGCATCAGGGTGTTGCACCATTTTTTGCTCACCGGCGTTATCGGCGCTCTCCTCGCCATTATTTGCTGGTCGTTTTTCCCATCGTTCGGCGCATCGTCGATCTACCAACTGCCGAAAGAAGTCACGGATGCCGTGCCTCTTGCGGTGGGGCCCGACTATGGTCGGCAGTTGATCGAGCTTGGCCGACAAGGAGCGAACTATCTATCTCCACAGAACGTTCTAGGCGTGATCGGCTTTCCGTCATTTCATACGGTGATGGCGGCGATGTCCGCGTGCTTCATGCTGCGCTTTCGGCTGCTCGCCGTGCCATTCGCCATACTCAACGCGTTGATGGTCCCTGCGATCATTATCCAGGGCGGCCACAATCTGGTCGACCTTATTGGCGGCCTGTTGGTTTTTGCCGTTTCGTATCACTTGGCCGGCATGGCAATGACGCAATGCGAACGGCGCGCGCCAGCTGTGACGACCGAGCATGCGACAGGCGTCGAGCAGTGATCAAAGCGCGGCCTTGATCCTCTCCGCATTGGCCGCCAGCACGGCGCCGTCTTCCATCTTGCCGGAATGTGGTTGCAGCGCCGCGTCCTCGTGACGGGGAATAACATGGAAGTGCAGGTGAAACACCGTCTGACCGGCTGCGGGTTCGTTGAACTGGCAGACGAAGACGCCATCTGCGTCGAAAGCTTCCTTCACGGCATTGGCGATCGTCTGGACGACAGGGATCGTCTGCGCCAGCGCCTCCGGATCGGCATCGAGGAGATTGCGCGACGCAGCCTTTGGCACCACAAGCACATGGCCCGGTGCCTGCGGCATCACATCCATGAACGCCAGCGTGTGCGCGTCCTCATAGACCTTATGCGAGGGAATTTCGCCGCGCAGGATCTTGGCGAAGATGTTGTTGCTGTCATAGGCCGCGCTGGTCATCGAAAATCTCCTGATACTGATGTGATCGGGGTAGCGCGGCGAAGGCGAGGACGTCAATCCTCCTGCAGGCGCTCGCCCTTTCGGAACGGGCTGTGCTCGCTCAAAATCTCGTTCATGTGTTCGACGTCGTCGCGCTCGCGCTCGAGATAATCGCCGATCGCGCGGCGCAGCCCGGCATGGGCGACATAATGGGCGGAGTGCGTTGTCACCGGCAGGTAACCACGCGCTAGCTTGTGTTCCCCCTGTGCGCCGGCCTCAACCCGTTTCAGGCCCTTGGCCAGCGCGAAATCGATCGCCTGGTGATAGCAGACTTCGAAATGCAGGAAGGGGTGATCCTCGATGCAGCCCCAATGGCGGCCGTAAAGCGTCTCCGAGCCGATGAAATTGATGGCGCCGGCGACATAGCGGCCATTGTGCCTGGCCATGACGAGCAGGATATCTTCCGGCATCCGCTCGCCGATCAGCGAGTAGAATTGGCGGGTGAGATAGGGGCGTCCCCACTTGCGGCTGCCGGTATCCATGTAGAAGGCGAAGAACTGGTCCCAGATCTCTTCGGTGAGGTCGCTTCCGGTCAGCCAGTCGATGCTGATGCCGTTTTCAAGCGCCGCGCGCCGCTCCTTGCGCAACGCCTTGCGCTTGCGCGATGCCAGCGTCTCCAGGAATTCCTCGTGGTTGGCATAGCCGTCATTGATGAAGTGGAACTGCTGGTCGGTACGATGCAGATAGCCCTCCGTCTCCAGCACGCCGACCTCGTCGTCGGCAACGAAGGTGATGTGCGCCGAGGAGACCCCCAATTGTCGAACGACCTCCTTCAGGCTCTCGGCCATGGCGTCCTGAACCGGCAGGCGTGGATAGCCCTCCGCCACCAACAGGCGCGGGCCGGTTGCCGGCGTAAACGGGATCGAGCATTGCAGCTTCGGATAATAGCGTCCGCCGGCGCGCTCGAAAGCGTCGGCCCAGCCGTGATCGAAGACGTATTCGCCCTTGCTGTGATTCTTCAGATAGCCGGGCAGGGCGCCGACAAGGCGTCCGTCGTCGCTCTCGAGCAGCATGTGGTGCCCGAGCCAGCCGGTTTCCGCCGTTGCCGAGCCCGATTCCTCCAGCGAGGACAGGAAGGCGTGCGACACGAACGGATTGTAGGCAAGCGCGCTGCCCGTTCTGGAAGCTCCGGAAAGCTGCGACCAGCTTTCCGGAGAAATCGCGGTAAACGACCGCTCGATGCGGATTGAAAGTTCGTCAGTCATGAAGCGAGTGCGAGACCTTTGGGGAGGATAGGTGTCACCATCAGTCTGCGCACGATCTTGTCGAAAAAGCGAGCGTCAAACTGATGGGCGCGGATCGAAGCCTTCGAAGGTCATTTGGTCGGCGTTTTCGAAGGTTTGCTTGACCGCCTTCTCGTCGCGAACCGTCCAGGTGATGACAACAGTGCCCTTTTCCCGCTCGGCCGAGATGAATGGATTGGGCAGGTCGGCGTAGAAATAGGAAATGAAATCGAGGCCGATTTTCATTGCCTTTTCATGGGTTTGGAACTCTTCGGGCCTATTGCCGCCGGCGGTCAGCCCGAGCGGATAGGGTGCCTTGAGTGCTTTCAGTTCCCGCAGCAGCCAGTGGTCGAAGCTCATCAGCGCGACCTGGCCCTGATAGTTCTCAAGCTCTTCCAGAACAGCTTCGACAAAACCAGAATCGTCGGTTTCCCGGCCCTTCAGCTCGATCACCAGCGGAACCTGGCCGTTCACAAGTTTGAGAAGTTGCCTCAGCGTCGGGATCTTGTCCGCTGTTCCGCCGACCGACAGCAGGCCGAGTTCCTGCGAGGTGCGCTCGCGAACGTCGCCCTTCAGGTTGCAGAGACGCTCGAGATCCTCGTCGTGGAAAACGACGGGAACGCCGTCGGAAGCGTAGTGCAGATCGCACTCGATGGCAAAGCCCGCTTCGATGGCGCTCGAGGCGGCCGAAAGCGTATTTTCCCAGACGAGCTTGTTCTGGTCGTGATAGCCGCGATGTGCGACGGGACGGTCTTTAAGCCAGGCTGCAGAGGTCATTAGGCAATTTCCATGATGGCATCGATTTCGACGGCGGCATTCATCGGCAGGGCGGCCATGCCGACGGCAGCGCGTGCATGCTTGCCCACGTCGCCGAGAACGCCGGCAATCAGGTTCGAGGCACCGTTGATGACGAGGTGCTGCTCGACGAACTCGGGCACAGAAGCGACGAAGCCGTTCAGCTTGATGACGCGCTTGATGCGGCTGAGGTCGCCGCCAAGCGCCGCGCTCGCCTGCGCGAGGATGTTGATGGCGCAGAGTTCCGCGGCGCGCTGGCCGGTCGCCACATCGACGTTCCTGCCGAGGTGACCAGTGACGGCGATCTTGCCGCCTTCGAGCGGAAGCTGGCCGGAAATGTGAAGAACGTTGCCCGCGATGACATAGGGAACGTAGTTCGCGGCGGGCGCTGCAGCCTCCGGCAGGGATATCCCCATCTCTTTGAGGCGTTCAGCGATCTGATTGGACATTTTCCTCTCCGCTTTTGTTGTGAATGGATTTAGAACTATGCATCAAGGCGTGAATCTATTTTGTGACACGTTCGAGCCTCGATTTGGCCGGATGCGTTCTTATAACATCGTTGGTGAGTCCAACAGGAGATTATCAATGGTCCGTTCGAGTCTTGCCGCACTCTTCCTTGCAGGCGCTTGTGCAAGCGCCCATGCGGCGACCCCGGCTGCCGGGGCGGTGATGGCTACCGGACTGATTGCCCATCGGGCGATCTACGATCTCGAACTGAAGGATGCGTCGGAGCGATCCGGCATCTCGGGCATGTCCGGCCGGATGGTCTATGAGTTCGACGGCAACGATTGCACCGGCTACACCACCAATTTCCGCTTCGTGACGCAGATCGACACGGGCGATGCGGTTCGCGTCAGCGATCAGCAGACCAAGACCTTCGAGAATCTCAAGGACGGCAAGTTTACCTTCGACACCAAGTCGTTCACCGACGACCAGCTCGACAAGGAAGTAAATGGCGCCGCGCAGGATCAGGTCGAAGGCGTTAAGGTCGATCTGAAGCAGCCTTCCAGCAAGGAGCTGCAACTGGCCGCGAGCCGCTTTCCGACGGAACACATGATCGAGGTCATCAAGAACGCCAAGGCGGGCAACCGCCTGTTCGAGGCCCGCGTCTTCGACGGCTCCGACGATGGCGACAAGTCGCTGGTGACGACGACGGTCGTCGGCAAGCCGGTGACGCCGAAGACGGACGAGGCGGATGCCGGCAATGCAGGCGCGTTTTCCAAGACCGCCTTCTGGCCGGTGACCATTTCCTATTTCAACGAGAACACCAAGAGCGATGCTCTGCCGGTCTATCGGATGTCGTTCAAGCTTTATGAAAACGGCATCACGCGTGACCTGACCATGGACTATGGCGACTTCGTTCTGTCGGGCAAACTTTCCAAACTCGAACTTCTTGACGCTAAGTCGGTCGCCTGTAAGTAATTGCCTCTATTGAGTGATCCTGTCTCACGGTGATGACGCGGTAGGCAAACAGACGTGCTCTGTGCTACGGTTTCGCCGGTGATGGGCGTTGGTGGCAGATGGAGTGCATATCTTGAGAGTCAATTTCGTGTCGTTTCTGGTTCTGGCGGGCTTGGCGGTCGCAATGATCGCAAACGGCTTCATCCGGCCTCTCGCTGCTGCGGATTGCAGCTCGACAGCATCTGCCGGGATCGACTGGGGTGGCTGCAACAAGAAGAACCTGATGCTGCAGGGTGGTGATTTCCAGAAGGGAAATCTCGCCGATACCGATTTCACCCTGACCAATCTCAGCCAGACCAATCTCGCATCGGCCAATCTGGAGAAGGCAACGCTGGTACGCGCATGGTTCACCGGCGCCGATCTGACGAAAGCCAATTTTTCCAAGGTCGAGGCCTATCGCTCGGGCTTCGAGAACGTCAAGGCCGAGGGCGCTAGCTTCGCCGGCGCCGAACTGCAGCGTGCGAATTTCAACGGCGCGGTTTTGAAGGGTGTCACGTTCGAGAAGGCCGAGCTTGGCCGGGTCACCTTCAAGAAGGCGGATCTGACCGGCGCGAACTTTTCGCTGACAAACCTGTCGCGCGCCGATTTCAGTGGCGCGACCTTCAGCGGACCGATTTCCTTTGACCGGGCTTTCATGTTCCTGACGCGTATCAGCGGCCTGGATCTCTCGCAGGCGACCGGCCTGGAAGAAACCCAGATCGCGCTCGCTTGTGGCGATTCGAAGACGAAGCTTCCTGCCGGCATGGCGACGCCGACAAGCTGGCCGTGCGACGCGGAATGAATGCGTTCTCTGAAGCGCGGCTATCCGTTTTGAATTCACGTGGCGGTCTCTGCGATAATTTGACCATTAAGACTTGATTTTCCGGGGCGGGGAGGGTATGGCCACCCGCATTCCACACGTAAGGCATGGGATTGTCCGGGAGAAATCCGGATGGTTCCGCCCGGTGGCATTCTCGAAGAGGGTGCTGTTCGCCTTGCGGAGGTTCAACCGGAAAAGGATAACAAGGCATGGCATTGCCCGATTTTTCTATGCGCCAGCTGCTTGAAGCAGGCGTCCACTTCGGCCACCAGACTCACCGCTGGAACCCGAAGATGAAGCCGTACATTTTCGGCGATCGTAACAACATCCACATCATCGACCTCGCACAGACGGTTCCGCTTCTGTCGCGCGCTCTGCAGGTTGTCTCCGACACCGTAGCCCGTGGCGGCCGCGTTCTGTTCGTCGGCACCAAGCGCCAGGCTTCGGAGCTCATCGCTGACTCTGCAAAGCGTTCCGCTCAGTACTACGTCAACTCGCGTTGGCTCGGCGGCATGATGACCAACTGGAAGACGATCTCCAACTCGATCCAGCGTCTGCGCAAGCTCGACGAAATCCTCGGTGGTGATGCCCAGGGTTTCACCAAGAAGGAGCGTCTGAACCTCGAGCGCGAACGCGAAAAGCTCGACAAGGCTCTCGGTGGTATCAAGGACATGGGCGGCACGCCTGACCTGATGTTCATCATCGACACCAACAAGGAAAAGATCGCGATCGACGAAGCCAAGCGTCTTGGCATCCCGGTTGTCGCGATCATCGACTCGAACTGCGATCCGGATCTGATCGACTACCCGATCCCCGGCAACGACGACGCTTCGCGCGCCATCGCTCTCTACTGCGACCTGATCGCACGCGCTGCCATCGACGGCATCGCGCGTCAGCAGAGCTCGTCCGGCCGTGACCTCGGCGCTTCGGTTGAAGCTATGGTTGAGCCGGCACTCGAAGGCGAAGCCGAAGCCTGATAAAGAAGCAGGCGGGCCATAAGGTCCGCCATGCTTTCCAGAGATTGGGAAAGGCCGCTCGCGACTCTCAGAAGTTCGGCGGCCTTGACCATTTCAGGCGAGGGCGCCCCGCCCATCGCCACACAAGTTTCGTTATGACGCGTCTTTCATCACGCTGTCATACATACAGGTACATTTCGTGCCTCAATCCGGTGCCGTGCCGCCTTTTGCGGCCCACCGTTTGAACCGACAAGAGGAAGCTTATGACCGAGATTACGGCTGCACTGGTGAAGGAACTGCGCGAGAAGTCTGGCGCCGGCATGATGGACTGCAAGAAGGCGCTGATCGAGAACAACGGCGACATCGAAGCGTCGATCGACTGGTTGCGCGCCAAGGGCATCTCCAAGGCAGACAAGAAGGCTGGTCGTGCCGCTGCTGAAGGCCTCATCGCCATCGCCGGCGCTGGCCACAAGGCTGTCGTCGTCGAGCTCAACTCGGAAACCGACTTCGTTGCCCGCAACGATGCGTTCCAGGATCTCGCTCGCGGCATCGCCTCCGTTGCCCTGACCACCGACGGTTCGGTTGAAGCTATTTCGGCTGCGACCTACCCGGCCTCCGGCAAGCCGGTTGCCGACACCATCAAGGACGCGATCGCCACCATCGGCGAGAACATGACGCTGCGCCGCGCTGCCAAGCTCGAAGTCGAGCACGGCGTTGTCGCGACCTACATCCACAACGCTGCCGGCGACGGCATCGGCAAGCTCGGCGTTCTCGTCGCCCTGAAGTCGGAAGGCGACAAGGCGGTCTTGACCTCGATCGGTCGCCAGGTTGCCATGCATATCGCTGCGACCAACCCGCTCGCCATCCGTTCGGAAGAAGTCGATGCCGCTGTCGCCGAGCGCGAGCGCAACGTCTTCATCGAACAGGCTCGCGAATCCGGCAAGCCGGAAGCCATCATCGAAAAGATGGTCGATGGCCGCATGCGCAAGTTCTTCGAGGAAGTCGCTCTTCTCTCGCAGGCCTTCGTCATCAACCCCGACCTGACGGTCGGCGCTGCCGTTGAGGCTGCTGCCAAGGAAGCCGGCGCCAAGATCGAAGTCGTCGGCATGGCCCGCCTGCTTCTCGGCGAAGGCGTCGAAAAGGAAGAGAGCGACTTCGCCGCTGAAGTCGCTGCCGTCGCCAAGGGCTGATAAAGCTATATATGTGAAAACAGAAGGGCATCGCGTGACAACGCGGTGCCCTTCGTGTATCCGGGCCTCAGCGGTGATAAACGAGGAGCCAAGATGTCGTCAGAGCCTGTCTACAAACGTGTTCTACTT
>Ga0247741_1000121_pt1 | contig 54625 bp, 58 predicted proteins | sample UWRJL213509R2_FD_180945 | JGI IMG/M metagenome (GOLD analysis project Ga0247741, IMG submission 180945) | Plant litter microbial communities from Arlington Agricultural Research Station in Wisconsin, United States - UWRJ-L213-509R-2 | ecosystem: Environmental > Terrestrial > Plant litter >... | reverse complement strand
TGCTTCACAGATCATCGAAGTCACGCCCCCTGCGCAGCAGGTATATGTCCATGATCCAGCCATGCCGTGCCCTCGCCTCCGCCCGAGCCTTGACGATGTCATTTGACACATCCGCCAGTCTCCCGGCGATCACGATCTCGTCTTCGGTTCCGAGATAGGCACCCCAGAAGATCTCCGCATCCGGATCGTCGATCTTGGAGAACGCCTGTTCGCCGTCGAGCATGACGATCGTGCTATCGGCCCGGTTGCCGTTTTGCAGCAGACGGCGACCTGTGGTGATCTCGACGGGTTTCCCGACCATATTGATCGGTATCCGGTGGCCCGCTGCCAGCGCCTGGATACTGGTGATGCCAGGCACCACGCTGAAATCGAAATCTACCGTTTCGAGCCGCCTGGCGCGTTCGACGATGCGGATCACGCTGTCATACAAGCTGGGATCCCCCCACACCAGAAAGGCGCCGACACCGTTTTCAGGCAGACCGTTGATCAGTTGCACATACGTCTCTGCGAGCGCCGCATGCCATTCGTCGACGCTGCCGACATAGCTTCGGTCGGACGTCTTGCGTACCGGAACGGTGAATTCCACGATCGTCGTCTGCGCATTGGTGATGAAACGATCGCAGATCTCACGGCGCACCGAGGCGAGGCCTTCCTTCTGCGCGCCCTTTGTCGGCAGGAAGATCTTGTCTGCCGCGTTCATCCGGTTGATCGCCTGGACGGTCACGTGCTCGGGATTTCCGGTTCCGATCCCGATGATATGGATGTGGCGCATGACGGCTCTCCTGGACAGTATCGTCTGCTTTTGGCGCACCTGACCCGGTGCCGCAAGGTCATGGATCAAGTTGGCGTCGACATGAGAGCGACAGATCGACGCTGAAGATTGCTGCGGTTTTCGAATCGTGCGATCTTTGCGCGAGTTTGAGAAGGCTGCGTCGACCTGCTGACGATAGATATTGGCCGATCCAGCCGGACATCAGGCCATTCGGCCTACCTCTTCGAATGCAAGGAACGGCTGGGTATGTGTGCGGGTGTCTCCCCCTTCGACTTTTCGTTGGTCGCCCCGAAAACATCCTTTAGTGACCGCAACGAAAAGATTGCCCATTCTCGCTTTCGTGCCATCAGTGCGTCGGGAACATAGCGATGTCCCACGAGATCGACACATCCGTTCTGAAAGCGCTGTTGCCGCATTTCGTCCGCGCAGAGGATTCTCTGGCACGGCTCGATGAGCGCGCGTTGCGCTCCGCGGTCGCCGAAGGCTTTGCCGAGCGCCGCCATTTCTTCGATGCCATCGGCGCGATGTGGGTGGCAGGCGAACTTGTCCATCTCGAAGACCTCGTTCTGCACGACGCCCATATGGATGCGCGCGCACCGAGCCATGAACTGACCATCGCGCATGCGATCCTGCGCGCGCGCCGGAGACTATGGACGAACAAACCGGACTGGGCGCTCAGCGAAGTGGGCATGGCCGTCCTGACCGGTATTGGCGGCGAACAGGAGCGCACGCCGGAGTCCAGGAGCGCCCAGCTCGAAAACGGTGACGAGGACCACGAGCCCGACGCATTAATGATAGCGGAGCTGGCGGAGATCGATGCAGTTCTGGCACGTTCGACCCGTATGCTCGATAGTTTGGCGCGGCGCGAGCCGGCTGAGGTGCCGGAGACCGTGAAGCCGAGCCTTGGCCAGGACCGGCTCGGTTTGTTCGATGACGAGGACTGGGACGAGGCCGCACGGATGCGCGAATGGCGGCGAACCATCATGATCGCCGACCAGCTCCCACCAACGCTGGGCGCAGCCATCCTGTTCGATGCATGGGAGCGGATCGAGCCGCTGCGGCGCCAGCACTGGTTGGGCGGGCTGCTGGTGGCGAGCTACCTGCGCGGGCGCGGTAAGGTCACGTCGCATTTTCTCGCGTTCTTCGCCGGACTGAAGACAATTCGCCACGAGAGGCGGCGATCGCGCGATCGTGTGATCCGATTGCAATCATTCCTCGAGGCGATGATCGAAAGCGCGGATCTTGGCTTGAAGGAGATCGACCGGCTGTTGCTCGCGCAGACGCAGATGGAAATGCGCTTCAAGGATCGGCGGTCGAACAGCAGCCTGCCGCAACTTGCCCGCTTCATGCTGTCACGGCCGATGGTCTCATCGGCCATGGTTGCCCGTGAACTCAGGATCAGTCCGCGCGGCGCGCTCAATCTCCTGAACGATATCGGCGTTCGCGAGATCACCGGGCGCGGTCGCTACCGAGCCTGGGGCATCATTTGACGCCTCGCATGAAACGAAAAGCGGCCGGACATACGTCCAGCCGCTTTCCTGTGGTGAACACCCGATCCACGATCCTGTCACAGAGTACGGATCGGGCGCTCTAGCGCTTCCTTTGCCCCCAGAAGCGCTTTAACCTATTCCCGCTCGCCCGTGAAATTGAGCAGCAACTGGAAGATGTTGACGAAGTTCAGGTAGAGAGACAGAGCGCCGAAGACGGCAAGCTTCTGGTTCGATTCCTGATCGTGGTTCTCCGAATACTGTTCCTTGATATTCTGCGTGTCGTAGGCGGTGAGGCCAACGAAGACGACGATACCGATGACTGAGATTGCGAACTGCAGCGCGCTCGAGCCCAGGAAGATGTTGACGACGCTGGCGATGACGACGCCGATCAGGCCCATCATCAGGAACGAGCCCATGCGCGACAGGTCACGCTTCGTCACGTAACCATAGAGGCTGGTCGAGCCGAACATCGTGGCCGCGATGAAGAACGTGCGGGCGATGCTGGTTCCGGTGAAGACCAGGAACACGGAGGCCAGCGACAAGCCCATGACGGCACAGAATGCCCAGAATGTCGTCTGCGCGGCGCTTGCCGACATCGTCTGGATCTTGAACGAGAAGAAGAAGACGAACGCGAGCGGCGCCAGCATGACCACCCACTTGAGCGGCGACTGGAAGATCGGCACGTAGAGCGCCGGCGTGCTGCCGACGATGAAGGCGACGATGCCGGTGATGACAAGACCGATGCCCATGTAGTTGTACACGCGCATCATATGCTGACGCAGGCCTTCGTCGAACATGGCCTGCGAGCCTACGGCGGAGCCGTAACGCTGCTGATTGATCGGGTTCATGGAGATCTCCTCGATTGAACTAGTAAAGGGTACGGGCAAGCCGGTCGGCTGCCTGATCCAGTGTGATGGAGCGGTCTGCGGTCACCAGCGCGTAGGCGACCTCGCCGATCTGCCAATAGGCAGTTTCGGCATCGTCGAGCGCGACGTGGTTGACCGATTGCACGGAGAATACGCCCGGCCGAACGGCAAACAGCGAAAGCTGCTTCTGGTCGGTCGTCGTTATCGCCATTTCGACACTCGGGCCGAAGGCGGAAGGAAATATCTGTACGTCCGAGATCGTCCAGTCCTGCGGCAGTTGCGGCATGACGATGCCCGTCGCGGCGCGGATTTCATCCGGCTTGTACTGGGCTTCCACGGGCGCCTGCGCCGACTGGCGCACCAGCGTCGTCTTGTAGGCTCTGACCGCATCCTCGACATAGGCAGGCGCCGGAACGGAGGCAGCCACCTCTGTCGCGGTGAACGCGCCGAAGGAATTGTGCGCCACCCAACCTGCGGCCACCAGAACGGCGACAGCAGCTATCCGCTGCACGGTGTGAAAAATCCGCCCATAGGCAAGGCCCCGCTCGAGACGGCGCGCGGCGTCGCGCGTTTCGGCACGACCGAATGCGCTTTCGTTGGCAAGCGCGAGGCGCAATTCACCGCGCATGCTGAGATCGGCCATCACCTTGGCAGCAATCTCAGGATGCTCGGAGAGATAGGATTCGACCTCGATACGGCGCGCCACATCGAGTTGACCATCGACGTAGGCGTCGAGATCGGCTGCGATGATCGGATCAGTTGATTTCATTGCCGCCTCCATCGATCAGTCTCAAATGCGACGCACGCGGCGTCTTTTCCTCAAACGCGCGTAGCTGGGCGCGTGCGCGTGAAATGCGCGACATCAGCGTGCCGATCGGAACGCCAAGCGCCGCGGCCGCTTCCTGATAGGAGAGATCCTCGATCGCGACGAGATGCAGTGCCTCGCGCTGCTCCTCGGGCAAGAGGAAGAATGCGTTCCGCACCTGCTGAAGGCGCACCGCATGTTCCTGGCCGGCCGGCAGGGACTGCTCGGCCTCCACGGCGGCCTCATCGTGCCGTCGTGTCAGCGATCGCCCCTGCCGGACGCGGTCGATGTGAGCGTTATGCACGATAGAGAGCAGCCACGTACGCAAGTTACCACCGCTGCGGAAGCTCTGCTTCTTCTCGAATGCCCGGACCAAGGCATCATGGACCAGATCTTCTGCATCATCCGAATTGCGCACCAGCGAGCGCGCGTAGCGCCTGAGCGCTGCGAGCTGGCCGATGACATCGAATGGGCGTTCTTTCCGTTCCATGATTGAGTATACGGAACGGCACGGTATTTTATTCCCGGCAGAGAGAATTATTTTAAGGAGCTTCGTCCTTCATCGGTCACGGCAGCTTGCCAGCGCGACGACTGCAGGTGATCGAGGTAGAAAAAACCTCAGATCTGACAGCGCAGAACCGCGCTCGCGAAAGATCGCAAATCCGACCTCGCACGCTCGCAATTCTTTAGTAGAATGGCCTGCTGCCGAGCAGCCTCGTGTTGCTCAGCAGGACTTGTCGGCGTAGGGGCTGTGCTCCCGGCAATAGTCGAGTGCAGGTGCCGACTCCGCAATAGAGCCGACAGGCGATCGGTCAACCGCCGAAGCCACCGATCCACCCATGTTCACCGTCAGTGCAGCGGCTCCAAGCATGAGAAATGCGCCCACAATAATAAGCCCCTCCGACACAGACGGCCGGTTCGCCTTGATGTGTTCCTGGTATTCGCACTCGGCCATTCTGTTCAACTCTTCGTTTTCTGCATGATGATGGACCGTGTCGCCGCGCTCGGCGCTCCAGCTGTCGACATCTTTCATTGTCTTGCTCCTGAGATCAGCGCACAACGGCGAGCGATAATCCCTCCGCTCGATGGTCTGCTGCGCATCCTTTATGTGTATTTTGTGCTGCCCAAGTTGAAGGGCGGAAATACAAACTCAGCGTTCATAAAATCGAACCAATCGGTTTGATCTCATCTTAAGGGCTTGGCTCTGCGGCAAAATTCGGTTTAGGTCTGGCAACCATTCAGCTCACGGACACCCCATGACAAAATCATTTGGCGCCATGTCGATTGCGCAGCTCTCCGTTGTGATCCAGAGCGGCGCTGCCAACCCGGTCGAGATCACCGAAAGCGTTCTCGACGGCATCAAGACATTCTCGGATCAATCGATCTTCACCGGATTGCTTGCGGACCGCGCGCTCAACGAAGCAAAAGCCTCATCGGCGCGGCTGAAAAGCGGACGGTCGCGCGGTCTGCTTGAGGGCATTCCGGTCGGGTGGAAAGATCTGTTCGACATCAAGGGACGGGCCACGACTGCGGGCTCTACGGTGCTCGCAAACGCATTGCCAGCCGCATCCGACGCAGCCGTGGTCGGCGCCTTGGGCAATGCCGGCATGGTCGCCGTCGGTTGCACCAACATGAGCGAGTTCGCTTTCTCCGGACTGGGCATCAATCCGCACTACGGCACGCCGCACAATCCGCGTAGCACCGACGTGCCGCGTATCCCGGGCGGCTCGTCGTCCGGCGCGGGCGCGGCTGTTGCTGCCGGCCTGGTGCCTGTCGCGATCGGCACCGACACCGGCGGCTCGGTGCGCATCCCGGCGGCCTTCAACGGCATTGTCGGCTACAAGGCGAGCCGCGGCCGCTACCCGATGGACGGTGTCTTTCCGCTGGCGAAGAGCCTCGATTCGCTTGGGCCACTGTGCCGCACCGTTCAGGACGCCATCTGGGTCGATGCAGCCATGGGCGGCCGGACCGGCGTCTCGCAGACAACGCCGAGCTCGATCAGAAGCCTGGACATCGTCATTCCTGACAACGTCGTCTTCGATGGGATTGAAGCCGGCGTTCTTGCTGCCTTCGAGCAGAGCGTGGAGTGGCTGATCGCCGAAGGTGCTTCGGTCAGCCGGATCAATATCCCCGCCTTCGACGAACTGTTTGCGCTGATGGCGCAGCACGGAACGCTGGTGACCGCCGAGGCCTTCGCGCTGCATCGCGAACGGTTGGCCGGGCCGGAGGCCGAGGATATGGATCGTCGTGTCGTCCTGCGAACACGCCTCGGCGAGGCAACGACCTTGCCGGGATACCTTGCCGTTCTTGATGGGCGCGAACGCCTGATCGCGGACGTCAAACGGCTGGTCGGCGAAAGCTTCATCGCCTTCCCGACCGTTGCACATGTTGCGCCGCCGATCGCGCCGCTCGAGGCCGACGACGATCTCTTCTTCGCGACCAACGGCAAGACGTTGCGCAACACGTCGATCGGCAATTTCCTCGACTGGTGCAGCGTCTCCATTCCCTGCGGTACCGGCGATGCGGATATGCCTGTTGGCTTTCTGCTTTCGGCTGTCGGAGGGCGCGACGAGGCGCTGCTTGCTGCGGCGCTTTCGACAGAAGCCGTTATTCGGGGAGATTCCGTTTGAAATTCCAAGACGTTGCTGCCTAGATAGAGCAGGAGCGAGGAGGAGAGACAATGGCCGGAATTCTGGAGAATGAGCAGTTCGCTGTTTCGACTTGGTCACTGCACAGGCTGCTAGGGGTGACATATCCCTACGGTCCCGATCCCGACAAGAGCGCCGCGCGCCAGGAGCCCTACGGCGCCGGCACGGCCGAGCTGATCGACATCCCGCAACAGCTTGCCGAGCGCGGCATAGGCAGACTTGAGATATGCTCGTTTCATCTGCCGAGCCTCGATCCAAGCTATCTGAAGGAGCTGCGTGCTGCCCTCGATAGAACAGGCACGCTTCTGCAGACCTTGTTGGTCGAGGATGGCGACCCGAGCCATCCTCAGACCGCCGAACGCGATATCCGCTGGGTCGCCGGCTGGATCGACATTGCCGCAGCACTTGGCGCGCAGAACATGCGTGTGATCGCCGGCAAGCAGCAGCCCACCGACGAAAACCTCGGGCGAGCCGCGGGACATCTTGCCTGGCTGGCCGAGCAGGCGGACGGCAGCGGCGTGCGTATCGTTACCGAAAACTGGTTCGACCTGCTACCCGCGCCGAAGGAGATGAACTGGCTGCTCGACCAGCTCGGCGATACGGTTGGCCTCAACGGCGACCTTGGTAACTGGGCGGCGCCCGAAAAATATGCCGGCCTTGTCGACATCATGCGCCGGGCCGAGATATGCCATGCCAAGGCCAACTACGACGCGGCGGGCATGAATGCCGACGACTATCGCAAATGCCTCGATGCCTGCAGGCAGGCAGGCTATGCTGGCCCCTACACGCTAATCTACGATTCGCCATTCTTTGCCGACGAGTGGGACGGCATCCTCTTGCAAAAGGCGTTCATCGAGGAATTTCACAAGGAAAAGCAGCGCGCCATCGGTTGAGCTGCAGAGGAGACTGGCATGGGTGGTTCAATGATTGATGGTTTTGCGGAGCGCATCAGGAGCGGCAACAGCGGCGGGATGATTTCCGCCTGGATCGGCATTCCGGATCCGCTCTTCGTCAACCATCTGGCCCAGGAGGCGTTTGACGCTGTTGTCCTCGACATGCAGCACGGCGTCTGGGACATGACGTCTGCCGCCAACGGCATCGGCCAAGGGCGCCTGGCCGGCAAACCGATCGTCGTGCGTATTCCCGTCGGCGATTTTGCGATGGCGTCGCGGCTGCTCGATGCCGGCGCCTCGGGGATCATCGCACCGATGATCAACTCGGTGGCGGATGCCAGGGCGTTCGCCAATGCGACGAAGTATCCACCGCTTGGCGAACGTAGCTGGGGGCCGACACTGGCGATGAACCACACCGGCCTGTCGGCTGCGACCTATCTGGCAACGGCCAATATCGAGACTGTGGCGATCGCCATGATCGAAACCCGCGCCGCCCTTGATGCCGCTGACGATATTCTGGCGGTGGATGGCCTGGACGGCATCTTCATCGGGCCATCGGATCTGTCGATTGCGCTTTCCGATGGCGCAAGGTTGGCTCCCGACACGCCCGAGATGGATGTGGTGCTAAAGCAGCTGATCGAGCGGTGCCGCGCGCATGGCAAGTTCGCCTGCGTGTTCGGCAGCAACGGCGTGCGCGCCGGCGAACTCCTGAAGATGGGATTCGATTTCGTTATCGCCGGTGCCGACACGCAGCAATTGCGGGTGGGCGCCGCCAGCGCCATCGCTGCCGCGCGCAAAGTACAGAGTGACTGATTTACTTCTGCGCCAGCCAGATGACGTGGCGGGCGCCACCACGTTTTCCGTTGGCGCGGAAGTTGACCGCCTCGACGGCAAAGCCGCTCTCGCGCACGCGGCGGGTGAAGTTGGCGTCAGGTCCTGATGACCAGACCGCCAGCACGCCACCCGGGCGCAATGCGTCGCGAGAAGCGCGCAACCCAGTTAGATCGTAGAGCGCATCGTTCGACTGTCGGGTGAGACCATCAGGACCATTGTCGACGTCGAGCAGGATCGCGTCGAATGCCGTGCGGCTGGCACGGATGAGTGCGCTGACATCACCCTGATGGATTCTCACACGGGAATCATCAAGGCATCCCTTGAACACCTCGGCCATCGGACCTTTTGCCCAGCTGATGACAGCTGGAACAAGCTCGGCGACGACGACGGTTGCGTCCTCGGGCAGGACCGCCAGCGCCGCGCGCAGCGTAAATCCCATGCCGAGGCCGCCGATCAAGATGCTCGGGCGCGGCCGGTTCTTCAGTCGTTCATAGGACAGCGTCGCCAGCGCCTCTTCGGAGCCGCTCAACCGGCTGTTCATCAGCTCGTTCGAGCCGAGCATGATCGAAAATTCGCTACCGCGCTGCTTGAGGCGCAATTCTCCGGCTTCACCGGGAATCGGGGCGGAATCGAGCTGGATCCAGGGGAGCATGTCGTCGGGCCTCGCGTTGAGCGGCCCAACTAGCACAAAAGATCAACGCCGCGAACTGCAAACGCGGATCGCGGCGAGATCACGCCGGTCGTTACTCACTGCCTGTCGACACAGGCCATCGAGCGTTGATTGGCGGAATTACGCTGGTGTGCCGGGCACCGTGTCCACTGGATCGGTGCCGAAGTGGTTGTGCTGCCTGTTTCGAAAGAATCGAGCGGGATAGAAAGACCGCTGGATTGATCGTCCTGCGAGGACGTTCCCAGCGGCGGCGAACCATCGAAACGGCCGCTGCTGTCCATGCCGAGATTGGCCTGCGCAAATGCGCTGCCGGCCAATCCGAGGATCAGGATCGAGGTAACTGCGAGAAGCCTGCGCATGGGGAACTCCTTCACGTTGGAACACGTGAAGAAATAGCGCGCGAGCCGCTTTGTTCCAGCCGCGCGCCATCCTATTTCATTTGACCTCAGCGCGCCGCCCAGTTGGCACCGCGACGGAAGATCGTGCGCATTTCAGGCACAGAAAATTCCTTCGCCTGGTGGCCGAGCGCGGAATAGAACACCCGCCCCTTGCCATACTTTCGCTTCCACGCCACCGGCATGACCACGCCGTCGATCCAGTAGGCGTGATCGCCAGTGAACGTGGTCGTCGCCAGCACCTCGTTGGAGGGATCGACATGCATGTAATATTGCTCGGACGTGTAAGGAAAATCGGCAATGCCTTCCATCACAGGATCATCGGGTCTTGTGATGTTGACCTTGTAGTCGATGATGTTGCCGGGGTGCGCCACCCATTGCCCGCCGACGATGAACTGGTATTCTACACAGTCGCGGAAACTGTCGCCAGCGCCGCCGTGGTACCCCGCAAGGCCGACGCCGCCTTCGATCGCGGCAGCCAGGTTCTTGATCTCTTCCTTCTCGATCTTCGACATTGTCACGATCGGCACGACCAGCGAAAGATCGTGCACCGAAGGATCGGCAAACGCCTCGGTGGTGTGCTCGACATAGACCTTGAAGCCGTCTTCCTCGAGAATGTCCTTGACGATGGCAGCGCATTCCTGCGGCTCATGGCCGTTCCATCCGCCCCAGACGATCAGTGCTTCACGCATAAAACTTCCTCCTGATAATTATCTGGCCAGCCGTCCGTCGACCAGCGATTCCGACAGCGGCGTGGGCCGCTCAGTTTGAGTGGTGATGGCGATCGTGCGACCAGTCTCGGATGCGGTATGGAATGCTTCCATGACCTCCAGCACGTGCAGCGCAAGACTGCCGTTTGCGCGATGCGGCCGATTCGAGCGGATGGCATGGGCGAGATCGGCTACGCCGATCGAACGGTAGTTTCCATCTGCATAGGGTGCGGTCAGCGGCTGCGTCTCGAAAGCACCGCCCTTCTTCAGCAGCTCGACCTCGCCGCCGAAGTGGTTCGGATCGGGGACGATGAGCGTACCCTCGGTGCCGTAGACTTCGAGTGGCACATGCTTGTGGCCGGCCACATCGAAGCTCATGCCGATCTGCACGACAGCGCCGTTGGCGAAGGCCATCAGACCGGACACGTGCGTCGGCACATGCACGGGGATGTGCTCGCCGTTGCGCGGTTCGCTGGTGATGACGCGCTCCTTGCGCGGCGTGACCGCAAAGCCCGCGACCTGCGCCACCGGCCCAAACAGATTGACGAGGTCGGTGATGTAGTAAGGCCCCATATCGAGCATGGGACCACCGCCGACTTCATAATAGAACGCCGGATTTGGATGCCACCGCTCGTGGCCGGGGCACATGAAGGTCGCAGTGCCGCCGACCGGCTGGCCGATAACGCCCTGATCGATCAGCGCCCGTGCCGTCTGATGGCCACCTCCAAGGAAGGTATCAGGTGCCGCGCCGATACGCAGCCGCTTGGCCGCAGCGGCATCAGCCAGCGTCTTCCCCTCGGCGAAATTGATGCCCAGGGGCTTTTCGGAATAGGTGTGCTTGCCGGCATCCAGCGCCTGGAGGCCGACGGCGACATGGGCCTTCGGGATTGTCAGATTGACGATGATCTCGATCGAGGGATCAGCAAACAGCGCGTCGATGCTTTTGGCGGGAACATTGAACTCGGCGGCCTTGGCTTCCGCAAGCTCGCGATTGAGATCGGCCACGCCCTTTATCTCAAGGATCGGAAACGATGCCATTGCCTTCAGATAGGCCCCTGAAATGTTGCCGCATCCAATGATGCCGATACCGACTTTATCCATGATATTCTCCCATAGACTTATGCTTGATGACCTAGAGCGCTGGTCCCGTGGTGTTCCAAGGCGACTCGTAGAGTTCGTAGAGCGCGACCGCTGCGGCACCTTGCGCCCAGAAATCGTCGTTGGAGTTGTCGAAGACGAGTTCCGCGACACCTTTGAGCGACGGCGGGATGGCAAGCGCGTATGCGTTGCGCAGGCTGTCCAGAAACGGCTCCCCCAAAGCCAAACTGGAGCCGACCAGAATGACGCGTGGCGGTGCGAACAGAGTCACGATGTTGGCAACGGCCACGCCGACCGCCTCGCCGGCGCGGATCGCGGCGCCGATCAGCGCATTGTCCTCGGCCTGGATCAGCGCCTGTGCGTGGGTCATGCCGCGCCCGAGCCGGATCGCTTCGGCAAAGCGACCGCCCGCAGGTTGTTCTCCCAGGATTTCACTTTCGCCAGCTTGGCTGGACAGCCTCACGATACCCTGCGGCCCCATGCCGAGCACAAGGTCGCCAAGATTGTGGCTAAGACCACCGGCGCCGCGAAAAAGCTGGTTGCCGTGCAGCACGCCGAGCCCCAGCGTCTGCTCCAGCGAAATCAACACCATGTCCTCGAGATCGCGCGCCTTGCCGAACCAGTGATGCGCCAGCGTGATGGCGTGCGCGTCGCTTTCGACGATCGTCGGTGTGTTCAGACGCGAGGTCATTTCGTCGGCGAAATCGACATTCACGTCGCGAAAGATCGGGCTGCTACGGATATGGCCGGTGCGATGCTCGATGACGCCAGGCAGACTGAGGCAAACGGTATCGACATCTTCAAGCGACAGGCCCGCATCGACCACACAGCGCCGTACGCCATCCTCGACCAGATCGGCAATGACGCCGATCGGCTGGCGGTCGATACGGATCGGCAGCGCCAGTTTCGACAACACGTCACCGCGAAAGTCAGTCACAACGAACACCATCCGGTTGGCGGCAATCTTAGCGCCAACGACGCGCGCGGCATCCGGATTGAGCTCCAGCATCACTCGCGGACGGCCGCGCGCCGTTTCGTTGCGAATGTCGCCCTCATGACGCGGCAGGATGAGGCCGTCGTCGAGTAGCGATGCGGTGATGGCCGAAACCGTCGTCGTCGATAGCTGTGTGCGCTCGCTGATCTCCACGCGGGCGATCGGCCCGTGGCGGCGGACCGTGTCCAGCACGTTCAAGCGATTGATCGCGCGCATCAATTCCGGATCTGCGGTCTTCATGAAATCTCGGCGAAGCTCTTCTGAGACCTGTCGAAGCAGGCGATTATTTTGGACGGTATACGAATTAAATAGCGTGACATTCCCGGTGGCTGTCAAGGCATATCTATCAAATTCAGCACAGGCGGTTGACATTTCGGCAAAGCTGCCGATCATTTAATCCGCATAAGGGATAAAATTGTAGAGGACGATTTTTCCCTTGAGGAGGAGAACCCATGTTTGACAATCAGAGGGCGAAAGCCCTGCTTCACAGCCGTGCCTTCGCCCGTTCCGCCGCCACGGCGCTGGCGCTTCTGATCGCCGCCGGCAGTGCCGCGGCCGACACCACGATCAAGTGGATGCATCTCGAGATCGATCCGACTTACCTCGCCGTCTGGCAGAAGATCGCCAAGAACTACGAGGCCGAGCATCCCGGCGTGAAAGTCGAGATGCAGTTTCTCGAGAACGAGGCTTTCAAGGCAAAGCTGCCGACATTGCTGCAATCCAGCGACGCGCCCGACCTGTTCTACAGCTGGGGTGGCGGCGTGCTGAAGCAGCAGTTGGCCACGGGCGCGCTGATGGACCTGACCGAGGCGATGAACGCCAAGGACGGCGCCTGGCTGAAAACGTATAATCCTGCTTCGGTCAAAGGCCTGAGCTATGACGGCAAGATCGGCGCCGTGCCCTACAAGGTCGGCACCGTCTCGTTCTTCTACAACAAGGCGCTGTTCGCCAAGGCCGGCGTCGATTCATCCAGTATCAAGACCTGGGACGATTACCTAGCCGCCGTGAAGAAGATCAAGGAGGCCGGCATCGTGCCGATCGCCGGCGGTGGCGGCGAAAAGTGGCCGATCCATTTCTACTGGAGTTACCTCGTCATGCGCGACGGCGGCCAGAAGGTCTTCGACGCCGCCAAGAACGGCCAGAGCGAAGGGTTCAAGGATCCCGCAATCATCAAGGCAGGCGAACAGCTCGCCGAACTCGGCAAGCTCGAACCGTTCCAGCCCGGCTATCTCGGCGCCACCTGGCCGCAGACGCTCGGTGTCTTCGGCGACGGCAAGGCCGCGATGATCCTCGCCTTTGAAAACACAGAGGCCAATCAACGCACCAATGCCGGCGACAAGAAGGGGCTGGCAGCTGACAACATCGGCCGCTTCGCCTTCCCTGCGGTGACCGGCGGCGCAGGCGCGGTAACCGATACGCTGGGTGGCCTCAACGGTTGGGCGGTAACAAAGAAGGCGCCACCCGAGACGCTCGACTTCCTCGCCTATCTGACCAACGCCGAAAACGAGCGCACTATGGCCAAGGCCGGCATGATCATTCCGGTCGCAATCGGCGCCGACGACGGCGTCACCAACCCGCTGCTGCACGAATCCGCCGAACAGCTGGCGCATTCGACCTGGCACCAGAACTTCTTCGACCAAGATCTCGGTCCATCCGTGGGCCGCGTCGTCAACGACGTGTCGGTAGCGATCGTTTCCGGCCAGATGAGCTCGGACGAAGGCGCGCAGCAGATCCAGGACGCTTTCGAGCAGGATCAGTTCTGATCAGGACCATTGCGGCGCGGGGCAAGACCTCGCGCCGTCATTTCCGATACCGAGTGTGAGGTCATCCATGGCCAATGTCAGCGCAACCACCGCCCTTCGACCAGTGCGCATCCCCGCCACCGCGTCCGCCCGCCGCAAGCATCCCGCCGTTTCAGGCCGCCTGCCCGTGCTGCTGCTGTTCCTGCCGCCGGCGTTGCTGCTGTTTTCTATTTTCGTCATTCTGCCGATGGGCGAAGCTGCTTGGTACAGCCTCTACAAGTGGGACGGCTATGGATTGCCGACGCAATATGTCGGCATGCGCAATTTCGAGCTGCTGTTCAAGAACGGCGCCTTCCTGACGGCGCTCAAGAACAACGCGATGATCATGATCATCTCGATCATCATCCAGATTCCGCTCGCAATCTGGCTGGCGATGATGCTGGCGCACCGCATTGCCGGCGTCGTGCTTTTCCGGCTGATCTTCTTCCTGCCCTATGTGCTCGCCGATGTCGCCGCGGGCCTGATCTGGCGCTTCGTCTACGATGGCGACTACGGTCTATTCGCCTCGATCGCCCATCTGCTGGGCGTCGAGACGCCGTATGTGCTGGCTGACAAGGATCTCGCCATGTACGCAGTGCTGGCGGTGATCGTCTGGAAGTATTTCGGATTTCACATGATGCTGTTCATCGCCGGCCTGCAATCGCTCGAGAAAAGCGTGCTCGAGGCCGCCGAGATCGACGGAGCCAGCGGCTGGCAGCGGTTCCGCTACATCACCCTGCCGCTTCTGGGTTCGACCGTGCGCCTGTCGGTATTCTTCGCCGTCGTCGGGTCGCTGCAGCTCTTCGACCTCATCATGCCACTGACCGGCGGCGGACCGTTCAACGCAACGCAGACGATGGTCACCTTCCTGTTCAACTTCGGTGTCGCCCGCATGCAGGTCGGCCTGGGGAGCGCCGTCGGTGTCGTGCTCTTCCTGATCTGCGTCACCCTCGCCTTCACTTACAAACGGGTATTCATGCGCCATGACTGACGTCGTTTCATCCGAGCGGCTCACCGCCGGCACCAAAGCCTATCTCTATACCTCGCTGGTACTGATATCCGCGATCGTGCTGGTTCCGCTTGTGACCACCGCGCTTGGCGGCTTCAAGGACCTGGCGGATCTGCGCACCAATCCATTTGGCCTGCCGCTCGAATGGCATGCCGAGAACTACACCGACATCCTGTTCGGCGACCGCTACTGGCGGCAGATGGTGAATTCGCTGATCATCGCCGCGCTGACGGTTTTTCTGACTGTGTCTGTCTCGGCGATGGCGGCCTTCAGCTTCGCGCATGTCCGCTTCTTCGGCTCGGATTTCCTTCTCAACTACTTCCTGATTGGCCTGATGTTTCCTGCCGCAACCGCGATCCTGCCGTTGTTCATCCGGATCCGCGATCTCGGACTTCTCAATACCTATTGGGGCGTGGTTCTGCCGCAGGTGGCCTTCGGACTCGGAATGAGCATCCTGCTGTTCCGGAACTACTTTCGCAACCTTCCGGAAGAATTGTTCCAGGCGGCCGTCGTCGACGGGTGCGGCTACATGCGCTTCTTCTGGCATATCTGCCTGCCGCTCTCGCGCCCGATCATCGCGACGGTCAGCATCATCTCCTTCGTCGGCAGCTGGAACAGCTACATCCTGCCGCTGATCATGCTCAACTCGGAGAAGATGTACCCCTGGCCGCTCGGGATCATGGTCTATCGCGGCGAATTCGGCACCGCCTGGCAATTGGTGCTGGCCTTCATCACGCTGACCATCATGCCGACGGTCATCGTCTTCTTCGTGGCACAGAAACACATCATCGCCGGCCTGACCGCGGGTGCGGTCAAGTCGTGATGTGAGGCTGCCAGGGCTCAGCCGAACACCAGGCCGCCATCGACGATCAGGTTCTGGCCAGTGACGGCCCGTGCCCATGGGCTGGCAAAGAACAGCACCGCGTCGGCCGCAGCCTCCGGTGTTGTGACCTGCCGGAGCGGCGTGCTTGCGGCAATCAGGTCGAACACCGCCTCGGGTGTGCCGGCACTGGCATCGGTGGTGCGCAGCAGACCGCCGGAGACCATGTTGACGGTGATGCCGAGCGGGCCAAGCTCGGCAGCGGCCGTGCGTGTCAACGAGAGCAGCGCGCCCTTCGCCGCGGTGTAATCGTGGTAAGGCACGACCGGGTTCTGGAAAAGGTTGGTGCCGATGGTGATGATGCGCCCGAACCCGGCTGCGGCCATGGCCGGACGGGTTGCCTGGATCAGATTCAAGGCGCCCTTGACTGCCGTGTCGAGCTGCGCCGTTATTTCGTCCCAGCTGAGTTGATCGAGCTTCGGGCGGGCATCGCCGTTGAAGCTGAAGTCGGCAAGCGCATTGTGGACGACGGTGGTGGGTGCGCCAAGTGTCTCCATCACCTCCGCCACGAGCCTTCTGACCGCTTCGCTATCACGAATGTCGGCCCCGAACGCGCGCGTTCGCTCACCCAGACTTGCCGCCAACGCCTCGGCCTGTGCGCGGCTGTTGCGATAGTTGATCGCCACCTTCGCGCCTTCACGGGCAAATGCGGTTGCAATCGCCGCTCCCAGTCCGCGAGCCGCACCGGTGACGATCACCGTCTGTTCGCCGAGCGCTAGTGTCATGACTGATGTCCTTCTTGTGTCTGCCAGAGTTGATGAAAATGCTGAACCGGTCCGTGCCCCGAGCCGACGTTGAGCGTGTCTGCCTTCGCAACTGCCTCGGCGAGATAGGCCTTGGAGGCGGCGACCGCGTGATGCAGTTCGTCGCCCTTGGCGAGTTCGGCGGCCAGCGCGCTCGACAGTGTGCAACCGGTGCCGTGCGTGTTTACTGTCGGAACCCGGATGGCTTCGAACCAGTGGAGCCCGTCCGATGTCGCGAGCACATCGGGACTTTCATCTCCCGCGAGATGCCCGCCCTTGACCAACACCGCCGCCGGGCCCAGCGAGCGCAAGGCCTCGGACTGCTCCGCCATCGCCTTACGGCTCTGCGCGACGTCGGCGTGAAGGAGTGCCGCTGCCTCCGGCAGGTTCGGCGTCAGCACACTGGCGAGAGGCAACAGCCGTCGTGTCAGGACATCGACCGCATCCGGATCGAGAAGGTTGGCGCCACCCTTTGCCACCATGACCGGATCGAGCACGACGGGAATATCCCTGTGCCGCCGCAACACATCAGCGACGGCGCCGGCAATCTCGGCGTTGGCGATCATGCCGATCTTGACGGCATCGACGCGAATATCGGAGAGAACGGACCTGATCTGATCAGCGACGAAGGCCGCCGGCACGAGATGGACGCCGGATACGCCTCTCGTGTTCTGCGCCGTCAGGGCGGTCAGGGCCGCCATGCCGTAGACACCGCGCGCGGCAAAGGCCTTCAGGTCAGCCTGGATGCCGGCACCGCCGGAAGGGTCCGAGCCGGCGATCGAAAGAACATTGCGGATCATACCGACCTCCTCCGTATGCGATCGGCAATAGCCCGGGCAGCGCTCTCGGGATCGGCGGTGCCGCAGATCGCCGAAACCACGGCCAGCCCTTGGGCGCCCGACGCAAACACCGCCTGCACATGCTCTGCCTTGAGACCGCCGATGGCGACCGCGGGCACCGGGCATCTCCTGGTAAGACGGCCAAGCCCATCAAAACCGATCGGTTGTTTGTGATCCGGTTTCGTTGGCGTGGCGAACACCGGACCGATGCCGGCATAATCCACCAACGCCGGGTCGACAGCTGCCGCGAGCGCCTCGGTCTCGACCGACAGACCAAGAAGCATGCTGGGACCAATGCGCTCGCGAGCTTGACGAACCAGCATGTCGTCTTGGCCAACGTGCAGCCCGTCGGCGCCGATCGCGACCGCTGCCTCGACATCGTCGTTGATGACAAGCAACGCACCGGTGCCGACAAGAGCCGCCTTCAGGGCATGACCGGTCTCGATCATGTCAGCTGTCGATGCATGTTTGTCACGCAACTGAACGACGGTGGCGCCGCCCGCAACGGCAGCGCGTGCGGTCTCGACCATACCGGCGCCAGCGCACAGATCGGTATCAAGCACCAGATAGAGCGAAAGATCGATCGGCCTCATAGCGGCAGTATCCTGGCGTTTTTGGAAAGGCTGTTGCCATCAATTGCAGCCAGGCTGTCGAGAAAGCGCCATGCAAACGATCCCGGCCCGTCCGCATTTGCCTCCGCCTGTTCTCCCGCCACGGCAAACATCGCGAGCGCGGCGACGGCCGCATCGAACGGCACATCGGGATTGACGGCAGCGAAAGCGCCGACGAGGCATGTCAGCGAGCAGCCAAGCGCGGTCACATCAGGCATCCACGACGAACCACCTTCGATTCGGCATGCGCGCTCACCGTTGGTGACAAAGTCGACGACACCGGTGACAGCGACGACAGTCCTGTGATTCCTTGAAAGAAGGCGAGCCGACGCCTCGGCCTGCTCGACAGGGTCGCGGCTATCAACACCCTGCGCCTGACTGACGCCACCGGCCAATGCGATGATCTCCGAAGCATTGCCTCGAATGATCGTCGGCCGCAGCGCCAGCAACTCCTGCACGGCTTCGCGCCGGAAACGTGTCGCATAATGGGCGACAGGATCGAGCACCCAGGGCCGGCCGGCCTCGTTGGCCGCAACGGTCGCAGCCCGCATGCCTCTCATCCAGTCGCTGGAGAGCGTGCCTATATTGATCGTCAGCGCGCCCGAGATGGCGGCGAATTCGCCAGCTTCCTCTTCGGCGTGCACCATGGCCGGCGATGCGCCAGCGGCGAGCAGCACGTTGGCGGCGATGTTCATTGCCACGAAATTGGTGATGCAATGGACAAGCGGCTTCTGCGCGCGCATTGCCTGCAACATCGAAGCGGGTGAGGTTTTGTTCTGCACAGTGCCCCTTTCATGCGGGGCAAGGCGCGGGAACCCAAAATATGTTGCGAGGGTCCCGAGCGACTCCCTCCGCCAGCATTATCTGGTTCAGGTTCAAAGGGTGCTTCTCAGTCTACCTTTCGGCAAACGCCCCTGTCTCTCAATGAGTATGTTCTGGCAGAGAAGATGAACGCTGTCACGCTCAAAAATGAGAGGCGCAGCACACGCGCCTCATCCAATATTCTCCTTGATCGCCTCCATCGCCACGAAGGTCGACGTGTTGGCGACGAAGGGTAGGCTGGAGATCTTTTCGCCGAGCACCAGCCGGTAATTGGCAATGTCGGATGTTCGTATCTTGAGGAGATAGTCGAAGGCGCCAGCGATCATGTGGCACTCTTCGACTTCCTGCAGCTTGCGCACTGCGACATTGAAGGCATTCAGCGCATTCTCGCGCGTGTCGGAAAGCTTCACCTCGGTAAACGTGACGTGATTGCGTCCAAGCTTGTTCACATCGACAATGGCTCGGAAGCCGAGAATGTAGCCGTCCTCGATCAGCCTCTTCAGCCTGACCTGACAAGGCGTGTTTGACAGGCCGACCCGCTTGGCGAGGTCGGTCACCGACATCCTGCCGTCCGCCACCAGTGCCTCGATAATTTTATGATCAAATTGGTCGATTTCTCTGATATTACCAACGCTCATCGCATTAATTCCCCTTTGGGCGCGCAATTAATGGCGAACTAAACAACAAAATGCGCAAAATCAAGTGAAATTGACCTAACGAAACCTGCTAGCTTCGGGGCCTCGCCGGATCAGGAGCCCGACATGGCAATCATCAAGGACACGATGGTGGCTGCAGCCACACTAGAGCAGACAAACGGTCCTGCAAATCCATTCGATGGATTCGCGCCCCCGATCCGCGAGCAAAGCGAACTCCGACGCGCCATCACTGCTGCTTATCGCACACCCGAGACGGTATGCGTGCCCCGTCTTGTCGAAGCTGCCGCGCTGCCCGATCACGTCAGGAAAGCCGCTGCGGACACCGCACGCAAGCTGATCGAGGCGCTACGCGCCAAGCACAGGGGCTCAGGCGTCGAGGGGCTCGTTCACGAGTATTCGCTGTCGAGCCAGGAAGGCGTGGCGCTGATGTGCCTCGCCGAAGCACTGCTGCGCATTCCCGACAAGGCGACCCGCGACGCGCTGATCCGCGACAAGATTTCTGAAGGCGACTGGAAGGCGCATCTGGGCGGCGGTCGTTCGCTGTTCGTCAACGCCGCGACGTGGGGTCTCGTCGTCACCGGCAAGCTGACTTCGACCGTCGCCGACCGCAGCCTTTCCGCCGCCCTGACGCGGCTGATCGCCCGCTGTGGCGAACCGGTCATCCGCCGCGGCGTCGACATGGCGATGCGGATGATGGGCGAGCAGTTCGTGACGGGCGAAACGATCGACGAGGCGTTGCAGCGTGCCAAACCGCTGGAGCAGCGTGGTTTCCGTTATTCCTTCGACATGCTGGGAGAGGCGGCGACGACGGCTGCCGACGCCAAACGCTACTACAAGGACTACGAAGCAGCGATCCACGCTATCGGAAAGGCGTCTGACCGGCGCGGCATCTACGAGGGGCCCGGCATCTCGATCAAGCTCTCGGCCCTGCACCCGCGTTATGTGCGCTCCCAAAGCAAGCGCGTCGTTGATGAGCTGCTGCCGAAGGTGAAGGCGTTGGCGATGATTGCCAAGTCCTACGACATCGGCCTCAACATCGACGCGGAGGAGGCCGACCGCCTCGAACTCTCTCTCGACATCCTGGAAACGCTTTGCCTTGATGCCGAGCTTGCCGGCTGGAACGGGATGGGCTTCGTCGTGCAGGCTTACGGAAAGCGCTGCCCCTTCGTGCTCGATTTCATCATTGATCTCGCCCGCCGTGCCAGCCGCCGGATCATGGTGCGTCTGGTCAAGGGCGCCTATTGGGACTCTGAGATCAAGCGGTCGCAGGTCGATGGGCTCGCAGATTTCCCGGTGTTCACGCGCAAGATTTACACCGACGTCTCGTATATTGCATGCGCCAAGAAATTGTTAGCGGCGACGGATGCCGTGTTCCCGCAATTTGCCACCCACAACGCCCAGACGCTTGCGACGATCTACCAGATGGCGGGCGCCGACTATCATTTCGGAAGATACGAATTCCAGTGCCTGCATGGCATGGGTGAGCCGCTTTATGACGAGGTTGTTGGACGACAGAAGCTCAATCGCCCCTGCCGCATCTATGCGCCTGTGGGAACGCATGAGACGCTGCTCGCCTATCTCGTTCGGCGCCTGCTTGAGAACGGTGCAAACTCCTCCTTCGTCAACCGAATTGCCGATCCGAATGTCTCGATCGATGAATTGATTGCCGACCCGGCCGAGATCGTTTCGAAGATGTCTGTCGTGGGGCAAAAGCACGACAAGATCGCTCTCCCCGGGGAACTCTACGGCACGCGCACCAACTCCGCCGGTCTCGATCTGTCCGATGAAACCGTGCTTGAACACCTGTCCAGATCACTGACCGAAAGCACCGGCAAAGGATGGCGTGCAACGCCGAGCCAAGCGACCGACGTGAGCGGCGCACGCGACGTCCGCAATCCGGCCAACCACGGCGACGTTGTCGGCCAGGTCCGCGAAGCGACGGCTTCGGAAGTCACCGCTGCGATGCAGGCGGCTCAGACGGCTGCGGCATCGTGGGCTGCCGTCTCACCGGGAGATCGCGCCGCGCTGCTCGATCGAGCCGCCGATATCGTGCAGGGCAGGATCGAAACACTACTGGGTCTGATCATCCGCGAAGCCGGAAAGTCGGTTCAGAACGCCATCGCCGAGGTCCGCGAAGCTGTCGATTTCCTGCGCTATTACGCCGAACAGGCGCGGCGAACGTTTGGCCCCTCGCACGCGCCTCTTGGCCCCGTGGTCTGCATCAGCCCGTGGAACTTCCCGCTGGCGATCTTCAGCGGACAGGTGGCTGCGGCGTTGGTAGCCGGCAATCCGGTTCTGGCGAAGCCCGCCGAGGAAACGCCACTGATTGCCGCTGAAACCGTGCGCATCCTGCATGAGGCCGGCGTTCCACGTGATGTCGTTCAACTGGTCCCGGGCGAAGGCAGTGTTGGAGCGGCGCTGGTTGCCGCACCAGAGACCGCAGCTGTGATGTTCACCGGCTCGACCGAGGTGGCAAGGCTGATCCAGGCGGAGCTTGCAAAACGGCTGTCGGCCGACGGCAAGCCGATTCCGCTGATTGCGGAGACCGGCGGCCAGAACGCGATGATCGTCGATTCCTCCGCACTGGCCGAACAGGTGGTCGGCGATGTGATCGCCTCGGCCTTTGACAGCGCCGGCCAGCGATGCTCCGCCTTGCGCATCCTCTGCCTTCAGGAAGAGGTGGCCGATCGGACGCTTACCATGCTGAAGGGCGCGCTCAGAGAACTGTCGATCGCCAACACCAACCACCTCGCTGCCGACATCGGCCCCGTCATCACAGCGGGCGCGAAAGATATCATCGAAGCCCACGTGCAAGCGATGAACACCCTCGGCTGCAAGATCGAGCGGGTCGATCTCCCGGATGAAACGCAGCAGGGAACCTTCGTGGCGCCGACAATCGTCGAACTTCGCGACATCTCCGACCTCAAGCGTGAAGTCTTCGGCCCGGTGCTGCATGTGATCCGCTGGCGTCGCCAGGATCTCGATCGGCTGATCGACGATATCAACGGCACTGGTTACGGGCTGACCTTTGGCCTCCACACCCGACTTGACGAGACCATCGCGCATGTCACCTCGCGAATTGCCGTGGGAAATCTTTACGTCAACCGCAACGTGATCGGCGCAGTCGTCGGCGTGCAGCCGTTCGGCGGTCGTGGGCTCTCCGGCACTGGCCCTAAGGCCGGCGGCCCGCTCTATCTCGGCCGTCTTGTGAAGACCCCGCCCATCCCGCCGCAGCACAGTTCGGTATACAGCGATCCTGCGCTATCCGATTTCGCCAAATGGCTCGACCAGAGGCAATTGCACGACGAGGCTGAGATGGCACGCAACCTCGGCAGCCAGTCAGCCCTTGGCTTGGAAAGTGAGCTGGTCGGCCCGGTCGGGGAACGCAACATCTATGCGCTTCACGCGCGCGGCACGATTTTTTGCGCACCGATTTCCGCCGTTGGCCTGCACCGCCAGATCTCGTCCGTGCTGGCAACCGGCAACAAGGCGCTGATCGAATGTGACGACGGCCTCCGCGCCGGCTTGGAAAATCTGCCCGCCACTGTTACCCAGCGACTTTCCTTCGGAAACGGCGCCAATGCCGCCAAGATGTTGTCCGGCGCGCTGATCGAAGGCGATGCGGAACGCGTTTTGGCTGTCGTGAAGGAAATCGCGGCCATGCACGGGCCGCTTCTGCTGACCCAGGCCGCCTCGACCCGCGAACTGGAGCAGAATCCGGAAGCATATTGCCTTAATTGGCTGCTTGAAGAGGTATCGACGTCAATTAACACGGCAGCGGCCGGGGGCAACGCAAGTTTGATGTCGATTGGCTGATTGCGCGGTTGAACGACCAACGTTTCTCCAAAGCGAACGGTGGCCGGCTTCTTCTCAGTGGAAGCGATCATCAAAAAAGCCCCGTCGATCTGAGCAAACTGCGCTACGAAAGCGTCCGTCAGACTCTTGCAGCGGCGGAAGGAAAATTCAGAACGGACGGTCGGCTCCACGCTGCAACGATGGCTGCGTTCAGCGCGAGTGGAGCAGTCGTCGCGGTAGACAAGATTGTCTCGGCGCAGCCGCACTGAAGCGCGCAGGTCCAACCCAGCTTATCGCCGTTCTTGCAGCGGCTCAACGACAGAAGCCGCGATGCGGGGACGACCTCCTCGAGAAGCGCGAAAGCTGCATCCAGCGAGGTGGTGTATTCAGGCACTTGGCCGTTGCCGTCTTCGCGCCAGTAGCCTGCCAGCACGTTGGTTAGGACAGTGCCACCCAATGCCTCATATACACCAGCATCAAGCTCCCGGCTTCCCGTATCGGCGCACCTCAGCACTGCAATCGTTTCTTCACATGTCAACGTCATCCAACTCCCACGCTTCTGAGAAAGCTAAAATTAGGGATTTCATCCGAGGTGACAAATTTAGAAATTACTATAGCACTTCAAGGATGTAGGGATCCGCGTGCATCGCCTTCGGCACAATCAATCATACAGTGTGTACGGATATTCCCTGCCTCGTTCCGGGACACGAAAGGCCCTGAGGTTCGGCAGCTTGATATCCGTATCCAGGGCGGCGAAGAAAATTAACTTTGCGTTTACCCATCCGGACAGTGCCCCCGACCTTATGGCCGGCATGCTCGTTTCGATCGGTATCTAGCTACTCAGCGCGTAGCCGAAGCGTCGCCAGCGATGTCCTAATGCAACGCCGCTGATTCGGTGGCTCGGCCGCAGCGTCGCAGCGCCTGCTGGAGGAGTTCCACCATTTCCATCTGGCCGGCATCCTTGGCGAGATTATAGGCCTGCAGACAATGCCAAAAAATTGCGTCTTGGACAGAAGGTCCCGACGTTTTCGGATAGACGATGCCCGCATAGTGAGATGGGGTGCCGGCTGCATTGCGAAAACACCGGCCGAAGGCTGCCACAGCAGCCGTTGAGCCATCATGGCGAACGACAGTGTAGTCTTGCTGGTAGGCCTCGCCCGTGACGATCGCCTCATGGATAGCCTTGGCGATCATCGGCTTGTCCGCAGGGTCGATCCTGTCGAGGAAACGAACGATCGGCAGCCCACGCTCCGTTTCGCGGGCGTCCAGACCGAAAAGCTCCGCCAGTGCCTTATCGGCGTAGACAGTGTCGGTGCTCAAATCCCAGGTGAACACGCCTGCATCGCAGGCGGCTTCGTTCAGTTCTCGCACAGTGTTGTCGGAAACCCGCATTGAACACCCATCAATATGAAACACATTCATGTCCTCGCATATTCGCGGCGCATCTCCTATCCCGAGATATGAGGATGCAATGGCGCCGTAACTGCAGCTTAACCGCGCCGATGCACTTGCCAATTCGCCATCTTCTCTTCTGTCTAGAGAGATTGAAACGATCAATGATTCGCGCGCGGCACCGGTAAATGACCGGAGCTAAATCGCTGTAGATCGGCTACGGGACCTTTTTGACAAACCGGGGTGAGACCATGAGTGGACCATTCAACCAGCCGATCGACGCCGCCGAGGTGCCGCGTTTTGCGGGCCAGGCAACTTTCATGCGCTTGCCGGTGGCCAGCACGGCTGAAGGTCTGGATATCGCCCTTGTCGGCATTCCCTGGGATGGCGGCACAACCAACCGGGCCGGCGCCCGCCATGGTCCCCGGGAAGTCCGCAGCCAGTCCAGCCTGATGCGTCGCGTGCACCATGTATCGGGCACGGAGCCCTACAGCATCGCCAATATCGCCGATGTCGGCGATCTCTCAGTCAATCCCATCGACCTCATGGACGGCCTCAGACGCATCGAGGCAGGCATGGCGGAGATCGTTGCCGCCGGCGCCATCCCGCTTTCGGTTGGCGGCGACCACCTGACGACGCTCCCGGTCTTGCGCGCGGTGGCAAGGACGAGACCTGTCGGGCTGATTCACTTCGACGCCCACTCAGACACCAACGACACTTATTTCGGCGGCAACCCCTATACGCACGGAACACCGTTCCGCAGGGCGATCGAGGAAGGTCTGCTGGACCCGTCGCGGATCGTGCAGATTGGCATCCGCGGCTCGGTCTACGATCCCGGTGAACACGACTGGGCGAGACAGCAGGGCGTTCGCGTTATCTATATGGAGGAGTTCGTGGCGCGGGGCGCAATCGACGTCATGGCGGAAGCGCGGGCGATATCAGGCGATCACCCGACTTACGTGACATTCGACATTGACAGCATCGACCCATCGATGGCGCCGGGAACGGGGACGCCCGAGGTGGGCGGCTTCACCACGCGCGAGGCGCAGCAGATGATCCGGCTGCTTGACGGCGTCAATATAGTCGGTGCCGACGTGGTCGAGGTTGCGCCACCCTTCGATCTCGCCGGAATGACGGCACTGGCCGGTGCGACGATGATGTTCGAATTGCTGTGCGTCCTCGCCAAGCAGGTTTCCGACAGACGTCAGACCTGACCGGGCCGCCTCGGTGCTGATGCCCTGAATATCCATGACCGTGCGGTCGATCTGCGGCGAGGCGACGAAGGAGCCGGTTTTGCGGTGACGCACGATCAGACCGCGCCAGACCAGGATCGACAGGGCCTCGCTGACTGTCATGCGCGAGCATTGATATTGCGCTACCAGATCATGCTCGATCGGGATGCGATCACCCGGTCGCCACTCGCGATCCTTGTCTCTATATCCTTGAAATTCTCTGATGAATTGGCCCCAAGGCATGACCTCTTCCCAGCCACGTTCGAAACTCATCCGGCATCTGCCGCAGATATGCGTCCGCGCATCCCGCTCATTCGTCCGGCACAAAATTTGCGTCCACAGACTTCGACGTTGACACCTTAGGCCGGTCTATATCTATTTGTATAGTCAAAAGCGGGTCGGAGAAATTCGCTTAAGGAACGTGAAGTCGGGAACTCGAACTCCCCCACCGGGGAGTAAAAACTGGAGAGATGAAGATCATGATCGCAAACTCATTGCTGAGGGGCCTCGTTGGCGCGGCATTCCTGTTCGGCGCGACGCTGTCGGCGCACGCGGCCGATACGCTCGCTGCCGTCAAGGCCGCCGGCACGCTGAAGGTCGGCACCGAAACCGCCTTCGCACCCTTCGATTTTATCGATGCCGGCGAGCACGCAGGGCTGAACGTCGACCTCTTTGCCGAAATCGGCAAGGAACTGGGCGTCAAGATCGAGTGGGTTGCCCTCCCGTGGGATGGTGTTTTCCCGGCACTCGAAGCCGGCAAGTTCGATGTGGTTGCCGGCCCGGCGACGATCACCAAGAAGCGCATGGAGCGCTACCGTTTCACCCCGCCGATCGCTGAAGCAACGATCGCAATCCTGAAGAAGGCCGGCGACACGACGATCAGCAAGCCGGAAGACATTGCCGGCAAGAAGATCGGCGTGGGCAAGGCCACGTCGCAGCTCGACCAGCTGAAGGAATATGCCGAAACGCTGCCGTCAAAGGTCGATATCCGCGAGTATCCCGCTTTCACGGAATCCTACGCCGACCTCGCAGCCGGCCGTATCGCCGGTGTTGCCAACTCGCTGCCGAACATCGCTTTCGTCGCCAAGCAGCGCGAAGGCACGTTCGAAGTCGTGCAGCCGCCGTTCGGCAAGAAGTCCTATTTCGGCTTCATCGGCCTCAAGGACGCCGACCACGCACCGCTGATGGATGCAATCGACGGCGCCCTGCTGAAGATCAAGGCTGACGGCCGCATGGCCGAGCTTCAGAAGAAGTGGTTTGGCGCTTCCTTCGAGACGCCGGATGCCGTCAAAGACCCGGCATTCTGATCTCACGAGATCGATCGTCGCCTGCGCTCCGGTGCCGCCGGGGCGCAGACAGGTCCTTACGAGTGTCAGACGGGCGAAAAGCCGAACATGTCCCTAAAACTCTTCGAATTGCTTCTGCAGGCGTCGATCTACACCGTGACCATCAGCGTCGTATCGATCCTGATCGGTTTTTCGATCGCCATCATGCTGTCCGGAATGCTTCTCTCCAAGACGCCAATTTTTGTCCTCCCTGCCCAGATTTTCATCAGTTTTTTCCGTGGCGTGCCGCTGCTCGTCCAGCTGCTGCTGATCTACAATCTGCTTCCTGCCATCGGACTGAACGTCCCGAGCATCGTTGCCGCCATCGCCGGCATGTCGCTCTGCACGGCGGCCTATCAGGCGGAAAACCTGCGCGGCGGCTTCGCTAGCGTGCCGGTCGGCCTGATTGAATCGGCCGAGATGGTCGGCCTGACACCGGACCAGATCTTTCGCCGCATCAAGGCGCCAATCGCGCTGCGCCTGACATTCCCTGCGCTGGTGAACGAGGCGATCCTCATTCTCAAGGCGTCGTCCCTGGTCTCCGTCGTCGGCATCATCGAGCTGACGCGGATGGCGCAGGATCTCGCCGGCAGCACCTTCCTGCCGCTGCAGATCTTTGCCGCCGCTGGCCTCATTTATCTCGTCATCAACTGGATCGTGGCACTTGCCGGCGGCCTGATAGAGCGCTCGCTTCCGGGAGTTCCACGATGACATTCGATATCAACGTCATTCTCGACCAGATGCCGCAGATCATCAGCGGCGCCGGCGTCACATTGCTGACCTGGATCGTCGGAACGATCTGTGCAGTGATCATCGGCTTCTTCGTTGCTGTCGGCCGCCGCTTCGGTGGCATGCTGCTCGACAATGTTCTCGGCTTCGCCGTCGCCATCCTGCGCGGCACGCCGTTCCTGATCCAGATCTTCCTGGTCTATTACGGCGGACCGTTCATCGGCCTCTCGCTCGATCCGATACCCGCAGGCCTGATCGGCATCTCGATCTATGGCGCCGCCTACTACAGCGAGATCTTCCGCTCCGGCTTTTTGGCCGTGCCGAAGGGACACATTGAGGCCGGCGAGTGCGTGGGCATGACTCAGGGCCAGATCATCCGGCGCATCCTGCTGCCCGAGATGACCATGCTGGTGCTGCCACCCTCGCTCAACATGGCGGTTCTGCTGATGAAGGAAACCGCCGTCTTGTCGATCATCACCGTGCCGGAACTGACGGCAACTTTAAGCGCTATCGGCGCCCAGCAGTATGCCTTTGTCGAGGCGCTGTCGGTGCTCGCACTGTTCTACTGGGTACTGGTGGAAATCACTGGCCGGCTCGGCCATTTCGTCGAAACGAAACTCACACGATTCAGGTTTTTCAACGCATGAGCCTTCCCGCGATCGCAGTCAGAAATCTCGTCAAGACGTTCGGCGACACCACCGTGCTGCACGGCATCGATCTTGAGATTCCGCAGGGTCAGGTCTCCTGCCTAATCGGACCATCCGGCTCGGGAAAGAGCACGCTGCTGCGCTGCATGGCGTTTCTCGAGGAGGCCACGTCAGGCACGATCAGCGTCAACGGGGAGGTGCTCGGCTTCACCGAGACCGCCCAGGGCGTTCGCGAGCGGATTTCGGCGTCGGCCAACCGCGCGATCCGGGCGCAGATCGGCATGGTCTTCCAGCAGTTCAATCTCTGGCCGCACATGACGGCGCTCGGCAATGTCAGCGAAGCCCTGAAGATGGTCCAGAAGATGAGCCGCAAGCAGGCCGAAGAGCTGGCCATGGCGCAGCTCGTCAAGGTCGGCCTCGAAAGCCGGGCGGGACACTATCCCTCGCAGCTTTCGGGCGGGCAGCAGCAGCGCGTGGCCATTGCCCGGGCACTGGCGATGAAGCCGAAGATCATGCTGTTCGACGAGCCGACATCCTCCCTCGACCCGGAGCTGACCGGCGAGGTCCTGAACGTGATGCGCGACCTTGCCGCCGAGGGCATGACCATGGTGGTCGTCTCGCACGAAATCGGCTTTGCCGCCACCGTCGGCCAGAACATCACCTTCCTGGACCACGGCAAGGTACAGTTCTCGGGCCCGCCGCAAGAGGTGTTCAAGAAGCCGCGCAACCCACGCCTCGAGCAGTTCCTCGACACCTATCTCGACCGCGGCGCCTCGATGCTGCTCTAGACAGTCCTAATGATTGCGTGAACGGTTCCTTATATGTCTCGGACTACGATTGACAAAGGCGGTCAGCGCGGCCGACCGCATGGGGAGCGACGTCGGAAATGCTCTTCAAAGAATGGAGGCAGCCGGTGTCCAATTTTCAATCGACGTTGCGAAGCACATTTGTCGCGGGCGCATGCGCGATGCTGTTCGTCGCCTCGATGGCCGGCATGCGACATCTGAATTCATTCGAGAACCGGGCGCCCGACTTTGCGTCATGGCCACTGCGCGGCGCGATCGCGATGCAGTGAGCCGGTCAGTACACTGACCTCAGCGTCCCGCGCCATCGACAAGCAACAGAATTGCCAGGCCGACTACGCTCACTGCCACAATGATAGGTGCAGGTTCGGCCACTTGCCGAACCTGACACGTTAAAAAGTGATCAGTTCTGCCAGCGCGCCGAGAAGCGCGCTTGCGGGTGGTAATCGAAATCACGATCGAAGGGGAAGGCCGGCCGCGCGCGGCGATTGCTGACCAGACCCTCGATATCCTGATTGACCACGCCCTGGGTCAGCGCCATCAGGTTGGGATTGGCGATCGGCGCCAGTTCCGGCGAGAGATAGCCGGACTTGACGACGAGCAACCGCACCACGGCCGGATCAAGCCCGAGGAGAGTGAAATCGGCGATATTGTGGTAAGGCCGGCGGCGCGCGGCGAGCACGACGGTGATCCCGCCGATGGCCACCACGGCCTGGCGTTCGGCAGCAACGCTGTTGTCTGCAAGCGTCAGCACCTCCGCCTCGACCGTCGCGGGGAGGCTGGACGTGTCGAGACTGCCACCGATCGAGAGCGACAACGTCGCACCCTTGCCGACGGCGAAGCAGGCCTCGACGGCCGGCCGGTCGGTGATGCCGGCAATCAGCGCACCGTCGAAGCCGCGGGCAATCAGCGCATTCAGCACATCGGCACGGTCACCGACGCCGCCGCCTGTCGGATTGTCGGCGGAATCGGCCAGGATGACCGGCCTGGTCTGCGCATTCTCGGCAATATTGAGCATGTCATCGAGTAGACCGGTGACCGGACCGAAACGGAAATCCTCCCGCGCGTCCCAATAGGACAAGGCGATCTCTTCCGTCGCCTTTGCGGCTGCCGGCTTGTCGGAGGCGGTGACGACAGCGCAGGCTGTCGCCCGCGGCTCGTCGGCCCAGACATAGCCGACCATCAGATTGGCGTCTAGGACACCGTCGCGAAGGTCGAATTCGGGCAACACGCCGTAGAGCGCCTTGGCCGGTTCGTCTTCGGTCGACGTGCGTTCGCCGGGCCAGAGCACCGGCACCGGCGCCCAGGCAACACCCGGCCGCTGTCCTGTTTTCAGGGCATCGACCAACATTGACCAGGCACGTACCATGGTTTCGCGGACGTCGATATGCGGCGCTGTCCTGTAGCCGGCGAAGATGTCGAGCTGGTCGATGATCTTCTGGCTGACATTGCCGTGCAGGTCGTAGCTTGCGGCGACGACGACATCCGGTCCGACGACGGCACGCGCCGCCGCGATCCAGTCACCCTCGGCGTCGTCCATGCCTTCGACGTTCATTGCGCCGTGCATGGCGAGATAGAGACCATCGATCGGAAGCGCGGCTTTCAGGAGATCGAGAAACTCGGTCTTGAATGCGTCATAGGCAACGCGGGAGACGGGACCGCCCGGGACGGCGCGGGCATGCAATAGCGGAAGGTGTTCGACACCGTCCGCCTTCAGGAAGTTGAAATATTCGGCACCGAGCAAGTCCGAACCACGCAAAACGCGGAAGTCCTCGACCGCCATCAGCACCGGCGAATAGGTGCTGCATTCCGTGTGAATTCCACCAACAGCGATTTTCATGATCAGGTCCTTACAACTTCGGGCTCAGCGGCGCGATGGCGGCAAAGCGATGCCAGTCCTTCTTGGCCTTGGGTGTCCATGCGGCTTCGGCGATCGCCGGGAGGCGCGGGAAGACGAGACGATTGAAGTAGCCGCGCGACAGGAAGTGCTCCGACCAGATGCAGGCCTGCACGCCCTTCATCTTGTCCTTCAGCTCCTCGGGAAAATCGCCTTCGGCCTCATAGCCATAGGTGTGTTCAGGCGGCACCGTGCCGGCCCAGCTGGCGCCCGGTTCCTGGAACGCTTCGGCCTGCACCATGTCGAGATAGTAGGCCTGGCCGGGGGTCATGACGACCTCGTACCCCTCGCGCGCCAGCTCGATTCCGGCCTGCGGGTTTTCCCAGGCCATCAGCAGCGTATCCTTGGCTGCGACGCCGCCGCCATGCGCGACTTCGTTCCAGCCGGCGAGCTTGCGGCCGCGGGCGTTCAGCATGTCCTTGATGCGGGTCAGGAAATAGGATTGCAGAGCGAATGTGCCCTCGATGCCTTCCTGCTCCATCAGCTTTTTGGCAAGCGGCGAGGCCAGCCAGGAACCATTCGCCACTTCGTCGCCGCCGATATGGAGATAGGCGGAGGGGAAGAGTTCGACCATTTCATCGAGCACCGTCTCAAGGAACGTGTAAGTCAGCGGGATCGCCGGGTTCAGCGCATTGTTCGGATATCCCTGCACCGAGTGATAGCTGTCAGGCGCTTCCTGGCCGTCGGTCAGCTCCGGCAGCGCCACCAAGGTCGCGGCATTGTGACCGGGGATGTCGATCTCCGGCACCACCTCGACGCTCAGCGCCGTTGCATGGGCGACTATCTCGCGCACGCCGTCCTGCGAATAGAAGCCGCCGACCGGCGCAGCGCCATTGCCGAGCTGCGGCAAAAGCGGCGCATCCGGGCCGCGCAGCACGCCGGTGGTGGTCAGCTGCGGATAGGCCTTGATCTCCAGGCGCCATGCTTCGTCGTCGGTGAGATGCCAATGGAAAATGTTGAGCTTGAACCAGGCGAGAATGTCGATCAGGCGCTTGATATCAGCGGCCGGATAGAACTGGCGGGAGACATCGAGGTGGCAACCGCGCCAGCCATAGCGCGGCTTGTCCGATATCGTGCCGGAGACCGGAAAGCGGAACGTATCCGGCTGGCTGCGGGCGCCCTCGAGCAGTTGGGCCAGTGACGTCAGGCCATACTGGCGACCGGCGGCATCGGCGTAGGACAGCGTGATGGCGTCCGCCGAGAAATCCAGCGAGTAGCCTTCGGCGGCGATCGACGGATCATTGTTGAAGCGGAGCGCGCGGCCTTGCGGAGACGGCGACAGGTTGAACGGCGCATGCGCGCTCTCGAATAGGCGGCGCACCAGCGCCGTCACCGCCGAGATCGCCCGCAGGTCGTCGGCAGAGGCACTGGAATCCGGATAGAGAACCACTGGAAAACCGTCGCCGGGCTTGACGTCGATCTCCGCCGGCCATGGCTGCAGCGCAAACGGCAGGTCCAGCTTGCCGTTGGGCAGCAGCACGGGCGGCGGTTCGCTGACGCTGCCCTCAAGCAGCAGATCGGAGACGGCGACGTCGACATGCTGGCCGCTGGCGAGCGTCACATAGGCGGACTTGGCACCGTCGGTGCAGTGGCGTGCCGGGCGATGCAGGCCGCTGACGGTGAATGTCCAGCTCTGGCCGGGCGCGATCGAAACACCGGCGGGCGGCGCAAACTCGTGAAAGTTGGCGTTGCGGCGCAGGAAGGTCGCGTTGTCGCAGGCCTTCTGGTCGATCACCCGCGTCAACGAGGTGTTGAAATCCGCAATCGGCGCGTCCGACAGATTGAAAAGAGTAAAGGTGAAGCGGCCATTCGGACCTCCGTCCGCCTGCCACGTGCTTTCCAGGCGATAAATAGTCGGTTCCATATCAGTTCCTCTCCTTATTATTTTTTTAGGCAATCAGTAGTCCGCGGACTGGGAGAAGGTGCGTGCCAGCTCCGCCTGTCCCGCTGTCAGGCCGCAATCGACCGGCAAGCACACGCCGGAGATGCCGTTGGCCTGCGGGCTGGCGAGAAAGCCGACGGCGTTGGCAACGTCCATCGGATCGGCCACGCGCTGCAGCGGATACCAGCGGCGCGCTTCCTCGAACACATTCGGATTGGCCGCCGCCCGGGCTTCCCAGGCCTGAGTGCGCACCGTGCCGGGCGCGATGGCGTTGGAGCGAATGCCGAACTTGCCGTATTCGACGGCGACCAGCTTGGTGAAGTGGAGCATCCCGGCCTTGGCCGCGCTATAGGCCGGGTGGCCGAAGACGTTCATGCCGTTGACCGAGGCAATGTTGATCACCGAGCCCTGTGTGGCCTTCAGCAGATCGGCCACGGCCATGAAGCAGAGAAATGGCGCCTCCAAATTCAAGGAGGTGTCGGCGCGCCAGTCCTCCGGCGTTGTCGACTGCAGGCTGACGGCGCGGGCCGCACCGGCATTGTTGACCAGCGTTCTGACGGCACCAAGGGCAGCCGCGGCCTTCGCCATCTCGCCTACGCTTTCAGCACTGGTCACGTCGCAACTGAGGGCAACGAAGCGTTCGACGGGACCCAGCATGCGCGCGGCCTTTTCGGCTGCGACCAGATCGATGTCGACCAACAGGATAACATCGTGATCGTCCGCAAGCCTGCTGGCGATGGCGCGGCCGATGTCGCCTGCAGCGCCGGTTACGATCGCTACCGATTGTGTCATTCTGCGTCCTTCCCTGACATGAAATCCTCAGTCCCCGAGCAGCTGGCGGTCATCGCCATCGCGGTGGGCAACGAGTTGTTGCTTGATACGGCGCAGCGTCACTGCGGCCTGTGGTATATTGTAGGCGACGAGGCTAGCGAGGATGTCCACGGCCGCCAGGTAAGCGATGCGCGTCGAGGTCGGCCGGAAGATGTTGTTGCCTTCAGCGAGGTCGATCTGAACGACGATATCGGCCGCCTGTGCGACCGGACTGTCTGCCTGCGTCAGGGCAATCGTCGTGACACCGGTTTCGCGGGCAAGACTGAAGGCGCGAACGAGTTCGGCGTTGCGACCGGAAAAGGACGAGCCGATGATCACATGCGTCGGCTTGGCGGCCGCCGCCATCATCAGTTGCATGCCGTGGTCCGAACTTGCCGTGACATGCAGACCGAAGCGAAAGAGGCGGTTCTGCAGCTCGCTTGCGATCATCGAGGAGTTGCCGCCGGAGCCGAAGGCGTAGATCATCTCGGCTTTCGAGAGCTTGTCGGCTGCCTGTTCGATCGCCGCCATGTCAAGGGAGCGATGCAGGAGAAACAGGGCGTTCTGCGCCTTGGTGATGATGTCCTGCGCGACGTCGGCCGGATCCCGGCTTTTCGGCTCCGGCCGGAGATAGCGCATGCCGACATAGGCCGTGCGCGCGAGCTGGACCTTGAAATCGGAAAAGCTGTCGCAGCCGACGCGGCGGCAGAAGCGCGTCACCGTGGGCGGCGACACATCTGCTTTCTCGGCCAGTTCGATGATCGAGGCGTTGACCGCAAACTCGAAATCGTTGAGCAGGATATCGGCAATACGGGTTTCGGACGGCGAAAGCCGGGCCTTCTCTTCCTGCAATGTCGAGAATATGTCCACGCCGCGACCCCCTTTGATGATTGCGCTACTTGGCCTTCGCTTTATAGGCGACGCAATCGATTTCCACCTTGCAATCGACCATCATCGAAGACTGGACGCAGGCGCGGGCTGGAGGGTGTTCGCCGAAATACTGCTGGTAGATGGCATTGAAGGTCCAGAAATCGCGCGGATCGTCGAGCCAGACGCCGCAGCGCACCACATCCTCGACGCCGTAGCCGGCTTCTTCTAGGATGGCGAGCACATTCGCGATCGTCTTGTGGGTCTGCGCGACGATGTTTCCATCGATGATCTCGCCATTTTCCATGGCAACCTGACCGGAAACATAAAGCCAGCCGTCGGCTTCGACGGCGCGCGCGAACGGCAGTGGCTTGCCCCCTGCCCCCTGTTGAACCGTGCCATAACGCTTGATGGACATTGACCGATCCTTGCAAATTATTTTCGTGATAAGTTGACAAGTGACCATATTAAGCGGAATTTGACCAGAGAAAAACGTCATTCATGAAAAGAATTTCAATCGGGAACTCTATGCGCGATCCTTTCAAGAACCCCTTCCCTGCTTTAGACGTCGCCCGCCATGCCATCTGGGAGATGCTTGTTCATCGCGATATCGATGCGTTTCTGGCCGCCGACTGGTCGATGGTGGAGGATGATTTCGTCGAGGAAGGATTCATCGGCATCGATGGCCGCAAGGAGATCAGTCCCGACAAGTGGCGCCTCGCCTTCCCGACGCTGGCCGCCTATCGCGACGAGTGGGTTCGCCAGGCCAGGGACTTCGCCACCCAGTCCTTTGCCGAGGACACCCGTACCGCAATCTTCACCACGACGACGCTTGAGGATATCGAGATCGAAAGTGAGATGGCGCTGGTGCGCAAGAAGTTTGATGGCGGCATCGCCAAGGCCGATGGCAGCCGCGACGCCATGAACTGGCAGACACTCTATTATTGCCGCCTGCATGACGGTCGCTGGAAGATTTCGGGCTTTACCGGCTATCTTCCGAACCCGATGGGCTGATCAACACAAAGGCCGAAACCTTGCGGATTTTCACGGCGGCTCTCGCAACCGAGACCAACACCTTCTCTCCCATCTGCGTCGACCGGCGCGCCTTCGAAGCATCACTCTATGCACCGCCCGGCGAACATCCGGAGACGCCGACGCTGTGCTCCGCGCCGATCACCGTCGGCCGGCGGGTCTGCGCCGAGAAGGGCTGGACGTTGATCGAGGGAACGGCGACCTGGGCCGATCCCGCCGGTCTCGTGAACCGCGCGACCTATGAAGGCCTTCGCGACGAGGTGCTCGGACAATTGCAGGCGGCAATGCCTGTCGATGCCGTGGTGCTCGGCCTGCATGGCGCGATGGTCGCCGCCGGCTACGAGGACACTGAAGGCGATCTTCTGGTGCGCGTACGCGAGATCGTCGGACCCGATGTTCCCGTCTTTGCCGAACTAGACCCGCACAGCCATCTGACGGCCAAGCGCTTCGACGCCGCCAATGTCTTCGTCTATTTCAAGGAATTCCCGCATACCGACTTCGTCGATCGTGCCGAGGATCTCTGGCGGATCGCAGTCGATACGCTGAAGGGCCAGGTCAAGCCGGTCATGTCCGTCTTCGATTGCCGGATGATCGACGTGTTTCCGACCTCCCGCGATCCGATGCGCTCCTTCGTCGACAAGATCATGCGGATCGAGAAAGAGGATGCGGATGTTCTCTCGATTTCCGTCGTCCACGGCTTCATGGCGGGCGACGTGCCGGAGATGGGCACCAAGCTTCTCGTCGTCACCAACGACCGCAAGGACAGGGGTGACGCGCTGGCGCGCGACCTCGGCATGGAGCTTTTTGCCAAGCGCGGCACCTACATGATGCCGCAGATCGATGAGAAGCAGGCAGTGACGGCGGCACTGGCGGCGACGGCCTGGCCGGTCGTGATCGCCGACATGTGGGATAATCCCGGCGGCGGCACGGCGGGTGACGCCACCGTGCTGCTAGGCGAGTTGCTGGCGCGCGGGGTGACCGATACTGCGATCGGCACGATCTGGGATCCGATGGCGGTACAGATCTGCATGGCCGCCGGCGAAGGCGCTGAAATCCCGCTGCGCTTCGGCGCCAAATCGGCGCCGGGCACCGGCAACCCGATCGACGGTTTCGTCAAGGTGGTCAGGATCGTGCCGAACGCCGAAATGCGCTTCGGCGAGAGCTTCGCGCCGTTCGGCGATGCCGCCCATATCGTGCTCGATGGCATCGACATTATCTTGAACTCGACCCGCGCACAGAGTTTCGACCCCAGCCTGTTTTCCGTGTTGGGCATCGATCCGGCAGCCAAGAAGATTCTGGTGATCAAGTCCACCAACCACTTCTTCGCGTCGTTTTCGAAGATCGCATCCGATATCATCTATTGCGCTGCCGGAACCCCCTACCCCAACAACCCGGCCAAGACGCCCTATCGCCGCGCGCGCAAGGACATCTGGCCAATGATCGCCGACCCTCACGGCACCGAACGCGGAGCAGCGTGACATGCACAACAATCCATTTGCCGTCGTCGCCAAGGCTGGCGACACGATCGGCGATCTTTCGACGCCGCGCCCGATCATCGACGAAGACCGGCTGGCGGCCAACATTGCCCGCACGCAGGCCTACATGGATAAGCACGGTCTGAATTTTCGGCCTCATATCAAGACCCACAAGATTCCGGCGCTCGCAGCGCAGCAGGTTGCCGCCGGCGCCAAGGGCATCAATTGCCAGAAGATCACCGAGGCGGAGGTGTTTGCCGCCGCCGGCTTCGAGGACATCCTGATCACCTTCAACATCATCGGCCTCGAAAAGCTCGCGCGACTGGCGGCGCTTAACGAGCGCATCAGCGGTCTCAAGGTTGTGGCCGACAGCAGCTTCACGGTCGATGGGCTTTCCGGATATTTTGCGACGCGCAAGTCGCTAGCGGTGCTAGTCGAATGCGACACCGGTGGCGGACGCTGCGGCGTGCAGACGCCTGAGCAAGCGGCAACTCTGGCGAAGCGGATCGGTATGGCACCGGGTCTGACCTTCGCCGGCCTGCTGAATTACCCGAAGCCCGGTGCCGCGGCCGGCGTTCAGGCCTTCCTGACCGAAACGCTTTCCCTGCTGAAGGCCGAAGGCATCGCATGCCCGATCGTCAGCAATGGCGGCTCGCCGAGCCTGTTCGAGGCGCATCTGGTTCCTGCGGCCAGCGAACATCGCGCCGGTACCTATATCTACAACGATCGTTCCATGGTGCGGGCCGGCCATTGCACCGAAGACGACTGCGCCATGCATGTGCTGGCCACCGTTGTGTCCCGTCCGACCGCCGACCGCGCCGTCATCGACGCCGGCTCGAAGGCGCTGACTTCCGATCTCCTTGGGTTCACCGATTACGGTCAGGTAGTCGGCTATCCCGAGGCGGTCATCACCGGCCTCTCGGAAGAGCATGGCGTCATCGACCTATCAAAGTGCGACGGCAGACGTCCAGAGATCGGCGACAAGATCCGTATCATTCCCAACCATACCTGCGTTGTCTCGAATCTCTTCGACACCATGGTCTTTCATCGCGACGGGGTGGTGACGCGCGTCGAGGACGTCGCTGCACGTGGGCTGGTCTGGTAGGAACGTCGCCGCTACCGCGATGCTTGCCGGAAGGCGGTTGGCAACGCGGCTGATATCGGCGGATCAGGCGCGCGCGCCCAACGGTCGGGTGTGAAATACTGACGCGTGCGCGTCTGGGGTCCGGAGGCTGCGCCAAGGCTCAGCGCGAAATTGAAACCGTTTTCGCTGGTATCGTCGCGGCTGAAGCTGAAGTATGCGCCGAAGCGCCGATAGTCCACATCGCGCAGGCTTCTGATAGGTGCCAAGGTCTCCTGCAGATCGTTCCAACGGACTTGCTGCACCATAGTCTCGAAAAGCCGCATCAGCACAGGATCCAGGCTGCCGTCATCCGCCGTTTTGGGTCCAAGGATCTTGCCCCTTATCTCGAAGACGTCGCCACGCGCATTTCCTTTTATCTTTACATAGGTAGAACTGAGCGGACGCGCCTCGGTCTGCTTGTAGACGCGTTGAAAGTAGCATTCGTAGGTGGTGCTGCGCATCGACGCGGTCCGCCACTCGCTGGTTTCGATGCCCGCCTCGCGCAGCGCTTTGCAAATCTCGGGGCCAGAAACACGCCACATCTGGACGAACTGGCTGGCGATATCTGGATCTGGATTTTCTATCAGCCGCATTGATGCCAGCTTGGGCATGATAGGCGGAGGTGAGCGTTGATCAAAAGGATGTTCCGGCGGCAGATCGGATCGGTTCAGGCTGACAGGTGTCGGGCGAGACGGACGGGTGATCAGATCTCGGAGGTTGTCCAATCCCACTGCAACGAGAGCGCAAAGTGCCACTGACACCATAAGCAACAGCGCCAAGCGGGCATAGCGGTAGCGTTCCTGCAGGTGCAACTCTGACGTTTCGCTCACCAAATCCACCACCCTCATGGCTGGATACGAAGTTCATGCGATTAAGCAATAATGCATGGATACACAAAAGAACGCAAATTGCTCGGTAAGCGACATGCGAATAGATCGCCAGAGACTATGGATATACTCCAGAATTTACAGTTTATTCTCTGGGACGGAAAGTCATCAATGGGGAACAGCGAATGTCCCGACTATTGCAGATAGCGTCGTTGATCGGAAAGGAGTAGTCGCCAGGAACGCCGGAGATATCGGCGATACCGATATCGCGCAGGCGGTCGAGGACATGGTCGATGACCGTCGTCATGAAATTTGGGTCCCAAGTTACGAATTGCCGAGGCGGGCCAACGCCCCCTCCAATGGTTTTGTCCGATATCTGCATCAGGCCGGCGTATGGGTTCGCCATGTCGGAGATCGCGTAGACTGCGCCGGCAACCGAAAGCGCGCAGACGATGATGTTCGTCAGCACGGTCGGGTTGGCGGTGCCTGCAGCCCGAACGTGCAGAACAAGAGAGCCAGCCAGTAGATGAGGACGATGACGAAACGACACGGGAGCCCTTCGTCTGCGGATTCGATCTGCAGCCAGTGTCCCTCTGCGACATGCCCGCTCACCTCGAGTGCGCGCGCTTGGATCAAGCGATGGACCTGATCTTGCGGATCAAGCGCGCGCAGCTTTCCCTGCACCGTTTCGATTTGCCTATAGAGGGGTGTTCGTTCGGCTGTGTCGTCGTCGCTGGATTCGATGGTCCAACCGCTGTCGAGTCGGCCCTGAATGAGTTCACGGAGCAACACGCGGGCGTCGCTGGCCTCCGCGCCGTATTGCGCCATCAACCTGTCCAGCAGCACGATCCGGGCGGCTGTTGCATCGAGTTCCGTTTGTGCCGCATCATAGTCCGATTTCGCAGACGCAATCAGCAGTCCCAGCGCGAGGGCTGACAATGTGCCGACGATCGCCGTGGCCAGCCTGATCACTTCCTTCGATTCCGAATTGAGATGGTGCGACGGCAGGCGATCGCGAAACACCATACCGAGTCCGGTCGCGAGTCCGAGAACGACGAAGACGCCTGCGGCAAGAAAAATCGCGTTCACGGCTCAATCCCCCGGCACCGTCTGCGGCGGCTGCGCGCAGCTATTTGGCGCGGCAGGTCCCGCAAATCTGTTGCCGATCCATTGCGCTGCATCCTTCGCTGTGTCTCGTGCGATAAACCCGTGTCCGACCTTTGGAAGGGCGACGAAATCGACGCTGCTGCCGTGGCTGCAAAGACGGCGAACATACGAGATTGTCACCTCAGGCCGAACGATTCCGTCCGCGAGTCCCTGCGCGACAAACACCGGGATCTCTCGCGGAAGAACGCCCGGCGTGTTCCGCTTTAACAGTTCGTTCCAGGGCTCTGCCGTTCTGATGTCGGTGACCGTCAGAAAATCTTTCGCAAGTGGTCGCTCCTCGAAACGTCGTTCCAAAAGGTCGAAGATCGTCTCGATGCAACCTCCGGCAAGCGTGTCGACCGTGGTGATGGCATTGGGATCGACTATCTTGTCGAGCTTGATATCGAATACCCTCGACCAGGACCACAATGTCAGCGCCGTCAGCCCCTTGCCTCCGCTTGAAGCGAAGTCGTCTCGAATAAGTGTGGAAAGGTCGGTGGCCGGCGCCGCCACCGCTATCCCGACGAGCTCGAGTTCCGGCGCGTAGTTGGAGGCCAGCAGGCCCGCGTAGAGCGCCGCCTGCCCTCCTTGCGAGTGACCCCAGACGGCAAAGCGGGTCGGGTCCCGTTGACCGAGGCGTTCACGAGCGGCGCGGACGGAATCGAGGACGGCGCAGCCTTCGCTATCGCCGATGAGATAGGGATGGACGCCAAGCCCCCCGAGACCCGGATAATCCGTGGCTATGACTGCGAATCCCTGTTGCAGAAGTTGCTCGAGGCCCTGGATCTGGCGATAGACGCCGCGGCTTAGCGACGGCGCGCAAGCGGTGGTAACGCCGCTGGTCGGGTGCGCCCAGGCGACGACAGGACGATTAGCATTGGTGCCGACCGTTGGCGCAATCAGGACACCCGACACGGCGATCGTTTCCCCATGCAAACCGATGGAGCGGTAGAGAATGCGTGATGCCGTAGCGTTAGCAGGCGAGAACGACATTGGTTCGTACCGGATGATTGAACCGGATCTACCTGCAAGATCGCCGTCGCTGGCCTCATAGAACGGATCGCTTGCCTTGGCGGGAGCTCCGGATAAGAGCACCCATAGAACGAAGGCCACCAGCCCATACGTCACGAGCAGACTGACGATCTCCCTCGCTTTTGCCAGGCTGTGTCTTGGCCGCTCTAAGAAACGGTGCCGTGTCATCATCGTATTCCTGTTGGACCACCAGCCCGGACTGAGGTGTCAAAGAACGCTGCAAGCAGGATCGAGATTAGGGCGGCAGCACCGCCCTAATCTCTGCGCGTTACTGCCACTGACCGTCTGGAAGACGACCGTGATACGGCGTATCCCGGCAATGCCCCCAAGGACCGAGCCAATAGCCCGGAGGGCATGGGCTGGCAGGCGGATAATATGCCGGCGGTGGGTAGTACGGCGCAGCGTAACGTGGACCGGCAAGCTCAGCGCCGATTGCCGCGCCCGAGGCGGCCCCGAGCGCATACCAGCCGGCATTGTTCCAGCCACGCCAATGGTCAATGAACACCGCCGCAGGACCGGTCGCGCCGGTCAAGTTGCCCTCCAGCACGGACACATCGAACGTCAAAGTCGTGCCGTCGAGCTGGGGGGACCTGAGGGTGACCACAGCGTCGCTGACATCGGAGCCGCCACCGAGAACCGATACCGTGGCATTCGGCGGATCCCTGTCGAAGCTGTCGGCGCCTGCACCCCACTGCTTAACGATCTCGTCGGTGGTGATGTGCCCCGCCGCCCGCGTCGGGCGATCGGAGAAGATGATCGAGTTGGTCGAAACGCCTGTCAGGACCAGCTTGTCGCCTTCGAGCTTCGCGCCGTCGGCGTTGAGAACCAGAAGCGACGCGACTGGCGCCTGCTGACTGATTTGGCCGACCGTCTTCCCAAGCGGGACATGCGGTTTCTTGGCTGCTTCCTGTGCCAGAGCGGTGCCGGCAAGAACGGTGAACGAGCCTGCCAAAAGCAGTCCGAGTGCATTCATGCGTGTCATCGTCGAAATCCTTATGTAAGTTTCGTCGCAAGAGACCAGACGTCAGCCACCACCATGTTCGGCAGCGTAATCGATGCCGGCCTGCACTTCGGCCATGGCCTGCATTACAAGCTCGGCGGCGCGTTCCTTGTGGCCGCCCTTGTTGGGCGTTGCCCGATGAAGCGAATCCAGCGCATTTTGGAGCTGGCGCAGCGCGGCATCCATGTTCCCCTGCTCTGCCGTGGCAGGAGAAGAGACCAGGCTTGCGATAGAGCCTGCAGCCAGAGCGGCGCCGGCAGCGGCAATCATGTTTCTGCGGGAAAGTGTCATGTCGGTTTTACTGTTCTTTGAAAACGATCTAGGCGGCGGCTATCAGCAAAGCTCTGACGGAAACGGCCTTACTTCCAGCTGCCGCCAAGCAGACGACCGTGATACGGCGTGTTGCGGCAATGGCCCCATGGGCCGCGCCAGTAACCGGGAGGGCACGCATTGCTGGCAACAGGACGCTCCTGGTAGTAACCATTCGGCAAACGACCGTAGAATGGCGTGTTCCGGCAACCACCGTAGGGACCACGCCATGCATTGGGGCCGCAGCCGCCGGCCACCAGCGTGATTTCAGATGGCGTGTAGATCGCCGGCATGAGCGGCGTGGCGGCGGCAAGCGACGGTGCTGCGAAGAGAGCAGCAGCGGCGATAATGAATGCGACTTTCGTGTTCATGTTGACTCCAGATATGTGTTGGATGCGTTGAGCGGCTTGCACACGCTCGATCTGCCTATGATTGGTCTGCACATAGAAGCTGGCCGTAGCCTTCCGCGAAATGCCCGGCAAACAGCGTGGTGTCATCTGTCCCTCGGGCCTATCGTCGCCTTGGAAGGCCGATCGAGGACCGGAAATCTTTTGAGGCCAACTGCGGCCCGCCGATGTTCTCCGATGACCGGGGGATTAGCCGATATCGATCCGACTCCGCATCACCACTTCTGGGTATGCGCGCAAAGACGAGTTGAGATTATTTCGCTCGCATCCGCCGACGGACGCCGCAACAATCTCGCCTCGTCGCGCAACCACTGGAGAACCGAAATGGTACATTCTATTTCCAAGTGCGACATGCCAGTAATTTCAATGGCTTCACTTCAGAGATTTTGGCATGTCTCGATGCTATACGCAGATTACCCTCGCCGACCGGAGGCGCCTTTATCAGCTGGTGGCGGCAAAAGTGCCTGTCAACGAGATGGCCCGTCAGCTTGGTCGGCATCGCTCGACCATTTACCCCGAGATCAAGCGCAACACGTTTCATGATCGTGAACTGCCCGAATACGACGGCTACTAGAGCACGGTTGCTCACGACATCTGCAGAGACCGTCGATGCCGATTGAGAAAGCTGCGGCGTCATCCGGCTTTACGCACGCAGATCATCAACCAGTTGGAGGCTCGGTGGTCACCGGAACAGATTGCCGGACGTTTGCTGTCGGACGGGCTCAGTCGTATTCGCGTGTGCAAAGAGACGATTTACCGCTTCATCTACAGCTAGGAAGAATACATGACGCCGGCCGAGGCATTCATGGCACATTTGCAGGATGGGGCGTGATCCCCTACCTTGCAAAACAGGCGCGATGCACTTGGGTTAGCTTCTCCATTATAACTTACACTCAATTGTGAGGGCCCCGATGAACTGTCCCACCTGACAATTTACGGAGTAGAATATGCAACATTGGCTGGACAAGCTAATCGATCTAGCCGCGCTTCGCGGCGACGAGAATGTTCTCGAGGGCGCTCTGACCGAACTTGCGCACCGAGCGGGGTTTTCCGGCTACGCCTACCTGTATATCCGACCCGGCCACACGGTTGCCTCTTCCAATTACCCTTCCGATTGGCAGTCGATCTATTTCAAAAGAAAATTCGAGGCCATCGATCCGATCGTGAACCGCGCAAAGTCGCTGAAGCGAGTGTTTACGTGGAGCGGGGAGGATGAACGGCGGCACCTGTCAAAGGAGGAGCGGGCGTTCTTCGACCAAGCAGCGGATTTCGGAATACGCTCTGGAGTGACCGTCCCCATTCGAGCGGCCAATGGATCGACTTCCATGTTCACGCTCGCCTCGGATAAACCCGCAATCGCCCTCGGACGCGATATCGATCCTGTTGCGGCGGCCGCCGCTGTTGGGCAGCTTCACACCCGTATGTCCTTGCTGCCCCTAACGCCGACTGCACAGCAACCGGCCTGGCTCGACCCGAAGGAGGCCGCTTACCTCAACTGGATCTCAGTGGGCAAGACGATGGAAGAAGCTGCCGATCTTGAAGGCGTCAAATACAATTCCGTGAAAAGCAAACTCGAAGAGGCGAGAAAGCGCTTCCAGATCCATACGATGCCGCACCTGGTGGCACTGGTCATCCGTGCTGGCCTCATCTAGCCGCAAATGCTCAGTTGACCGACACCTTCGGGATGTAGCCGAGAAGGCCTATCAGCGTGCTAACCGCGCTCATCTGCGCATGCATACCGATCATCGCTTCGATGTATTCGAGATGCTGTTCGCCACCGAAAGATTTCCCCGTCTGGTAATCCTGCGGCAACGCCTGGAAAAACTGATCCGCCTTTCGACAAGCTGCCTTTGCAGCCGGATGGCATTGATCGCCAAGGCCTCGATATCCGGGACTGGAAGCCCGCGCGTGAGCCCTATCAACGGGCGCAGTTCACATGTGTCCGACACTGCTGAGGCTTTCAAATTCATTGGCGATCCAACCCCTGAGTATAGTCTGCGGTGCGCCCCCGCAAACGTTAATCTCTGAACCCAAGCCGGGGGTTGGAAACCGTCCTAGACAGTCCTGAGACCTTTAGCACCGAGGTACCTGGACATCCGTCACAGACCCCGGCCAAATGGTCAGAGGATTCTGGCGCCGTATCGGCCGGCGCCAACCGCTAGGAAGGGTTTCCACACCCTCGGGCAGCGCGTACTGCCCTGCCCCGTCTTATAAAAGCTCCGGATTGTTTCCGCTAGGGTACTGGAAAACCAATCGCTTTGCAGATCTGCAGGCTGATAGGCATTACGGCCTCGCGCCGATCCCGGAAAGGTCGATCCTGATGCCAGCCTTGTTCGGATCGGACGCTACCGTGTCAATCGCCGATTCGGCCGCGCTACCGTCCTTAGTTGGGTCGATGTCTTTTTCCGATTTCTCGGAACCGGGCGTTTCAGACCGAGCATTGCCCTCCCGCCCCGGATCCTCCGCGCGAAACACTGCCACCCCTTCGAAATACCCGGTCTGCCAGGCAAGGACCGCATCATCCATAACCTGAGGCAGGACTTCTTTCGCCGTTGGATTACCATACCATTTCGAAACGATGCGAAAGACCTTGGCACACAGCGTCGTCCCCATGCGGATATTCTCATAAGGTTCGACCATATCCGGCTTCAACTGGCCAGCCTCGACGATGCCGAGGCCCGCCGGATACTGGGTGATACCCACGCGAACGGTGTTGCCGCCGAGATTGTCGCGGATCAGAGCCAATGCCTCTTCCGGAGTCGTCGGCTTCGGCACCAGGACCACCCGGTTGCCGGAGCGCACGGTAACAGCAAGCGGGTCCTGCGATCCGGCCTTCGCGATGAACTGCTCAACGATAGCCGGCTTGAGGGTCGGATCGGCGCATTGATGGATAAGAACGGCGTCGAGCATCCCAGGTACTCCCTATGTGTTGAATGCCATAACGATGGGCAGGCCGAAGAGTCTGCCAGGCTGAGACGCTCGCTTTCTCGATGGCAACGATCGAAGTATTTTCGGTCCACCAGCCATTGCCAACGGCAACGATCACCTCGGGCGAGTACAGCATTGATTGCAGGACTGGCCAGAGAATGAGCTGCTCGTAGCAGATCAGCGGCGCGATCCTCACTCCGTCAACCTCGACCACGGGATTGGCGAAGAAGTCGGCCCGCGCCACCGCCCTGCCCGGTCCATCGCAACCATCCCCAGCCGGGAAACAACACACCGGCAGCTGTCAGGGGATGCGCCCAACCAGTGATACCGAACGGCGGTAGCGCCATAAGCACTATTACAATGAGATAGCGTAGCGCCCTCGCCGCATCCGTTCCTTTTCTCCGGGATGCGTCTTCGCCACGATGTTTCGTCCAGAGCACTGCATGGACGATAACGAAGGAGGCGGAAGCCATCACCCAAAGCGCCAGCCCGGGCCAAAGATCGGCGGCATAGAAGTTGGCACGCCCTGCGGCAACCCGCGGGAGGCCGCCAGGAAATAGCCCGCCGCAACAAGTGCGGCGATCGTACGTGACGGCGCCATTGCCCAGAGCAAAGGAAAGAACTTGGCGAGCGGAAGAAAAAGCACCTCCCCGCTCCAGCCGATCCAGCCACAGGCCATGGACGCGATGATCAGGAGGATGGATTTCCAGCGATCGGTCAGATGATCGTCACCGCGATCACAGGTCGAAGGTGAAGACGGGCCGCGCCAGGCCGAGAAGACCGGAATACGGAACCGGGCCAAAATATCGACTATCATGAGAGCTCGCAAAGGAGGAGTGAAGGAACAGATGATGCGGCGGAAACACGCCGCCGGAATCAGGCAGGAGAACCCTGCCCTCGCCGTCCGTGCCGCTCACCGACGATGCGGGGACCGAACGGCCGTCGATGTGCACGCGGTCGCTGATGTCGACACGCTGCCCAGGAAGCGCTGCGACAGTCTTGATCAGCGGCGCGAAGCGCCGACACACAGCCCTCGGCGCAGGTATCCGCGCCGCCGTGCTTCTGCGAAGACGGCTGTCATGGGTGGGCATAAAAACACCAGATCGCCGATGGCGACGGGACGCTGAAGCTTTTCGATGCGCCAGAGGCCGAGCGGTTCGCTTGGGGTCAGATTCAGTCGATAGCCACCCGTGAACGCAGCCGCCGCCAGTGTGGATATGATGACGGCGGAGCCGGTCAGAAACAGGAGAACCCGTCTTTTCCTCATTGCTTAAGCACCGGCGTCTGGCGCTGGGTAAGACGTTGTTTCTCGGCCAGCTTTAGCGAGTGGACGGTACGCTCATGGGCGGCAAGCTGTTGCGCTGTTCGTATGACCGGCCAGGCTTGTTTTAGCTGCTCCTTCTGCTCCGGCTTCATACCCTCGGAAAGCTTTTCGTACAGCTTTCCGTAGGGCTCGCGCGCGGCGTTGCTCAGCAGCGTCCGCTCCCCGAACCGTTCGGTAACGGCTTTGTTGAAACCGTCGATTTCGAGCTTGGTTCCGCGATTGCTGAGCGCGTAAGCCATCGCGGCAGGCAGGTCGTTGCGGTCGATGGCGTCACGCACTCGCTCCAGCACGACGCGCGCTGCCGGCGACAGCGCCGGAATGTCGATTGAGACCCGCTGGCGCAGCGCCTGCTCGTCCGTTTGCAGCCTCGTTGCCGCGGTCTCGCGCATATGAAGGTATTGCTCAAGATCCCGCTTCAAGGCGGGAACATTGACCTCGGCGACGCGACGTGCTTCGCGCTCTGACTTGGCTGCGAGAATGCCGGTCTTGCCCTTCAATGGACCGATAGTTTCCGGCTCAGCCTCCAGCTTCTTCAAAATCTGCTTCGCCACCTCCTTGTCCGCCAGAACCGCATCGAAGTTCATCCCACGGAATGCGGTTTCCGGACCGGCGAAGACGTAAGCGAAACGAGCCGAGACTTCCTCCCATTGCCGCTTTAAGAAAGGATCTGCGTCAAGCCTGTCGCCGACGGTATCGGCAACAGAACCGGAAAATGTCTTGATGCCTGCGACCATGGGCGGGGCCTCCTTCTTCGTTTGAGTGGTCGGGGATTGGGTGAAGCCAAGGCGCGCGGCAAAGGCAGCAAGGCGCTCGCTGAGATCGACAAGTTTGGCCTTCTGGCGCAGCGTCCAGTCGAGCCGGTCGCGTACCAGCGTGCGAGCGACCTGGACGATGTGCAGGCCACGGTTCTCCGAGAAGCGCAACGCCTCGCGATAGAGCTGGCCGCTCGCGTAATCGAGCGTCGTCTCCTTGGCGTTCTTCCGGGAGAGAACCTTAGCCAGGCCGCCGTTGAAGGAAAAGGACCGCGTCCCGTAGTAGAGCTGCAGATCGTCGCGATGGCGGGTCATCGCCACGTAGGTCAGATGCCGATCCAGGGACAGGGAAGCGAGCACCTTGACCCTATCGACGGTGGCGCCCTGGGACTTGTGGATCGTCGTCGCGTAGCCGTGATCAAGGTTGTTGTAGAACCGCTGCTCGATGAACACTTGGCGGCGCTGATCGCCCTCGCCCACCGTTGCGACGATGCCGTTTGCTGCGGCCTCTACGACATGACCGATCATGCCATTTTTCACGCCGAGCGATGCCTCGTTCTTCAGGAAGACGATCTGATCGCCAGCATCGAAACGGCGTTGGCCGTCGGCGGTCCGGAACAGATGACCTTCACCCACCATGCCGCGTTCGACCAGCTTTTCGCGGGCCATGACATTGAGCATGCGAACATCGCGGCGCAGATGGGCGAGGATCAAGGTCGTCTTCGCCTGATCGTAGTCGTGGTTCCAGTCGGCGATCAGGCGCTCGACAGCTTCGGCCTTCAGACGCTCGCCCGTAATCCTGACATTGGCACCATAAGCACTCAACGCCTTTTCGACATTGCCGCGTGCGAGATCGAGCGACGCCTTGCGCATCCAGTCTTCGCGCTGGCGATAGATAGTTTCGAGTTCGGCATAGCCAACGCGATCAACGATAGCGCGGAAGGCAGCACCCGCCTCGATCGGCTGAAGCTGCTCGGGATCACCGACCAGCACGATCTTCGCGCCCGCCCTGACCACGGCATCGACGAACCCCGCCATCTGTTTCGACGCAACCATGCCGGCCTCGTCCATGACGAAGATCGTCTTGTCGTCCAGACCATCACGGCCTCGGTTCCAGCGCAGCTCCCATGACGCAAGCGTCCGGCTCTGGATTCCAGCTTCCTTCTCTAGACCCTCAGCCGCCTTGCCTGCAAGCGCACCCCCGACAACGCGATATCCGGCCAGTTCCCACGCCTCGCGCGCTGCCTTCATCATCGTGGTCTTGCCGGCGCCGGCGCGCCCGACGACGGCAGCGATACGGGCAGGTCCTGCAATGCGCTCGATCGCGGCTTTCTGCTCGTCGGAAAGCCGCTCATGCCGACGGAAGGTGGCGTCGAGAGCGGAGTGGGAAACGCCCCTTCCCTCCCGGTTCGACAGCCACATCGCCTGCCGCGCCATCGTCGCTTCCAGCCGGATCATCGCCCGCGTCGAAAAGCGCGCCAGCAACTTGTCGCCCGTGGTAAAATCGATCGTCTCGCGCTGCAGCCGCAGCACGTCCGGGTTCAGGATGATCTTCAACATCAATTGCTGGAAGAGCGCGGGGTCGTCGATATAGCGATGCAAGACCTTGGCTATATCGCGTTCGTCGAAGACGCTCTTTTCTCGAGTGATCAGGTCGAGCACGATGGCAGGATTGCGCAGGATCCGGCGGGTGTTTTCCGAGCGTCGTTGCTCGTTCAGCTCGATGCGTTCCAGTTCCGGGCGAACACCCCTTTGCTCCGCCTTGCGCTCAATCGCCTTGGCCCCGACGCCAAGGTGGATGGTGGGCTCAAGATCGATACCCTGCTTCTCGTAGGAGCGGCCATCGATCCGCAAATCGACCCCGCCAAGCGCCAGGTGATGGTTCAACCGCTCGAACCATCTGTTTCGCAACACATTGAAGTCATCGGTCGATCCGGCCCAGAGCTCGTAAAAGATCTTGCCGGATTTCGTTCGCACCGGCTGGCCGTCCTCTCCGATGACAGCGATTTTCTTCGACCCGAACCCGTCGTTGGAGAGCGGCCGCAATGTCGTCATAAGGTGGACGTGCGGATTGCCGGGATTGTCGTGGTAAACCCAGTCGGCAACCATGCCTTTCGCCAGGATGTGTTTCTCGACAAAATCCCGGACCAGGGCGATGTTCTGCTCGGCCGACAGTTCCAGCGGCAGTGCGATGGTGAGGTCGCGGGCAAGCTGCGCATCGGCACGCTTCTCGAAAGCTTCGACCCTGTTCCAGAAGGCCTCGACAGCGCCCGAAACAGAGCGATCGGCAATGAGGCTGCGCACCCATTCGGGTGCATCCGAAGGGATCACGAACTCTTCGTGCAGCAAGCCTTGCTTGCGCGTGTAGTCAATGGTGCGGGCCTCACGCTCGTATTCCATCTTCGCGCAGTGCCGGTAGGCCGCAGACAGCACCACGCTGCGGCCCGAGCCGCGGCTGATGATGCTGGCTGAGAAATGGGCGATGGCCACGGCGAAGAGCGCTCTCGGTTGGAACCAAGTTCGTCGGGAGTGGCGGTAAAGCCCGGTCTCACCGGGCCGTGAGCAACACGTCGCATCAGCGACGTATAATTGCGCCCTTAGATCCGCTCCTTCGGAACGGCGGGATCATCCTCCAAAGTGTCGGCTTTGCCGACGTGCAGATCTGCACATTCCTTCGGAAGCGCTTTTGAGGAAATCTTGTAGCGAGATAAACGCCGCAAGATTTCCAGGGAGATGCGACCGGAATGAAGAAACCATCGTCGAAGATCAGGGAAGAAATCGCCAGATTGCAGGATCAGCTGAGACAAGCCGAAACACGCGAGGCCGAGCACATCGGCAGGATCGCGCTGAAGGCCGGCCTCGGTGAGATCGAGATTGAGGAAACCGAGCTACAGGCTGCGTTCGAAGAGATCACCGGGCGGTTTCGCGGAGGTAAGGCGCCTTCGACCGGAAGAAAAAATGCCGGGGATGGTCGAACCGGCGGTGAACCGGCGGCAACGATCGCGCCTAGCGCGCATGCGGGCAGCCCTGGTGAGGCTTGAACGGATGGCCCGCACGAAGACGATTGACGCGCGAAAGAAGGACACGCGTGAAAAAATCGAACTCGGTGGGCTGATCGTCAAGGCAGGACTGCGCTACGAGAAGCGGGCACTACTGCTCGGCCTGCTGATCGATGCCAGTCGTCGCCTCAAGGGCAACGATGCGGAGCAATCGCGCCTCACGGCGATAGGCGCGGAGGCGTTCGCTCATGACGGCGAGTAAAGTGTTCCTCGCCGTCATCCCGGCCACGACGATGATCGTCGTCGTTGTGTTCATGCCGGGGATCGAACACTGGCTGGCCGCGCTCGGCAAGACCGCGCAGGCAAAGCTGATGCTGGGGCGGATCGGCCTCGCGCTGCCCTATGCCACCGGAGCTGCGATCGGCACGATCTTCCTGTTCGCGGCGAACGGCGCAGCGGGTATCAAGGCGGCGGGATAGGGTGTCGTCAGCGGAAGTGGAGTGGCCATCCTCATCGCTCTCCTGCGCGAGGGGGTTCGCCTGGCCGGGATCGCTGGCGACATCCCGAAAGGTTAATCCGTACTCGGATATGCGGACCCCGCGACGATGCTTGGCGCATCGACAACGTTCCTCGCCGGCGTCTTAGCACTGCGCGTCGCGATGAAGGGTAACGCAGCTTTTGCCAAAGCCGCACCACGGCGGATTGGAGGAAAGCGAGCGGTGCATGGCGAGGCCGACTGGATGAAAGTGCAGGAGGCTGCAAAACTATTCCCCGATCCAGGAGGCATCGTCGTCGGCGAACGGTATCGCGTCGATCGCGACAGCGTTGCGGCTGTGTCGTTCCGCGTCGATGATCCGTCGACCTGGGGAGCGGGAGGCAAGAGCCCGCTCCTATGCTTCGACGGCTCCTTCGGCTCCTCGCATGGCATCGTCTTCGCCGGCTCCGGCGGTTTCAAGACGACGTCGGTAACGGTCCCGACCGCGCTCAAGTGGGGTGGCGGTCTCGTCGTCCTCGATCCATCTAGCGAGGTCGCGCCGATGGTATCGGAGCATCGCCGCAAGGCTGGCCGAAAGGTGATCATTCTCGATCCCTCGGCGTCAGGCGTCGGTTTCAACGCGCTCGACTGGATCGGGCAACATGGCAGCACGAAAGAAGAGGACATCGTCGCCGTCGCGACCTGGATTATGACCGACAATCCGCGATCGGCGTCTGCCCGCGACGACTTCTTCCGGGCATCGGCGATGCAGCTTCTGACGGCCCTGATCGCCGACGTCTGCCTGTCCGGTCACACGGACGAGGAAGACCAGACGCTGCGCCGTGTGCGTAAGAATCTTTCGGAGCCTGAACCACAGCTACGGGCGCGCCTGACAAAAATCTACGAACAGTCGGAATCGGACTTCGTGAAGGAGAATGTTTCGGTCTTCGTCAACATGACACCCGAGACCTTTTCCGGGGTCTACGCCAATGCGGTGAAAGAAACCCACTGGCTGTCTTATCCGAACTACGCCGCGCTCGTCTCAGGCGACAGTTTCTCGACCGACGATCTTGCCGATGGCGGAACCGACATCTTCATCGCTCTCGATCTAAAGGTCCTCGAAGCCCATCCGGGACTGGCGCGTGTGGTTATCGGATCGCTGCTCAATGCCATCTACAATCGAAACGGCGATGTGAAAGGTCGCGCGCTCTTCCTGCTCGACGAAATCGCCAGGCTTGGCTATCTGCGCATCTTAGAGACCGCGCGCGACGCCGGGCGCAAATACGGCATCACGCTGGCGATGATCTTTCAGTCCATCGGCCAGATGCGCGAGGCCTATGGCGGGCGGGACGCGACGAGCAAATGGTTCGAATCCGCGTCGTGGATCTCGTTTGCCGCGATCAACGATCCCGACACGGCCGACTATATCTCGAAACGCTGCGGCGATACGACAGTCGAAGTCGACCAGTCGAACCGGTCTTCCGGAATGAAGGGATCGTCGCGCTCACGCTCCCAGCAGCTCAGCCGCCGGCCGCTGATCCTGCCGCATGAGGTGCTACGCATGCGCACCGACGAGCAGATCGTGTTCACATCAGGCAATCCGCCGCTCAGATGTGGTCGCGCCATCTGGTTCAGACGCAAGGATATGAGCGCGTCCGTCGGAGAAAACCGTTTTCACAAGCCAATTACAGAAGGGGTGAAAAACTATAAGGCCGCTCCGACGACAGATACTGAGGAGACATGAAAGTGAGACTTTTTACGGCAATTGCCAGCCTATGCCCCTTTAGCCATTGGCTTCCTCGCATCGGTTGCCTCAGCCCAGCCTTCAAGCAGTGCAAGCTAAGCCTTCTCTATCTGCGGAAGCGGGCAACGGATCATTTGCGTAGTGGACGGCGACACGTTCTGGTTTCGAGGCGAGAAGATCAGGATCGCCGACATCGACACTCCGGAACTCAGCCCGCCGAGATGTGAGCGCGAACGCAAGCGAGGTTGCGGCGAAACAGCGTCCGCTCGACATCCTCAATTCGGGTCCGCTCTCGTTCAAGGCGACCGCCAGGGATGAAGATCGCTTCGGTCGCAAGCTCAGGATCGTCTACCGCGAGCGACGATCGGTCGGCGATATTCTCGTCGCCGAAGGCCTGGCTCGGAAGTGGGAAGGATCACGACAGAGTTGGTGCGAATGATCCGGGCGCCGGCGGATCACTGTTGTGAATCGATGGTGCCCGACCGATTCAAAAGTGTCATTGGACGGCAGATTCCGAACGCGCGACTCTTCTGTTATGATCACGCAGCCCTACCACCTCTATGTCGAGCGTATCGCGCCGGAAAAAAACATGGCGCGGTTTTACGCGCTCGCCGTTCAGCCAACATTGTTCGGCGAGGTCGCTAGTACGCGCCTGGGGGCGGATTGGAACGCGCGGACAGCAGATGGTGCATCTGTTCGACAACGAGAAGCAGGCCATCAACCTGTTCCTCGACGTGCTTCGCGAGAAGCGTAAACGAGGCTATCGGCCATAACCACCTGTGGACATCAAGCGGATCTGATCCTCGTCTCCATCGTGACCGATGACAATCCAGTCAGAAGCTGACACGGATTTTATCTTTGAGAACAAGATGCGAGGAATTCCATGACCACCACCAATGAAATCGCCGACAAGATTGCAGCCGACAACGGCCTGTCGAAGGTTCAGGCCAAGGGCATTGTCGAGGCCGTGTTCCAGGCCATCGCCGATGCCGCAGGCTCCGACGCTGAAACCTCGATCCCCGGCTTCGGGAAGGTGCGCCGCGTCGGCGCGATGTAAGAGTGCAGTTTATGCTGCTGGGATAACTGGGAACTACCCATGCCCACCGACTTACCTTGGCTGGCAACAGCTGCAATCGGGGAAACTCGACAGGGGACAA
>Ga0247741_1000120_pt1 | contig 55155 bp, 53 predicted proteins | sample UWRJL213509R2_FD_180945 | JGI IMG/M metagenome (GOLD analysis project Ga0247741, IMG submission 180945) | Plant litter microbial communities from Arlington Agricultural Research Station in Wisconsin, United States - UWRJ-L213-509R-2 | ecosystem: Environmental > Terrestrial > Plant litter >... | reverse complement strand
TTGCTCTCTCACCTTTCCTGCAGCCACATCACCATCGTCGCCCCAAAGCATAACATTTTCCCCGAATTGCTGGCCTTGGGCCCGCTTCAAACGGCTGCCTCGCGGCTGGCCATAACCCCACCAAACTCAAGGAAATTCCGTTCATATGGGGGTAGACGACTGCTATCGTCGCGGCCATCGCAACCATCGCTTCGATAGCAGTACCGCCGCAATCCAATATATCTCTGCCGACGAGCGATGCTTGCCGGTGTGGCGCGGTAACTGCGCCGTTAAACCCTAGTGCCGATCTCAGCATGCGTCATCCTCCAAGGACACCTGATACCTGCGATGAGCCCGCCCAGCGAACAACGCTTGGGCCGAGCAGGTGCATCTACCGTTCCACGGTGAACAATATCCTCACTGAAGCGGGATAATTCTGGATGCGATTTCAATCAAATCGGCATCGCTTCCTCTTGCGCTAATTAAAGACAAGCCTATCGGAGCATCATCGACAGCCGCAAGTGGCAACGTTACTTGAGGCAACCCGGCGAGACCTGCCACGGACAGGAGGGTCAAGGCAGAGTTGCGATATTGTTCCAGATCCAATGGAGAAACTGTCAGCAATGGCGCCGGACCGGGCGTGGTTGGATAGATCACAATCGTCCCAAGCGGAATCACAGTCTCCAGCACTTCTGTGATCTGCGCACGCCGCGCATTCGCTACCGCAAAGTCGGCCTCAGTCAACTGCATTGCAGAGGCAAAGCGTTCGCGGATGCCTACGCCAAAAGCTGGATCGTTTTGCCTAATCCAAGGGCCGAAGAGCTCCGCGGTTTCCCACCCTTGGCAAATGCGGAAAGTTTGAAACAGGTCTTTGCGGAATTCGACGTCAAGAAGGTCAGCGTCGTTACCGGAAGGCAGGCATGCTTTTAAGGCAGATTGGGTGGATTGCAGCGTTAGATCCCACATGTCCGACGGCAGCCGCAGCTCAGGGCTCGACTGAGCAATACTGCGCTCCACACCAAAAACCGCGCTTAGCTGCTTGAGCACGTCTATGTCTCGAGTGAAGAATCCAGGCACGTCGAAGCTCGGCGCCAGACCCAACATTCCTTTCGGTGAAATCAGACCGTGGGTGGGCCGCCAGCCAAAAAGCCCGCAAAACGCAGCAGGAAGCCTCACGGAACCACCGGTGTCGCTCCCGACGCCGATATCGGCCAGCTTGGCAGCGACCGCGGATGCCGATCCAGAGGATGATCCCCCAGGCATGCGCGTGGGAGCTGCCGGGTTCAGCGGTGTGCCATATCGCGCATTCTGACCCATGAGGCTATAAGCGAGTTCGTCCATATGCGTCTTGCCGACGATCTCTGCGCCTTGCGCAAGAAGGGCCAGAACGACGTCAGCGGTAGAACCAGCGATTTCGTGGCTTGCGGCCCATTCGGGATTGCCTGCGCCTGTAACCGTTCCTGCAATATCGAAGTTGTCTTTCACGGCAACCCGCAGTCCGGCGAGAAGTCTGTCATCGCTGTATTGTGTCAGCGGCACCGCGAATTTTTCTATGAAGGCATCGCAAAAATCCGGTGTTTCATCGGCCTTCATGAACTCGCTCCCATCAGCGAGACATGCGCCGCGGCGACTTTCCAGCCATCCGACGTCCGGATCCACGATTGGCTCTGCCTGCCAATTGTTGATGCGCCTGTGCGGCGGAATTCCAGACTGCAAACACCGACATCGCCGCCGAAGACGTGAATTTCCCGTCGCAGAACCTCGCGATTTGGAGAACCACCCGGCCTTGCGGCCCGGAATTCACGGATTGCATCGATACCGTACAGGTTCTCGCCAACTCCGTATCGAAGCGTGAGTGGTGACTCCCAGAACAACTTGTCCATGGTTTCAAGGTCATTGCTTATCAGTGCCGCCTCATAGGCATCGCACGCCGCCGTCAGTTCCAACAGCGGCTCTGGCTTATCTATCGAAATTTCCATCAGTTACCCGCCAGTTTGGTGGTGATTTGCATGCCCAGCGCAACGAAGCCAAAACACTGGCGAACATTGTAAAGCGTGGCATCCATGCAGAACTGCGGAGACGTTGTCGCGCAGCAGTCTTCGAGCAGAATGCAGTCGTAACCTCGAGCGCCAGCTTCCTGCAGCGTGCTCATGACGCATTGATCTGCATTGACGCCCGCAAAGAGTATCGTATCGATATCCAGATTGCGGAGGATGCTATCCAGCGCGGTATCCTGAAAACCGGACATCCGAAACTTGTCGACACGAAAATCCTGTGGTTCCGGGCGAAGCTCTTCAACGATATCCGCTGCCCAGCTGCCGGCCTGCAGTACATGTGCGCCTGTTTTCGGTAAGGCGTCCCCGATCCCGATGGAATTACCATCCGGGTTATAGACATGGAGAACGGCAGGCGGCAGGTTAATGCGATCCGGCCGGTTTCCCCAATTGACCCAGATCACGGGAACGTCTGCGTTTCGAAGCGTTGGTAGCAGAGCCTGCAGCGGCTCGATCGGTCGTCTCGCTGGCGTGATATCGACACCGATATGAGACAGCCATCCGTCTGGGTGACAAAAATCGTTCTGCATATCGATGACGATGATCGCGGTGCGAGCAAGGTCGATCGTCAGCTGGCGAGCTTGATCGAAGAAAGAAATTGGTCGAGAGGCGCGAGGTTCCCGCACCATTACGACCTGGTCCGAAGAAACCAGCCAGCGACGACGATCGCTCGCGCCCAGCGACCGTAACGTATTTCGATGAGGCGTAGCCACCTCAGGCCGCCGTCAGTACGCGCAGATCATCAGTGTCAAGTGCGACGCGCTCGCCCGAGCGGATGAGCTCTGCGAAATCTTCGTTGGGTGTCATCACGGTCAACGTATAAAGCTTCGTTTTACCCGTATTGCGCACGACGTGCGTGGAGCCTGGATTTAAAAGAAGCGCATCGCCCTTGCTGATTGGGAGGGAGTCACTGTCTGAAGAGGCGATCCCTTTTCCTTCGATGACATAAAAGAATTCATGGGCCCCGGAATGGCTGTTTGGCGGCGTCGCCCCGCCAACGGTGAAGATTTCAACAACGTAAATATTCGAGACTGGAGCATTTCGCGGATCAAAGAGGATGACGAAATAGTTCGTATCGTCGGGGGCGATACGGAAAACCTCAGCCTTGCTAACCTGCTCAAACGTGAATGACTTCTGCATCTTCATTTGTCCCTAGAGGAGGAGAATATCGGTCAGTATGCATGTCTTGCTGATCGAAAAAAGCATCAAATAGGCGCTTCCTCGTTGCCTAATGGGCAACATTATCCTATCGCTGGCTTTGAAGTTTGGGGGACGGGAATGCACAGCAGAATTCTCATCTACATCGATGAAGTCGCCCGTCGAGGATCAATCCGTGCAGCAGCAGAACGCCTGAATGTTGCGGCATCGGCAATCAGCAGACAGTTGCGTGCACTTGAAGACGAGATCGGCACGCCGATCTTCAACCGTACACAATATCGAGTCACATTAACCGCCGCCGGCGAAATCTTGGTGCGCCATGCTCGAGGCACGCTCAAAGAGCTTGAGCGGACAAAGGCGCTCATCGAAGATCTCAAGGGCTTAAGGCGAGGTGAGGTGAGCATCGCTCTTATGAGCGGCCTTGCGGGAAACATAGTTCCTAAAGCCGTCGTACGTTTTCGAAATGAGAATCCTCGTGTGAACGTCCACCTTCGGTTCATGACTACCGGTGAAAACATTCTGGACGCGGTAACAGGTGGAGATGTCGATCTCGGAATGGGCTTTGACTTCGATGAAAATTCGAAGGTCGATATTTTATCCGTTGCCTTAGCCCCTCTTGGGGCAGTCGTCGCATCGAGCCATCCACTAGCACAACGGCCAAGCTTGAGATTGAACGAATGCGTAGGCCACCCTCTGATAATCGCGGACAAGACAACGGCAATTCGGCCGTATATCGACAAAGTTTTTGAGAAGCATGAGATATCTCCTGCTGTCGTGATTGAAACCAACTCAATCGAGATGATGCGTCACATCGCTCTTTACGAAGGCGGTATCAGTTTCCTGACGCCCTTCGACATCGAAGCTGAGGTTTCACTAGGGCGCCTAACTTTCATACCCGTGAAAGAGCTGGCAACAGACATGCAGCAGTTGATGCTTATCAGCGCCAAGCGAAATGTGAGTGCGTTGGCCTACGTGTTTGCCGAGGTATTAAGATCTGCGATGAAGTGCGAATAGTGGGCTTTGACCGACGGGATCGGCACTAAGGGCCAGATCTTAAGCTTTCCAGAACAGTGCCAAGAGTTTGCTCGATTGCCTCGATCAGAATCAAGCCCGCCGCCGGGATTGTCGTACGAGCCAGGCGGATCACATTGTGCTCGTAGGCCATTTCGAGGTCGGGAATTTCATGTGCGATCAGTTCTTCCAGATCGCGCGCTACCCCCGTTATCGGGAAGAGCGTCACCCAATCGGTCTGCTTTACGAGATCGACTGCGATTGCGACCGTGTCCACTTCTACCAAGCGGGCAATTCGAATGTTTTCCGAACTGATGTTGCGGTCAAGAACATTGCGGATGCTGTATGGAGCCCAGGACAATGCCATCTTGAGAGGCGGGAGCGACTTGAGATTGACCGGTCCGGGCGCAACCGATCCATGACGGCGCGAACTGATAAGCACGATCGGCTCGATGCCGATCCGCCGCGATACGATCCGTTCATCAACCGGCGCCGTCGTGCCAATGATTGCAAAATCAATCTCGCCCGCCAGCGTCATTTCGATTAGCTTTCCAGGCAGGCCTTCCGCGATCCGCAGTGATACATCTGGATAATCTTCCAGAAACTGCGGCAAAAGTTGTGGCAAGAGGTTGTAGGTCACGACAGGAGGCAAGCCGACCCGTAACGGTCCCTTCAGGTCATTGAGATCCACACTGATCGAGCGCTTCGCTCCCTCGATTTCGGCGAGAACGCGTTGAAAACGGGTATAGAGAACATGCGCTTTTGCAGTAGGAATAGTCCCCACCGGAGACCGCTCGAACAATTGCGTACGCAGGTCGGTTTCCAGATTGCGAATCGCAATGCTGATCGATGGTTGTGCAATATTCAGCCGCTGAGCGGCCTTATTGATACTGCGCTCTTCGTAAACGGCGCAGAATGCATTGATCAGGCGTATATCCATTCGACCGGTGCTAGCGTGGCTTTTCACCACTATGACAGGTTCTTGATATCGAGCCTACCCTTGCCCACCGAGAATCCGGCAGGCAAGGGCGTGAAGGTTTCGATCACTTCGCTGGTTTAGCGCGGGCGAAGGTCTCTCCAAGACTGTTCCAGAAGTCGTAGACTCCGGTGACGTAGTCGGAACGGAAGAGCATTTTGGCCTGATATTCACAAACGCCGAATGCCGGCACGTCGTCCCATATGATTTCCTGAATCCTGTCGTAGATCTTCTTTCGGTCGGCAAAACTCGTGGCAAGCTTTTGATCGGCGAACAGCTTGTCAACCTCGGGATTTCGGTAGTGCGAGTTGTTGGTAAATGGCGCGGGCTTGATGTTGGCGGAGTTGTACAGACGCTCGGTGCCGTAGTCTGGATCGGGTCCGAGAGCATAGCTGCCAATAATCATATCGAACTCACCGTTGATGTAGCCACGCTGGATCACGGCTTGCGGCTCAAGCGGCATCGCTATGAGCTTGATGCCGACTGCGGCCAGGTTCTGCTTCATCACATCCGCCATACGGTTTACGACTGGAAAGACGGTTTGCCACATGAGCCGCAGCTCGAACCGTGTTCCATCCGCTCCGCGTGGAAAGCCTGCCTGATCTAAAAGAGCGTTGGCCTTGTCGGCACTGAACTCGTAGTCCACCAGGTTCTTATAGTAGAGCGGTGAATCCGGCCAGATTGGCCCAACCATATTCCACGATATACCCGGAAGGATGTTTTTTCGGATGAAGGCGCGATCGATAGCGTGAACCAGCGCTTGACGAACCGGCTTCTTGGCATATGGACCGCTGTCCATGTTAATCAGTGCCATCCATGCCGTCCCTGCATAGGTGCTGCCTGCGGAGGAAACCCCTGGCATGGCTTCTAACCGCGGAATGTCGGTATAGGGAATGGAGTTTCCGCTCACCGTATCGAGTTCGCCGTTTTCGAACGCAGCCGAACGGGATACCGCATCGGGCATGATGCGGAAAACCAGTTCGTCGAAATAAGGCTGGCCCTTGATGAAATAGTTCTCGTTTTTCACATAGCGGATCGACTCGCCGATCTTGTATTCGGCGAATTTCCAAGCACCTGTTCCCACCGGCGCCTTGTCGTGCGGATTGGTGGTGAAATTGGTATCTTCCCAAACATGCTTGGGTAGCATCGGGCCGTAGGCGAACGGCACGCTGAGGAACGGGCTGTTGGGCTGGGTGAACCTAAGAACCAAGGTCAAGTCGTCCGGCGTCTCCACTGAAGCAAGATAGACATAGGCGTTCTTGCCGATAGGCTGTATCTTCGCCAGGAAGTTTTCGATCGTGAATTTCGCATCGGCCGAGGTGAACGGTTTGCCGTCGTGCCAGGTGACACCGGGCCGCAGCTTGAAAGTGTAGGCCAGTCCGTCGTCAGAGACTTTCCATTCGAGCGCGAGGTCTGGTTCGGGTTTCCCCGCGCCATCGAGACGAATCAGCCAGCTGTAAGCCGGCGATGCCGTCATCAGTGTCTGAATAGAACTGGTCATTCCAATGTTCAGCGACGGGGGATCGCCCTCCACGACTGCAACCAGTGTTTTCTTGTCAGCGGCGGCGGAGAAATCCGGAAGAACTGTGGTGACTGCAGCGCCTCCCATCAGAGCGAGAAACTGTCGGCGATCGACGTGAAATTCGGTCATTGGCGTGTCCTTAATTGAAAGAAGGAAGGATGGCGACGTGGACTGGCTCTTTGAAAATGCTCCGACACCCGGCTAGCGAGGTGTCTGGAGGGCAAGCTCAGCAATGCCCCGACTGGCTCCCGCTTCTCCGAAGAGCTGACGGCGCAGTTCGCGCACCTCGACAAGGCGGACCTTCTCGAGCACGGGATCAGGGACGGGAATGGATCGAATGAGCAGTTGTGTATAGGGATGCTGGGGTGCTGCGTAGATTTCCGAAGCTCGGCCGATTTCGACGATCTTGCCGTGGTACATCACCGCCAGCCAGTCGGCGACATGGCGGACGACCGCAAGATCATGGGCGATGAACAAGTAGGTCAAACCGAATTCGCGCTTCAGATCCTGCAGAAGGTTGATGATCTGCGCCTGGATCGAAACATCAAGAGCTGACACCGGTTCGTCCGCAATGATGAATTTTGGCCTGACAATCAGCGCCCGCGCGATGCCGACACGCTGGCGCTGGCCGCCGGAGAACTCGCGCGGATAGCGGGTAAGAGCCGAGGACGGCAGGCCGCAGGCGTTGAGCGTCTCCCTGACCAGCTTGTCAGCATCCGGACCACTTGAGATCCCGAAATTGCGCAGGGGCTCCAGCAGGATATCGCGGATGGTCATTGTGGGATTGAGAGACGAGTACGGGTCCTGGAAAACCATCTGCATGTTGCGCCAGAGGCCCCGCGCGGCATTCCGGTTGTCCTTGCTGATGACCTTACCATCGATCTCCACTGTTCCCTCGGTCGGTGGCAACAAGCCGACTACGACGCGGCCCAAGGTCGATTTACCCGAACCGGATTCGCCGACCAGACCCATCGTCTCGCCAACGCCGATCGAAAAACTGACGTCATCGACGGCCTTGACGACAGACCGATTGAACAGGCCGCCGATCTGGAAGTGCCGGCGCAGATTGGTGACGCGAACGAAAGGCTCACTCATGCGCGGCAGCTCCGGCATTGCGCATAAGCACGTGGCAGCGTGCCTCGTGCATCGCCCCAACACTCTGTAGTATTGGGTCTTCAACGCGACAGCGATCGACGGAAAACGGGCAGCGCGGATGAAATTTGCATCCGGTCGGCAATTCTGCAGGATCAGGCGGGTGGCCTTCGATCGCGACAAGGCGATCGACTTGCTTGTCGATGCGCGGCACCGATTGCAGCAGCATCCACGTATAGGGATGCTGGGGATTGGCGAGGATTTCGCCGACAGGCCCATCCTCGACGACCCTCCCGGCATACATGACAACGACGCGCGTGCAGATCGAGGCGACAACGGCTATATTATGTGTGATCAGCAGAATGGTCGTGGCGGAGCGACTGTTGAGATCGCGCATAACGTCCAGCACCTGATCCTGGACAGTCACGTCGAGAGCAGTCGTCGGTTCGTCGGCAATCAGCAGTTCAGGATCGTTCGCCATCGACATGGCGATCAGTGCGCGCTGGCGCATGCCACCCGAAAATTCCTGCGGATATGCCTTGGCGCGCTCGGCCGGCCGAACAATGCCGACACTCTGCAACAGGCTGACTACTCGTTCTAAAAGCACCCGGCCAGGGAGATATCTGTGTATCGTAATGGCCTCGCCGATCTGCTCTCCGACCCGCCGCACGGGATTGAACGACGTCATCGGATCCTGGAAAACCATGGCAACCTTTGTGCCGCGCATATTCCGCAGCGCATCGTTGCTCAGCGTCATGACCTCTTCACCCCCAAGAACGATCTCTCCGCTGACTTTCCCGCCCGGCGGCGTCAGCCGCATCAAGGCGCGGGCGGTCATCGACTTTCCGGAACCGGATTCTCCTACAATTCCAACAACTTCGCCGCGGGTAACTTCGAGGGATACCTGGTCCACCACCCTAACCGGCGGACGGCCGTCTCTTGGAAACTCGACGATAATGTTGCGCGCTCGCAGAAGTGAGGGCCTGGGGTTTCCAGACATGAGTGAAACCGCTGGGGATATAGCTGCGACCTTGTTCATTTGTGCGCCCCCGGCAGCTTGCTGCTCGTACCGTCGCCCAGCAAATTGAGGGCTAGGATCGTGATCGCCAGCGCGAGGCCCGGGAACACGCTCATCCACCAGGCCTGGCGAAGAAATCCTTGGCTCTGCTGGAGCATCTGCCCCCAGGATGGAAGGCTCGGATCACCAAGGCCAAGAAAGCTTAGTGCTGCTTCAGAAAGAATCGCGGACGCCACCTGCATGGAAGCACTGACCAGAAGGAAAGGCAGAACGTTGGGAAGGATATGGCGAAACACCAGCCGCCAATAGGATGCGCCGGACAGGATGGCCGCTGAGATGAACTCTTCGTGCCGCACGACGATGACCTGAGACCGGATGATGCGGGCGGTCGGTGGCCACGCAAGGATCCCTATGACGAAAATGACGTTCGCAATACTGCCGCCCACCATAGTGACCACGACGATGGTCACCAGAAGTCGGGGCACGATCTGGAACATCTCCGTCACGCGCATGAGCGCTTCGTCAACGAGACCGCCGGAGAACCCTGAAGCCAGGCCGACGAAAAGCCCCAGCCCAACGGCAATAAGGGCTGAGAACAAGCCGACGGTCAACGAAATGCGTCCACCGTATAGCACGCGCGCAAAGACGTCCCGGCCGATATCATCGGTTCCCATTGGATGCGTCCAATCGAAGGTTTGAAACGGCGTGCCAAGTGCCATCGGATCGTCGGGTGTCAGCAATGGCGCGAACACGACACCAAAAACGACCAATAGAAGCAGGACGGCACCGACTTTTGCAGAGGTAGGAAAGCGGCGGAGGGCAAGCCACATCCGGGTGAGCATCGCTGGAACAGTGAATGGAGCAGGTATTGTTTCAGAAGCCATGGCCTACTTCCTCAACCTGGGATCAAGAGCCGCGCAGGCAATATCTGTCAGAGCGTTGACCATCACCACGATCACTGCTGTGAAAATGAAAGAGCCGGTAAGGAGAGGAAAATCCCGCTTGGAGATCGCGTCGTAAAACAGTCGTCCAACGCCGGGCCACGAGAAGATTGTTTCCACCAGGACCGCCCCGACCAGTACAGCACCGAATTCAAGGCCCATCACTGTGATCGTGGTCGTTACCGCCACACGAAAGGCATGAGCCCAAAGGACGCGCCGTTCAGACGCACCCTTGGCCTTCGCGACGGTTACGAAATCTCGTCCGAGAGCATCGACCATTGCAGTCCGCGTAAAGCGCGCAATCATGGTGAGCAGGAAAAGTGCCATGGCCGCCGCCGGGAGAATGAGGTGCAGCGCCACATCGCTCCACCATGCAAGGCCTTCATAATTTCGCCGCGGCGAAACCATGCCACCGCCCGGCAGCCACTTGAACTGCAATGTAAAAGCGAGGATGAGCAACTGCCCGATCCAGAATGTCGGGATCGAGTAACCTACAAGGGAAAGCACGGTAATCCCCGTATCGGTGCGCGAACCGGGGCGGCTCGCTGCGAGGACGCCGAATGCAACACCGAGTACCGAAGCGACAGTCATTGACGCGCAGGTCAGCAGCAATGTCGCTGGAAAACGATCGAGAATAATCTCGAAGACGGGCTTCTTGTAAAAGATGGAAGTCCCGAAATCACCGAAAACAGCCTTGCTGAGAAAGGCGATGTACTGGTTCCACATGGACTGGTCGAGACCATATGTGTGGCGGACCTGGGCCAGGAACTCTTCGCTCGGAGCATCGCCAGCCAGAATATAGGCCGGGTCACCTGGCGCCAGGCGGATGAGGACAAAGGTCAGCGTCACCACCGCAAATATCAGCGGGACCGCAATGAGAAATCGCTTTGCCAATAGTCTTAGTAGGGCGACTGCCATTCGTCGTCTCATGCATTTAGGGAGATTTTGGTTATATCAATTTGACAGAACCCTCATGGGCGCGTCTGTCATCGTCGACTACTGTAGGCAGTGAAAAAAGCTTGTAAATATGCACGCAGCGCAATGCAGCCATGCATTTCCACAAAATTGGCTCCATAATGGCCGGTCAAAAAATAAGCAACTTAGCCAAGTGCCCATAATATAAGCCAAAAATTTGACGACATGTCTCTGGCGTGCAGCCGATTTTCGCATGGTTATATAATTTGGATATATTGGCTATAGCGCGTTACAAACTTGGCAACCCCAAATCGACATGACTAGGGTCGAGTAAGCGGGATGTAATTCCCATCGTACTCGGAGACACACGGCCATGATGCATCTCATTACAATGCCGGTTTTAACGGGAGGACATCTCGGCGGATGGCGCTATCCCGATGCATGGACCGACACCGTGATGAATTTCCAGAAAGTTCTGGAATATGCAAAAATGTGCGAACGCGCAAAGTTCGACCTGATCTTCTTCGCCGATGGTCACAGCGTGCGCCACATGGATAAGCCGGAACTGTTTTCGGCGCTCACACCATCCGATCGCCCAGCGGGGTTCGAACCTGTCACTCTGCTGACGGCAATAGCGCAACATACGAGCAGAATCGGGCTCGTCGCCACGGCCAACACCACGTACGAAGAACCCTATCTTGTTGCGCGAAAGTTTGGCTCGCTCGATCACCTGAGCCGCGGCCGTGGTGGGTGGAACGTCGTGACAGGCTCCACGCCCGGCGACTCTGTGAATTTCGGCATGCCGGAACATCCGCCGAAGACCGAGCGTTACGAAAGGGCGGAAGAGTTCGTCGAAATCTGCAAGGGACTGTGGGACAGCTGGGCGGATGATGCTTTCCCTCAGGACAAAACGACGGGCAGATATCTCGACCCGACCCGAGTCCACACTCTCAACTACAAAGGCAAGCACCTGACCGTTCAGGGGCCTCTTAACATGCTGCGCCCGCCGCAGGGATATCCGTTACTGCTATCGGCTGGCGCATCGGATGGTGGTCGAGAACTTGCGGCAAAACATATCGATGCGATGTTTGCCACCATGAACGACAAGCAGCAGGGCATCGACATGATGAACAATATCAAAGGTCGGATGGGTAAATATGGACGCCGGCCGGACGAATTGAAGATCTTGCCTGGCACGTCGGTCTATGTAGCCGAGACGCGAGATCAGGCGAAAGAGATGTATGACCAGCTCAATAGCCTCATCACGCCGAGCCTCGGCATCGAGTTTCTGCAGAAATTCGTCAAAATGGACCTGTCGAAATATCCTCTGGATGGTCCGATGCCCGAAATCGTCGGAGAGGTGAACGGCGTCAACGCCCATCGAAAATCCATTGGCGAGATGGCCAAGCGCGAAAATCTCACCATCCGTCAGACTTACGAGCGCGTCGTGCCTTCCTATGGTAACGCCAGCCATATCGGCAACGTGAAGGATGTCGCTGACTCTTTGGAAGACTGGTACACCTCGGGCGCTTGCGATGGCTTCATGATCGATGGCCCCTACATGCCGGGTGGCTTCGAGAAGATCGTCGACCTGCTGGTACCCGAATTGCAGCGTCGCGGCCTGTTCCGCAAGGAATATGAAGGCAATACTCTCCGCGACATTATGGGGCTGCCTACACCCCGTAATCAGTTCTGGGATACAGCGGCGCGTAACGCGGCCGAGTAATTCGATAAAGTCGTTTCCAACGCCGGAACAGCTTCAGCGTCGCACCGAAGGGAGTTGTCGATCTATTCCGGGACGCGGCAGAGCTCATCACATCAATGGTCGTGGTCGGTTATCTTAGTTCAAGTCGCGCACGACATGAGGAGCACGTTCTCCGTGGTCGCGGGCAAACTCAGCCACCCGCTACGACGGCGGCGCGTCCTCGCAACTTCGGTCCTCCGTCAAATGCCCCTTTTGAAGATTTTCGCCAGACAACCTTGTCAAGAATTTCATGCCGATGAGAGCGATGCGCCACGGGCGAGCTGAATACGCAGGAGAGTTAATGACCCATCCGAACATCAGAACCGTCGTTGTATATTACTCCGGCTACGGACACACAAAGCGGCTTGCTGAGGCAGTTGCGCAAGGTGCGTCCGCTTCGCTGATTGAGATCGACGCCGAGGGAAACATTCCGGACGTCGAGTGGGAAACACTCGATGTTTCGACTGCTATCATCTTTGGTTCCCCAACCTACATGGGCGGGCCAAGCTGGCAGTTCAAAAAGTTTGTCGATAACACAAGTAAACGATGGCACCAGCAAAAGTGGAAAGACAAGGTCTTCGGTGGCTTTACCAATAGCGCCAGCTTGAGTGGCGACAAACTCAGCACCCTGCAATATTTCGCTCTGATTGCAGGGCAGCATGGTGGCTTGTGGGTCAGCCTTGCAATTATGCCCGCTAACCTGAAGTCCTCCAAACGTGACGATCTGAATAGAATAGGCTCGTATCTTGCGCCTATGGCACAGTGCGATACAGATGCTACACCGAGTGAGATGTCGGTAGGAGACCTCGAAACTGCCCGGCTTTATGGTGTCCGCGTTTCCACTATCGCTGGCCGGTTTGCGCTCTCAGAGGTAGCATTGAGAGCTAGGCGGACAACCTCCGAAAGTCCAGCAAATTCTCGTGCGCCACGCGTGCAGAGAACCACGATTTCCTGAATTCTGTCACCGCAATATCGAGTTCTGCAGCAAGGGTCACTCCGGCCGGCCGAAGTCGAATGCCTGTCGGTTACGGTCAGGAGACATGCACCACCTTAACTTCATAGTTCACTCCTCACTGAGGCTTACCTCAGTCCGGATGTGTAGAAGCTTGGCTCGGATGTTCTTGTTCAGATGATTGTCAGTATGGGGCATGCGAGAAAGATTCACCCTTGGAAAAGAAGGAGCCGACGGGATGCAACCGCTTGGCAAAGCAGCTCTCGACACTTTGTTCATGGAAGCTCGAACTCAGAATGGCTGGACGGACCAGCCGATTGACGAGGCGATGCTTACCAACCTTTACGACCTCGTTAAAATGGGGCCTACGTCTGCAAACTGTTCGCCGGGGCGTTTCGTCTTCATACGCAGCACCGAAGCAAAGGAAAAACTCCGCCCCTTTTTGTCATCCGGCAACCTCGAAAAGACTATGGCCGCGCCTGTCACGGTAATCGCCGCTTATGACAGCGAATTCTATGAGCGCTTGCCAGATCTTTTTCCCAATGGAGACGCTCGCTCATGGTTCACGTCAAGCTTGCAACTTTCCGAGGAGACAGCATTTCGAAATGGGACACTTCAAGCAGCCTACCTTATTTTAGCTGCCCGTACACTGGGACTGGACACCGGCCCGATGTCAGGATTTGACCGGAAACAATTGGATAGTGCATTTTTCTCTGGATCGACCTGGAAATCTAACATGCTGATTAATCTCGGATACGGGGATAGGTCGAAGGTCTTTGATCGGTTGCCACGACTATCCTTCGATCAAGCCTGTATCATTGCTTGAAGGAGACTTCTATGACCACGCCCGAGCCTGACGTAACGAGCAAAAAGACCCCTCCATTTAATCAAGAGCATCCTCTGAAGAAAGACTTCCGAGAAGCGATGGCGAGGCTCGGAGCAGCGGTAAACCTCGTCACTACCGACGGCCCCGCTGGCAGAGCGGGATTCGCAGCCACTGCCGTGTGCAGTGTAAGCGATTCTCCGCCGATGATGATTGTATGTCTCAACCGCGCTTCGTCCGCGTATGAGGCAGTGAAAACGAACGGCGTTGTATGCATCAACATCCTGGCGGAAACACATCAGGAACTTAGCAAATTGTTTGGCGGCAAAACGCCGATAGAAGAGCGTTTTTCTGCAGGTCAATGGTATTCAATAGTTAGTGGAGCTCCCGCATTACACGGCGCGATCGCATCATTAGATTGCGAGATAACGAATATATACGATGGCAGTAGCCATGATATACTGGTCTGCGAAGTTATCGATATAAGGAACGGCATTCTTCAACCCGCGCTCGTTTATCTGAACAGGGCCTACCACTCGCTATAAAGTAGTCAGGTCCCGTGTCATCGACAGTCAGGGCGGGCCTCGGTCCGATCGAGGCGGCAGGTACACGACAGATCTCTCAACCATGTTATCATGGCACTGCCCCGAGGATCTCGATGGTCCGGTCGGCTATGACAGCGCCGCCCAGCGCAAACGAGAGTTTGCGGCCGACATGGGCGTCCAGTCTCACGCGCTCAGAATGGCAGCTGAGGGCGCGGTGGCCGCTTACGAACAGGTCGTCGGCGAGACCTGGAAACCCTTCGACCGACCGGTCGAACATGCGGGCGCGTCCCTGGACCGCAAAGCGGCGGAAGTTCAGATGGCCGCATTGGGATGACACATTTGGCGGGGACGCCCCCCGCCTTCTTTTCCTGATCGAGGCCGGTGCCTAGAGCATCGGCCTCTTCTCATGTCGACAAGGAAAACTGGAGACGCGCCCATCGCCGCCCGTCCCGCTCGGCGGTCCTGCAGGAGCCGGGCGCCCATGCAACGGCTTTGCCGTCCTCCACGCTGTTGCGGCCGTTCCGGTGCATGACCACACCATCGGCCCCTGACTTCGGACCTCCGTGACGGACCGCGATAGGCGCTTCGGGCATGAACGTGCTCCTTCTATGGTCGGAGCAGATATGGCGTGGCTTCGCCTCGTCGATGTGGATGACCTTCAAGCAGTCCCTCGAACTGGGCGGGGCCGTGCGCAATGGCGAGACCGGCTCGACCGTCGTCTTCACCAAGTCTGAAGCGGATGGGAACGGCTACGAAGTCGACCGGGAGATCCCATTCCTGAAGGCGTATTCGGTGTTCAACGTTGAGCAGATCGAGGGGTTGCCCGACAGCTATTACGCGCCTCCGGCCAAGGCATTTGACCCGATCGCGCGGATCGAGAGCGCCGATCGCTTCTTCCACAATACCGGCGCAGTCATCTGTGACGGCGGCAACCAGGCCCACTATTCGCCGATCATGGACTACATCCAGATGCCGCCCTTCGAGGCGTTTCGCGACGTTGCCGGATACGCGGCCGTCCTCAGTCATGAGGCAACCCACTGGACGGCGGCAGAACATCGCGTGGGGGGTGACCTTTCGCGCTATGCCAGGGACCGGACGGAGCGGGCGCGGGAAGAACTCATTGCCGAACTCGGCTGTTGCTTCCTCTGCGCTGACCTCGGTATCGCGCCGGAGCTTGAGCCGAGGCCGGATCATGCATCGTATCTGCAGTCGTGGCTTATGGTGCTGGCCAACGACAAGCGGGCGATTTTTCAGGCGGCAGCTCACGCACAGCGTGCCGTCAGCTTCCTTCATTCCTTGCCGTCGGAGACGGAAGTGCAGGCTGCGGCCTAATGCTCAAGCGCGGTCGTCACTACCGGTGGCGGTCGCGTGATCTGTATCACGCTGGTCCCCATCCAGTTGTTGTTGGAGACCTTGTGCAATGTCACCATCCAGCTTTCCCCAGACCGATGGTTTTGCGGCGTCGGGTTTGGTTTTAGGGGACGGTTTGCACTCAATGATGAACGGCTTGGTCTGCTGACGCATTGGTCCTCCAAGCTACGATTCGCGGGTGCAACGATATCGCCCGAGTTGTCCTAGGCAAGCCGGCCGATGTCGGAGTGGAGCTCGTTTCCCCAATTGAAGCACGCAACGATGACTGTGCAAGTGGGGCATGATGCAGGTCAGCATTCGTGCGCGAGGCAAATGAGGCGGGACGCCACTGCCATATCCCTATCCGTCAGAGTTTCCGGCAACCCATCTGCGGGCTCGATGAGGCATGTCTGACCGGAGAACGGCTGCGCCTCGATCGTCTTCCCGCAACGACAATTCGCAGATTTCTTACCCCGGACCCCTTCGGGGATCCTCCTCTCCCACTAACAAATCTGCGACGTGCCGCCCTCCATTTCATTCCGGCTGTCGTTTGGCATTTAATTGTAAGAATGCGCCCGTTCCGGCTGGTGGTGGCACCTAATTTGAGACTATTCGGTGCGGTTTCCCGCGCCTGAGGCCTTCTAGTTCGGCAGTAAATCTTTGTAATATAAGGCAATTTAGGATGGAAGCTTGACCGTAGCTAGCCATCTTTTCCTCGGCGGCGAATCTCACATTAACTGCCAAAAACCAAGCCAGAATCTCAAATTAAATGCCAAGTCTCAAATTAAGTGCCAGGCTATCTCGTTGAAATTGTTAGGACTGGAATCTTACGATTAACTGCAAAACGACACGGGGCGCGCCCCGGAAGACCAGCGGCGCGTCATCGCCGATACTCCTTCCGATGGTCGGAAGGGGGACATTGGTGATCAAGCTGAGGGAGACGATCATGATCCTGGATCTGCATCAGCAGGGGCTGACGGTGTCGGCTATTTCCAGAGAAACAGGCATCGATCGCAAGACGGTGCGCAAATACATTGAACGAGGCCTTGAGGCTCCGGCTTATGGACCGAGAAAGCCTCGCGCGACGGTTATCGATCCGTTCGCTTCATACCTGCGGGAGCGGGTGAAGGCCTATCCCGGTCTCACTGGCAGTCGGTTACTCCGAGAACTACGGGATCGAGGTTATGCCGGCGGTTACACCGCCGTCACAGACTTTCTTCGTGACGTGCGACCTCCGGCAAATCCAGGTTTCGAAGTTCGCTTCGAGACGCCGCCAGGCGAACAGGCCCAAGTCGACTTTGCCCAGTTCCATGTCGTTTTCACCGATGAGCCAATGACACCAAGGATCATCTGGTTGTTCTCGATGGTGTTGGGACACAGTCGCCTCATCTGGGCTCGCTTCGTCATGCACCAGAACCTGCCGACCGTCCTACGTTGCCACATCGCCGCTTTCGAGGCGATTGGTGGTGCGCCGCGGGAGGTGCTCTACGACCGGATGAAGACTGCCGTTATCGGAGAAGGTCAGACGGAGGGCATCATCTACAACCGCGCTCTCATCGATCTGGCCCGCCATTATGGATTCCATCCTAAGGCGTGCAAGGCCTACCGAGCCAAGACAAAAGGCAAGGTTGAGCGGCCGTTTCGGTATATCCGAGAAGACTTCTTCCTGGCTCGGTCGTTCCGCAATCTCGACGACATGAACGCCCAGCTCCGGCACTGGCTCGACACCGTCGCCAACCCAAGGAAGCACGCGACGACCCAACGTGTCGTCAACGAGGCCTTCGCCGAGGAGCGGCCGTATCTGCGGCCGCTACCCCTGGCACCGTTCAAGTCCGTTCTGAAGCTGGAGCGCCGCGTATCGCGGGAAGGCATGGTCAGCGTCGGCGGCAACACCTACAGCGTTCCGGATGCGACCCGCAGTCGAACGGTAGAGGTTCATTCGCTTGCCGACGAGGTCCGCATCTTCGAGAACGGCACTCTGATCGCGGCTCATCCTGTCCTGGAGGGCCGTAAACAACGCCGGATTCATCCTGATCACCGACGAGCAATCACGACGCAACACTGGCCACAAACACGAGGCGAAGCCCTTGTCGTCAAACCCGCCGGCGACACCGTGCTGCAGCGGTCTCTCGCCTTCTATGACGCCGTCGGCAAGGTCTTGGCAAAGGAGAACCGCCCATGAGTGCAACACTCGATGCCGTACCATCCATGATCGACCGTATTCGCCATGACCTGGTCGGCCTGAAGATGCCGCGCGCACTGGAGGCGCTCGACCATGTTGTGCGACGCCTCGAACACGGCGAGCTGTCTGCCCTTGAAGCGATCGATATCCTTCTTTCCGAGGAGTTGACCCTGCGCGAGAACAGCCGCATCAAGACGGCGCTGCGAATGGGTAGGCTTGCGACGATCAAGACACTCGTTGGTTTCGACTTCACCTTCCAGCCTTCGCTTGACCGCGATCGCATCTTCACCCTGGCGCAGCTTGGCTTCGTCGATCGACACGAGGCCGTGCATTTCCTCGGCCCACCTGGAACCGGCAAGAGTCATCTTGCCACGGCGCTCGGAGTCGAAGCCGTAAAAGCTGGAAAGAGCGTCTACTTCACGAACCTTGCCGACCTCATAGGTTCGCTGGCCCGTTCAGAACGAGAGGGTCGGCTTCAGGAGCGCATTCGCTTCTTCTGCAGGCCAAGCCTGCTCATCGTCGATGAGATCGGATATCTGCCGGTCGTCCAGGGTGGCGGCAATCTATTCTTCCAACTCGTGAACGCCCGATATGAACGAGGTGCGATGATCCTGACGTCAAACCGAGGCTTCGCTGAGTGGGGCGATGTTTTTGGCGATCCTGTCGTCGCAACCGCGCTGCTCGACAGACTGCTTCATCACGCCGTCGTCGTGCAAATCGAGGGATCGAGTTACCGGTTGCGGCAGCATGCCGAACTCATGCCGGAGCACGTTCGATCCAAAGCCCTTATAGCGCCCCCGGCATTCGCACCACCTCAAAAGCCACGCGGCCGGCCGCCGAAAAATCCTCAATACGCCCTGTCGTCCACGTCGGCATAAGTGGGGAATTTTACTTCGGCACAACTGTGGAAAATTCACCCGGCATTGACACTGCTTTACCGGTGGCGCAGGCTCTTGAGTGAGGGAGGTGCTGCAGCCGTGGATTCTGACGAGCCGGTTGTCGGCAATTCGGAAGTGAAGAAGCTGGAGGATCGTGTCCGCGAGCTGGAGCGCATGCTCGGCCGCAAGACGATGGAGGTCGAAATCCTCCGCGAAGCCTTGTCCAAAGCAGACTCAAAAAAACGGATATCGCGGCCGATCTTGTTGCCGAAGGACGGTTCCCGATGAAGGCCGTCGCCGACACGCTGGGCTTATCCCGTTCCAACCTCGTCGAGCGGCTGAAAGGCAGATCGAAGCCGCGCGGGTCCTATCACAAGGCGGAGGATGCTGAGCTTTTGCCCATCATCCGCAGGCTGGTGGATCAAAGGCCAACCTATGGCTATCGGCGGATCGCTGCGCTCCTCAATCGCGAAAGGCGAGCCGCCGATAAGCCTGTCGTCAACGCCAAACGGGTCCATCGCATCATGGGCAACCACGCCATGCTCCTGGAGAAGCACACGGCCGTTCGCAAGGGTCGCACCCATGACGGCAAGGTGATGGTCATGCGCTCGAACCTGCGCTGGTGCTCGGACGGTCTGGAGTTCACCTGCTGGAACGGCGAGGTCATCCGTCTCGCCTTCATCATCGACGCCTTCGACCGGGAGATCATCGCCTGGACGGCGGTCGCCAACGCAGGCATCTCCGGCTCTGACGTGCGCGACATGATGCTGGAGGCGGTCGAGAAGCGCTTTACCGCGACCCGAGCCCCGCACGCAATCGAGCATCTCTCCGACAATGGTTCAAGGCCGATTGGCGTGGCAGAAGTCGACGGGCTACAATCAGCGCAGCCGGATCGAAACCCAGATGGGCCGATGGAAGACTGTCATTGGCCCCAAGCTGCAAGCGCGCTGTCTCGACAATCAGAAGACCGAGGCCCGCATCGGCGTTCTTGTTCTCAACACAATGACTGAGCTCGGACGTCCGATCTTCGAACGAACACTATGAAATCCGACCGGGCTAGGGGCGATTGCGTCAACCGGACGATCCATGCAACACGGCCGGTCGCTGGTGGTGCGCCGAGCCAGCGGATGATTGCATCCAAGCCTGGCCGGAGCTGCTTTTTCAGTTCTGCCGTCAACTCGGCTTCGATCCCGCAGGCCTGACCGATCATCTTCCAGTCTATATGGCCATTCAGAAGCGGGGGCGATTTGCGGTAGATGATCAAACTGGCCAGATAGGGCCGTATATTCTCGAACACCCGCCTGGAAGCGACTGGAGCGATACGAAGCTCGCAGAATTCCGAAATTTTTCGCTGAAAATGTCGTGATGAAAGGTCGAGTTTGGTCATGCTTATTCCTTTTCGCTCGGCACCAGTGCCGAGGGCGAGCGGAAATAGGGGGCGCCCATTAACAAAATATGTTTAGGGCAAGAGGTTAGCTGCCGATCGCTGCCTCTTGAATGGAGAGCTGCAGATTGTGGTGCTGAGCGATAGACGGGCTTGCAATAGCTCATTTCTGGCAATAATTATGAGTTATAGAGAGAGATTCTATAACTCATGACATGGAACTGGCAAAACACTGACTGGCCAAACTTCAGATACGACACCGCAAGCCTGGTACCGTTGGAGCAGAAATTCTTGCAGTCCGCCGGTGAGGTTATCGGTGCTGTTCGACATTTCAACGATGACGACAGCAACCAACTTCGCATTGAGTTGCTGAGCGACGAAGCGGTCAAGACCTCAGAGATTGAGGGGGAATTTCTGGACCGCGTGAGTGTCCAGTCATCACTCCGCCGGCAGTTCGGGCTAAACACTGATGATAGACAGATCCGCCCCCAAGAGCGGGGGATCGCCGAGATGATGGCGGATGTCTATCGAAGTTGGCATAGGCCGCTGTGTCATGAGGGACTGTTCCACTGGCATTCAATGCTGATGGCCGGAAACCGATATATTGAAACGGTTGGTGCTTACCGCACGCATGAAGACGCCATGCAGATCGTATCAGGTCGGTTGGACAAACCCACCATCCATTTCGAGGCTCCCCCATCTCGCCAGGCTGCCGTTGAGATGGAGACCTTCATCACATGGTTCAATCAATCCGGGCCAGATGGTCAAACGTCGCTTCAAGCTCTGACGCGCGCCGCAGTAGGACACCTTTACTTTGAAAGCATACATCCATTTGAGGATGGCAACGGCCGAATTGGACGCGCGCTCGCCGAGAAATCCCTAGCGCAAAACATAGGGCAGCCAAGTCTCATTTCACTCGCCTTCACAATCGAGAAGCGCCGGAAGGCCTATTACTCAGAGCTTGAGCGGCACCAGCGCACGCTTGATATCACCGATTGGGTCATTTTCTTTTCAGAAACTATCCTGGATGCTCAACAGGCGACGCTTGAGCGCGTAGATTTCTTCATCCAGAAAGCAAAGTTCTATGATCGTTTTCGGGACAAGCTGAACGAGCGGCAAGAAAAGGTAGTCGCGCGCATCTTCAAGGAAGGCACGGCTGGCTTCAAGGGAGGTCTAAGTGCCGAAAACTATATCTCGATCACAGATACATCCCGCGCGACAGCAACACGCGACCTTCAGCAACTCGTGGAGATCGGTGCACTGACGCGTACGGGTGAACGTCGGCATACTCGGTACTCACTGTCCTTGCAGAAATAATTCGCTACCACTCCAATGAACACCACCAAAGTGATTATCTAGGCGAACGGCTGTTCGAGTCCCTTCAAGAGCAAGGAGATCTGCCTGACCGATACTCTGACAACACACGAGACGTTTCTGCTGCTTCAATGTACGTGGGATCAAGGTGACTGGGACGCGGAGACTTGGTTGTGATCCGTCTCTCCTTTGGCCAGCAATCGTGCGTGGAACTGGCCGATGGCACGTTGGAAAACTGCCGGATCGTCTAGCGCTCGAGCGAGGACGATCGCGCCCTGGATCGCGAGAACGGCGTCTTCCGAGAGGGGGCGCGCCTGCTCGGCGTCACGGCCTTGCCGGACAAGCGCTGCTTGCAGAGCGTCCACCCAGGCGACGAACTAACCCCGGATAGTTTGGGCGAATAGGTCTCGGGTGTTGGCGACAGCCAGGGCACCAACGAGACAGACGCGCCTGCCAGATCTGAAGTAGTTCGTAGTCCATCGAGCATCGTCGCGATTGCGGAATTGGCATCGTCTCCTTCTCGCAGGGGAGAATAGACGGAATCGGCGCGAATATCTCCCTCAACCTGCGTTAGTTTTCCCAGAAGCGAATGGAGTACTTGCTCCTGTCCGATGAGATCGATGTCGGAATGGTTTTTTCCGCCTCCCTGGCACCGGTTCTCGATCTGGAGCCGCAGCTTGTTGAAACCCTCCTCCTGGTCGTCAGTGCACGGCATGCCCTTGCGAGTGGAACGTCGATTGGGTTTGGGGCCCTGAGCGCCGAGTCATTGGTGTTGCTGAGCGCGGAGTTGGCTACGCGCGATCAGATCGACCAATTCTGCCGTCAGCACGGCATTCGGCGAGCAGGACTCAACTCTCCACACTCCTGCCCGCAAAGATTGCATTCGCTCGTCACGATCTGAAAGCAATTGCCCTCGATCCGGTGCGCGTGCAGCGGACCGCCTTCCTGATGCAGCATAAGGACGCTTATCGAAGTACTGCGGCCAAGACCTTCGTTGCCGTGTCGAAGGAGGTCGCGGCCAGATTGGAGGGGTCCAGGCGGTATGAAGCCACCGCGCGCCGGCTCACCCACAGAAAGCGACATCTACGCTCACCTTGCGGATCATCTGCGCCACCTGCGGTAAGGCCCGCACCACCGCACCCTTGTTGGTTCCGATGAACACGTCCTGCATTGGGAGGCGAGAGTGGGTACGCAGCAAGTGCACCTTTCCTGCCTTCAACTGTGCATGAAGCAGTCTGGCCGGCAGGATGCTGATGCCCGTGCCCGCCTCGACCAGATTAAGGATAGCGCCAAGGCTGTTGCAAACGTTGAGGCGAAGGCCAAGCTCGCGGTTGCCGCTCAGCGCATTGGTCGTCAAAGTGTGGAGATTGGACGGGGCGGGGGTTGAGAATATTCTCTGTCTGAGAAGCATTGCATCCGAGACGAATTCGCGCGGCATATCGAGCTTGGGGCTGGCACACCACTCTACGGTCTGACGGCCGAGCAGTTCCAGCGCGACGTTGCCGTGTTCCGGTGGTGTCGACAGAACTGCGATATCGAGGAGCCCCTCAGAAAGCTGCCGAGCAAGGTTATGGCTGGTGTCGACGGTGGCTGCAACGCGGGTCTCTGCAAAGCGGCCGTCGAGTTCGTCAAGCAATGCCGGCAGGCAAACGACAGCGAAGCTGTCCATCACGCCCACTCTAAGCGTCGGCAGGCGGGTATTGCGCGTCTTGATGTTGGATTCGATGTCTCGGGCAATGCCGATCATTGCCTCGGCATAGTGCTTGAGAGCCTCCCCCTCGCTGGTCAATTGCAGTTGACGCTTCTGCCTGATGAACAGTGCGACGCCGAGTTGCTCCTCTAACTCCTTGATCCGATAGGACACGGTCGGCTGGGTGATGCTGAGCTTCTCCGCCGCCGCATTGAAGCTGCGCAATTGCGAGGCCCAGTAGAACGCCTCGACCGCAGAGAAGCTAAGAGCCATGTCCAACCTATAGAAAAATTCGATCGATATCTGCCAATATCCTAATTGGATTTTGAATTCAATTACTCTTAAGTTCATTGAATAAGCAGTTCAGCTAGGTGGTCAAAAAATGCACAAAACCATTTCCCGCGCGCACATACTCGAAGATCTGCCTGAGATTGCGGATATTCAGTCAGCCGAATTGCGTGAGAAGGTTATCGACGCCTGGGTATTTGCTCTCGAACGTTCTTCCTTCGATCGCGTCACCGACATTCAGGGCGAGGGGAGCCCGAACATCTTTTCGCTAAAGCGCGGTACTCAGGATGCACATCTGCGCGGCGTCACCCGTCTGGCTTTGTCGATCTATGAAGAATTCAAGGCGACTTATCCCGAGGCCAAGGTTGATAGAGACATCATTCTGGCCGGCGGACTTTGCCACGACATCGGGAAGACCTGGGAATTCGATCCGGTAAAGCTGAAGCGCTCGGCCGAGCGAGGCGATCGCTACGGCGACCCGACCTACCGTCATTCCGCCTATGGCGCACATGTATGCCTGTCCGTCGGCCTTCCCGACGAAATCGGCCACATCTGCATGGGCCATGCAATGGAATTCGGTCAGATCGGCCATAGCACCGAGTGTTTCATCATCCGGCAGGCCGACCACACCTGGTGGCTCGTCGCGGCAGCACTCGATCTTTGCCATCCCGATACAATCGCGCAAGCGGGCAAGAATATCCGCGTGCGCCCGCTTGGGATCGAGTGACGACTGGAACTGTAAGACGCGAAAGCCGAGGTTAGCATGGATTACACCTTCCAATTCGGCCCATTAGCAAACTACCTACCGCAGTTCATCAGCGGCTTCTGGCTGACGATGCTTCTGGCGCTCGTGGGCATTTTCGGGGGCATTGCTCTGGGCGTTGGCTGTGCCGTCGCCTCTACCTTGCCGGGCTGGCTGCCGCGCTTCCTCGTCCGGTGCTACGTGGAGGCGATGCGCAACACGCCGCTTCTGGTGCAGATCTTTGTGATCTTCTTCGGACTTCCGAATCTTGGCGTGCGGATGTCGCCGCTCACCTCGGTCTTCATCGCGCTGGTTCTCAATAACGGCGGTTACATCGCCGAGATCGTCCGCGGTGGCATCCAGTCGACGCACCGCAGTCAGGTTGAGGCGGCCGAAAGCCTCGGTATGACGTATTTCCAGACGCTTCGCTTCGTCATCCTGCCGCCAGCGCTCGAGAAGGTCTTCACGCCCGTTGTGTCGCAATGCGTTCTGCTCATGTTGTCCACCAGTCTCGTGTCGGCGATCGGCGTCGAGGATCTGACAGGGGCTGCGATGATCGCCAGCTCGGAAACCTTCCGCACGATGGAGGTCTATCTTGTAATTGCCGCCGTCTACGTCCTGATGAATTTCGTCTTCCGCGCCATCCTGAACCTTGCCGGGTTGGTGATCTTCCGCCGCTCGCGCCGCAATCTTTTCCGGGGGATCTGACATGCGTACCTTTGGCTCGCCGGAATTCTTCTTCATTTTTTACGCGCTGCGCTGGACGTTGACGCTGACTGCGATCGCTTTCGTCGGCGGAGGCCTGGTCGGCATCGCGCTTGCCGTAATGCGCATCTCGTCTTCAAAGGCTCTGCGCGTTGCGACCTCTGCCTATATGCAGTTCGTCCAGGGTCTGCCGCTGCTTATCCTGATGTTCATCTGTTACTACGCCCCATCGCTTTTCGGCTTCGAAGTCAGCGCGATTGCCGCCGCCGCGGTGGCATTGACCATCAATTCCAGCGCTTTTCTCGGTGCTATCTGGGAAAGCGCGCTACGGGCCATTCCGAAGGCGCAGTGGGAAAGCGCCGATGCCCTGGCACTCCACCCCTACAAGGTCCTTCGCTATGTGATTGCGCCGCAGGCCATCCGGCTGGCGATGCCCTCGACCGTCGGCTTTCTCGTGCAGATCATCAAACAGACCTCGATCGCTTCGATCATTGGCTTCGTCGAGATTACCCGAGCCGGCCAGCTCGTCAGCAATGCAACATTCGAGCCGCTGAAATCCTTCCTAGCCGTAGCCGCTTTCTATTTCGCTGTGTGTTTCCCCCTCACCCAGCTCAGCCTCTGGCTCGAGAGCCGCGCCGCAAAGCGGGGAACCCGCGCCTGAACCACCTCATCATCAACGACACGAAGAAGGTCGCTGATCATAACCGGAACCAAAACTGAGAGGATACAACATGCGCTTTAAATCCCTATTCATGCCCCTTATCGGTCTCGCCATCGCTCTGGGCGCAACTACGGCTTCCGCCGCCTCCCTCGATGAGATCATCGCGCGCAAGAAAGTCTTGATCGGCGTCGATCTGTCGGTCCCGCCCTTCGGCATCACAAACGCCGAAATGCAGCCTGATGGCCTCGACGTTGATGTCGCCAAGCTGCTCGCCAAGGATCTCGGCGTCCAGCTGGAACTGGTGCCGGTCACCGGCCAGAGCCGCATTCCATCGCTGCAGACGGGCAAGGTCGACTTCATCGTCGCAAGCTTCGGCATCTATACCGAGCGTGCGCTGTCGGTGGCCTTCTCCAACCCCTATGGCGGCCACAAGTCAGTGATCATCGCGCCAAAGGGCACCGAGATCAAAAGCCTGGCGGACCTCAAGGGCAAGAAGGTTGGCGTGCCGCGCGGAACCGCGCATGAGAAGGTACTGTCAGCGGCCAAGATCGACGGCATGGAACTGGTCCGATTCGACGATGACAGCACAACGCTGAATGCGCTCGTCGCTGGACAGGTGGATGCGATCGGGACGGTGAATTATATCGGCGCGCAGCTGCAGCAGCGCTACCCCGACAAGTTCGAGGAGAAGACGACCTATCTGCAGAGCTTCTATGGTGTGGGCCTGCGTCGTGGTGATCCGGATCTCCTTCACTGGCTGAACACGGTTCTCTTCGTCCACAAGCAGAGCGGCGAGCTAGGCCAGGTCTACGAAAAGTGGATGAAGACGCCGATGCCCGAACTGCCGTCCTTCTGACCCCAATGGCCGCAGAGGGCAGCATATCCCGCTGCCCTCGCATTTCCATCGAGAGGTAAACATGTCTGTCGTAGTCGCAAATGATATCCGCAAGAGCTTTGGGCCGCTCGAAGTGCTCAAGGGCGTCTCCCTGAATGTCGAGGCCGGCGAGGTTATCGCGCTGATCGGGCGGAGCGGCTCCGGCAAGAGCACGTTCCTGCGTTGTCTCAACGGACTGGAGACGGTCGATAGCGGCCTCATCCAGATCGCCGGCCATGCCATGTCGCGCAAACCGGCGGCCCTGCGGGAGCTCCGCCGCGACGTCGGCATCGTTTTCCAAAGCTACAATCTCTTCCCGCATCTGACGGCAGGCGAAAACATCATGCTCGCCCCCGTTCAGGTAAAAGGCGAGACCAAGACTGCTGCTCGGGACGAAGCGCAGCGCTGCCTGTCCATGGTCGGACTCGGCGATCGCTTCGATGCTTATCCAGACATGCTCTCGGGCGGCCAGCAGCAGCGCGTGGCAATCGCAAGGTCACTCGCGATGCGTCCCAAGGTTTTGTTGTTCGACGAGGTAACCTCGGCGCTCGATCCGGAACTTACGGGCGAGGTGCTGGCGGTCATCGAGGATCTCGCCCGCCAGGGCATGACGATGCTGCTCGTGACCCATGAGATGGGCTTCGCGCGGCGAGTCGCCAACCGCACGATTTTCATGAAGGACGGCATCATCCACGAGGAAGGCCCCTCCGCCGAATTTTTCACCAATCCCAGAACGCCGGAACTGCAAGCCTTCCTCAGATCAGAGATCGGCTGACCGCCACAATACGCTTTTTGGCTATCACATGGAGCCCCCGGTCGGGAGGAGAGGAACAGCTATGTCAAAGAAACGGAAAATTGCACTAATAGGATGTGGCGTCATGGGTCACGCAATTGGCTCACGCCTTCTGAAAACCGGCCATACCGTCATCGCCTTTGACGTGGATCCGTCCAAGGTGGCGCAGATGACGGCCCAGGGCGCGGAGGCAGCTGCCTCCGCATCGGAAGCCGCGTCACGTTCAAACGCCGTGGTTCTAAGCCTCAATTCCGCAGCGATCGTTCGCGACGCGGTGTTCGGTTCCACCGGCGTCGCCAAAGGCGCTGCAGCTGGAACGGTGATGATCGACATGTCATCGATCGACCCGATCCTGACCAGGCAATTCAGCGCGGACGCCGCAGCCGCCGGCCTGAAGTGGCTGGATTGCCCGCTCTCCGGCGGGGCGCCAAAGGCTTACGAAGGCAAGTTGACGGTGATGGCCGGTGGCAATCCCTCCGATTTCGCCGAGGCGAAGCCAATCCTTGACGACCTGTGCCAGAACCTGACCCTGATGGGCCCGAGCGGTGCTGGCCAGACTACCAAGCTGATCAATCAGGTCCTGTGTGCGCTCAATTTCGTTGCCGTGGCCGAAGCCACCAAACTGGCGATCGACTCCGGTGTCGATGCGCAGCGGATCCCCGCGGCGCTGAGTGGTGGTCGCGCCGACAGTGCGATCCTGCAGGAGTTCATGGGCAAGATGGCGCGCAACGATTACTCGCCGACCGGCCGCATCGACAACATGGTCAAGGATCTTTCCGCCGTGCAGTTGCTGGCCGTCCAGACAGGCACCGCGATGCCTATGACGTCGCTTTGCATGGAGATCCATCGGCTGATGGTGTCCGCAGGGCTCGGTGCGGCGGACAATGCCGCGCTGATGAAGTTTTACGATGGGCCGAAGGGTTGAAGAGGAGGAATGACATGCTGATCCGCTATGCAGAATTTGTCGGAACGATCAAAGCCGGCAAACATGAAGAGTTCTACGATTTCGTAGAGACAACGCTGACGCCACTATGGACAAAATTTGATGGTGCGGTGAGCGTCTCGGTTTGCCGTGAGCTCGAACGCGAGGAGGGCGCGCCCCCCATGCCCCTGCTTCTGGCCATCACCTACCCGGACAAGGCGGCGCTTGAGCGTGCGATGGCGTGCGATGCACGCTTCCAGTCTCGGGAACAGACTCAGCATCTCCTGACCATGTTCGAGGGCATGGTTTATCACCGTGTCACAGCCGCCGCGATCCACGATCTTGCGGTGCACGGGTGAGCGCGATGACGTTCCCGCTTTTTAACCTTACAGGTCTGCGAGCGCTCGTCACGGGTTCGTCGCAGGGGATAGGGCTCGCGCTTGCGCGCGGGCTCGCCGAGCACGGCGCCCAGGTCGTGCTGAATGGCCGCGATCGCGGCAAGCTGGACGCCGCGGTGCGCGAGCTGGCTGGGGCCGGCGCCCGCGTTTCGGCCAGTGATTTTGACGTGACAGATGCCGAAGCGGTGAAGCGCGGCGTGCATACGATCGAGACCGGGATCGGTCCGATCGATATCCTGATCAACAATGCCGGCATGCAGTTTCGCAGTCCACTCGAAGAATTCCCGGCGGATCGCTGGGAGCAGTTGCTGAAGACCAATATTTCCAGCGCCTTCTATGTCGGGCAGGCGGTCGCCAAGTACATGATAGGCCGCGGCCGCGGAAAAATAGTCAACATCGCCTCGGTACAGAGCGAACTCGCCCGTCCCGGGATTGCGCCCTATACGGCGACGAAGGGCGCGGTGAAAAATCTGACTCGTGGCATGGCGACCGATTGGGCGAAATACGGGCTGCAGATCAACGCGCTGGCGCCCGGCTACTTCAAGACGCCCCTTAATCAGGAGCTGGTCGACAATCCGGAATTCACCGCCTGGCTGGAAAAGCGCACGCCCGCCGGTCGCTGGGGCGATGTCGATGAACTGGTCGGTGCGGCCGTCTTCCTGTCGGCCCGGGCCTCATCCTTTGTGAACGGACACACGCTCTATGTCGACGGCGGTATCACAATCAGCCTCTGATCCGGTGGCAGGCGTCGGACCTGTTGTGGTTATGGGCGTCTCGGGCTGCGGCAAGTCCTCGGTGGGTGAGGACCTCGCGCGCCGCGTCGGCGCCGATTTCTTAGAAGGTGACAGCCTCCATCCCCCGGCGAATGTCGAAAAAATGCGGGCAGGCACGCCCTTGACCGACGCCGATCGCTGGCCCTGGCTCGATGCCCTTGGCCAGACACTTGGTGGCGACGGGAATGTCGTCGTCTCCTGTTCAGCACTGAAGCGGAAATATCGCGATCGGCTTCGGGCGCTGGCCGGCCGCCCCGTGGTCTTCGTGTATCTGCGGGGCGACCGCGACGTACTGGCCGCACGAATGGCCGCGCGCAGCCATGAATACATGCCGTTTTCGCTTCTCGACAGCCAACTCGCGACGCTCGAGCCTCCTCACGCGGAGGATCGGGTCGTCACGATCGAGATCAATCAACCGCTGGAGGCGATCGTCGGCTCGGCGCTCGAATATCTGGCGTCATCAAACGGTCCTTAGACCGGGTTCATAACAAGCGGAGGAAACCATGAGCAAGCCTAACATCCTGATGATAGGACCCTATCCGGAATGGGATATGGTCGAGTTGGAAGCGCAGTTTGACGTACACAAGCTTTACCAGGCCGCCGACCGCGAGGCCTTTCTGGCGCAGCATGGCGCCGATATCCGCGGCATTGCCACGCGCGGGGAGCTGGGCGCCTCGGCTGATCTGATCGACCAGTTGCCGAACCTGGAAATAATCTCGGTCTATGGCGTCGGTTACGATGCGGTCAATCTGGATGCGGCTCGCGCTCGGGGCATCCGCGTCACCAATACGCCGGATGTCCTGACCAACGATGTCGCCGATCTCGGCATTGGCATGATGCTGGTGCAATCGCGCGGCATGATCGGCGCGGAAACCTGGGTCAAGGACGGTAGCTGGGCGGCCAAGGGTCTCTATCCGCTGAGGCGCCGCGTATGGGGTCGCAAGGCCGGTGTTCTCGGCCTCGGCCGCATCGGCTTCGAAGTCGCCAAGCGTCTCAAGGGCTTCGATATGAATATCGCCTATAGCGACGTGTCGGCCAAGGATTTCGCCAAGGACATGACTTTCATCGCCGATCCAGTCGAATTGGCTAGGCATTCCGACTTTCTGTTCGTGACGCTCGCTGCCACGGCCGTGACACGCCACATCGTGTCTAAATCGGTGATCGAGACACTCGGCCCGGAAGGCATGCTAATTAACATCTCACGGGCGTCTAATATCGACGAAGATGCGCTTCTCGACGCACTGGAAAGCGGCAAGCTCGGCTCGGCGGCGCTCGACGTGTTCGAGGGCGAACCGAAGCTCAATCCGCGTTTCCTGACACTCGACAATGTTCTTCTGCAGCCGCATCATGCATCGGGCACTATCGAGACCCGAAAAGCGATGGGCAAACTGGTGCGCGACAACCTTGCCGCCCATTTTGCCGGTGCCGCCCTTCCGACCTCGGTTTTGTAGGAGATCGCCATGAAAGCCGTCGTCATCCACGCCGCCAAGGATCTTCGGATCGAGGAACGAGAAGTCGAAGCGCTTCAGCCAGGACAGGTCGAGGTCGCCATCAAGGCCGGCGGCATCTGCGGTTCCGACCTGCATTATTACAATCATGGTGGCTTCGGCACGGTGCGCGTGCGTGAGCCTATGATCCTTGGCCATGAAGTGGCCGGCTCGATCACGGCGTTGGGCGAGGGCGTATACGGTCTCGTCGTCGGCGACCGTGTCGCGGTCTCGCCGTCGCGGCCGTGCAATGCCTGCGAGTATTGCCTCAAGGGGCAGCAGAACCATTGCCTGAAGATGCGGTTCTATGGCTCGGCCATGCCAATGCCGCACATCCAGGGTGCGTTCCGCCAGCGTCTGGTGGCCGAAGCCTATCAGTGCCACAAGGTTGCCGAGGGCGTCTCGATCAACGAGGCGGCCATGGCCGAGCCTTTTGCAGTCACTCTGCATGGCGTCAGCCGCGCCGGTGCCCTGACCGACAAGCGGGTTCTGGTGACAGGCTGCGGCCCGATCGGTGCGCTCGCCATCATCGCGGCCCGTGCGCATGGCGCCCGCGAGATCGTCGCGACCGATGTGATGGATCCGGTTTTGAACAAGGCGCTGGAGATTGGGGCAGATCAAGTCATCAATGTTGCCGAGAACCCGGAAAAATTGTCAGCCTACTCGGCCAACAAGGGGTATTTCGACGTCCAATTCGAAGCTTCGGGCAATGAGCGCGCCGTTCGCTCCGGTCTCGAAGCGCTGCGGCCACGTTCCACCCTCATTCAACTCGGCCTTGGCGGCGATGTCTCCATTCCCCAGAACATGGTAGTCTCCAAGGAAATCGAGATGAAGGGTACGTTCCGCTTTCATGAGGAATTCGGCCTGGCCGTCGCGCTCATCAACAACCGCCGTGTCGACCTCAAGCCGCTTCTGACCGGAACCTTCCCGCTTGAGGATGCAATCGCCGCATTCGAAACCGCCGGCGACCGAAACAAGGCGATGAAAGTTCAGCTGTTGTTCTGACTCTGTACGCCGTCTAGTCTCTAATGAGACCGGAGCACTGAGGGCAATATAGCAAGGGAAACGTCATCGGGGCGCTTTTTAATGCATTGATAGGTCGCGGTTTTTCCTGAGTCAGGCTGAAAACAATGACATGGTCGTCAGTCCGATTCTGTTCAAGGCGTGCAAGGGTCCACGGTTTCGTTGCATCAGCTCTCATCGAGCCGCTCTCCGCATCTGCACCAGGGTTGCAAGCTGCTCTACGTGCAGGATTGCCCATTTCATTTCGTCGCTGTTGATCTTGTATTTCGGCGAATAACGGGCCTCTACGTAGGCTCGAGATATCAACTCGAAACATCTACGAGCAAACCGGGTATCACGCGGCCACGCCGAGATTAGTCGGCCTTCGATATCCTCGGCTCTCGATCTGAGCATCCTTATTCGATGGGATTTCGGGCTGTACAGCGTTAGCATTAGTAGAACGCAATGATAGTAATTCTCACATGCTGGGTGGACCATAAATGCAGCGTGGTTTCGATCATCACTCGCCGCATAAAACTTGGCCCCGTCCAGAAACCTTTGCGCATTTCCAAACCAACGCTGGAAGTATTCTTGAGCTTCGGCTTTAGCTTCGTCGGCGGTTAGTGGCTTAGGCTCTGTAAGGGGATGGGCTGAAGTTTCGTAGAGGATGATGCTGTCCCTGGCGACGTCGACGAAAAAGGGTCGGCCACGTGAAAGCTGCTCTTTCACGTCGTTGAGGTCGTGTACGATCGGAACAACAGGTGTTTCGATTCCACGGCTAAGCTGCTGGGTGAGCAGTTCGTTCTCGATGCCCTCCCAGAGCTCATGCTCTTCACCGAAAGCCTTGGAGTTGACGACGATCAAGAGGTCGTAGTCAGAACGATAGCCGCTGACCCGGTCCTCGACCCAGTCTCCGCGGGCGTAGGAACCGTAGAGGATGACCTTGAGGATTTTGCCGGCACTGCGCTTCTCGGACAGCTTGGTCGCCTGGAACTTCTCGACGCAACATCCTACTCCGTTGCGCAACGCGTGTTGCATTGGCTGACGGCGTTACTGGTCTTTTTCAATTAGCTGCTGCCCGACGGCATGAACGATTGGGCGAGAAGTATCAAGCGTACAGGGGCAGCCACAGCGGAGCAGGCGGCGAATGCCAACGTTCACGCTTATGTCGGTATCATAATCCTTCTACTGACCTGTATCCGACTGGCTCTCCGTTCTATTCAGGGCGTTCGCGCTGCGCCGACAAATGCGCCAGCTATCGTCAGGCTGGCGGGTCATTCGGCGCATGTCGTTCTTTACGGACTATTGATCGCACTGCCGGTGACAGGCATGGCCGCCTACTTTTTGGGACACGATGGCGTCGGCGATATCCACGCAGAAGTATTGAAAACCGCGTTGTGGACTTTTCTCGCTGCGCACATTTTCCGGGCGCTCGCCCATCACTTCTACTGGAAGACGAGTGTGCTCCGGCGGATGACGATAGGTTGATTATGCCGCCCATTATCGTCGTAAATGAAAGCGGTTTCCGCCATGCCGCGCCTTTGATTACATGAGATTTATGGGGAAATGTCTCCCGCCCGGTTTGATCTGGCTCAAGGTCTGACGATGAAACGGTGCTAGCGTTGGCTAACTACTGCTGTGCGAGGATGGATGAAGATCCTCTGCCGAAAGGGCAGTAGAACTATTGACGACGATCGAGCAAGGTCGGGCAATGGCAGGCTCTTCTCAGCCCCAATATAAATGCAGTCGGGGGCGCTTCGGCCTTTTCAGCGTTATCGACATCGCAAGCGGTGCGCCGCCTTAAAGTATCATTAGCCGACGCGCGACATCTCGCCGATCGCCGCGATGAGCGATACCTATGCCGTATTTTGGCGACTGTGTCCGTCCCACGATTAACGCAAAGAAAGGAAACGAGCGTCACGAAATTAGTCGACGGCGTATCGCCTCTGCGATCGCCTGCGTTCTGTTCGACGCTCCAAGCTTCTTCACTGCAGACTTGATATAGCTGTTGACGGTATCGACCTGATAACCGGTAGCCTTGGCGATGCCCTCACTCGTAAGTCCAAGGCTTGCTTTAGAAAGACACGCAATCTCGCCCTTTGACAGACGCAGGTGTTGAGCGGCGAAGCGTTCCATAAGCGGTTTAGTAACAGCGGTATGGATGGGCTCCGCGATGAGGGCAAGAAACGTCAACTCGCTCTCGGTGAACGCTGACACACGAGTGAAACCGACCGCGCCGTAAACGGTATCGTCACGCAAAATTGGAACCATAGTTCTGTTATGGACTCCGAATGTCCGCTGTAGATACAGCAACCGCTGTGGGACGTCGACGTCCTGGTAGACCTCGCTTTCGACCATTACCGTTTTTGACGCCTTGGTGGCTGCCACAAATGGATCGACCTTAAAGAGCTGGTCGTCCATGTATGCCTCTATGAATCCAGGGGGAAGGTCAGTATCGATAGAAAAACCGTCACCAAAACGATAATGGTCAACGTCTAGCCCGGAGATGGATATGTAGTCGAAAGGTACGCCTTGGCGAAATCTATCAATAAGATCGTTCTTACCAAAATACCGGTATTTTGGTACCGAGCGAAGGTCCACGTAAGGATCCAATGCATCGGGTGCGAGGACAGATAGAGCGCTTACGGGCATCTTCGACTCAATTTTTGAATCAGGGACCCTAGTTATGGAGCTCAATGGTTAATGCAAAATTAACAAGTCTCTTGAGCGAGTTAAACGCCTATTCCCTCTCAGACGGTTGCAGCCGTCACGCGACTTGCCGGGCCAGCGCGCAGCGCGACCACAGCGAGTGCAGCGCCTCGACCAGATGCTCGATATCGGCATCGGTGTGCAGCGGCGTCGGGGTGATGCGCAGGCGCTCCGTCTTCACGGGCACGGTCGGATAATTGATCGGCTGCACGTAGACGCCGCAATTGTCGAGCAGCAGGTCCGAGATCCACTTGCATTTGGCGGCATCGCCGACCATCACAGGCACGATGTGGCTCGGGTTCGGCATGTGCGGAATGCCGTTCTTGTCGAGCAGAGCGCGCAGCGTCTTCACGCGGTCCTGGTGACGGGCGCGCTCGAAGGGGCTGGCCTTCAGGTGCTGGATCGAGGCGACCGCACCGGCGGCAAGCGCCGGTGGCAGGGCGGTCGTGAAGATGAAGCCGGAGGCAAACGAGCGGATGAAGTCGCAGAGCGCCGTCGAGGCGGCGATATAACCGCCCATGACGCCGAATGCCTTCCCGAGCGTGCCTTCGATGACCGTCAGGCGATCCATCAAGCCTTCGCGCTCGGCAATGCCGCCGCCGCGCGGGCCGTACATGCCGACGGCGTGGACTTCGTCGAGATAGGTCATGGCGCCGTACTTGTCGGCGAGATCGCAGATCTCCTTGATCGGCGCGATGTCGCCATCCATCGAGTAGACGGATTCGAAGGCGATCATCTTCGGCGCCTTCGGATCGGCAGCCGCAAGCTTGGCTTCCAGGTCCTGCAGGTCGTTATGCTTCCAGATGACGCGATCGCACTTGGCGTAGCGAATGCCCTCGATCATGGAAGCGTGGTTCAACGCATCGGAGAAGATGATCATGCCGGGGATCTTGGCGCCGAGCGTGCCGAGCGCTGCCCAGTTCGAGACGTAACCCGAGGTGAACACAAGCGCCGCTTCCTTGGCATGGAGATCGGCAAGCTCACGCTCCAGCAGAACGTGGTAGTGGGTGGTGCCAGAGATATTCCGGGTGCCTCCCGCACCCGCGCCACAGTGGTCGATGGCGTTCTTCATCGCCTCGATCACCTTGGGGTTCTGGCCCATGCCGAGATAATCGTTGGAACACCAGACGGTTACGTCCTTCGGGCCATCCTGAGTGTGGCGCGTGGCGCGCGGAAAATTGCCGCGGTGTCGCTCGAGATCGGCGAACACACGATAGCGGCCTTCGGTGTGAAGGCCTTCCAGCTCGCTCTTGAAGAATGCTTCGAAATCCATGTCATGCTCCAGTATCGTGCAGGCGTTTTCCGCCCATGGACGACTGCACGTCAACCCTTTTTGCCCGATTTAGCATCAAGTGCGTCAAAAGGCCCATAGTTTTGAATTACTTTAATTTGAAATCGGATGCCTTGACCAGATCAAACCGGCATTGCGGCCATGTATGCTGCGGTTTCCAAAGCTGTCGTTACCCCAGTGCTTCCCTGATGATCTTGCGCGTCCCGATATCGACCAAAAATCGGCCGGAGGACTGGACTGCCCCTTTTTGCGCCATAGTTTGCTGACTAGGTTACGAAAAAGACAGGAATCAGGGACGGCCACCGCCCTACGGGCGACCAACCTCAGGAGTTATTGATGAAAAAGATTATTGCACTCGCCTTTATCGGCCTTTCGATCGCCAGCTGCACGCCGACCCAGCAGGGTGCGGGCATCGGCGCCGCATCGGGCGCCATCATCGGCGGCGCGGTCACGGGCAATGTTCGCGGTGCGGCTGTCGGCGCCGCCGTCGGCGGTGTGTCCGGCGCGCTGATCGGTCGGGTCTCAGAACAGCCAGGCCAGTGCTACTATCGTGATGAATATGGCCGCCGTTACATTGACGATTGCCGCGGCTAACATTGCCTCTAAAATGCCTTGGAATCCCGGGTCTCTGGCCCGGGATTTTGATTTTTTTCTGCTAAATCAGCAATCAAGCGATTTAAAACGGTACACGAAAAGTGATTTTGCCGTTATGGTTGGCTCAGGCTGGGGGCTCAGAGCTTAATTCCAATGTAACCAAAAAGCGGCGGATGCAGATCAGACGGACGGCACCGAAACCGGGTAATGCGTATCGGCGAGCAGGCATCGTGACAACGGTCGCGGTGGTTACGGCATTGTCTCCGGCACTCGTGGCGGACGCCTACGCCTTCAAGCTCTTCGGAATCAATTTCTTCGGCAAGGACGATACGGACGCCAATCAGGTGCCCGATCCCATTCATTATGACGTGACGCTGACCACCGATGCCGTCGATCCCGATCTCAAGGAAGCGCTGGAAAACAGCTCGCGTTTGGTGAGCGACAAGGAACAGCCGGTGTCGGGCGACCTCGGTGTTGTGGTCAAGGCGCGCGACGATCGCGAGCGCCTGATCGCAGCACTTTACGAGAAGTCGCGCTATGGCGGCGTCGTCACGATTACTGTCGATGGGCGAAACCTCGACGACCTGCCGCCCAATCCGATATTCGATCGCTCGCGCCCGGTTCCTGTCAACGTCAGCGTCGCGGCCGGTCCCGTCTTCCACGTCCGCGAGGTGCAGTTTGGCGGCGATGCGGCCAATCTCAATCCGGCGGATTACGACCTGCAATCCGGTGCTTCGGCCGGGTCGCTGACCATTATCAAGGCCGGCGACAAGATCGTCGAGCAGTTGAAGAGTGACGGCAGGCCGCTGGCAAAGCTGACGACGCGCAAGGTCGTGGCCGATCATCGCACGGATACGGTCGATATCGTTCTGGCTGCCGAGGGCGGTCCCGTCGCGCCGATCGGCACGGTCGGGGTTTCCGGTGCCAAGGCCGTGCGGTCCGATTTCATCGAGCGCTATTCCAGAATCAACAAGGGCGACCGCTATTCGCCGGAGGCGCTGCGCAAGGCCGGTGAGCGGTTGCGGGCGCTCGGGGTGTTTTCGAGTGTCACCATTCACGAGGGCGAACAGCTGGCCGGCGACGGCAGCCTGCCGATGACCATCGAGGTCTCGGAAGGCAAGCAGCGCTATCTCGGTGTCGGCGCGCAATATTCGACGATCGACGGTTTCGGCGTCAACGGCTACTGGGGCCACCGCAACCTGTTCGGCGGCGCCGAAGGATTGCGCATCGAGGGCGCCGTCGGGCGGCTCGGCGATGCAACGGCTCTGGGCGATCTCGATTTTTCGGCCGGCATCACGTTCACCAAGCCCGGCGCCTTCGTGCCGTCGGGGACGCTGATCGCCAGCATTCTTGCCAAAAGCGAAAATCCCGATGCCTATAGCGCCAAGCTGGTGACGGCGTCGCTTGGCTATTCCTATGAGCTCAACGATCAGGACACGATCACGGGTGCCGGCGAAGTGAGCTGGGAAAAAGACGACGATGCATTCGGCGACAACACCTACCTGACGTTTGCCACGCCCTTCCAGTTCGACCGCGATGCGCGTGACAACAAGCTCGACCCGACAAGCGGCTACCGGGCGATGGCGAAGATCACGCCAAGCTACGAGGCCTATAGCGGCACGCTCTTTACCGCCTTCGAAGGCTCGGTTTCCGGCTATTACGGCCTTGGCGCCGAGGACCGCATCGTGCTTGCCGGCAAGCTGTCGGCCGGGTTCCTGCTGGGCGCCGACAATCTCGAGAATATTCCGGCGACGCGACGGTTCTTTGCCGGCGGCGGCGGCTCGGTGCGCGGCTACGGCTATCAGGAGATCTCGCCCTACAATGCGGCGAACGAGGCCACCGGCGGCGCGTCCTTCATGACGGCGTCGTTCGAAACCCGCGTGAAGGTCACCGACACGATCGGCATCGTGCCGTTTATCGATGTCGGCGTGGTCTCCGCCGATGTTGCGCCCGAATTCTCAGATATCAGAGCCGGGGCCGGCATCGGTCTTCGCTATGCCACGCCGTTCGGTCCGATCAGGCTTGATTTCGCCGTTCCACTCAACAAGTTCGAAGGCGGGACGGATTACGGCATCTACGCCGGTATCGGCCAGTCGTTCTAACCAGGTTCAGGCTCGCAGGTCGTTTGACCGGGAGCCTTGCAGAAAACGGGATAAGATCCGGGTCCATGCTCATGCTGACGAACATCTCCAAGTGGATTGCACGGGTTGCCGGTTATGGCGCCGGCGTTCTGGTGATCCTGCTTGCCGTGGCGATCGGCATTTTCGGCTTTACGTCCTTTGGCGCCCGGGTGGTCGTCGACAAAGTGGCCTCGATCATCTCCAACCGCGACATGACGGTTCGCGTGCTGGAGCCGCAGGGGCTGCTGACGGGTGGGCTGAGCGCCAGCCGCATCGTGCTGTCGGACACGCGCGGCACCTTCGCCGATATCGACGGCCTGTCGATCAACTGGAACCCGCTGGCTCTCCTCACCGGCCGCTTCCACGCAACCCGTGTCGAAGCCGACGCCATCCGTGTGTTGCGTAAGCCGGTGCGAACATTGCCGTCGCGGCCGCAGGTCGAGGGCGAAGAGAGCGGCGGCTTCTCGCTGCCGGTCAAGATCGACGTGGACGCGATCGCGCTGCCGCAGATCAGCCTGTCGCAATCGCTGATCGGGCGGGCATTCACACTGTCTGCGGATGGCAGCATGCGCGCCGACAATACCGGCGGCGACGCCAACATTACCGTACGCCGGCACGACGTGCCGGACGCCAGGCTGACCGCCGATGTCGCCTTTCTGCCTGAAAACAGCCAGCTGCGGGTCAAGGCGAAGCTCAACGAGCCGAAGGGTGGCCTGCTCGCCGGCGTGCTGGCGCTGCCCGACAACCCGGCCATGGAGATCAGCCTCGACGGCAATGGACCGATTTCGGACTGGAAGGCCAAGCTGCAGGCGTCGCTCGACGGCCAGCAGCGCGCCGCCATCGAGGCGCACCACACGCTGACGCCCGATCGGCTTCTGCATCACGTCGATATCAAGGGCGGCGGCGATCTGAGTTCGCTGATGCCGGCGGCTTTCCGGCCGCTGTTTGCCGGCCAGACCAACATCGATCTGGCCGCGAATTTCGACAATGCCGGCAAGATCGACATCCAGACCGGCAACGTGGCGACGGGTGCGGTGGTCATCGCCGCGTCGGGCACGCTCGATCCCAAGGGCAAGAATAGCCTCAACGCCAACCTGCTCGGCACCTCGGGGCCTGTGGATTTCCGCTGGCCGCTCGATGGCGGCGATGCGCGCTTCATGATCTCCGGCGTCAACCTCGCCTTGACGGGCGATGCCAAGGCGTCGCGGCTCAATCTCAGCGCCTCGCTGGACAGTGCCGTCGTGCCGCAGGCGACGATCGGCAATGTGAAGCTCACGGCCAAGAGCGATAATTTCAACCTCAACGGCCGGGCGGGCGCGGTGCAGATCCGCCTTGTAGCCGGCGACATGACCTTCGCCAATCCCGATGTGAACAGGGCGGTGCAGGGACCGGTGACGATCGCGCTGCCGCTGCAGATCTCACCGGCTTCGATCGGCTTCAATGGCGCGACGATCGAAAGCGCGTCCGCCAATGCCAGCCTCAACGGCGCCTACCAGCTGACCGACAATTCGCTGACCGGCAATGCCAAGCTGACCATCGAGCCACCGGCGATGCCGCCGGCCGTGGCGGCGCGGTTTACGGCGCCGGTGACGATCGAGACGCAGGTGGCGGGGACGATCCCGTCGAAGATCAACCTGTCGAACCTCAGCATCAAATCCGACCTCACCGTGGCCACCGGCAATGTCGTGCTCGACGGGTCGACGCTCGACGCGGCGCTAACCGGCCGGCTGGTCGATGTGCAGAAGCTGCTCGACAAGGCCAAGGGCGAGGTCGGCTACGCGCTGACGGCCAAGGGCGATCTCTCGGCGCTGGCGGTGTCTGCCAACGTCAAGGCGCCGGCGCTCGACATGGCCGGGCGCGCGATCAGCGATCTCAACGTGTCGCTCACCGGCACAGCCGATCCGAACGCGCCGAAGGCACAGCTGACGGCGACCGGCAAGATTGACGGCCAGAAGATCGATATCGGCGCCGATATCCTGCAGCAGGAGGGCGTGACATCGCTGCCGTCGATCAAGGCCAATGTCGGCAGCAACACACTGAACGGTCATGTCACGCTTTCGCAGACGTTTGCTCCGACCGGCGCGCTGACCTTCGATCTCCCCGATCTCGGGTTGCTGGCGGCGCTTGGCGGTCAGCAGGCGGAGGGCGATCTCAAGGGCTCGCTCGACATCTCCGACGACGCCGGCAAGATCGGGTTGAAGATCGCCGCGACCGGCAGCGGCCTGAAGCAGGGCAACTTCGCGATCGTCAGCCCCAATATCGACGTCACGGTAACTGATTTGAAGGCGTTTGCCGCAACGGGTGCGATCAAGGCCGACGAAGTGGCATCGGGGACCAATAAGGTGGACAGCCTGGCGCTGAATTTCACCCAGCAGCAGAACCGCACCAATTTCAATCTCGACGGTTACTACGACGATCATCCGCTGACGGCGGCCGGTGGGGTGGAGACAAATGCCGGGACGACCCTGGTGCAACTCCAGCGTTTTTCCGCCAAGCCGTATAATATTCCCGTCGATCTCTCGGCGCCATCCGAACTGTCGATCAGCGGCGGCACAGTGACGCTCAACGGGCTGGGTCTCAAGACCGGCGATGGGACGGTCAGCGTTACCGGTTCGGCTGGAGAGGCGCTCGATATCGACGGCGTGATCAAGGATCTGCCGGCAAGCCTGGCGAACAGTTTCGTGCCGGATCTTGAGGCGGCGGGTGCGATCTCCGGCAAGTTTGCGATCTCGGGCACGCCGGCCGCGCCGATCGCCGATTTCACGCTCGACTGGAAGAACGCGGCCACCAGCCAGACCAAGGGCGCCGGCCTTTCGGCGCTCGCCATCGGCGCCAGCGGCAAGTTCGCCGACAACAGGCTCGATTTCCAGACCGATCTCAGTGGCAAGGGCGGCGTGTCGCTGAAGGCTGCCGGCAATTTCGTCACCGCCGGGCCGAATGCGCAGTCGTTGCAGGCCGATGCCGATATCGTCAACATTCCGGCAGGGCTGGCGAGCGCCTTCGTTCCGGGTCTTAACGCCGAGGGCGCGATATCAGGCAGTGTCACCGCCTCCGGCAAGCTGCCGGCGCCGGCGCTCGATTTCAAACTGAACTGGAAGAATGCCGCGACCAGCCAGACCCGGACCGCCAAGCTCACCGGGCTCGGGCTGACGGCGAGCGGCAAGCTTGAAAACAATGTGCTGAATTTCAGCGCCAATGCCGGCGGCAGCGGCGGCTTGGCGATCAAGGCCGGCGGCAGCTTCGTCATGGCCGGCAACGATGCGCAGACGCTGACGGTCGATGGCAGCCTTGCCAACATTCCGGCCGCGCTGGCCAACAGTTTCGTTCCCGATCTGGCGGCGCAGGGGATGATTTCTGGTACGTTCGGCGCCACAGGCAAGCTGCCGAAGCCGGTCGCCGACTTCCACCTCAATTGGAAGGATGCCGTCACCAGCCAGACCAAGGCTGCCGGGCTCTCCGGGCTGACGCTTGCCGCCAATGGCAAGTTTGCCGACAACAGGCTGGATTTCGATACGGCGGTCTCGGCCAATGGCGGCATGGACGTCAAGGCGAGCGGCAACGTCACGCTTGCCGGATCCGCTGTCAGCGACCTGAAGGTGGATGCGACGCTGGCACAGGTGCCGGCGAGCCTGGCGAACGGTTTTGTTGCGGGGCTGGGCGCCAGCGGCACGATATCGGGCACGGCCTCGGCAATGGGGACGCTGCAGCAGCCGAACGCGAATTTCGATCTCGCCTGGAAGGATGTGGCGACTGCCCAAACGAAGGCTGCCAAGCTTCCCGCCATGGCATTGGCGGTGAAGGGGACGCTGGCCGACAAGGCGCTGGACTTTACCACAAAGTTGAACGGGCAGGCGGGGGCCGCTCTGCAGGCGGCGGGCAAGGTCGGGCTCGAGGGCTTCAAGCCGACAACGATCGAGGCCAATGCGACGCTCGACAATCTGCCGGCGGCGCTGGTCAGCAGTTTCGTCCCCAATCTCGATGCCGGCGGCATGATCTCGGGAACGGCAAAGGTCTCAGGCGCGCTGCCGCTTCCCTCGGTCGATTTCAAGGTCAACTGGGCGAATGCGACGACGCGGCAGACCAAGAGCGCCAATCTTCCGGCGCTGGGTCTCGATGCGACGGGCCGGTTTGCCGATAACAAAATCGATTTCGATGCCAATCTCGCCAGCAACAGCAAGACGCTGCTGAAGGCGAAGGGCAATGCCGCGCTGAATGGCGCCAATGTGCAGGGCCTGTCGGTCAATGCCGATATCACAGACCTGCCGGCAAGCCTTGCCAACGGTTTCGTGCCAGGGCTGGGCGCCGAGGGGACGATTTCGGGAACGGCCAAGACTTCGGGGCCGCCTGCCAATCCTGTCATCGATTTCAATGTGGACTGGAAGAACGCGGCGACGTCGCAGACGCGAGCGTCGGGCGTCGGGGCACTGTCGGCCAATGCGGCCGGCAAGCTTGCCGACAATAAGGTCGATTTCACCGCGACGCTCAGTGGCGGCGCGGCCCTGAAGGCGACGGGCAGCTATGTCATCGCGGGCGCCAACGCGCAGACGCTCGGCGTCAAGGCCGACATCGCGAACCTCCCTGCCGGGCTTGCCAACGCCTTCGTGCCGGGACTTGCCGCCGAAGGCGCCATCACCGGAACGGTCGGCGCATCGGGCAAGCTGCCGATGCCTGACGCCGATTTCAAGCTCGACTGGCGCAACGCCGCGACCAGCCAGACCAAGGGCGCCGGCATCTCTCTGCTCTCGATCGGCGCCAACGGCAAGCTTGCCGGAGGCCGGCTGACCATCGACACCAATGTAACGGGCGATGCCGGCCTGTCGCTGAAGGGCGGCGGCAACCTCGCCATAACAGGCAACCGGGCGCTCGACCTGCGCTTCACCGGCAACCTGCCGTTCGCGGTGCTTGGAACGCAGCTGGCGGCGCAGGGGTTGACGGCCGATGGCACTGCCAACTTCAACCTGCAGGTCGGGGGCACGGCGGCCGCACCCGTGATCAACGGAACTGTTACCACCAACGGCGCCAAGATCGTCGATGTCCGCCGCAATCTGGCGATCAACAGCCTGACGGCCGATATCCGCTTCAACGGGCAGCAGGCGGTGATCTCGCGCCTGACCGGACAGCTCGCCAGCGGTGGCAGTATTTCGGTGACCGGCAATGTCGGTATCCAGCCGGCCTCGAACTTTCCGGCCAATATCGACATCAAGCTCGACAAGGCCGTCTATGTCGATGGCACGCTTGTGGTCGCCACGGTGGACGGAACGATCGGCCTGCGCGGGCCGCTTACCGCCAATCCGACGCTGAACGGCAAGCTGAGGCTCGACAAGGCATCGATCACGGTGCCGGAAAAGCTGCCGACCTCGCTGCGGGAAGTCGATATCCGTCACGTGAATGCGCCGAAGGCGGTGCTGGCACAGATCCGGGACATGACGCCTGAGGGCGCGCGCGGCAAGTCGAACACGATCAATCTCGATATCCAGCTCGATGCGCCGTCGCAGATCTTCGTGCGCGGCCGCGGCATCGATGCGGAGCTCGGCGGCAGCGTGACGATCCGTGGCACGGCCTCGGTGCCTGTCGTCTCCGGCGGCTTCACCATGCGGCGCGGGCGCCTGACCATTCTGAACCGGCGGCTGGACTTCTCCGACAAGAGCCGCATCACCTTTGCCGGCGACCTGACGCCGGCGCTGCAGATGGCGGCGACCTCGACCTCAGGCACGACGACGCTGACCGTCGATGTCGCCGGCCTCGCCACCGATCCCGCCATCACCTTCTCCTCGTCGCCGGCCTTGCCGCAGGACGAGGTGCTGGCGCAGCTGATCTTCGGGCAGTCGATGTCAAAACTCTCGGCGATCCAGATTGCACAGCTTGCCGACGCCGTCGGACAACTGGCCGGCGGGCGCTCGACCTCGCTGTTCCAGGGCCTGCGCAACCAGCTCGGCGTCGACGATTTCGATATCAGCACCGATGCCAACGGCCAGACCAATGTCGGCGTCGGCCGCTATCTCAACGAGCGCACCTATCTGGAACTGCAGCAGAACACCAAGGATGGCGCCAAAGCGATCATCAATCTCGATGTCGGGCGTGGGGTGAAGCTTCGGGGGGCTGCGGGTGCGAATGGGGCTGGCGAGGCGGGCGTGGTGTATGAGCACGAGTATTGAGTGGGAGACTGGCGAGGCGGACCGCGTCAAAGGGGGCCGAAATCCGGGAGCATGAACTTTGTGCTGGTTGGCGGCTGCGGGGAACGCGGCGCGTCAGCTATCTGCCCGCCGCGGCCATTCGTAAAGTCACTCGATAACATCTTGGTGGATGCAAACATCTTGGTGGATGCACAGTGATTGCGTGACGGATATCTAGAAGGCGCGTCACCATAATGGCGGCATCTTAATCAGATTCATCCTCTCGGGAGGTGAGATAGTAGGTAGTCGTTAGCGCAATGCGGCATCGTCCTGCTGCTTCGCATATCTCAGCTGGTATCGTGACCCAAGCGACCATGCTGTCACCACTAAAGGGGAGCCCGATGTCAAGTTCCGCAGCTGAAGCAACTCCGCCATCGACAATCGAAGCAACCCGGTCGCCGATAGCTCGAATAAAAGCGGCTACCTCGCTCCAATGGATGAAGCCATCATCGGGCGATTTGTTGATTTGGGCCGCCTGTGAGCCGGCAGGGGATTTCCTTACCCACTGAACCGAGCATCTCAATCGCTCCTCAAACGATTCCTGCGCGATGGATATGTCGCGGAACCGTAAAATGATCCCCATTGTCTCGACCATGCGCTTTCCTTTCAGGAAAGATGCCAAATACGATCTCGCCGGTCCGCCCTTCCGAACTCCAACGGTTGCTTTAGATTACGGCTAGCACATGGCCGAAACAGTCTAATTGAACATTCCCATTGGGCTAGCGGGCTGCTTGAGAGCCGAATGGGACAGCGAGGAATATCTCATTTCGAATGTGGTGTGTGATCGCACTTCACTCTCGTTCGATACACTTATGCCATCCACCGGCCGTGAGGGGCATATCTCGTTTTTACAACGACTGCTTGCCAAGTCTAATGAGCTTTATGTTCACTGGCGTGTGTCGGGCAGTCAAGGTCTATGATGGTCGTTAACGCTGCAATATAGGCACTCCGCCAACTCAGCCTTCCGCTCGCGGGTGTCTGAATAGCCCAGCTTTCTTTCCGCTTAGCCGGCTTCAGAAACTCGCCTTCCGCGTCTTCAGCAATATGTTCGTCTCTGTCGTATTGATCCCGTCGATCAACCGTATCCGCCGCAGCGTCTCGTCGAACGACACGAGGTCGCGGTCCTCGAGTTCGGCGATGAAATCCCATTTGCCGTTGGTGCTGTGCAGCGCGCGCACCTGTGGCAGGCCGCGCAGCTGATCGGCCACGCGGTCGGCCAGTCTGCCGAGGACTTCGATCATGACGATGGCGCGGACGCCGGCGGCGCGGGTCTCGTGGCCGGTGCGGATGGTGAAGGCCGATATGGTGCCGTTGGCGACCAGCCGGTCGATGCGGGCCGCGACGGTGGCGCGCGAGGCGCCGGTCATGGCGGCAAGCGACGAGACCGGCGTGCGGGCATTGTGGCGCAGGGCGCTCAAGAGTTCCTGATCGAGATCATCCATGGAACACTTTGTAAGATTGGAGTTGGCAAAGTGTCAAATCATGGTTCGAAACCGACACTTTTTCATCTTTTTGTCGCCGACGCGATGTCGGATAGTGATCACACGCAGCGCAGGAGAGAGACATGCAGGCACAGACGCGATCGGTCACCCTTATCGGGGCGCCTTTGGAAGAAGGCTCGGGTCGGCGGGGTGCGGCCATGGGGCCGGCGGCGCTCAGAATTGCCGGCGTCGATCGCGCGCTGACCGATCTCGGCTACGACGTAGCGGATGCCGGCGACGTGCAGGTGGTGCCGGCGCGCGACCTGCCGAACCATCCGAAGGCGCATCACCTGCGCACCGTCGGCGCCTTTACCCGTGCGCTGGAAGCCGGCGTCTACGAGATCGCGGCGGAAGGCCGCTTTCCGATCATTCTCGGCGGCGATCACAGCCTGTCGATGGGGACGGTGTCCGGCATGGCGCGATACGCGGCGACGCAGAAGCGCCCGTTGTTTGTGCTGTGGCTCGATGCGCATTCCGATTTCAACACGCCCGAGACGTCTCCGTCGGGCAATATCCATGGCATGCCCGTCGCCTATTATTGCGGCCAGGCCGACCTGCCCGACGTTTTGCCACGCGATCGGCCTCTGGTCGATCCGCGCAATGTGTTCCAGGTCGGCATCCGCTCGGTCGATGCGCCGGAGCGTGAACTGATCCAGAAGCATGGCGTCAATGTCTTCGACATGCGCTCGATCGACGAGATGGGTGTCGCCGCGATCATGCGCGACATCCTCGGCAAGGTCGAAGCGGCAAACGGCCTTCTGCATGTCAGCCTCGACGTCGATTTTCTCGATCCCGATGTCGCGCCTGGTGTCGGCACCACGGTGCCCGGCGGCGCCACCTTCCGCGAGGCGCATCTGATCATGGAAATGCTGTGCGACAGCGGCCTCGTCTCGGCGCTCGATCTGGTCGAACTCAACCCGTTCCTCGACGATCGCGGCAAGAGCGCCCGGGTGCTGGTGGAACTGACCGCCAGCCTGTTCGGCCGCCGCATCTTCGACCGCCCGACACGCGCCGCATAAGAAAGAGCAAGGTCATGAGCATCACCGCCAATCTGATCGATACCGAACAGCGCCTCGGCGCCCATAACTACAAGCCGCTCGATGTCGTGCTGACGCGGGGCGAGGGCGTTTATGTCTGGGATACGGACGGGAAGCGCTATCTCGATTGCCTGTCGGCCTATTCGGCGGTGAACCAGGGCCATTGCCATCCGAAGATCCTGGCGGCGATGGTCGAGCAGGCCGGCAAGCTGACGCTGACCTCGCGCGCCTTCCGCAACGACCAGCTGGCGCATCTCTACGAAGAGTTGGCTGCCTTGACCGGATCGCACAAGATCCTGCCGATGAACTCCGGCGCGGAAGCCGTCGAGACCGCGATCAAGGCGGTGCGCAAATGGGGCTACGAGGTCAAGGGCGTGCCGGAGGGCAAGGCCGAAATCATTGTCTGCTCCGACAATTTCCATGGCCGGACGCTGAGCATCATCAGCTTCTCGACCGATCCGGATGCGCGCTCCGGCTTCGGCCCCTACACGCCGGGTTTCCGCACCGTTCCGTTCGGTGACGCGGATGCCTTCGCGGCGGCGATCAACGAGAATACGGTGGCGGCGCTGATCGAGCCGATCCAGGGCGAGGCCGGTGTCATCATTCCGCAGCCGGGCTATTTCAAACGCGTGCGCCAGCTCTGCACCGACAACAAGGTGACGCTGATCCTCGACGAGATCCAGACCGGCCTCGGCCGCACCGGCAAGCTGCTGGCCGAGGAGCACGAAGGCATCGAGGCCGACGTGACGCTGATCGGCAAGGCGTTGTCCGGCGGCTTCTATCCGGTGTCCGCTGTGCTTTCGAACTCGGAAGTGCTCGGCGTGCTGAAGCCCGGCCAGCACGGCTCGACGTTCGGCGGAAATCCGCTGGCCTGCGCTGTCGCGCGGGCGGCGCTGAAGGTGCTCACCGAAGAGGACATGATCGGCAATGCCGAGCGGATGGGCGATTATTTCCTCGAAGGCCTGCGCTCGATCCGCTCGAACATCGTCAAGGACGTGCGCGGGCGCGGACTGATGATGGCGGTCGAGCTGGAGCCGGAAGCCGGTGGCGCGCGGCAGTATTGCTACGCGCTGAAGGAGCGCGGGCTGCTCGCCAAGGATACCCACGAGAACACCATCCGCCTGGCGCCGCCATTGGTGATCACTAAGGATCAGGTCGAGTGGGCGGTCGAGCAGATCGAGAAGACGATCGCCTGACCGGTTAGCCCATGATCTGCCACGGAGCGCCGAGCCGTGCGGCGCGCCGATGCGTTTGAAACGACTGCGTGAATCGTGCGCCGGGGGAAAAATCATCTGTCCCGATTTAGATTTGCGAAACACTCTTTGCATAATGTCGCCTGTAACCGTGACGGTTCGCTGATTCCTACCAGAGAACTGACGGCTTGAAGGCAAAGTCCATCCGCGCCAATGGTGGCGTGGTTGCTTATGCCCTGGCTTTCGACAGTTGGGACAATTCTTATGACGACAATCAATTCTCCGAGCTTCAGTGGCGATACGCTTGAGATCATTGCCTTCCGCCTCCACGATCAGGAATTCTGCGTGAAGACGACGACGATCCGCGAAATCCGCGGCTGGGCGCCGTCCACCCCGATCCCGCATTCGCCGGCCGACGTCATCGGCGTGATGAACCTACGCGGCTCGGTCATCCCGATCATCGATCTCGCCTTCAAGCTCGGCATGAAGAGCACCGTGGCCAACGAGCGGAGCGCCATCGTCGTTGCCGAAGTCCACAACATGGTCATCGGCATGCTGGTCGATCGCGTGTCGGACATCCTCACCATCTCGGCCGACCAGGTTCAGCCTGTGCCTGAAGTCACCGCATCCTTCGACCGCGCCTTCTGCGAAGGCATCATCGCTTCGGAGAACGGCATGATCTGCTTCCTGAACCTCGCAAAGATGTTCAAGGAAAACGAAACAGACGATCTCGTCGCTGCCGCCTAAGGCGCCTGCGCTCTCCGTTTGACATCGCCCCGCCCGGAGCAATCGTTCCGGCGGGGCGATGCGTTTTGTTCGGCTGCCGGTCGAGGCCAAGCCCGTTTCTTCCGCGCATTCGGCGCGCGTGCGTGCGCTTGCCCATTGCGCGGTTTTTCCGTGCATTCCCTCTTTAAACTTTTCGGGCTTCCCACCATATCCTGAGCAGGTTCCTGACCACCTTTTGTTCGGTGCAGGGAAAAATGGCTCGCCTCTTGAGGGAGCTCAATCTCAGTCATCGGTCTGTGCCTTATGAGGGCAGGGCGATTTATGGAGGTACAGTATGAATATCGAGAAATACTCCGAGCGGGTGCGCGGTTTCATCCAGTCGGCGCAGACCTATGCGCTGGCGCAGGGTCACCAGCAGTTCGCTCCCGAGCACGTTTTGAAAGTGCTGCTCGACGACGACCAGGGCATGGCCGCATCGCTGATCGAGCGGGCCGGCGGTGACGCCAAGGCGGCCCGCCTTGCCAATGATGCCGCCCTAGCCAAGCTGCCGAAGGTCTCCGGCGGCAACGGTCAGATCTATCTTGCCGCACCGCTCGCCAAGGTTCTTTCGACCGCCGAAGAAGCCTCGAAGAAGGCCGGCGACAGTTTCGTCACGGTCGAGCGCCTGCTGCAGGCGCTAGCCATGGAATCGTCGACCTCGACGACGCTGAAGAATGCCGGCGTTACCGCGCTTGGCCTAAACCAGGTGATCAACGACATCCGCAAGGGCCGTACGGCCGACAGCGCCAATGCCGAACAGGGTTTTGACGCGCTGAAGAAGTTTGCCCGTGACCTCACCGCCGAAGCGCGCGATGGCCGGCTCGATCCCGTGATCGGCCGCGACGACGAAATTCGCCGCACCATCCAGGTGCTGTCGCGCCGCACCAAGAACAACCCTGTCCTGATCGGTGAGCCCGGCGTCGGCAAGACGGCGATCGCCGAAGGTCTGGCGCTGCGCATCGTCAACGGCGACGTGCCCGAAAGCCTCAAGGACAAGAAGCTGATGGCGCTCGACATGGGCGCGCTGATTGCTGGCGCCAAGTATCGCGGCGAGTTCGAGGAGCGGCTGAAGAGCGTGCTCAACGAAGTGCAGGCCGAAAACGGCGAGATCATCCTGTTCATCGACGAGATGCACACGCTTGTCGGTGCTGGCAAGGGTGATGGAGCGATGGATGCCTCCAACCTGTTGAAGCCGGCATTGGCGCGCGGCGAGCTTCACTGCGTCGGCGCGACCACGCTCGACGAGTATCGCAAGCATGTCGAGAAGGACCCGGCGCTCGCCCGCCGATTCCAGCCGATCGTTGTCGAGGAGCCGACCGTCGAGGACACGATCTCGATCCTGCGCGGCCTGAAGGAAAAATACGAGCAGCACCACAAGGTACGGATCTCCGATTCGTCGCTGGTGGCGGCTGCGACCCTGTCCAACCGCTACATCACCGATCGCTTCCTGCCCGACAAGGCGATCGATCTGATGGACGAGGCGGCGGCGCGGCTGCGCATGCAGGTGGATTCCAAGCCTGAGGAACTCGACGAACTCGATCGCCGCATCATGCAGCTGAAGATCGAGCGCGAAGCGCTGAAGAAAGAAACCGACGTGGCCTCGGCCGACCGGCTGGTGCGGCTCGAGACCGAACTCACCGATCTCGAAGAGAGCGCCGATGCGCTGACGGCCCGCTGGCAGTCGGAAAAGCAGAAGCTCGGCCTGGCCGCCGACCTGAAGAAGGAACTCGACGATGCCCGCAACGACCTGGCGATCGCCCAGCGCAAGGGAGAATTCCAGCGCGCCGGCGAGCTGACCTACGGCGTCATTCCGGAGCTTGAAAAGAAGCTGGCGGAGGCGGAGGCTCAGGACAACGATCGCAGCGCCATGGTGCAGGAGGTCGTCACCCCTGATAACATCGCCCATATCGTTTCGCGCTGGACCGGCATTCCTGTCGAGAAGATGCTCGAAGGCGACCGCGAGAAGCTGCTTCGGATGGAAGACGAGCTGGCGAAGTCGGTGATCGGCCAGGGCGATGCGGTGCAGGCCGTGTCGCGGGCGGTGCGCCGGGCGCGCGCCGGACTGCAGGATCCAAACCGGCCGCTCGGCTCGTTCATCTTCCTCGGTCCGACCGGCGTCGGCAAGACGGAGCTCACCAAGGCTCTGGCCCGCTTCCTGTTCGACGACGAGACGGCGATGGTGCGCATGGACATGTCCGAGTACATGGAGAAGCACTCCGTGGCCCGGCTGATCGGCGCCCCTCCCGGCTATGTCGGCTATGAGGAAGGCGGCTCGCTGACGGAAGCGGTGCGTCGCCGGCCGTACCAGGTCGTGCTGTTCGACGAGATCGAGAAGGCGCATCCCGATGTCTTCAACGTGCTGCTGCAGGTGCTCGACGACGGCCGCCTGACCGACGGCCAGGGCCGCACGGTCGACTTCCGCAACACGATGATCATCATGACGTCGAACCTCGGTGCCGACTATCTGACGCAGCTCGGCGAAAACGACGACAGCGATGTCGTTCGCGATCAGGTGATGGAGGTCGTGCGCGGTCATTTCCGGCCGGAGTTCCTGAACCGTATCGACGAGATCATCCTCTTCCACCGCCTGAAGCGGGACGAGATGGGCGCGATCGTCGAGATCCAGCTGAAACGGCTGGTGAAGCTGTTGGCCGAACGCAAGATCACCATCGAGCTCGACGCCGAGGCCACGCACTGGCTCGCCAACAAGGGCTACGATCCGGTCTACGGCGCACGGCCGTTGAAGCGGGTGATCCAGAAGTTCGTGCAGGATCCGCTAGCGGAGCAAATCCTCGGCGGGCAGGTGCCTGACGGCTCGACGGTGAAGATCACCGGCGGCACGGATCGGCTGCTGTTCCGGACGAAGAACGCCGGCGTCAGCGAAGCGGCGTAAGGGTGATTTGAGGTTTGAGATTGGAAACGGCGGCTTCGGCCGCCGTTTTTGCGTTTTGGGGGACTGGTGCTTGTTCGTCGGCGGTGTGCCATGTGGCACCCCCTCTGCCCTGCCGGGCATCTCCCCCTCAGGTGCGGAGATCGGCTGGGAGTACCCGCTCGTTCCAACCTCCGCGTTCTGCGTAGGCCGGGCCGCAAATCGATCTCCTCCTTGTGGGGGAGATGCCCGGCAGGGCAGAGGGGGTAAGCCACGGCACAAAGGTTGCTGGCAGCGGAGATACAGCAGCATCACCCGCCTGATCCAAACATCCCGCCGCGAACGAAACCGCTACTTGCTCGCCACCTGCGGCGGCGGCTGGTTGCCGAGCAGCGTGTCGATGCGCTTGCGCTCGTCTTCGAACTTGGCCAAAGCCGGCCCGGTCAGCGACTTGCCACCGGGGAGGCGGACGCGCAGCGGGTCGACCTTGGTGCCGTTGACGATCATCTCGTAGTGCAGATGCGGGCCGGTCGATTCACCTGTGGTGCCGACCCAGCCGATCACCTGACCCTGGCGCACCTTGGCGCCGGCGACGACGCCCTTGGCGATGGCGCTCTGGTGGTTGTAGGAGGATTCATAACCGTTGGCATGGCGCACGATCGTCTGGTTGCCGTAGCCGCCGCTATCCCAGCCAGCCTTTTCCACCGTACCGTTGCCGACGGCGATGATCGCCGTACCGCGGGGTGCTGCCCAGTCGACGCCGGTGTGCATGCGGGCAAAGCCGAGGATCGGGTGGCGGCGCATGCCGAAGCCGGAGCGGAAGATGCCGTTCGGCACCGGGTTGCGCAGCAGGAACTGGCGGATGCTCTTTCCGTCCTGGTCGAAATAGTCGATCGAGCCGTCTTCCGGATCCTGGAAGCGGTAGAAGCGCGTCTGGTTGTCGCCGAAGCGGGCGTTGACGTAGAGCAGTTCGGACTTGTCGGTGGCCTGGCCGCCGGCATCGGCCACCGAGAAGAAGGCCTCGAGCGTGTCGGTCGGCCGCAGTTCCGCCTGGAAATCGACGCTGCTGGCGAGCAGCTTGATGATCAGCGCCGTCATGTCCTTGGTCATGCCGTAGGAGAGCGCTGCCCGGTAGATGCCGTCATAGACGCGCGGCAGGTTCTGGTTCGACGGCGCGCTCATGGCGCTGTCGTCGAAGGCGGTCGCGACGGCGTCGAGCTTCGGCGGCTCGCTGGCGGCGACGAAATGATCCTGGTCGTCGAGCGAAACGGTGACGATGTGGCGGGTGCCGCGATAGACGCTGGCGCGGATGATCTTCGCCTGCTCACCGCGCTGCAGGATGCCGATGCGCAGCACGTCGCCCTTGGAGAGCGTGTCGGAGCCGAGCATCGGCGCGAGATAGGTCGACAGACCCTTGGCCTGCGGCTCGGGATAGCCGGAATCCATCATCGCCTTGATGATCGGGGTGTTCTGGCGCACCGGCACGATGTCGTCGGCGAATTCCTCGGTCTGCGGGGTGATCGCCTCTGGCGCGGAGACGGTCATGTTCTGCTCGAGGACACGGGCGGTCAGCCCCGATGCCAGATCGACATCGTTGTCATCGTTGGAGAAGCGCCGCGGGTCGACATAATAGAGGGCGGCCACCTGGGCTGCGCCATCGGTCAGGATCGAGCCGTTGGAGCGGACATTCTCCTCGATCTCGTCGAGCGACATGCCGCCGGCGATCTTCAGGGCGGATTTCCCGGATGGATAGGCGGAGGTCTTCAGGCTGACTTCGGACTCGACGTCGGAGCCGTAAATCTGGCCGGTGCGAACGCCCGGCTGCGGCTCCGGTTCGTCAGCGGAGAAGATCGACATCGGATTGAAGGCCGGATAGTCTTCGGTGGCGACATGATTGGCGGCCAGCGTCATCTTCACGCGCGCGAAGGGCTGGCGGCGGACCACTTCCTTGTCACCCTCGTGGACGACGGTCGATACTTCCATGATCTTGCGGTCGGAAGGCTTGGCGGCGATCGCCGGCGCGATCAGCCGGCCGCCACGGGTGACGTCGCTGTCGATGCCGGCGTCCGCCGTCGTGCTGGCATAGGCTTCGGCGGGAATGGCGAGCTGTTGGCGGCCGTCGAGGGCGGCAAACAATGCAACGCCCATCAGTACGCTCGAGGTGATGCCGGTCAGAAAGGTTCCGGACAGCCAGCGCAGCGAGACCTCGCGGCGGTCTGGCGCCCGCCTGCCATCGGCGAGAAGCGCTGGCTCGTTGCCGAACGAGCGGATCATCATCTTCTCTGTCACCATGGCAGGGGCGCCGCATCCTCTCTCGACTGATCGGTCAACCGGCGCTGGGAGCGCTTGGATGGCCGGAAAAGTGCATAGTTTACATATGGAAGTCAAATCCGCGGTGTGGATCGGCAGTGCTGGTCTTGCCCGCGCGGCTGTTCAGACCATTTGATTGTGAAGATGTGAGGGCAATCGGGCTCGTCTTGCGCATTTGCCGCCCTATTTAAAGCGTATCGCCTGTCGCAGGAATGCGCGACGAGAAGCCGTGGCGCGAACCGCTTCGGAGGCTTTGGAAATTCCCTAGTCAAATCAGCGCATTACGAGAAAGCTGATTTTTTTGGAATGGGGCTGTTGACTTAGAAAAGGGGATAGCCGTATAAGCCGCATCACAGAACGAGGGCGGCGGCGCTGCTGGCGACGGTGACTTTCGGCTCTGTGTTTCCGGATTGGCTGCGATGCTGATGGGTTTGAGGCCT
>Ga0247741_1000119_pt1 | contig 55919 bp, 39 predicted proteins | sample UWRJL213509R2_FD_180945 | JGI IMG/M metagenome (GOLD analysis project Ga0247741, IMG submission 180945) | Plant litter microbial communities from Arlington Agricultural Research Station in Wisconsin, United States - UWRJ-L213-509R-2 | ecosystem: Environmental > Terrestrial > Plant litter >... | reverse complement strand
TATACCCTACGACCTTTAAAAACCTGAACCCCTGGAAGGTGAAATGAGGCTCATAGGTTTCTACCGAATCGCTTTTAAAAACATATTGTATTTCCTGCTTGGCGGTACGCAGGTTTTTGGTGTAGAAATTCCCTTTTTGGTCCAGCACTTCAGCGTGGTAGAGTTTCAGGGTATCGCCGGCCTTCCCTTTCAATTTAAATTTCACCCAGCCTACCAGGTTTTGGCCAAAATCAACCACACGGTCCCCCTCGGGTGTGGTGAGTACTTTTAACGGGAAAAACTGCTCGTGCTTTTTAACCGGTGGGCCAGATAAGGTTACCAGGTTATCTTTTATAGTGCTATCAACTTTAACGGGGTCCCAGTCTTTATCTAAATATGTGGCGGTGCCCCAGTTTGGCTTCTCTTTACGCGCATCATACACCTCTCCGTCAAAAAATGACGAGGACTGTATGGCGCCATAGCTAACTTTCCAGCTTTTGTCTGATGATATGAGTTCGCGTTTACCGTTTGTGTAAAGTACTTCTAACTGAAAAAGAAGCGCCAGTTTTTTACCGTAAACATTTTTAATACGGTTATAGGTGTAGCCGCGGTACCAGCCATCGCCAATGGTTACACCAACTGCGTTATTCCCTTTTTTAAGCCCGGCTGTAACATCGTAAACCTGGTATTGCAGGCGTTTATTGTAGCTTGTCCATCCCGGTGCAAAGTAATCAGTACCTATGCGTTTGCCATTTAGTTGCGCCTCAAAAACGCCATGCGCTGTTACATATAAATGTGCCGCACGTACATTGTGGGTTAATTTAAAAACCTTGCGGAACATAGGGCTTGGACCGCCCGTAGTATCCGAATCGTAATTATCCTGGATCCATTTTGCCGTCCAGTCTTCAGGATGCAGCAATCCCATTTTCCAGGAATTTACCATGCTCCAGGGCGATGCCTGGCCGTAATTGTTCCATACCCTTACCTGCCAGTAAACTTTCTGGCGCGATGCTAACATTGGGCCACCATAATTAACATGTACAGACTGGCTTGATGTAACCCTACCCGACGACCATAAAATATTTTTGCCTTTGGTAAGCGATACCGCGTTTGTACCCACCCTAACCTCATAAGCGGTTTGTATAACGTTACGTTGTGTAACTAACAGTTTCCAACTTAACCGGGGGGTTGCCGCTTCAATAGCTATAGGGTTTGTTTTATACTCGCATATTAAATTTTCAACCCTTAACGGGGGGGCGGGGGGAACGGGCTTTTGCGCCACAGCGGCTTTAAAACAAAATAATACCGCAATAATGATGAAAAATACCTTTTTACGAGCAACCTTACTGGCTAAATAATTCATGTTAAAAAGAGATATATCAGAACGTAACAAATAATGCCGGCTAAGCGACAGGAATATTAAATACTACTACGTTTAAAGCGGCCTTATGTTGCACATAAGGCCGCAATCAGAAAAATTATTGATGTTCCAGCAGTTCCTCGTTCAAAGGATACTGGTAAAGTAACCGGATGTTCTTGTAAGCTGCCGGGTTTATAGTCCACGAATCTGATTTGTAGTCGCGTTCGTGCTGGGCATGTGCGGTCATTACCTCTACGGCTTTACCTGTGCGCAGCAGGTCAAACCAGCGGTGGTTCTCAAACGCAAATTCCACTTGTCTTTCATGGGCGATAGCTACGCGAAAAGCTTCCTGGTTTGGCACATCAACAGCCGTTCTGTCATCCACTCCGGCACGGAACCTAACCTTATTTAAATATTTAAAAGCATCGCCACCGGCTGCATACCCCTGCTCATTTAAGCACTCGGCCAACATCAGGTAAACATCAGAATAACGGTAAACCGGGAAATTGTTAGCGGTTATGCCCTGTACAGCGCCCTGACTCTGATATTTTTTGATAAAAGGCAGGTCGATACCATATTCATCAGACACAAAATCGGTTAAAGAAGCATCTCTTCTTTTATCTCCCGGCTCGTAAGCGTTCACCAGATCCTGCGTAGGGATGTTCCAGCCGTTCACCGCGCCGTTATTTATTTCGTGGCCGGTTATATCGGTATCGTAATAATCCCATGGGATAAAAGTGTCTACAAAATCGCTGCCTAAGCCGTTGGGCCCCTCTATATACTGAATTTCGAATATTGATTCCGGGCCATTTTTGGTATTGATATTAAAATTATCGGCATAGTCTTCATTCAAATCATAAGCGTTTGAGGCAATGATATCCCTTAATAACGGTATGGCCAGATCGAATTTCTTCTGGGTCATGTACACTTCGGCAAGCATGGTTTCGGCAGCGCCTTTGGTTACCCGGCCCTTGTCAGCTTCGGATGCATATTTTACAGGCAGTTTGGCTATAGCATCCTTTGCATCGGCAATAATGGCGTCGTAAACATCGTTTACAGGCGATTTAACCGCCACCAGGTATGCGTCGCTTACTGATTCAACCTCCTTTAATACTAAAGGTAAAGAGCCAAACATGCGTACAAGGTTAAAATAGTTAAAGGCACGCAAAAATTTTGCCTGCCCAACTATAGGATCAGTTACCGAGGCATCTAACTTAGCAGCAGGTAGCCTGTCTAAAATAACGTTACATCTGCCTATAATTTGGTAGCTGCCGGTAAAAAACACGGCCGGATAATCGTTATTATTTAACTCCCTAAATTCGTCCATATCTTCTTTCAATGTCCCAGAGCGGTCATAGGGGTCGTATTCATAAGAAGTATTGTCTGACCGCATTTCGGCCATCACCCAAAACGAACCATTATACAAATCCTGTAAGGGCTGGTAACAACCGGTAATAGCTTGCTGGAATTGAGCAGGAGTTTTGAAAAAATTCCCTGTGTTTTCCGAATCTGTCGGTTTTAGGTCAAGAAAATCCTTTTTACAGCCTATAAAACTAAGTGCTGTAGTAAAAAGAAAGAGGTATATATATTTTTTCATGTCGTTTAATATTTGAGTTTACAGATCAATTAAAACGTTACGTTACAACCTAACTGATAAACAGCAGAAACCGGGTAGCCTGTAAAGTTCACATTTGGCGAAAGCGAACGGTTCTCCTCCTGCCCCTCTATCCCTACTTCGGGGTTACCGCCTTTATAACCGGTGATGAGTATGGCGTTTTGCGCGCTGAAATACACCCTGAAGTTTTTGGTGAACTTGGTTTTAAAATTATACCCCAGGTCGATGTTCTTCACCATCAGGTAAGAGTTGCTTTCTACCCAGTACGATGGGTAAAAATCTCTTGCCAGGTTGGTATTAGCTGTTGTAGTTGGCAACAGGCCAGCGCCTGGGTTGCTCTCTGACCGCCAGCGTTGCGCCACGGATTTCTCCACATTAAACACGCCATCTAAATTGGTGGTAAATTGCTTGTACATATCAAACACATGGCCGCCAACCGACCCCGCCGAAATGATATTCAGATCGAAACGCTTATAACTAAAGTGATTATTAAAGCCAAATGTGAACTTAGCCCATGGGTTGCCGATAACAGTTTGATCTTTACCATCAATTACGCCATCGCCATTAATATCTTTATACCTGATGGTACCAACTGCCTGGCCGTCAAAATGTGGTTTGGTATCAAGCTCGTGCTGGTTTTGGAAAATACCATCATATATATAACCAAAAAACTGGCCCAGCGGATAACCTACTTTGGTAATACTGGTGGGGTTATCATTTGCCGGTGCATCATATATATACGGGGTTGGGCCTAAGCTGAGCACCATGTTACGGTTAAACGATATGTTCATATCGGTAGACCAGTTAAACCCGTTCCCCACCATATTTTTTGTGGTTAAAGTAAACTCCCAACCGCGGTTGCGTACGTTACCCAGGTTTGTTGTGGCGTACGAATAGCCTGATACGCCCGGTACGGGTATACCCTGCAGCATTTTACGTGTGTAACGGTTATAATACTCTGCAATTAAATAAATGCGGCCTTGTAAAAGGGAGATATCAAGCCCTAAATCCAGCTGGCGGGTGTCTTCCCAACCCAGCGCTTTATTGCCCAAGAATGATATGGCTTTTCCCGGCGAAAGTTCGCCCCCAAAAGGATAATTGTATGATTCAACAGGGGGGATATAATCATAATTACCTATGCCGTTATTACCTGCCAAACCAAAACTGCCGGTAAATTTTACCTGGTCTAAAAAGTTCAATTTAGGGAAGAACTTTTCATCCGAGATACGCCATCCGGCGGATACCGAAGGGAATGTACCCCAGTTATAACCAGGCGAAAACCTCGACGACCCATCGCGGCGTATAGATGCGCTCAACAGGTATTTATCTTTATAAGCATAATTTACACGGGCTATTAACGATAACAGGCGCCATTCCGAATCTCCGTTAATATCTTTTGATGCAGTAATAATTGTTGCCGAGCCGATAGAATGAACAACATCATCAGGAAAATTGGTACCAAGGGCATACCGGGTACGATCTGTTTCCTGTTGTACGCTAAAATCACCCAATACGGTTAGGGTATGGTCGCCCCAGGTTTTTTTATAGTTAAGGGAGTTTTCGTTAAGCCAGTTTAATGCCGAGTTCTCCGTGTTGGAGGTGAAGGCCTTTACCTGTTGACCATCTTTATTGGGGTTATTAAATGCTCCCAGGAACGATGGCCTGAAATAATCCTGCGTTTTGCTCTGCAAATCAACACCAAAGGTTGACCGTGCAGTAAGGCCCGGAATGATCTGCCATTCTGCATAAGCATTAGTAAGAATACGTATTTCCTTGCGGCCGTTAGTTGTATTTACCAATTCGCTTACCGGGTTAGCATTCTGGAATGTTCCCGGCGATCCTACCACATTGGTATAAGAGCCATCGGGTTGTTTTACCGGTATCAGTGGGCTCTCCAGGTAAGCCTGGCTCAATACGGCCGATTGGAAATGCCCATCTGTTTCCTGCAGCTTACGGATGCTATAGGTTGGGGCAATACTTAAGCCAACGGTAACGTCTTTAGTTATATTAGCATCCATATTGGCCCTTAACGAATACCTTTGAAAGCCGGTATTAAGCACCGTTCCTTCCTGGTCAAAATACCCCATTGAAAACAACGACCGCACTTTATCGGTACCGTTAGATACCGTAACATCATAATTATGCATTGGCGCAACGCGTGTTACAGCATCAAACCAATCGGTACCCACACCATATTTAGATGGTTTACGGTACTCAGCCGGTACATCGTTAATATTAAATGGTGTACCTGCAGCAGCAGCAGCATCCTGGTAGCTTTCTAAACGCCATTGAGCAAATTCTTGAGCGTTCATCATTTTAAGCTTGCTTTGCGATAATATACTTTGCACACCTGATGATGTATTCACGGTAACACTCGATTCGCCTTTTTTGGCTCTTTTAGTGGTGATGAGGATAACCCCGTTTGAACCACGTGAACCATATATAGCCGTAGAGGCCGCATCCTTTAAAACGCTGATATTTTCAATATCGTCAGGGTTAATGGTACTTAACGGATTTGAGTACTGATCAAACCCCGGAGATAACGGGAACCCATCTACTACATATAATGGGTTATCGCCCGCACCTATAGAACCGGCGCCACGTATGTTTACAGCTACGCCACCGCCCGGTGTGCCTGTTACCTGGTTTACAGTAACTCCCGCCAGCTGCCCTGCAAGTTTAAGATCTAAACTGGCTGTTTTAATTTCTTTGATGTTTTCCATTTTAACCGTACCCACAGCCCCGGTTACATCTTTCCTGGACTGTGTACCATATCCTACCACCACAACTTCGTTCATCTGCTGGTTACTAACTTGCAGTTTAATATTGATCTGCGTGCGGCCGTTAACAGGCTCTTCGGTATTTGTATATCCCAGAAATGAGAAAACCAATACATCCGTTGCCTCGGCACTGATACTGTACTTTCCGTTTATATCGGCACTGGCAGCACTTGTACTGCCTTTAACTTTTACGGTAGCGCCGGGTAGCGGCAGCCCCTTTTCATCCAATATTACACCGGTTATAGTTATTTTTTGTATAGCTATCCGGGTTTGCGCGGCATCATCCTTTTTACTTACCACTATGGTTTTGTTTTCGATAGCGTAGTTAAAGGGCTCGTTTTTAAAGCAAGCTTTTAAGGCTTCCTCTAAGGAGGCATCTTTTAATTGCAGGCTTACCGGTTTTGCTGCGGCCAAATCTTTATACCTGTAAAAAAAGCTGTACCCGCTTTGCTTTTCAATAGCCGAGAATATTTTTTCCAGTTCGGTGTTGCTGGCGTTTAAGGTGATAGTTTGCGAAAAGCTTTTGGCGCTCAGATGCAAACAACCAATAATGAGTAAAAAGACCGTTAATTTCATGGCCAAAAACAGTTTTGAGGTGGATTTGCTTAAAGCATTAAGCATTTTACCACTAAAGTTTAATTGCATAACTTAGTAATGTTTGGTTTAAGAATCTGTTGATGAAACATTTTTAACTTATCCATTCTTTAAGGCCGGTGGTGTTGCAGCACCCCGGCTTTTTTATGGAATAAGTTTTTCTTTGGAAGAGAGATCAATGGCTTTGTCGATGTTTTTTCATAGATTTTAATTTAGTTGGTGGATACTTTTATGGGGTTACTGTAAGCTTTTTGTTCTCTAACACAAAATGAATTTTGCTAAGCTTCAGGATATTCAATACTTGCGATAATTTTGCGCTCCGTTCTATTTTCCCAACAAACTCATCATCGGGCATATTACCCTGGTAAGCTATCTCAATATCATACCAGCGGGCCAACTGGTTCATTATCTCGTGGATACTTGACCGGTTAAATTCAAAATATCCATTTTTCCAGGCTATAGCGTGTTCAGCATTTACATCAGATACGGTTATCTGGCCATTTTTATTTAACACCCCCTGCTGGCCGGGTTTTAGCCTGTTATTAGTTGTACCGCTGCTCAACTGCACCGAGCCTTCTAACAGGGTGGTTTTAATTGCCGGTTCGTTATCATACGCCATTATATTAAAGTGCGTACCTAAAACCTTAACCTGCATATTATTGGCCTTCACGTAAAAGGGCATAGCGGCATTTTTAGCTACCTCAAAATATGCCTCGCCGGTAAGCTCAACCATACGCTGGCTACCTTTAAATTGTGTAGGATACTTTAATGAAGAGGCCGCGTTTAACCAAACCTTAGTGCCGTCAGGCAGTATTACCTGGTATTGGCCGCCTACAGGCGTATTAATAGTATTAAAGGCTATAGGAGCATTTGCATCAGCAATTTTAGACGGGGCTGCCAGGTAAATAAGCTGGCCATCTTTTGTTTTTTTAACACTCATATGGCCGGCTTTGGCAAGTACACCTATTTTTGCCGAGTTAAGTTCAAGCTTTGACCCATCGGCTAATGTAAGGATGGCTTTGTTTTGGCCTGGTTCGGCGTCAAATTTAACCGTGCCTTTTTGCTGCGCGATGGCCGGCCCCCGAGGTACTTTCTTTGAATGATATACCAACACACTCGTAATTATTACAAGCCCAATTGTTGCTGCCGCTATTTTCTTTAATGCTTTAGCCATGTTAAATACATTGGCCGTACCTGTGTTTTTCTTAACAGCGGCTTGCAGCCGCGCCAGCATTTTATCTTCCAGCTTTTGTTTTAAACCAAACAGGTTTTCATCCCATTCTATCTCCTCCTGAAAGCTGTCGAAAAAATTCAGCAACAGTTGTTCTTCTTCAACAGAAGCATTGCCTGCTAAGTACTTATCGATGAGTTGTAAAAATTCCGGCTTGGTCACTACTATACTTTTAACAGGAGAGTAAAAAAGCGATGGTATCCCCTATCTCAAGACAAAATAATTTTAACAAGATGTTAACGGGAGGTTACTTTTTAATGACCTGATGTAATATCAGCATTAAAATTTCGGCGCTTAACGATGTGCGCAACAGTCTAAGCGCTTTGGTTAAATGGTTTTCGACCGTTTTTACAGAGATATTTAATTGGGAGGCGATCTCCTTGTGCGACATATTTTCTTCGCGGCTTAGCTTGTATACCTCACGGCATTTCCCGGGCAGTTTATTAACAATTGAACTGATCTGGGCAATCAGTTCTTTATATTCAATGGTACCGTATCCTGCGGGTGTGTGTAACCTTGCTACCAGGTCATCATATATCTCGCAACGTACAGCCCCCGCGCGAATCTGTCTGTAAACCTCATATCTGATAGATGCATATAAGTATGCCTTTAATGTTACCGTTATTTCTATCATCCGGCGCTTATTCCACAGTTTTATAAACAGGTCCTGGATAATATCCTCACAAATCTGTTTGTCTTTAACAATATGATAAGCGGCCAGGTATAACGGCTGCCAGTATTTTTTATAAATGCACGACAATGCTAACTCATCATCCTGTTTAAGGCGATCAATTAGCTGTATATCATCTAATAACAACTTGTGCATATTTAACTAAGCTAAAAATATGCTTTGATATTTTTAGCATTTATTAAATTAAAGCCACAAAAAAACTGCACATGGAGAATAACATAGTAAAACAAAAGTCTGCTGATTTTTGAAATCAGCCTTTAAAGAGAAAACTAAAAATCCTGTTGTTTTCGTTTCTAATCGACCACTCTTTAATTTTTCACCCTGTTCATTTCACTTTCTGCACCATTAGCATCATGCTTGCGCAGGCCGGCTATAGTTTTGCCAAAACGATAATTTAACGACAGAACAACTGTTCTGGAATCACCCCGGTTTAAATAATTTGCTTTTACATTAGCCAGGTTATTAATCTGCCCGCCGTTATTGAAGGTATATAACAGATCGTTACCAACCAGCGTCATACTTAACGAGGGTGAGAATTTTTTAGTGACTGCCGCGTTAACCTTCCCTCTTGCTGTAGCAACAAACTGCGCGTTGGTGATCTTGCTCTGGTAACCGCCGTCAATTTGGGTGGTCCAGCCATTAGGTAATTTAAATTGAAACACCGGGCGAATAAAGTAGAACGTACCTTTTGTATCCAGCTTACCGGTATAAAATTCACTGATGGTATGAATATTGGTTACATGCCCAAACAAATGAAAGTTCAGCCATTTGGCAGGGTCAAAGCTCGCATCAATGCTAATGCCCTTATTGATGCTTTTGCCCAGGTTACCGGGGCGGCTGTAATAGATACCATCAACTATCTCAATAGTCTCATTCACATCATCTTTTGTTTTACTGTAGTTAAGCGTAGTGGTGATGTTTTTCCAGGTGTAAGATAGTTCCAGGTTATCGGTGTAAGACGGTTTAAGGAAAGGGTTACCGGTATAATAGGTAAACTTATCCAATGGTGATAAAAACGGATTAAGGTCTTCATAGTAGGGACGGTCTATCCGTCGGCCATAATTAAAGTTGATGCTATGGTTGCCGGTGCTATCCAGTTTGTATTGAACGTATGCGGTTGGAAATAATCCGTTATAATTTCGTTTAAAGGTCGAATCGGTTTTTTGTATGTTCCCTAACTGATGTCCATTTGATATGGTGTTCTCAAACCGCAACCCCAATTGCAGCGAAATGCGTTTCCAATCTTTACTGGCATTCAGATAGCCGGCGCTGATCTGTTCCTTATAAATAAAGTGGTTGGTTTTTCCATAGTCGGGGGCGGTGGTACCGCCATTGGTAATAAAATAGTCGGCAATATTATCTGTTTTGGTATAACTACTTTTTAAGCCGCTTTCTAATTTAACCCCATTGCTTAAAGGGTGTGTATAATCTGTTTTAGCCGACCATATATTAATGTTTGACGGAAGATTGCCGGTCAGGAGATCATGGGTAGTAATATTACCATTGGGCAGATACCCCGTATTATCAAAAGATTGGCCTGTACTTGTTTTATAGCGCAGGTAATCTACATCGAAGGTTAACTCGCGGCCCTTTTTATCATACTGGTGGCGATAGTTTACGTTTGCCGATCCATTTTTAAAGTTGCGGTGCTGAGCATTTAAAGCTACAATGGTAGAGTCCAGGTTGCCTGCTGTGTTTAGAAACCTGCTTCTATTTAAAGTATTCACATCGCCGGGGTTTATCAATCCGTTTACAACAAAACCAATAGTTGTTTTTTCGCTTGCATAATAATCAAGCCCTATTTTTGAGTTGTAGCTTTTTGATTTACGCCTGATAAATGAATTTTGTAAGAAATCATAAGCCGGTGAGCCATCATCTTTGAAAAAATGGCGGTTAATATCCAGATCGCTGAAGCCATTGCCGGTATTATAACTAAAATTCCCAAAGAGGTTCACTTTGTTATCGCGATAAGTAAAATTTAACCCGTTATTGGTCCGGCCATAATATCCCTGCGAATAGCTGAGATTAATGCCTCCGTTAAATCCCCTTGCTTTGCTTCTCTTTAAACGGATATTAATAACACCGCCATTACCAGCGGCATCGTATTTTGCCGGCGGGTTGCTCATCAGTTCTATCTGATCTATAGTAGCAGACGACAACGACCGCAGGTAGTTTTCCAGATCGGCGCCCGACAAGTAAGTTGGTTTATCATCTATAAAGATCTTTACTCCATCTTTACCCTTCAAACTTATGGCACCGTTCTGATCTACCAATACCCCCGGCGATTTCTCCAGTACATCCATAGCTGTAGACCCTGCGTTGCTGATGAGTGCATCAACGTTGACCACGGTGCGGTCAATTTTTTGTTCAACAAACTGTTTTTGGGAAGTAATCACAACTTCTTTTAGTTGCTTGCCTGTGGGCTGCATTGAAACAAGCAGTATGGTATCAGGCTTTAACAAACCACTTTTATACCCCTTGAAACCCATCATAGTAATATTGATACGGTATGTGCCCGGTTTTATTTGAGCAAAACTGAACGCTCCACTGGCATCGGCCAACGCCGTTTTAACAATTGCAGAATCCTGCATCAGGTAAATACCTGCTCCATCAAGCGGCTTTTGGCTATTATCGGTTATTTTACCACTGATGGTTTGGGCATTTACAATAACTGAGGCACTAGAGAGCCAGGCGACTAAAAAAGCCGCAATTTTTAATTTCATGGTTAAGTGGTTTAGGAATTCTCAGGCATAGCTATGCCCGTTCATGTGAATGAATATTTTTTAAGATAAACTTCTGCTTATTTTTTATCGTCGGTTGTTGTATCGTAATTATTGTACAATGTCCAGGTGCTTTTACCTTTTGATATAGGTACAAATTTATCCTTGTAACGCTTTTGTATATCATCCGGCTGACGTACCCCATTAACAATTAAATCGGTATTACTTAGTTTAAAGGATATATGTTTATCGTCCGCGCTGATGAGCTGGTCTTTAATTAATTCAGCGGTTACCTGTTCACCAATGCTAGGCGCTTTTGCTTTTACAGGTTCGTCAGGTGTAGTAGCATACTGTTTTGCATCGGCAGTGTAATTTAAATGACTGCTTTTATATGGTGCTAGTTGGCCTTTTAACGGTGTTAACGGCTTAGTATGGTTATTAAGTGGGGTTATTGGGGTTATAGGAGTTATGGGGGCTGTACGGCTAGTATTGGGTGTTATTGGGGGTATGGGTATTATTGGCGATAAACGGCTTTGCCTAACCGAATCTTCAAACGCCATTTCCCTTTGTTTGCTTATCGTTACTTCTTTTGTTTCCTTAACTTCTGTTTCCTCAGTATGGTGTTGCACCTTTTGTACAACCGCATTGGCTTTAACCTTACCTTTTTTAGCCGTTGGTTTAGGCTTTACGGGGATAGTATCTGTTACCGGGGTAATAGCATGTGTAAGTGCCTTTTGCGTTTTTACCGCGAAATGCTGGATCTGTTTGGCGTTTGTAAAAGCTACTGTTAATAACCCCGCTGTAAACAGCGTTATAAATAATATAGAACGTTCCCTAAAATTTAAAGCGTGATTGGTGCCAGATGCCATACGTTTTACACGATCTATCAACTGGCTGCGCCTGCCGGGGAAAGCCATAGCATAAGCAGGGACGGATAACTGGTACTCCTGGCAGGAAACCAGGGCACGGATATAATTCACCTTACTGCTGGTTTGCTCAACGGCAATATCATCACAGCAATTCTCTCTTTCGGTACGGATAAGGGCGGATAGCCAAAGCACCGCGGGGTTAAAGAAAAAGATGATCTCCAGGAAGCTTTGCAATAAATTCACCAGGTAGTCTCTTCGTTTAATATGCGCCAGTTCATGTATCAAAATGGCCTCAACTTCGGCAGGTGGCAAAGCTGTAAGCAATCCTGCCGGGATAAGGATCAGTGGCTTCAAATGCCCTATAACCATAGGCACTTTTGCCGCGCCCGATTGTGCAATACCTACTATCCTGTTTATACCTAGTTGTGAGGACAATACAGCTACCCTTTTTGCCCAAGCCTCATCAATAGCAAAAAGGTTTTTGCGGCGCAAAAAATATAAACTTTGCAAGCCTGTTGCCAATTGTAGGCTGCGTGCAACTACTATAAAAAACCAAACCAAAACAATGGTTTGTGTATGGCCATTAACATATTGTATTACATATTGTGGCAAGCTTCGCTCTGAAGCAGAGGTGTTTGAAATAACAGAAATATGATAACTTACTTCGGCAGATGATGCTTTTGCCCCTGGCTGGTACAGTTCGTAGCAAAATGTACCTATACAAACTATAGCGAACAGTAGCATTGTTGCAACCATTAGCAGGTAACGGTTTGCGGCTTTGGTGTTTCGGGTAAGTACAATAATCAGGCCGGTAATACCGGCCAATATCACTCCCTGCCATAATGAATGGATAAGTGTTTGCCCCAATGCAACATTGAAATTTTCCATTGTTATTCCTCCAATTTTTTAAGGATGTCTTTGATCTCCTGCAGCTCTTGCTGCGAGTTTTTTTTGTTACCCAGTAATTGTAATACCAGTTTACTTGCCGACCCTTTGTACATCGAGTCCACAAACTTATCCAGTAAATGCGATTTGGTTTTTTGCTCTTCTTCGGCCACACTGTAGATATGCTTCATCTGGCTTTCATCACGGATGAGCATCCCCTTCTCGGCCATGAGTTGCATAAATTTTAAAGTAGTGGCGTAATTCACTTCTTTTTGTTTTTGCAATTCATCATTAACCGTGCGCACGGTTGCCGGCCCTATCTCCCATAATACCTGTAGAATCTCAAGTTCTGAACGGGTTGGTTCAACGGGTTTATTTTGTTGTGCTTTACTCATAACATTTCAAAGGTAGAAGTTTTTTCCTATGTTGCAAATAAAACATAGGATTTTTTTTCTACCTTTTATCACAAACAAAAAAAGAGGTGCTTTTGGCACCCCTTTTTCTTAAATCAAATACTAAATCTCAATCAATACTGATTAATGTTGTGCCCACCAAAGAGGCGTTAAAACAGCATCAGGGCCGCCTAATGCAGATACAGCTTTATTATAGCCGCTAACGTTATTGTTTTTCAGGTCAGACGGGTATTTAACACGCTGAGGTAAGAATTGTATGTTGCTGGTATTTACATTACCGGCGTTTAGTGCAGGCAAGTTTGGCATAGCTTGCTCCACTACCGGGTTTTCAAAGAAAGGTAAACCTAATCTCCTGTGATCGTTCCAGGTTTCTAAAGGCAGCCATGGTAGTTGCGCAAGATATTTCTGAGTAATGATTTTAGTAAGGTGATCATTTTTAACAGATCCTGATTTGTACAGATTGTTTTTAGCATAAGCTACTTCAACCATACTTGCGGCACCAGTTATGCCATCTTCTGAATTCATAGTATGTGTTGCAGCTGGTTCGGTTATATTATCCCAACTAACTGATGTACCTGCACGGTTATAATCTGTAGATGACAGGTAGGTAGAAAGGTTTGCCGAAACGCCAAAGTATTCAAAGCTTTTCGCTATACCGGTTTCATAAGCAGTTTTAGCAGCCACAGGCGTTGCCCAGTTACGTTCTGCTGCTTCTGCTAACAAAAAGTATGTTTCCCATGCACCAAAGAAAACCCTTCTGTTGGTACCACCGCGATAAACAAGGTTTAACAGAGGCTTGCAACCATTAGTTACTATAGGCTGGTTCCTTGCTGTTACTGTGCCCCAGTCTCCATCAGCCTTTGCATTCCAGGTATATTTAGCATTAAGGGTTTTTACAACAGTATTAGAGGCATCTTTTAGCGGACCGTCAAATTTCACAAATGCATCACCTAAAGCTGGGTAATTAATGTCTGTTATGTTGCCTGGTATGCTAAATATTTTATACGCACGAGGGTCGATAGAATAAGGCAGGCCATTTAACCAGAACCCCGCCATTGGGTCGTTAGTTTTCGTAGGGAACTGCTCGGCATATTTCTGCCCAATCCAGTTTTGTGGCTTAACCGCTGCCTTTAAATCATCTGAGCTTAACTGATCGGCAGATTTAACACTACCTAAGTTTACAGCCAGGTTGTTATAGGTTGCAGAGATAGGTAAGCCCATCCATGACGATTCGCGGCGAAATACGCTTGCAAGCGGATCCCAGCCCCTTGATTCGGCTACGCTGAATATATCACCAGCATCCTTTATAAAATCACTGCCTTTTGCAGCATCCTCAAATTCTGCTTGCGCTTTTGTAGCGTCAACTTCTGATAACCTCATGGCTAAACGCATACGCATAGAATTAGCGTATTTGCGCCATTTAGCATAATCGTAACCATAAGCGGGATCAGTAACTGCTAATGTGTTAGGATTAACAACAGCCAAGTCAAGCTTTGATGCTGCGTCTTTTAGTTCGCTTAAAGCATAATAATATACAGATTTCACATCGGTAAATTCGGGGTTTTTACCCTGAAAGGCATCTATTGGCATCGGGCCAAAAGTATCCGCAAACTCACTCATCAGGTAAGCCCTCCAGATACGTGCAACCTGTACCAGGTTTGCAGTATAAACTTTTGATGTACCCTTCGCAATTTGATCAGTACCAATCTGTATAGCGGTATTAGCATTATTTTGCCATGTTGATGATTGACGATAATATTCGCCCGCCCAGTCATCAACAAAGCCACCCTGCGAAAAGGTTTCGCCATCCTCATCCTGTAAGGCATGGCCGCCAACTACCCAGTACAGGATGAACATACGTTCTGAAAGACCCGGATCTTGTTGGGCGCCAACAATTGAGTTTGTTAAAAAATATTCGGTTTGCACCTGGTCGCCGTTAACGGCGAAAGGGTTTTTGTTTATCTCGTCAAACTTCTTACATGATGCCAGCATCATTGTAGCTGTAAGCACCAGGCATGATTTTTTTAATATCGATTTCATATCTAATGAATTTTCTTTTTAATGTTTTAGAACCCTATGGTAAGGTTTAATAAAATAGTACGTGTGGTTGGTGCGCCTCCGCCTTCATAACCAGTTGCATTACTACCTGCAGCAAAAACAGATTCAGGATCTATACCCATCATATGGCTCTTTATTAACCATACGTTGTTTGCAGATACGCCTATACGAGCCCTCTGTATACCTATGCCTGATAGCATTTTTTTAGACAGGTCATAGCTTAATTGTACGTTCCTTAAACGGATGTTTGAAGCATCGTACAGGTTTGCTTCGGTAACACCTTGGTTACCTGATGTAACAGCTGCCCAGTATTGTTGAGGAGTAATAGCTATAGTGTTTTTCTCGTACTTGTTAGTTGTTGTATTAAGCACTACTCCGTCAACTGTAAGGTCATCGCGTTTTCCGTTAACAACCGTGTTGGCAGAAGTACCTGCAGCTTCCATATGTGCTAAAGTGCTCGAGAATATTTTACCGCCAAAACGGGCATCAAATAAGAATGATAAATTAAAGTTTTTATACGAGAATGAGTTTGTTATACCGAGCAGACTTGTAGCTTGCTGGTTACCTAATAACTTTTTATTATCATTGTCTACTAATGGTAGACCTGCATCAGAAACAATCATCTTACCGTTATACGGGCTGGTTGGATCATTAACTCTTTGGAAAGATGAACCATAAATAGCACCGTAAAGCTGGCCTGTTTGCCCTACAATAGAAACATTATCATAACTACCTATAGTATAGATATTAACTTCAGGAGTAAGTGATTTAACTACGTTGCGGTTAATAGAAAAATTCACCATTGCGTTCCAGTTAAAACCCTCGTTGCTTCTTAAAATTTTGCCGTCAACCATTAGCTCCAAACCTTTGTTTTGGATGTTACCAGCATTAATTTTCTTGTAGTTATAACCGCTTAAGGGGTCCATAGGTAAATCAATCAATTGATTGGTAGCGTTTGTTTTATATAATGCAAGGTCAAAACCAAGGCGGCTGTCAAAGAAACGCATTTCTAATCCGGCTTCATATGATTTGATCAACTCGCTTTTTACATTTTCGTCGTACAATGTATTACCACGGCCTGCTGTAATGTTTGAGTTTGGATCTTTACCAATTGTATAAACATTATATAACTGATAAGGATCCATATCGTTACCTACCGACGCGAATGACCCTCTGATCTTACCATATGTGATCCACGATGGCAGGCTTCCGCTTTTATTCAATGCCTCTGAGAATACGAATGAAGTGCTTACAGATGGATAGAAGTATGACCTGTTAGCTTTACCTAAGGCCGAGCTCCAGTCATTACGAAATGTTCCGTCAACAAAGAAAACCTGGTCGTAGTTAACACCTAACGATCCGTAAACCGAGTAGATATCATGTAAAAATAATCCCTGATCATAAGTTGGGTTACCCAGCGCATTCTGGATAGCAAAGAAGTTTGGTACTGTTAAAGTGCCTGCGCTGGCGCTCAAAAACGAGCGTTGCTGATTCATTAAGTTACCACCCAGTGTTGCTGTACCGCCCCATTTACCAAATAAATTATCTTTTTTGGCACTAAGCAAACCACTATAATTTGTTTCAGTAAAATCAGATCTTCTTTCGCCATATGAACCGGCAGGGTTTGTCGATCCGCCTGCATATTGCCTGTTAGTAGTAGTGGTATTGTAAATATCGGCACCGCCACGGCCTTCAAAGTTTAACCAGCTGTTAAACTGGTATTTTATTGAAGCATTTAATAAAAACCTATCCCTAACGTCTTCATTCAGGTTGTATTTTGCAGCCCAATATGGGTTCAGTTCCTGGCCGGTACGCCACCAATTCATGGTGCCATCGGGTTTAAGCGGATTTTTGTAATCAGTTACATTAATTGATGACGGCAGCGTTTGCAGGAAGTAGAAATAGTTATTAGGATTATATCCTGATTGAGGACGATTTTGAGCCGTAGAATTAATATACTGCACTTTAGTATCTATAGTCCATTTATCATCCTTACCAAATTTGCTTACGGTACGGGCCAGCAGGTTATTGCGGATAAGCTTAGCACCAGGGATATAGCTTTTATCATCTAAACGGTTATACGAAGTATAAACCGATGTGGATTTATACTGCTGCTGGAATGATACACCCTGTAACGATTGTAAGCCTGTTTGAAAATAATTGCCTACGTTATCATTATAATTTTGCTGAAAAGTGGTGCCGTCAACACGGGCCTGAGTTTGTCCGCTGTTTTTTTCGCCCCAGCTAAGTGAAGAGTTTGCTACATAACCACCAACAGTACCCTGGCCAAATTCGGTTTGCATTTTGGGTTTCGCAAAAATACTTTCAAAACCGAATGATGAGGTAAGTGTAATACCAAGGCCGTTTTGTTTTTTACCTGTTTTTGTAGTAACCAAAATGGCACCATTACCTGCCCTTGAACCGTATAGCGCAGCGGCAGAAGGGCCTTTCAGTACGCTCATACTTTCAATATCCTCCGGGTTAATGTCTGATAAACCGTTACCCATGTCGCGACTTGGGTTGTAGTAATCGTTATTGCTTTTACCTTTACCGTCAATCTCATTACCAATAAAATTATCAATAGGTACACCATCAACCACAATAAGCGGTTGGTTTGGGCCCGTTAATGAATTGTTCCCCCTTAAGGTAATACGGCTTGAACCACCCGGCCCGTTACCCGAACGAGTAATTTGTAAACCTGCAACCTGGCCTGACAGCGCATTCACAACGTTTACCTCTTTACGATCGGTAATGGTTTGCCCTTTTACTTCCTGTACGGCATAACCTAATGATTTCTTTTCCCTTTTTATACCAAGGGCGGTTACAACAACTTCATTAAGCGCATTATCGCTGTTTTCTAATACAACATTAATGGTTGTTGAGTTGCTTACCACCACTTCCTTGGTTTTAAACCCAAGAAAGGAAAAAACTAATGTTGCGCCCGGTTTAACCGTTAGGCTAAACTTCCCGTCGGCGTTGGTAGACATACCATTTGTTGTGCCCTTTTCGGCAACACTTGCACCGGGGATGCTTTGCCCGGATTTTTCAGATACCGTACCGGTAACTGTTTGTTGTGCATAAGCTGCTATTGTCATCATACTGAATAACAATAAAGCAATACACCTTAAGTACATTTGTTTCATTTGTCAGAATTTAATGGTTAACGATTAGTTGGTTATTTGTGGTTATAAGTATTCTTGTTATTTAAAATTGCAATTCTCTATCACCAGCGTTGCGGCCCCTAAAAGCTCGGGATCTGATGACAGGGTTGAAACCTGTATATCGGTATGTTCTGCAAGCCAGGGGATACAAAATTCATTAATGGCCTGTTGTATTGGTGCCATTAAAATTTTTCCTGCAATGGCTCCCCTTCCGCTTAAAACAATCAGCTTTGGGTTCATAATATGGATCAAAGTGGCCATGCCTTTTCCTATCAGGAATGCAGCATCAGAAAGTATAGATACCGCCAACGGGTCGCCAGATTTGGCAGCCTGTAAAAAATGATCGCCTGATAAAGTGCCGGTTTCTTTAAACCCCTGCTCCATACTTGAGCTTGCGCCCGATTCCATTTCGGCTTTTGCACGTTCCAGCAGCACCAGTAAAGAGGTATCAACCTCTAAACACCCTCTTTTACCGCATGAGCAGATCTTATTACTTTGCGACAATGGGATATGGCTAAACTCGCCGGCGTAACCGCTATGCCCACGAAAAAGGCTCCCGTTAACTATCATGCCCAGGCCTGTTCCCCAACCCACATTTACTACCAGTACATCTTTTAAATTACGGCCTGCGCCAAACTTTAATTCAGCAAGGGCAATTAAGCTCGAGTCGTTATCTATAAAAACGGGGAGGCCAAGTTCATGTGCCAGGTGCTTGGTTAAGTTAACGCCGCTTTTTGTTTTAAAGAAGGAATGGTTTACGCCTTGCTCGGCATTTACAAACCCCGGCATACCTATTCCAATACCCAGTATCTCATCAAGTGATACACCCGAGCGGGAAATATAATCTTTCAGAAATGCAGCGAACGTGCTTATTAACGACGGCGAATCGTTCAGGATGATCTCTTTTTTCTCGGGCGCTGTTTTTATGTTTTTCGCCAGGTCATAAATAACCACTTGCGTAACTATCTGGTCAACAGCTACAGCAACTATATAGCGTTGTTTTTGATTATTCAATGAAAATGCCAGCCCGCGCCTGCCGCCTGTGGATGGAGCAAGGCCATATTCAGATACGTATCCTTCTTCTATTAAATTATTAACCGTATTAGTTATTAAAGGCAGGCTTTTATGTGTAAGCCTGCTTAACTCGGTAAGTGACAGGCTTTTATTGTAATAAAAGTGCTTCAGCAGGTCTTTGCGTAAAAGCCCGTGTTTTTTAACAACAGTCATTATTTAGGATTAGTTCATCAAACTTAATATATAAATTTAAAAAAACAATAAACTTTTTAATTTTTTTATAAACTATTTTAATGTTTATCAAAATATAAATTAGTAATACTGTCTTTATCCATTTAAGAGTATAGTACCATTGCTAATCCCTATATAAGGTCCGATATCATACAACCCACCTACCTTCTAAACCGATAAAAAGGGTTTTCCTTTAGTTTTTGGGGTTAGCCGTTTTACTTGAATTTTGTAAGTATGTTTATAGCCTAAACTATGTTAGAGTAATGAATAAGCATACTATACTCATTGTACTTTTGTTTGCGGGCCTGATAATCTCGGGCATTAACCCGCATGATTATTTTACATGGATACTGGAGGTTTTCCCCGCCATTATCGGCTTTATTGTGCTGGCGTTTACCTACAAACGCTTTAAGTTTAGTTATTTAACTTATATCATGATATTGGTGCATTGCTACGTATTATTTATTGGCGGGCACTATACCTATGCTGAAGTACCTGCCTTTAACTGGCTACGCGATGCTTTTCATCAGGCGCGCAATAATTATGATAAGGTGGGCCACTTTACCCAGGGCTTTGTACCCGCCATGATAACCCGCGAATTGTTCATCCGCCTTCAGGTTGTGCAAAAACGAACATGGATGGCTTTTTTAACCGTTTGCGTTTGCACCACCATCAGTGTGTTATATGAGTTTTTAGAATGGTTTGTATCAATTGCGTCCGGTCAATCGGGCGATTCATTCCTGGGTACACAAGGTTATATATGGGATACACAATCTGATATGCTTTACGCCATGATAGGCGCAATATGTATGGTGGTTTTGATGGCTAAAGTACAGGATAAAGCCATTGGCAAAATGCCAATGGCTTAAATAATATAAGTAGTTCGCTAAACACTTTTCTTTAAACAATACGCTATTTTCTTTGCGCATTAAATAAATGAACCCGGGGGTTTAAGTGTTAATTTTAAGGTTTCGGTATATGATACAAGTTCCTATATTTACAATATCGGGCAACCGTAAACGTTTTTCTTATTTACCAAACTATTAAAGCATGAAGTTTTTAAAAACATTCTACCTACCACTCGTACTCATACTATCTGTTGCTGTACTACCGGCCTGTAAATCAAAAAAGGTGATGAAACCATCGCCGCCATTTATAGCACCTGCAAGCAATACGCCAACCAAACAAGAAACACCACCACCACCGGCACCTCCGAAACAGACACCGCCACCGGCACCTGTTCCTGAGAAACCCGACTATAATTTCAAAAACATACAGTTCGAATTTAACTCGGGCATATTAAAAACTGATGCTTACCCTATTTTAGATAAAGCTGCTGCCGAAATGAAAAAAGACCCATCAGTAAAATTTGTACTGAACGGTAATTCATCTGCCGAGGGAAGCGAAGAGCATAACATGGTTTTATCTGTTGAACGTGCAAACTCTGTTAAAACTTACCTGGTAAACACAGGTATAAGTGCTGATGTACTTACTGTTAAAGGTTACGGCGAAAGCAAACCAATATCTCCAAATACCGACGAAGCAAGCCGCGCGCTAAACCGCCGCGTTGAAATAAAGCTGCAATAATTTTGTTTAGTTAAGTGTAAAAGGGCGTGGTGTTATAAACATCGCGCCCTTTTTTGTTGCTGTACTTACATACTTTGCTATCTTTAAAAGTATAAACCTTGAAAAATTGGATAACGACATCTACAAAAAACTGCATTCGGAGGGTTACCTGGGCGATGACTCTTACAAGCAGTTAAGCCAAAAACACCTTACCCAATTATTTTCTGTTCATTGGGAACTTAAAACCTTGCTTTACCTGGGGGTAATGTTGCTATCGGGCGGGCTGGGTATACTCATCTATAAAAACATTTACACCATTGGGCACCAGGCTGTACTGGCTTTTATAGCGTTGATAAGCATTGGCTGTTTCATCTATTGCTTTAAAAAGAAACTAAAATTTAGTTGGGGTAAAGTAAAAGCACCAAACACTGGGTTTGATTATATTTTGTTACTGGGCAGCATCAGTATGGTAACATTTGTTGGGTATTTGCAATATCAGTACCAGGTATTTGGCTTAAACTATGGCATGGCTACGTTTATACCCATGCTCGCCCTGTTCTTTATAGCTTACTATTTTGATCACCTGGGCATCCTGAGTATGGCCATAGCCAGCTTAGCTTTATGGATGGGTGTGTCTGTAACTCCTAAAACATTGTTGGCCTACGGCACTTTTAATAGTGAACAAATAATTTTCACGTACGTAGCTTTCGGGCTTATCCTACTCACTTTTTCCTATCTTACACAACGGTTTAATATCAAAAATCACTTTAAATTTACCTATCAGCACTATGGCGTGCACGTAACGTTTATTGCTTTGCTGGCAGGCTATTTTGAATATTATAATACTTCGGCAAGCCTGATATGGATGTTACCCTTTTTTGCCCTGGCTACCTACATTTATGTTGATGCTTATCGGGAGCGATCTTTTTATTTTATACTGCTCACCATTTTATACGGCTATTTTGCCCTGGCATGTTTAATAACACGGGGATTATATAATGTTATGGAATATGATGCCATCTACCCGCTACTGTTGTGTTTTATAGCATCGGCCATAGGGTTAATATTTTTACTGATAAACATCAACAAAAACTTAAAGCGCGATGATCATATATAAAAAAGAGTGGCTCAACAATAAGTATATCATCGATTTACTAAAACCCGACTATACAGCAGGCCGCATCACCAAAGAAGAATTTATTAAAATAAACGCCGCTCACCCGGTTGGCTTTTACATGCCCGGGCTAATGGTGCGTGTTGGTTTATTTATCCTAACATTGATCATAACAATTGTTGCTACAAGCCTTTTAAGTTTAATGGCTTTTATAAGTGTCCCTATGGGAAGCCCCGGATGGCCCATATTTTTAGGCGTAATATGTTATGCGCTGTTAGAGTTTCTTACCAAAGGCAAGCACTATTTTCACTCGGGTGTGGATAACGCGTTGCTTTATTTCTCGGCCGGGCTTTTCGGCGGCGGGTTTATATGGGTCATTATTGACGCACACATCACCACTAGCGACAACCTGCTTGTTGCTATGGTTATTGCTTTGTTGTGCATTTACCTTACCCTGCGTTTTTCAGATATAATTACGGCCGCTGTAGCCTGCGTTGCCTTATTTGCCTGCGTGTATTTCTTTTGGGCAATGATGGGTAAGTTTGGTTTGGCCACCATGCCTTTTGTAATGATGATAACTGCTGCCTGCACCTACTTTGGTTTTAACCATTTAGGCAAAAATGCGAAGAGCCTTTATTATGCAGATTGCGTAGCCATTGTAAAGCTCATTAGCCTGCTTATCCTTTACGCCGCGGGTAATTACTTTGCTGTGAATCGCTTAAACAATATGCTTAACAGCCTGGATGATTCGCACACAGCCATTCCATTTGGTTTTATATTTTGGATATGGACGATTGTGGTACCAATAGTTTACATATGGTTTGGCCTAAAACGAAAAAACACCATGCTGTTACGTACAGGGATGGTGTTGGTAGTAGCCACGGTGGCAACATTCAGGGTTTATTATCATTTATTACCCATCGAGATCATGCTTACCCTTGCGGGAATAATTATCCTGGCTGGCGCTTACACTATCATCCGCTATTTAAAAATACCACGCCATGGCTTCACTTATGCCGAACCCGAAGAAGCCAACACAACCGACAGCCTTAATTTAGAGGGGCTTGCCATAGGCCAGGCTACATCGCATTTACCACCAGCAGCGCAAGCACCTATTTCCAGGTTTGGCGGCGGCAGTGGCGGCGGCGGCGGTTCGAGTGGTGATTTTTAGACTATAGCTTACTTCTTCACCAAATCTGCCGGATTTACCGGGTTGCTTAGCAAATGGCCAAATAGCTCCCAGCGCTTGGCGGGGTCTTTAGCACCGCCGTTGCGCGCTATATAATCTTTCACCAGGTCCTGCCCATAGTTGTAGTTGATCACATAACTGCGATATTTTTTAATGAAGCTGATAGATTTATCTGCCGTTTCATCATTCATCAGGCAGTATTTTTTCAGGTAACTGCGCGCCTTGCTTTCGCTCATGGTATTGTTTATCAAACCACGGGCAGCTTCGTTACGGGCATAATTGAGCTGGCCTTTTATAGCCAGCGCTTTAAAATACATATCTATACCTGCGGTATCTAACCCGGCAAGTGGCAACAGTACATTTTTGGCAAACTTAACCTTATCCTCTCCCGGGAAAGCAACCTCTATCCCGTAGTTGGCGCTCCCCTCGGCAATAAGCGATTGCGGGCTGAACAGCGGGTAAAGCGATATCTCTACCCATCCCCTGTCGTGGTACAGGTTTTTCTCCAGCAGCATATTATAAACGTGGTGGCCGGGGTAGCTTTCATGGCTGCCTACATCAATGGCGCGGTCAATAAATATCTTGGTATCGGTATTGATCTGTACGGTGCTTTGGTATTTGCCTTTGTACCAGTTATAACCGCTCCATGGTTTATTGGTCACATACTCCAGTGTAAAGCTTTCGCCGGCAGGCAGCTTGTAATGGGCAAGTGTGCGTTTGCGGGCTTCGGCAATGGCGGCTTTCATCACCTCATCAAGTTTTTCTTTTGGGATAACGAATTTATTAGCCAGTTTCTGGAACCTGTCGTTAACATTGCCCTTACCAGGCAACATACTATCCAGTTTATCTATATCTGCTTTAAAAAACTCCTCGGCATAGGCAGGGGCGGCCACACCAAACAATTCACGCGATTCTTCGTCGAACGAGCGGTACTCCTCTCCATATATCCTCACCCTGCGGCCAAAGGCAATTAGCTGGTTATACATCCAGTTAGCACGGATCTTATTTGAATCTGCCGAGGCATCGGCTATCAGCTTTATATCATTCATCAGGCTGTTTATATTGGCCAGGATGCTATCGCGGGGAAAGGTTTTAGTAGTAATTTCCTTTGGTTTCAGCGAGTCGGGGCCGTAGTAGGCATCAACAAAATCGCTGTCGTACTGGCCAATGGTTAACCCAAGCGTTACATACTCTTCAGCAAGTTTGTTCAGTTTTTTGCCTTCGGCTGTATCAGATGCTTTTTGCTTGCACGCTAACACAAACAGTACAGGTACCAGGAGCAGTAATTTTTTCATGGGGGCAGGTGTAAATGTACCGCGAAGTTAAGCATTCCTTTTAAAACTGCCGTTGCGCGGCTACCTGTAGGTTACATTTTAAATTGTTGCGGCTTTTGATAACAAATCCTGTTCTGTTCCACTTAAAATGGAACAAACGGAACAAATGTAACAACCCTGATAATGAACAAGTTAGCACTGACAAAATATTGTCAGTATCTCAACTAAAACTTCACCATTATTGCTTAACTAACTATTATACAAATACTTATAAAAATGCGGTTTTGTTCCATTTTTCAGAAAAACGGAACAAAACCGTTTAGTAAATTGATCGAAAAAAAACGTCTTTTTTTGCCTTTTTTCGGCTTTCATCCGACCTTTTTGGGTTGTAAAACGTCAGCAACAAACCAAAATGAATATTGAGATATATAATCTTAAATAATTGATTTGTAGGATATTATAAATTTAAGCCTTGTTCCATTTTGTCCCGAATTGAACAAGCATTTTTTCGGTTTTCAGGGGTAATGCGGGCTAAAAACTTAAATGCCGCAGGTCGATTTAGAGGTCGCCGCCTGGCTTCACATAGTGGCCCCTTTGCGATTGCCCTGCATGCTGTAATGTTTTAGGTTAATTAAATACGGCTATTAATTATGCCGTTTATGTACATTTGGGTCGCAACCTCTGTTACATGCCAACTCACATGAAATACTTTCTGCTCCTTGTATCCTTATTAGGCGTACAATCATCTTTTGCGCAATCAAAACTGCCGGTTATTAAAGCTACATCAAAAAGCGTGTCTATTAACGATGGCGGCTTTCTTGATAAAAATGCATGGTCGCTTTCGCCGGGCATCAGGCCCGATATTTACACCGCCGACAGGAGCCGCCAACCCAAATGGGTTACCTTTTACACCGATATCGATTCTATACGGGTAAAGGTTACACCCGGCAGCACATTCAATTTTGTGGTGGTGTTAAACGGTAAAGATTCGTGCTTTACTCAAATTGCAAGCGCTATATCACCGGCAAACATGGTGAAAAGTAATATCGCTACACACGACACCATCCCTTTTATCCTTACCGCCGATAACGCCATCAGCGTAAAAACCATCCTTAACAATACCGATACCCTATTGCTGCACTTTGATGCCAGCTCGTTCGATTTTCATTTTACACAGAATGCCATCCTCAAAAAAACCAAATTACTGGTTAACCAGGCCGATGCTTTAGCAGGTAAGGCAACTCCTAATTACAATAAGTTAAACAAGGCCGTTAAATTGCAAATGGGCAGCCTGGTTTGGCATAATGTAGCGGTATTACCTACCCTGATAACCGCGGATGGTATGGACGGCCGCTTTGGCTGGAACCTTTTTGAGGGCAAACAGGTAGAGGTGGATTATGATAAAAATATCATGATCATCCACTCACGCTTACCAAAGGTTTTAAAAGGTTACGTTAAATCGAAAATAGGATTTGCCCGTTCCTTTCCATATATAAGCGGCACGTTTGAAATTGCCGGTAAAAAATATACTGGCAATTTTACAATGGATACAGGTTCTGGTCAGGCCCTTATTTTGGACAGCGCCTGGGCCAGCAATCAGCATTTCCCTAAAGATCTGAAACTGATCAAATCGTCCATACTGCGCGATCCACGTGGCAATCAATATGAAATTAAGATAGTGCAGGCGCCGCTTTACCGCTTAAATGGTTTCCCGTTAACTAATATCCCCACCCTGCTATTAGCCGGCAAAAACCCCATGGGGTTTGAGATTAATTATTTGGGTAACGGCCTAATGAAGCGTTTTAATATGATACTTGATTTTGAAAAGGACAATATTTACCTGAAGCCTAATAAACTAACTCCATTAAAATATAAAGGCGATTCTTAAACCGTATAGCTTACGTCCCTCCTTGGAGATGGATGCTATGGATTACGTAATGGCCGGGAGGGGTTTAATACCGGATAGATCACCGAAAACCAATCCCTGCACTCTCCCATTGGGAGGGTATCGCACTGGGCAATAGGCAATACTTTAAAATTAACCCATAAATAAAGAGCACGCAAAATCTTAAGCTCATTAATTGTTCTATTGTTTAATTATAAAACCTTGCAACGGAAAAGTTTTTTCTTGCGTCTTGGGGTAAATTATATAATAATATGAAACACTTTTATTGGGCTATACTGTTAATTACATTTAACTTTTACCACGTTAATGCTCAACAACAAGCACCACATATATCAGGAAAGGTTAATATAAACCTTACTGAAGGATTAATTAAGTGCAATTTTAATTTATCCGATCTGCCTAATTTAAATAAGCAATATAAATTATTGCTTTATCGCGGGTTTAATATTAAGCTACTGAAAAATGACACTGGCAGAGTGCTCCAATATGGTGGTTTTTATAATGACAATTTACATGGGGAGGCCGCAGCGTATTTACCTGCAGTAAATAATGATACATTGCAATTGCCCAAAAAATTAAGTATAAGTTATACAGGTGCTTTCCCTGTATATACAGACACCCTTAACTCATTTGATTTTAAAGGGCTTATCGCTTTTAACGGTAAAACTGTACGTGCTGCAGAGCAATCAAAATGGTACCCGGTAGTGTACGATGTTAAAAACGATAGAGAAATTTTAGATGTCACCTATGATATTACTGTAGAGTGCAATGAATGTAAAACAATATACATAAACGGTTCGGAAGCGCAAGCAGGGCCTTACGCCAGATTTAAATCCGATGTTCCGCGACAGCTTTTGTTATTTGCGGGAAATTACGAAGCCCAACCGCTAAATAACAGTATATTTTTAAACGCAAACCTTACTAAAGACGAAGCAAAAGTATTTAACGAAAACATTGCATCCATCATTAGTTTTTACAAAGGGTATTTGCAAATCCCATATGGTAATAAAATATATTTTTTACAGCATCAGGCGGTTGAGCCTTATGGCCCGCAACGAAATTGGGGATTCGTCACCTTCCCAACAATTGCAGTGGCAGGAAAAACCTTTAAATCTCAAGCAGATCTGCAAACAGGTTTATTTAAGGATACTTCTAATTACCAGTTTTATGCCCATGAAATGGGCCATTATTATTTTGGCCAACTGTTGCAACCAAATTCAACCCTGCGATGGTTCTTTTTAGAAAGTATGGCCGAATTTCTTTCGGTAAAAGCTACGGAGAATAAATATGGCAAGGTTGCTACACAGAGGTATATAGCCGAAAGAAAATCGTTTATGAATGATTGGAAAATAAAACCGCTATCACAAATTACTAATTCTGAAAATATTGGAGACGGTTATCGCTATCATTACGCCCCGTTAATCCTCCTGGCTATGGAGAAAAGGTTTGGGGCTAAGGCTGTTCGTTCATTCTGTCAAAAATCTATACAAAATGCCGGTAAAGAAACCAATTACGCCTTTTTATTAGAAATAATTAAAAGCATAGGCATTACCGATGGCGATTGGAAGTTGTTCGAAGATCAGGTAATCAATCAAAAAGACTGCGAGAATATCTTTAAATATTTATAATATTAACCCACCCTAACAAATTTTAATAAACTAAAACAGGAAAGTAAAGCCCTTCCCTTTTGATGGCTTTTTCATTTCCTCAAATTTTTCAATTTCCCGGTTAAGTAAAAACGCATATTCACCAGCCATAAATTCACGGAATATTTCAATATTTTCTTGCTCGCGGGTATCAATCAGCGCCTGGATATAAGCCGCTTTATGCCCGCTTTGTACCATTGCCAGAGGGAGGTTAAACCAGGCTTGAATATAATTCATTAACAGCCGGGATGTCCTGCCGTTACCATCATAATAGGGATGGATGGAAACAAGGCTAAAATGCGCATCAAAGGAAAGATTTAACTGATCAGCTATAGATAATGGAGATTGAATAGCCTCCGTAAGTTTTTTCATCAAATCGCTGGTCAGGCGTTCTACTTTGTCAAAATTCGGGAAATACGAAACGCCTGCTGTAACGTTGCCTTTTCTAAATGCCCCGGTCCGGGAATCCACAGTTCCTAACATAGTATTATACACCTTGCCGGTATTTTTCATCACTAAAGCGTTGATATCTTGTAAAAGAGATATGCTTAATGCTCTTTTTGCTTTTGCGTTTTCAATAGAGAAAACCAAGGCTGCATGATGATCAGTAACCATTAAGCTTTCTTCTAATGGTTTCCCATTGGGTGTTCGCCCCTCATTGATCAAAACCTGTGTTTCCACCTCGGTCAATGTCGACCCCTCGATCCGGGTAGAATGATGATCGATAGCAATCAGGTTAAATCGATCATGATCTATCACCTCAGCTATTCGAAGGTCATTATACTTTTTTATCAGGTTAACTATTTCCATCACTCTATTATGCGAAAATAGTTATAAATTATTTTCCGTTTTGTAGTTTTTTACCGGGATACCAGGGCGATTCTTAAACCGTAGGCAGGCGCCAGTTATTGCGTACCGCCAGTATGCGGATGGTGCAGATAAGCACAACAGAGATAGCCTCGGCCACTTGCTGCTCTACCACGGGCAACAACAATATATAACAGATACCTCCGGCAATACAGGCAGTAGCGTAGATCTCCTTATGAAACAGCACCGGGATATGGTTAAGCAGCATATCGCGCAGTACGCCGCCAAAGCAACCGGTAATGGTACCCAGTGCAATGCAAACACCCGGGTTAAGGTTAGCTGCCAGGCCTTTCTGCACACCAATTACGGTGAACAAACCCAGGCCAAGCGCATCAAACAAAAACAGGGTAACCTTAAGGTTTTTAACCAAACGCTTAAAGCTGATGGTAAGGATAGCCGTTGCCAGGATAATAAGCGGGGTGGTTACATCGCGCATCCATGATACGGGTGTGTTGCCTATCAAAACATCGCGCAGGGTACCGCCGCCAATAGCGGTTATAAAACCGAGGATGAGTACGCCAAACAAATCGAGCCGCTTTTGCATGGCCGAAAAAGCACCGGATATAGTGAAGGCAATAGTGCCCAGTATTTCAATAATGGTTGAAAAGCTTAAGTGCATACCGTTTGTAATACAAACCTAAACTTTTGTATTGATATAACCATTCGCTTTGGTTTTTCAGGCTCAGATACCTATCATTGCGAAATATTATCTTTTTTCTATCCATCATGACTAAACAAAAAGGATTCACAACTACCCTGTTACATGCCGATCGCCTTCGCAAACCGGAGTTTGGCGCTTTGCATCAGCCAATACACACTGCTGTAACCTGGGGTTTTGATGATGTGCAGGACCTGGTAAACGTATTCCAGAATAAAGCAAAGGGCTTTGCCTATTCAAGGCAGGGCAACCCTACTACAGCCGCCTTAGAAAGTAAGGTTACCATGATGGAAAACGGGTTGGCTTCGGTAAGTTTTGCTACAGGTATGGCCGCTATTATGGCAACCGTTTTTGCATTGGTGAAAGAAGGCAGCCACATTATTGCCAGCTCTTACTTGTTTGGTAATACCCGCAGTATATTACAAACCTTTACCGAAATTGGGCTGGATATCTCTTTTGTAGACGCCACCTCTGTTGAAAACATAAAGGCCGCCTACCAGCCAAACACCTGTATGGTGATGGTAGAAACCATTGCCAACCCCGCAACCCAAATTGCCGACCTGGAAAACATAGGCAACTTTGCCGAAGAAAAAGGTTTGATATACGTGGTTGATAATACCATGACCTCGCCCTACCTGTTTAAACCGGTAACCGTTAAGGCATCACTTGTAATAAACTCGTTAACAAAATATATTGGCGGCCATGGCAACGCGCTTGGCGGCAGCGTAACCGATACGGGGTTGTACAACTGGGCAAATTACCCCGGCATTGCAGAGGTATTACGCGAACAAATAAAACCCGAACTGCTTGGCATTACCCAGATCCGCAAGCGCGGCCTGCGCGATGGCGGCGGCACATTAGCCCCCGAAGCGGCGCATGTGATATCGGTAGGCGCCGAAACTTTGGCGTTAAGGCTTGACCGTTCTTGCGCTAACGCAGCTGCACTGGCCGAATACCTGCAATCGCACCCGCTTATCAGCAAGGTTTATTACCCGGGGTTAAAAGACCACCCACAGCACGAGCTATCAAAAAAATTATTTCGCTATAACGGCGGGTTAATGAGCTTTGCTTTAAAAGACGGGGTTGATGTATTTGCCTTTTTAAACAGGCTGCAGGTAGTTATTAAAAGCAGCAACCTTGGCGATACCCGCACGCTGGCTATACCTGTTGCGCAAACCATATTTTTTGAACTGGGTGCCGATAAACGCGCCGAAATGGGCATCCCCGAAGGGATGATCCGCCTATCGGTTGGTATTGAAGACCGCGAGGACCTGATGGAAGATTTTAAACAGGCGCTTGATGGCGCTAACTAAGCCCCATCAGCTTTAATTATACAAAGGCAAACGAACCATCGTTTGCCTTTTTTGTTATAATGGCAATGAAACAACTCAAACTCCTGCTTTTGGCATGTATGCTTTCGCCGGCATTCGCTTATGCGCAAAAGGCTTTCGACGCGGTTAAATACACGGGGAAAGTTCAAAATATGGTTTTACATTTTACACTGGCAGACGGTTACCTGGGTGCTTGCGAGATTAAAGCTACCGATGGTAAAACCCATAAAACACGCTCTTTTATGCCCGAAAACGGCTATGCGGATGATAACAAGAACTTAATTTTTTATAAACGAAACGAGGAATCAAAAACAGATAGTTTTGTGATAAGCGGGATGGAAGAATTGTTTGAAACCCCACCGGCAAAAATCAAAGGCGTTTATTATACAAATGGTAAAGCCTACCCGTTTATTTTAAAGCGATAGCTGCTATTTTATAGCCTGTACTTTTACATGCGGCTGCAGCACTGCGGCGTGTGCAGGTTGATTATTACATTTACCCAGCAGCACATAAATAACAATAAATATTATAATGGTTGAAAAACAACCGCCACCCAGTTTTTTAGCGCCCCATGCCGCAATTAGCCCTCTGAAAAAATTATTCATAGTTATGAAACGCAAACTGGCATAGATAGTTTGTTACTATAACCTTATTTATTGCATTATTGGCGTTTTAGTGTTTGTGATAGTGTTATGCGCTAATGTATTATTAAAGGGGGCAACATCCTGCATGGTGCGCGATGGGTACCGTTTGGTATCAAACTTACCTGTCCAGTCGGCGTTTTTGCTGCCACCTATCAGGATACCGGTATCGCAATTTATTATCAGGTTATTTTTAATGGTGCAATCGCTTGCCGCTATATAAAACCCGGTTTCGGTTTTGCCTTTAGCCATGCCATACATCAGCCTGATGGCAATAGGCAGGCCTTTAAACTGGTTATTGGCAATGATATGCCCGGTACCGTTTACGCGGATGCCCCCCGTGCCGCCGGTAAATTTATTGCTATCAACAAGGCACTCGTGCCCGCCGCGCATTACCAGCTCGCCGTGGCAATCCTCAAAGGTATTATTGATATACTTGTTACCCGATGCTTTATTGCTGATCACTTCCGGTTCGCCGTTGCAGCTAACAAATTTATTATCGCGCACGGTAGCGTACGCATATTTGTTACCCAGCAGTATGGGGTCCTGCCCTATCTGTACACACTCGCCACCGTTGTTGCCTTTCCAGGTTACGCTGTCTTTATTCATAAAGGTGTTATGGTCTATCAGCGTATAAACCGATACATCATCCGCCCCAACCCTTACCTGCACATCCTGGTTGTTTATATTATTAGTAAACCTGCAATTATCTACACGAGTGTGTTGGCTGCTGCCGGCTATCACTACAATAGGCATAAACTGCGCGTTAACGGCGTTTTTATTGAATGTACAATCCGTCATCCGGCAATATTTGGCAGCTGATATTTCTACCAGAACAACGTCTGTGCCTTTTTCTTTGAATAACTGGCACCCCTCAAATTTCAGCCCCTTTAGCTGAATATAACTCCCGCTAACCTGAATAATAGTTTGATGAACCTCGCCGGTAAAAACAGCCTTGCCCAAGCTTTCTGCCCTGATCACAATAGGTTTATCGGCAGTACCGTTGTTGTTTATCCCTACAGCCCAGCCGGTGTAACTGCCGTTGGCAATTACAATTTCATCGCCGGGGGCAACACTTGTTGCGGCGCGGTTAAACTCTCCGGCAGTCTTCACTTTATAGGTTTTGCCATAGCTGAGTTGAAAAGCAAGCAGGCATACAATTGTTAACGACAGGTATTTCATAATAGATTTATAAATTAGTTTAACCAAATTAAAGGGTGCCTTACAGGCAGGTTCCTGATAATCTCCGCTTCCTGCGGATCATGATCGAGTTTTTTCCAGGTTGCCAGCCATTCGTTATTCTGATAAGCCCATGCGCCGAACACCAACGCAGGGCCCGCAACCGGCCAGCTTTCCCAATGCATTACATCGTGCGGGTATGGCCATCTGTCTTTATCCTTTAAGTAAGGGTACAAAAATGATATCCCCTTTTTTATCGAGCGGCCATCGGCAGTTTGGTAATCCCATAAATTGTCCTGCCCGGTGCTGAGTATATTGCAGATGGTAGCCATAGCATCCAGGTTAAAAATGGAATAACCATACGGCTTGGTGCGTTTCAACTCTAAAGGAAAACTACCATCGGCAGCCATTTGGGTGGGTAATAATATTTGTTTGTATCTGTCGCGGCACAGGGTAAGCAGTTTTTCATCGCCGGTAAACCTTGCGAAACAGGCTACCTGCATTACCCAGCAGGTGCCATGGTTATTTTTGGCGTTCATTTCATCCTTACCATAGGTGTGTGTGGTAAGCCATTGCAGGTATTGGCTAAACCAGGCTTTGGCACCCAAAACGGTTTGTTTATCCATTGCCGGGGAGCCCTCCATAGCCAGCATCCCCTGTACTACCTCCATTAACTGAATGGTATCAATAATACCTATCCCCCTGCCTGTTGCTACGCCTTTTATGGCTTGCGCGTATTGCAGATCGGGGTTCATTAAAGTTGCCGCATCTGTAAACCAGGCTTTGATGTGCTTTGCAGCTTGCTTTACATACTTATCATCGTGTGTAATTTTATAGGCAGATGCCAGCGCGCCGATAATGCGGCTAAACCTGATCATAGCCAGCCGGTGCGCGGTAAAATTCTGCGGATTGGTCAGCCCGTCTTTTTGGATGTAGGGGCCATCGGGCTTGTTGGGGTCAGGCCACCAGTAATCCCCTTCCGAATAAAAATCGTGCTTACCGCCTGCACTACGCACAATTGTTTCTGCTGTTATGGTTACCGGTTCCTGCGTTAACGCCCAGGCTGCCTCTTTTAAAATATAAGGCCGTAAGGTATCCTGCACCTCTTTTTTAATATCGTTACCTGCCCTAAAGCTGCTAAGCATAAAAAGCACAATACATAAAACATAAAGCCTGCTATTCCTCATCTCTATAGCTTTAAAAAGTTAACAGGTAATCCCGGTGACCGTACCCCGATCACCGAACTGCCACCATTGGTTTTTACGCTGATAATAGCCCGGCCATTATAGGCCTGCACCTTGCGCGAGCCTTTTGCCGTACCCAAATCGTCCAGTAATATACCATAGCCGGATAGCGAAAAGTTTATCCAGTTGGCGGCATCAAGGCAGGGAATACCGCTTTTATCGTATAGGGTGGCTTGTACGGATACGGTACCGTCTTTTTCCGATATTTTAGTGAGCTCCACCTTTGCTGGCTTGCCCCATTTTTCGGTTTGGTAGACCTGGCTGATGGTATCAGTCACCATCGCTTTGCCTTTCCAGGCAATTACTTTGACATCGTTTTTACCGGGCTTGTAAACCACCATCCACCGCAAACCTGCGGCTGGGAAGTTTTGTACATCGCGGGTTTTTATGCCCTGGCTTTTGCCGTTTATAAACAGTTCGGCCTTATCGGCATTTGAGTACACTTTTACCATTTTGGGTTCGCCTGCATCGCCCCACCTTACCGGCCAGCTATGCCCGTAAATATGCGCCATTAGGGCTGCCGACCAGTACGACTGCACCACGTAATACGATTCCTTTTTGGTCAGATCGCGTTCTACAACGCCCTTTTGGTTTACGTACGGCACCGGGTTATCCGGGCGGATGGGGGTTGAAAAATCTTTGAACGTCCAGAACGCTGTGCCGGTTAACCAGGGCATTTTCTCCTGCTCCTTTAAATGCCAGTCGAACAGGTTACAGATGTAGGTTTCGCTCCAGTCGCTGCTATCGGCAATATGTTTCATACCGGTAAACAGGGTTGAATCTATCACGCCTTTACAATTTTTATCGTTTACCAGTTTAGCCAGCGCCTTGTCCGGCTCTTCCAAGTGGCGGCCTGCGTGGCTGTCGCCGCCCCATTCCGCATGGAAAAAGTGCGGCACTTTTTTAAATTCCTCCGCGGTAAACTTAGCATAGTCGGTATAAAACCCACGGTACCAGCCCGCCCAAATGGTTGGCGAATACACATCAGGGATATCCCTGCAAAAATCGCAGCGGCGTATGGTAGTTTTACGGGATGGGTCGAGCTGATGGGCCAGGGCATTCTGGCTGCTCATAAAGTCCCTTATTTTTTGCTTATCAAACTCGGGGAAATCTCCGGGCCAGTCGTTCTCATTACCCAGCCCCCACAATATGATGGATGGGTGGTTATAATGCTGCCGGATCATGTTGGTGAGCATGTTTTTTGCCTGCGCCTGGTAAACATCGCCACCTAAACCGCCGCGGCACCAGGGCTCTTCTTCCCAAACCAAAATACCCAGGCTGTCGCATAAATTTAATACCGCGGCCGATTGCTGGTAGTGCCCCAAACGAATAAAATTAGCGCCCATGTCTTTGATCAGCTGCATTTCCGCACGGGTCATACTATCTGTCATGGCAGCGGCCACACCCGCATGGTCTTCATGGCGATGGGTTCCTTTTAAAAGCAGGCGTTTGCCATTCAGGTAAAACGGCCCCTTATCGGCAAATAAAAAGCTGCGGAAGCCTATTTTCTGCACTTCTTTAGTAGTTTGCCCATCGGCAGTGCAGGTGACCTCAATAGTATATAAATAGGGTGTTTCGGTGGTCCACAGGTGAGGTTTGGTAATGTTGATCTGCCCAAACGAGATGCCGCTATCCGCAAGGTTTTGCGTGTGATAAGCTTGCTGCGCTACTACTTTACCGGTTGCTTCCTCAACAAGCACTTCGCCACTTACGGTTTTTGCACCTGTTGGGTTATAGAAAGTTATTTTAGGGGTTACCCAGCCTTTGGTGAGGCCTTTATTCAGCTGGGAATTGGCGTATAACTTATCAATACTTACAGCGGGCTGGTAAACCAGGTTTACATTGCGGTACAAGCCGCCGTAAATATTAAAATCTGATAATTGTGAGGGGATAGATTCCAAATCCCGGGTATTATCGCAGCGTACCTCCAGCGGCACTTTCCCTTTAAATTGCTTATTAAATACGGTTGTTTTTTTTAAAGCTGCGACGGCTTCAGTAATATCTACCGTCCATTCATCATAACCGCCAAGATGCGTGCCCACCAGTTTATCATAAATGTAAACGTTTGTTTTTTGCCCGGCACCTTCAAAGTGTAGCAAGGTACGGCCGTTTGTATATGGGTTATTGATATTTAACTGCGTGCGGTACCATCCCGGGCCTTGGTAATAATTCGCATCAGGGTCAACGGCATCGCGGTCGTTAAAACAATGCGGAAGGGTAACTTTGCTCCATATAGGATATGCCTCGGGCTTGCCCGCGCCTACCGGCCTTATGGCTTCCCAAACACCGCCCAGGTCCTGCTTTATAAACTGCCAGTTATTGGTTAAACGGGTTGGTTGCTGCGCGATGACTAGCTGTTGGCAGCTAATAAAAGCGAATAAGAATAATCCTACCTTTTTAAATGCAGACATTAAGGGTTACTGTTTAAATTATACTATAAAAACCATATTACCAGCCCGCATAAGCAGGCTGGTAATATGGCTAGGTTAAGCTATGGATCTCAATCTCTAAAGCTTCGGCCTATTTTATTTCTAAGGGGCGTTTAAATGCGTCTGAGAAATTACCCACGGTATATTTATCAGTTACGTTAGGGATAATGTCAATTTCTGTTGAGCGCGTACCGGGGGTTGCGTTGTTTAACAGTTTAACATAAATGGTATCAATTTTATATTTAGCCTGCGGAAATGTGATGGTATATTTCCCGTCAACCGGTTGTATGGTGTTACCATCTTTATCTACAATGTCATAATCCTGACCAAGTACGGCAGGGGCGGCAATACCTGTTGTTACAATGGTATATTTTGCTTCGGCATCGTAAGTACGTACAAATGCCGAGTGAAACTCAACCGGGAACTTCAGCGTACCAGCCGTTCTGTTTACTGAAACCTTTGTGTTATTCCACGGTAAAAAGCCTAAATAATAATAATTCTCAAACTCCGGTGTGCCGTCCGGGTACGAATGATCGTTTTTGCAGGAGGTGATAAAAAACCCGCTCAACAATGCTACTAATGCTACTATATGTATTTTTTTCATATCTGTATTTTTAAACGTTAATCTTAATTCCAACCCGGGTTTTGTTTCACAACACCACCGCTAAGCGAAATTTCGTTCAACGGAATAGGGTATAAATAATCGCGGTTGGCATCAAATGTGTTTCGCTTAGTGGCATCCTCCACAACAATTATATTGTTGGGGTTTAGGTTTAATGAAGATGCGTTTGTACCTGTCCATTCGGCAACAGTGTATTTAGCGCCAAGCAATGATTTTGGCAATACGGTTTCGGCTGTTTTCCAGCGGATCAGGTCGTCATAACGGAAACCTTCCAAACATAGTTCCACTGTTCTTTCCCTACGGATCTCTTCGCGCATGTTAAGGTTATGAGCTGCAACAAAGCCATTGCTTAGTTTAACAGGCATAACGGCACGTGTGCGTAACAGGTTAATGGAGGCATCCAGGTCGGCATCGCTGATAGCGCCTGAAAGTTCATACTTCGCTTCGGCAAATATTAGCAGCACCTCGGCATACCGTATCAGCGCTTTATCAACAGTTGCGTTGTTGTTTATGGCCCAGTCTTCGGCGTTCCAGCCTTTCTTACCTGCCAAACCGGTTCTTACACCTAATGATGTGATAGGCACCCATGGGCCTTTCCAGTTCACCTCACCAGCACGCCAAACTACGGTAGCTAAACGCGGGTCGCGGTTATCCATAATGGTATTATAGCTGGGCTCTGAACTTTCCGGCACAAACAAAGGCGATTTGGTAGTTAGCTCGGTACCATCAGTATTAAAAGCGGGCAAACCATCGCTGTAATTAAATATCCTTAACAGGTTACGGGTTGGGGCTATCCTTCCGTTCTCCAGGTCTCTTGAGGTATTGTGTGCAAGCACAATGTTTGCGGCGTTTACGCCATAAATTTTCACAAAAATATTCTCTGAATTGGCAGCCCCTTCCCCCTCGTGTAAAAACATACCGGGGTAGTTTTTATAAAGCGAATGGCCCTGCCCCATCACAAATGTGGCTGCTGCTACAGCTTTTTGCAGATGATCTTCCCAACCTGCCTTACCTCTTGATTTTAGCCAGGTACCTTCATATAATGCTACCCTTGCTTTTAAGGCGCTGGCCGAACTTTTAGTAACACGGCCGTACTGCGTAGCCGGCAATGCAGCCCGTGCAGGTAACCATGTTGTTGCAAAATCCAAATCGTCATAAACGGATTTGATAACCGCTTCGCGGTCGGTACGCGGCATATTCAAATCAGGGTCATTAATAGCCAGCGTTTTTAATACCAACGGCACATCGCCATATTTTTGAACCAGCATAAAATGATAATACGCCCTGAAGAAACGCGCCTCACCAAAATAACGGTTCTTAACATCGTCAGATACCTTTGCTTTTACACCCTTTTCGAGAATGTTATTAGCGGTAAATATTTGCTGATACGGCAGGTTCCAGTCGCCGCTTGTGGCAACAACGCCACGGGTGCTGTTACTAATATCGCTTGGGGTTGTACCTACGTATTCATCGCTGCGGGTATCTATGGTATAACCCGCCATTTGCTCGTACAACCTGTTTGCTGCATTTTGCAGATCTGTTTCGTTATTCCAGAATTGCGCATCAGAGAATTGCGTTTCGGGCAGCCTTTCTATCTTACATCCACTGTAAACCAGTGCAATTGCGAAGATGGATACTATTGAAATATATTTTTTCATTACTGTTCAATTTATAATGTAACATTTAAACCAAATGATACCGTGCGGTAAAACGGATAGGTACCGGCGGTAACATCGTTAGGTACTTCCGGGTCAAACACGCTTAATACCTTGGTGCTTTCCCACAAATCCTGACCGGATAGATAAACCCTCATGCTTTTCACATATTTTTTATTGAAAGGGATAGTATAGCCTATCTGCGCATTTTTCAGGCGGATATAGCTGCCATCCTGGGTCCATTTATCAGAAGGCTGATAGTTTTGGGTACCGGTTTGGTACATACGCGGCCAAAAAGCATTAGGGTTGTCCGGGGTCCAGCGGTCCATATGAATGGTCCACGGTAAGTTTGCAGTTTGTACCAGCGGGTCAAGGGTATCGTTATTGATCAGGAACGCACGTTTAAATACTCCCTGGAAAAACCCTGAGATATCAAACCCTTTATAGTTTACACCAAAGTTAATACCGTAAGTATATTGCGCGTTGGTACTGCCCAGGTTAACAAGGTCGCCCGGTTTTTGAGGCGTTCCCTCGCCGGCATTTACTATACCGTCGCCGTTAAGGTCAAGATATTTAACATCGCCGGGGGCCGATGTAATTGAAGAAAACGCATATTTTGTACCGGCTTTATAAGCATCGGCTTCTTCTTTGGTTTGGAAATAACCTGATGTTTTGTAACCCCAAACAGTATTTAGCGGGTAGCCTTCTAATATATTAACTACACCACCTGTGCCAATGGTGCTTTTGCCATCGTACTTGGTTACTTTGTTTTGGTTGTTAGCCAGGTTAAAACCTATGTTGTAACCACCGTTCCTGAATTTATCCTGCCATTTAAGCTCAAGTTCCCAGCCCCAGCTTTTAAGCTCGCCTACGTTTGCAAAGCTTGTTCCAATACCAATAATATCAGGCAACTGCAATTGCGCAAGCATGTTTTTGTTATACTTGATGTAATAATCGCCAGAGAAGCTTAACCTATTACCAAGCACGCCCACGTCAAGCCCAACATTTTCTGTTTGGATGGTTTCCCAGGTTAAGTTTGATGATGGCAGTTTAGATTGGTATAAATACTGCGTTTTTAAGTTATTAAAAACAAGGTTAGGGCTGGTACTTAATAAACCGCTATTTTGGATAGCCAGGTAATCATATAAACCCAGCGGCGAGCTATTGCCTAACTGCCCCCATGATACACGAAGCTTTAAATTATCCAGCCATGATAACTTGTTTTTAAGGAACGACTCCTCGTTGATACGCCACCCCGCAGAGAACGACGGGAACATTTGCCAGCGCAAACCTGGTGCTAAACGCGAACTGCCATCATAGCGTGCGTTTGCTTCAAACAGGTATTTTTCTTTGTAGTTGTAAGTCATACGGCCGAAGTACGAACCTAACGCCCAGGTTTGTACATCATCGCTGTTTGTTTTTGTTGCCTGATCGCCATAGTTTAAGCTAAAGAAATCGTTGGTGATCATGTTAACAGCGCCTGCGGTTACTTCGTCCTGGCGGTATTGCTCAAATGACGAGCCTAACAGGAAGTGGAAGTTGTGGTCTTTCTTTACAGTAATATCGTAGTTTAACAACGCCTGCAAATTATCGTGATGCCCCTTATTTTTTGTTAACGATAATGAGTTTGGCACGTTGGCATTAAACCTTACCGTGTTGGTTGACCGGCCGTACCAGTATAAACTGCGTTTATCTGTTTCGTTGGCATAATAATCCTGGTTACGGGTTGCTACCAGGTTTAAGCGCAAGCCTTTAACAATATCATGGATACCCAGGTCAAAACGGCCTGTAAAAGTATCGTACTGCTGTTGCTGGAACCCGGCATTCTTCTCAATATCTATCGGGTTAACCTGTAAATCGCCATTGTAAGGCTGGCCGGTAACATCCTCTGCCGGGGTATAAAGCGCCTGGCGGGTACGGATGCGGTATAATGCATTGATAATACCACTTGTACCGTATGAGTTTGAGTTGGTAACTGTACCTATGTAGCCTATAATGGTGTTCATATCTACATACTTACTTATCCTGTTATTAAAGTTAAACCTGATGTTATAGCGTGAGTTATCATCCGGCCCGTAACGCAGCACACCATCGCGCTGGTAATAACCTGCGGTGAATAAATAGTTTTGGGTTTCTGTACCACCGCTTACGGTAGCATTGAAACTTTTCATGCTGTTTACCTTATTCATACCTTCTTTTATCCAGTTGGTATTGGTGTAGTAATCCCAGCGGTCTTGCCCGGCTATGTTAGGGCGATAATCAAAATTGGGGTTTTGCAGCCATTGCTTTTGTTCGTCAGTGAACTCTTTGGCACCTGTTGCGTTAAAACGCGCTTCATCAATCAGCGTTTGCTCATCCCATGAGTTTAAGCGTTCCGGCTGCCTGGCAGTTATATTTAAACCATAATAGCCGCTAACGCTAACTTTAGTTGCGCCGGCCTTACCTTGTTTGGTTGTTACCAGCACAACACCCGATGCAGCACGTGCACCGTATATAGCTGATGCAGCCGCGTCTTTCAATACAGAAATAGACTCGATATCATCCGGGTTTATCAAACCAAGGTCCTGTTCAATACCATCAACCAATATCAATGCGCTTGCCGTATTTGCTGATGAAAACCCGCGAATACGGATGCCGTAACCTTCGCTGCCGGGCTGGCCGCTGCTGCGGGTAACGGTAACACCCGGCGATACCCCCTGCAATGCAGCCAATGCATTTGGCACCGGCCTGTTTTGCAGTTCGGTGCCGCTAATGGTGGCTACCGCGCCTGTTAAATTTGCTTTTTTCTGTGTACCGTAACCCACAACAACAACCTCGTTAAGATCTTTTGAATTTGGCAACAGCTGCACATTATAGTTAGTACGGCCACCGCTTAGGGTAATTTCTTTACTGGTATAACCTACAAACGAGAACACCAGCGTAGCATTATCATCGGCGTTTAAGAAGTATTTACCGTTTACATCTGTTGTTACCCCTATGGTTGTGCCTTTTATTTTTACACTTACACCAGGCAGCGGCAGGTTTGTTTCATCAGTAACAACACCGGTTACTTTAACCTCGGCTGATGCATGGGCATTTACACCGGCATTACCAGGCATTGTTGCCCATGGTGAATGCACTTTATTGTTATGTGCATAAGCGCCGCCAACCACCGCAAACAGCGACAGGGCAGAGAAAACAGCACACTTTTTAAGTGGTTTTTGTAGAAGTCTATTCTTCATATTTATATGTTAAGAATTAAGTTTTCAATTTTTTTGACAAAAGGATTCCCTGGCGATTGTTCATCGCGTTTTTTTTGTTTCGGTAAGAGAATCGGATTTTTTTAAATACTGCCGGGAACTGGCATCAGCGGTATTTTACATCACTGTTTTGTTTGTTGTTTCATAATTTGCTTAGTTAGGGTTGGTTTATATTGGTTAATGTTTGAATTGGGTTTGCGATAGCAGGTATTTTGTCAAATCGGCCGCAGCTTTATCATTATCAAAACCGGCGGGCAGGCGGCCGTTAACATATTCGTTATACAGCCATGGGTCGGTAACGGCAAAAACCGTCCCTTTACCGTATTTTACACTGGCGGCAATAACAGCACCATTTGCCGCTTTTAACACGGGCCAGGCTTTCCCTGTTAAGGTAATGCTGCACACATCTTTCATAAAGGCCTTTTGCGCTGTTTTAAAAACCGGGTTGTTGTTTATTAGCACCGCGCCATCTTCAAAGTGGGCGTCGTCAATAACATGGTTTTGCATATCGTTATTAAAATGCATCCCGAATTTGCCGGCAAGCAGGTTGAAGTGCAATAGTTCCACATTGGCGCTATCATTAGCCATTAGCACCAGCACACCGCCTGTTTTTACCCATTGGGCAATGTTATCGGCATCGGTTTGCTGGATATAATTTGGAGAGGGGTTTTCCTTTTTTGTATCGGGGTCAACAATGATGTAAATGCCTGTCCCTTTTAAATTTTCTGGGGTCGGTGCTACGTCCAAACTGCTTAGCCGGGCACCCTGCGATTTGAATACATCACCCCATATAGAGAAGCCCGAATTTGCCGTATCTTCCCACATGTAATGGAACCTTTTGCTTTGGCCATCTTTGGTTGTATGCACTTCGCGATTAAAGTAATAATCAAGCGTAACGGTTTGCGCCATTACACCTGTAGTAATAATTGAATACACGAAGAGTACAACGATGAACAGCTTGCGTCTCATTTTTCTTTAAAAATTTTATTAGGCGTGGCAGCGTTTATAATTGGCATACGTATAACTGCACTACCAAAAATACCTTGATTAGCTTTCGGTCGGCAGGTTTTGGGGATATTTATTTACGATATCGTTTTCGCTCGTGTATAGTTGACACAAAAAAACGCTGTTTAAGGGACGCTTAAAACATAAATTACTTAAAACACTAAGTATGTGAATGGTTAGCCGAAAGACTATTGGCTTTTTGGGGCGGTAGATCTGCGGGTGATGAGCTGGGTTGGTAACACCAACGTCTCAAATTCGTGCACCGGCCTTTTGCTCAAAATGAGGTTCAAAAGCATTTCGGTTGCCTTTTGCCCCATCTCAAAACCGGGCTGATAAACCGAGCTTAATGAAGGGTTCAGTACATCTGCCAACTGGGTATTGGTAAAACCGATCAGGGCAATTTCTTCGGGGATTTTGATGCCCAATTTATTAAGCAGGTACAGGGTGGTGGTAGTGATCCTGTCGGATGTGGTGAGGATGGCATCGGGTTTATTATCCAGCGAAAGCAACTCGTTGAGGGCTTTCTCTATTTCGCCAATATCGCGGCCGCCGTGGGGGCAATGTTTAATGTATTCATCCGGGATGGCAATACCGGCTTCTTCAAGTGCTTTGCTGTACCCGGCAAAACGCTCGCGGGTGATGGAAATATTTGGCGGGCTGGTGATGTGTGCTATACGAGTATAACCTGCATCAAGTAAATGCCGTGTAGCATCATAACCGCCTTTAAAATTATCTGAAATTACTTTATGTGTCTCAATATCATCGGTTATCCTGTCGAAAAAAACGATGGGTAAACCCTGGCGGTGTAAGCGTTGCAGGTGTTCCAGGTCGTGGGTTTCGGTTGATAAAGAGATGAGCAAGCCATCAATAGACCGGTGGGTTAAGTGGCCAACGTTCTTTACTTCCAGGTCGTACGATTCATGGGTTTGGGTCATGATCACGTTAAACCCGGCTTCGTACGCAACCGATTCGATGCCGTTGATTACCTGCGAAAAAAACTGGTTATCGATGGTAGATACTACAATACCTATTGATTTGCTATGCCCCTGTTTCAAGCTTTGGGCTATTGGGTTGGGGCGGTAATTATGCTCCTGCGCGTAAGCGTTTACAAGCTTTTTAGTAGCCTCACTGATCTCGTAACTATCCCGCAGCGCCTTTGATACCGTTGATATGGACAGGTTTAGCGCTGCAGCGATATCCTTTATTGTAATAGTATTAAAATTCATATAAGGTTTGCAGTTGCGTGCAATGGCATTACACTTAACATTGTACCAATATAAATAAAAAATACGGGCTACGCGCTAATTATCTGGCTATAACTTAACAATTTTCACACGCGGGGTTAACAAGTGCATTATTAACCAGGCAACTAAGTAAGCGCTGGCGCATACTGTAAAAATGATGTTATATCCGCCGGTTAAGTTACCTGCCTCCTTGTAAGTTTCCAATATCCAGCCAATAAAAAACGGGAATGCTATACCCCCTATTGAGCCAGCCATACCGCCAATACCCACTACAGAGCTTACCGCCCGTTTAGGGAAAACATCTGATGCGGTTGTGAAGATATTGGCGCTCCAGGCCTGGTGGGCTGCCGCTGCTAAGCTTATTAAACCTACAGCCTGCCAAATATTGGTAGCATAACGCGCCGCAAATATGGGTACCACGCAAAGTGCAAAAATAAACATGGCGGTTTTACGTGCACGGAAAATAGGCATGCCGCTTTTAATAAACCACGACGATAAATAACCGCCGCCTATACTGCCCACCGTGGTAGCCGTATAAATTAATACCAGTGGCAGGCTTGGCTTTGAAAGATCGAGGTGAAAAGTGCTGGAGAAATACGATGGCAGCCAAAACAAAAAGAAATACCAAATAGGATCGGTAAGGAACTTGCCCACCACAAATGCCCAGGTTTGCCTGATGCCGAAAAGCCGTACCCATTTTACTTTTTCTTCGGGTGCGTTCTCCACTGCAGGTTCTTCAATATCGCTGTGGATGTGTTCAAACTCAGCAGCGTTGATCTTTTTATGCCGGGCTGGTATCTCGTATAAAAACCACCAGAATATCAGCCACACAAAGCCAATAGCGCCGGTTATAATAAAGGCCATTTGCCAGCCATAAATACCCAAGATCCAGGGCACCATAACGGGTGCAACTACTGCACCTATATTAGCGCCGGAATTAAATACACCAGTAGCCAGGGCACGTTCTTTTTTAGGGAACCACTCGGCCACAACCTTTATAGCAGCCGGGAAATTACCCGATTCGCCCAGCCCTAATGCAGCCCTTACTACGCCAAAACCAAGTGTGCTTTTTACAACTGCATGTAACATGGCAGCCAAACTCCAAACAATGAGCGATACCGTATAACCCAGTTTTGTACCCAGCCTGTCAATAAACCCGCCAAAGGCCAGTAAGCCAAGCGCGTACGCTGTTTGGAAAGCCATCACTATATGGCTGTAATCTTCTTCCGTCCAGCTGAATTGTTTTTCGAGCGTGGGTTTCAGCAAGCCAATCACCTGCCTGTCCAGGTAATTAATGGTAGTTGCAAAAAACAGCAGGGCTACTACCACCCATCGGTAGTTTGTTTTTTTAGTATCGATCATAATTGGTTTTACTTGAAGCTACCTGGCAGCGTTTACCATTTGTAATGCCCGCAAAGTATCTGTATATAATTGGTCGTATGCTTTATTCTCCAGTACGTTTTTGGTGATCAGTTTGCTGCCCATCCCAACAGCTGACACCCCCGCTTTAAACCACGAGCTTATGTTATCCTGATCCATATCTACCCCGCCCGTTGGCATCATCTGCACGCCAGGGAAAAGGTCTTTTACTGCCGATACAAACCCCGGCCCCAGCACATTTGCCGGGAAAAGTTTTACAAAAGCTGCCCCAAGCTGCTGCGCGTTATAGATCTCCGTAGGTGTCATACAACCGGGGATCCATAATAAATTATGCTGAGCAGCAACAGCGGCAACCTCCGGGTTTACCAGTGGCGAGATCAGGAAATCTGCCCCAGCAGCCACAAATTGCTCAGCCTGTTCGGCATTTTTTATGGTACCGATGCCCAAAAGCAAACCGGGTAATTCCTGTTGCAGCTGTTTTAATGCTTTAAAATTTGCCAATGCCGCTTCGCCCCGGTTGGTGTACTCTATTACACGGATCCCCGCTTTATAAAGCGCCCTTGTGGTGTCCAGGCTAACATTTGCACTGTTATTATAAAACAATGGGAGCATGCCTTGTGCAATAATACTGTCCTTAATATCACTTTTAGTTATCATACTTAATAGCATTTATTACCTGCTCAACCGTGCTTTTTGTAGCATCACCCTCAATAAATAATTTCTCGAACGCGGCAGCCGCTGCAAAGTTCACCGTTTCTGCAGGGCCCAGCCCTTTGTAATAACCGTATATCAGCCCGGCCATAAAACAATCGCCGCTGCCTACTTTATCCGTTACTTCATCAGCATTATACTCGCCCGATGTGTACATCTTGCCGCCCTCATGCAAAGTGGTGTAATATTTTATGCCGCTGCCCGGGCTAAACCTAAAGGTATTGGCAACCGCTTTACAATTAGGGTACAACTCCATTATCTGGCCGGCGCTTTGCTGCGCCTCATCCAAATATGCTTCTTTTGTATCTATATTTTGCAGATTTTTACTAACCGGTATATCCAGCAGGCTTTGGGCAGCCCAAACGTTGCCCATAACCAGGTTACAATATTTTACCAGGCCGGGCATTATACTATGCGGATGCTTACCATACTGCCATAATTTTGCCCGGTAATTCAGGTCGATAGAAATAGTGATACCGCGTTCTGACGCTGCTTTTAAAGCCTCCCCGCATAACTCGGCAGCCTGCCCGCTTACCGCCGGGCAAATAGCACTAAAGTGAAACCAGCTTACCCCCTTTAGCACCTCGTCCCAGTTAACCATGCCGGTTTTCAGTTCGGCAAATGCCGACCCGGCCCGGTCATAGATCACGGCATCATGCTTCATATCGGCACCGGTGGTTAAATAAAAAATGCCCAGCCTTTGGCCGCACTTAAATATGGCCGAGGTATTAATACCCCGGCCATTGATATAACCATCAAACTGTGCTGCAAGGTTGTTATCCGGCAAGGCCGTAAAATATTTTGTATCGATGCCCCACAAGGCAAGTGCCGTGGCAACATTTAGCTCGGCGCCACCAACGTGTACCGATAGTTTATTTTTATTCAACCAGTTACCATCCGCATCCGGGCTAAGCCTTAGCAATAACTCGCCAAAGGTTAAAACGGTGCCGGTATTTGATGTGCTTAAACCCATTTATACCCCGCCGAATATAGAGAAACCACCATCAACACATATCATGGAACCGGTTACAAATGCCGATGCATCGCTCAGCAGCCAAACCAGCGCACCTATTAATTCATCCGGGTTGCCGAAACGTTTAAATGGCGTTTGTTTAATAACCAATTCGCCGCGTGGGGTGTAGCCACCTTCGGGTTTGGTAAGCAGGTTACGGTTTTGTTCGGTCAGGAAAAAGCCCGGGGCCAGCGCATTCATCCGTATAGCATCGCCATAGCGGTTAGCCAGTTCAACGGCAAACCATTGGTTATAACAATCAACCGCGGCCTTGCCCATATTGTAACCCAGCACCTTGGTGATGGCCCGTTTAGAGTTCATGGATGAGATATTAACTATACTGCCCCTGCCTGTTTTAGCAATGGCCTCGCCAAACACCTGGGTAGGTAAAAGCGTACCCCAAAGGTTAAGGTCTAACACCTTTTTCATCCCATCCAGGTTCATGCTGAATATATCTTCATCAGGTTGCAGCACGCCTTCGGGCATATTGCCGCCTGCGCCGTTCACCAGGCCGTCAACACGGCCAAAACGGTTCAAAAGGGTTTCTTTTGCGGCCTTTAACGATGCTTCATCAAGCACATCGGCAACCAAAGCTATAGCTTGCCCGCCGTTTTTGTTAATAGCATCTGCGCGTTGTTCGGCAACTTCTTTATTACGGCCTAAAATACCTACCACGCCACCTGCTGCTACAATACCGTTAATAAACGAATTGCCCAGTATGCCAGTGCCGCCCGTTACTACTATAACTTTTCCTTTTAATGAGTAATTATTCTCCATTACCTGCCTGCTCCTTTATCTGATGTCTTCAATCCTGATGGCGTCCATATCGGTATAATCCAGGTTTTCGCCCCCCATGCCCCATATAAAACTATAGTTGCTGGTACCCGCGCCGGAGTGCATGCTCCATGGCGGCGATACTACCGCACCGTAGTTATCAATTAATATATGCCTTGTTTCGGCTTCCTCGCCCATTAAGTGAAAAACCCTTTGCCCTGTCGGGATATCAAAGTAAAAATAGGCCTCCATCCTTCTGTCGTGCACATGGGGGGGCATGGTATTCCAAACGCTGCCCTCATGCAAAATAGTAAGGCCCATCACCAACTGGCAGCTTTGTATGCCGTTGGTATGGATATATTTATTAATAGTGCGTTTATTAGCGGTGCTGTTATCACCTGTATGCACTTTTTCCGCATCTTCAATGGGCATCAGCACGGTTGGGTAAGTTTGATGCGCCGGTGCCGAAAGTAAATAAAATACAGGCGGATTAGCACCATCTGCCGCGCTAAAACTTACCTCTTTCACCCCTTTGCCCAGGTACAGGCAATCCATTTTCTTTAAAGGGTAGGTTTTGCCATCGGCTGTAACCTGGCCATCGCCCGCTACGTTGATGATGCCTAACTCGCGTCTTTCTAAAAAGTAACTGGCTTTAAGGTTATCGTAATTTGGCAGCGTCAGCGTTTTTGCAACAGGGTGTGCAACACCTGCTATCATACGGTCGCAATGGGTATATGCGCAGTTTAACTCGTCGGCCTTTACCAGGTCGTCAATTAAAAAGCGGTCGCGTATCTGTCCTGTCTGATAACTCTTAAAATCATCAGGATGAACATTGTGTAGTACTTTCAAAACAAGAAATGTTTATGGTTTAACTTATAATTGTTCAGCAATTGTACAACTATGGCGCATCAATTTGAAACAAACCGCGGGTTATTTCTACGCAAACGTTATCGAAGAATTTTTGATGCTGCAACCTTGTTATGATAAGACGCTATAACTATAACGTTTGCGTAGAAATTTGCCCTGCAGGGCATAAAACTTAAACATATACATCGTAATATTGGCGGGTATTGGTGATGGTAACGCCCGGTTACATACCTTACATTTATAAACCAAGTTTTTAAAATTATGAAAGTTAAACCCGCATACCGGCTACTTATAGCTGTTATTAGTTTTATCACTATGGAGAATAGCGCAATTGCACAACAAAAAACAAATGGCAGCGTGAGCCAGAAAACTGCAGAGAACTGGCTAAAAAGCAGCAAATGGAAAGATGGCTTAAAACTGGAGGTATCCCCATCAGTAAACGCGGCCGAGTTTTACAAACAATATTATGCCAACAAAGCAGTTTGGGACAAAGTATTTTTGTTTTTAAAACAAACCAACCTGGATACCCTCAGCACAGGCAAACACCCCATTGATGGCGATAACGCTTACGCCAGTGTAACCGAAGGGCCATCAAAAGAACTGGATAAAACGGGCTGGGAATCGCACCGTAAATACATCGACCTGCAATATGTAATAAAAGGCAAGGAACGCATTGATGCCGTTAATATAGATAAAGCAACCGTTACCAAACCCTACGATGAAGCTAAAGATGGTGCGGCTTATACAGCCGAAGGCACTTCTTACACCGCCGAACCGGGCACTTTCTTTTTATTTTTCCCGCAGGATGTACACCGCCCCAATATTAAAGTTGCGGGTTATGACGTGGTAAAAAAACTGGTGATCAAAATTAAAGTGGCTAACTAAGCCGCACTCTTAAAAACGTACCTATGAATACTAAACATATATTGCCCGCTTTATTGCTGAACGCCGTTACGCTAAGTGCCTGCGCGCAAAACATCGCTCCAAAAGCTTTCAAATTTGCCGAGCGCCAAACCAAATTATTACTTACCGAAACAGAGAAAACCAAAAAAGAGGTTAATAAACCCAACCTGTTATCGCCGCGTACGCTGAATACAAAAGGCGAACTGCTTATTGTATCGCCAAAGGACTGGTGCAGCGGTTTTTTTGCCGGTAACCTGTGGTTTTTATACGAATACACCGGCGACAAATTCTGGAAGGAGCAATCTGAGCCTTATACCGCCGTAATGGAACTGGAAAAAACAAATGGCGGCACGCACGATTTAGGTTTTATGGTATACAACAGCGTGGGCAACGCTTACCGCCTAACCCACGATGAAAAGTATAAGGAAGATATTATCCAGGCGGCTAAAACGCTGGTAACACGCTTTAACCCTACCATTGGCAGCATCAAATCGTGGGACCATCAAAAGCAATGGAAATTCCCGGTTATTATTGATAATATGATGAACCTGGAGCTATTGTTTGAGGCAACCAAACTAACCGGCGACTCCAGCTTTTATAAAATAGCGGTAACGCATGCCAATACTACGCTTAAAAACCATTTCAGGGCCGATAACAGCTCTTACCACGTAATAAATTATGACCCGGAAACAGGGCAGGTTTTGGACAAAAAAACCGCGCAGGGTTTTGCGGATAGCTCGGCCTGGGCACGCGGACAGGCATGGGGCCTTTACGGTTATACCGTATGTTACCGCGAAACACATAACAAGGTTTATTTAGACCAGGCCGATAAAATTGCCAGATACATTTTCAGCAACCCGCAAATGCCTGCCGACCTGGTGCCTTACTGGGATTTTGACGCCGCCAAGCTGGGCAACCAGCCCCGTGATGCATCCGCCGCCGCAATTGCTGCATCGGCTTTATATGAACTGAGCACTTATAGCAAAAACGCCAAAACTTATAAAACCACTGCCGATAAGATCTTGAACAGCCTGGCCAACCATTACCAGCCCCAACCCGATAGCGCACGCGGCTTTTTACTGCTGCACAGCACCGGCCACAAACCCGCCAACAGCGAAATTGATGTGCCTATTATTTATGCTGATTATTATTACCTGGAAGCCCTGCTGCGCCAAAAACGCCTGGCCGAGAAAAAGCCGGTTATTAACGTGGCCGGCACCTTAAAAAATTAGTGTATGATACAAAGCAATTTATTTCAGCATGAGGATAGCACCGAATGGGAAACCGTTGGCGAGGGGGTGCAAAGGCAGGTTTTTGGTTACGATGATAAGCTGATGATGGTGAAGGTGAAATTTACCAAAGGCGCTTGCGGCACACTGCACAGCCACGCGCACTCGCAGGTGAGCTATGTAGAAAGCGGCGTTTTTGAAATGACACTGGGCGAAACGGTTAAGACCATCCGTAAGGGCGATGGCTACTATGTGCCCCCCTTTACTATACATGGCTGCGTGTGTTTGGAAGACGGCATGCTGGTGGATGGTTTTAGCCCCGCCCGGTGGGATTTTTTACCTGCCGACAGCGAACAATATACTTTGTAACTTAGTCGATAAAATTACTATTACATGAGCTTAGAACAAACATGGCGCTGGTACGGCCCTAATGATCCTGTAAGTTTAGCCGATGCCCGGCAGGCAGGCGCAACGGGTATTGTTACCGCCCTGCACCATATCCCCAACGGCCAGGTTTGGCCGGTGGACGAGATCCTGAAAAGAAAAAAGATCATTGAAGACGCCGGACTAAAATGGTCGGTGATAGAGAGCGTGCCTGTGCACGAGGATATCAAAAAACGCAGCGGTAATTACGAGCAATACCTTGCCAACTACCGCCAAAGCCTGCTCAATATTGGCCAGTGCGGTATAGGTATTGTATGCTACAATTTTATGCCGATACTCGACTGGACCCGTACCGACCTGGACTACCCCATGCCGGATGGGTCTACCGCTTTAAGGTTTGATACTGCCGCCTTCGCTGCTTTCGACTTGTACATCCTGAACCGCCCCGGCGCCGAAAAGGACTATACAGATAAGGTAAAAACCAAGGCAAAAGCTTATTACGATACTTTAACAGAGGCTGATCAGCAGCATCTTGTAAAAAATATCATTGCCGGCTTGCCGGGTGCCGAAGAAGGTTATACCACAGAACAGTTCCTGCAGATACTGGCATCTTATGGCGATATAAATGCGCAAACGTTAAAGGCCAACCTGGCTTACTTTCTGCAACAGGTAATACCTGCGGCAGAGCAAGCCGGGGTACTAATGTGCATCCACCCGGACGACCCTCCCTATCCAATTTTGGGCCTGCCCCGGGTGGTAAGTAATGAGCAGGATATTAATGATATTTATAACGCGATAGATAGCCCGAACAACGGCCTTACCTTTTGTACCGGTTCCTTCGGGGTAATTGCAAGTAACGATCTGCCCGGCATGGTACAGCGCCTGGGCCACCGTATCCACTTCATCCACCTGCGCAGCACCAAACGCGATGAGGATGGCAATTTTCATGAAGCCGACCATCTGGCAGGCGACGTAGATATGTACGCCGTAATTAAAGCGCTACTGGAAGAACAGCAAAAAAGAATTGCCGCCGGGCGTAAGGATACAAGTATGCCTTTCCGGCCAGACCACGGGCATAAAATGCTTGATGACCTGCATAAAAAAACCAACCCGGGCTACTCAGCTATCGGCCGCCTGCGCGGGCTTGCCGAACTGCGCGGCCTGGAGCTGGGCATCAAAAGATCATTAGAGAAATAATATACTTATGAGAAAATTCTTTTGTTTTTTGGCCCTTGCGGCTATAGCTGTTACCGCTAAGGCGCAGATAGTAAGCCTTGATAAAAAAGAAGTAGCCCTGATGCGCAAAACTGTTGCTAAGGACGAAAAATATCAAAAAGCATTTGAAGGGTATCAAAAAACGGCCGGCCAATCACTGAGCGAAACACCTAACCCGATAGCAACCATCCTCTCGCAAGGCTTACTGGCCGGCGACCCGAGGAAGACCGCCAGCCTGAAAGCTTTAGAAGATGCCAACAAGATTTATGCGCTGGCATTCGCTTACAAAATATCGGGCAAAAAGGAGTACCTGAGAAAAGCGGCAGATTTTCTAACTGCCTGGGCTAAAGTGAACAAAGCAACTGATGACCCTATCAACCAAACTAAACTGGAAGACGTGGTTACCGCTTATGACCTGCTAAGAGATGACATCAGAACGGCCGACAGGACTTTAATTGACGACTGGCTGCGCAGCATTGCCGACGCGCTGGTGGATAGCAAATACGCCAAGGGAAACCGGGGTACAGCTATTAACAACTGGAACTCGCATCGTATAAAAATGATTGCGCTGATCGCTTATACCCTGCATGACAGTAAGTACGATAATACCATCACAACCGAACTTGAAAAACAGCTCAACATTAACCTTAACCCTGATGGCACTACGCATGACCTGGTAGAGCGCGATGCCTTCCATTACCAAACTTATGATATTGAGCCGCTGATATCGGCATGTATAGCCATTTACCGGGCAACCGGCAAAAACTATTTCACCTGGAAAACCACCAACGGGTCAACCATTAAAAACTGTGTGGATTATATGACACCCTTTATGACCGGCGAAAAAACACACCCCGAATTTGTAAAAAGCACCGTCCCGTTTGATAAAAAACGCGCCGAGAATGGCGAAAAAGGCTATGCTCCCGGCACCTTGTTCGAGCCAAAGAACGGGGTTTACACCTTCTCGCTGGCCGCTTATTTTGATAAAGGGTATAACAAGGTTATCCGCCAGGCTATGCATGATGATAATTATTTTAACTGGCGCATGGCATTGAATGATTTTACTGCCAGGCTGTAAAACAAACCTGTATTGACGCAAAAAGAGCAAATGATTTTATGATCATTTGCCCTTTTTTGTTTTCCTGAATGGATTCGAACCACTACTAACAGAGTCAGAGTCTGGTGTGCTACCGTTACACTACAGGAAAATACCGGTATTCCTTAATGCTGCAAAAGTAAAAAATTGACAGATGTTTGCAACATAAAGGTGTAAAAAATGAAAATATCTCTACGCGTCATTGCGCGGAGCGTAGCGACAAAGCAATCTCTTTAAGCCATTCGTTGATGCAAGGTGTACAATTGTCCCAAAGAGATTGCTACCCATGCCGTAATTAAATTACGGTTTATTTTAAAATAGATGTTAAAGCACTCACTATCAGAAACATACAACAATTTATAAATACACAGAAAACACAAATACCTGGTTATAAGATAGATACGGGCATCCACATGCGTTCACGGCAGTGAACGTGAACACTTTATGGATTACAAGGCCGTTTTAAAACGTTTTAAAGCGTTTCAGGACGTTTTAATTCGTACTTACCGGGGCATTCAACATGGATCCTTCATTCATCTGCATATTTGCATATCTACACATCCGCACATCTACCCCTATATATTCCACCAGTACGTCCATTTAATCGTTAGCTGCCTGTTCTTAACCGTAAACGGCGAAGGGATGGAGTTGTCGCCATAAACGATAAAGAAGTCGGAGGCGGGCTTATAACGCCATTGCAAGCGGCTATTGATGTTCATGTTCCGGGCCTGTTCGTTGTATTGTACATAAGTGGTGAAATACAGCGTATTGGTAAAGGTAACATCGGCACGCGGGCCTATCAGCCAAAATTTATTGCGGCCATAAGGTGCAGGCAGGTGCAGATCATTAAATGATGCATTTAGTATCAAATTCACATAAGGCTGAAAGCGGTACCCTACCTGCCCTATCAGCGTGGTTTTGGTGCCGTTATCATAATACCCGCCACGGGCGCCTTCAACCAGGTAAGTAAATACGCTTTGCGGTTTCGAGGCAAATTGCACATCAATAGTGTTCCAGTGGTTCTCAAAACCGGTTGGCAGCATGGGCTTGCCGGTGTTTGTAGGATCGAACGGGCGCAGCAGCTTTACATAATCATCCAGGCCGGATATGGTTAGCGTGGCCCGGCTGCGGAACGTGATCAGGTAGCTCAGGATAGTTTCATTATCGGTTGAGCGGAAACCCTCATCAAAAAAGTAAATGCCCGAGGCCTGTATGCCATGCGATAAGATGGATCCGCTTTTCGGGAAAAAGTTGTGCTGTATCAGCGGGTTTAATTTGTTATAGCCGGTACGCGGAACATAGCCCGCTTCGGCTTTGTAGTTTGCGCCCACATATTGCTGCTGCATACTAAATGTCCAGTATTTGCTGAGGTATTGCAGGTTGGCAGCTTCCACAAAATCATGCCCCTGTACACCCGGACTGAACGATTTTAAGGCCAGGAATTTCCCCGTTAACAGGTTATTGGATGATGCCAGGTTAAACTCGGCGCCAACGTTGCGGTTATACGCCGCGGCAGTACTGCCCGGTGCGGGTGCGCTGCCGGTGCCATCTTTATTCACAAACATAAACCCGATGTTGGAACGCGAGAACACCCGCCTTTGCAGGGTTACGATACCAAAGTTTTGCCCCGGCAAATTATCTGAAGACGATTGCCCGGTTTGTATATCCATCACCCCAATGCGCCAGTTCTTATCAATTTTACCGGTAAGCCTTGCCCCTGCACGGATGGGTGCATTTAACCCCACCCTGCGCGAAAAGAACGGCCGGATATCGGCATAGCCAAAATTAGCAAACAGGTCGCCGTTCTCTAAAAAGAACTGTCGTTTCTCGGGGAAGAAAAGTTCGTAACGGTTCAGGTTGATCACCTGCTGATCCACATCAACCTGCGAAAAATCGGGATTAACGGTCATATCCAGGTTTAGCGACGAGGTGAGGCCT
>Ga0247741_1000118_pt1 | contig 56525 bp, 50 predicted proteins | sample UWRJL213509R2_FD_180945 | JGI IMG/M metagenome (GOLD analysis project Ga0247741, IMG submission 180945) | Plant litter microbial communities from Arlington Agricultural Research Station in Wisconsin, United States - UWRJ-L213-509R-2 | ecosystem: Environmental > Terrestrial > Plant litter >... | reverse complement strand
TTTTTGAAATCACACCTAAATCAATTTCTTGATCTTCATTGTTTTGGGGTACTTTTGTACTCATTTATTTTTTTATTTTACGTTGAAAATTTGTTCCAAAATTTTAATAGTAATCAAATACGTTGGTTTTACACCGGTTGTTCCTAATCCGCCTGAAGCTAATGTACTTCCGGTTTCCAATGGATTATCTGATGCATAATATGCATAACGAACCTTGATATCATGTGGCACACTTTTTCTGATTTTTGATGCCGATTGTATGGCTTTTTGATAATATGAGCCTTCCATTTCAAGACCAATTACACCCCAGGTCGATTCGTGAAAGAATTTCAATAAATCTCTGTTTTGTAATGACGTTCCTAAAACGGTTACCATTGCGCCTTCAAAAACGGCAATGTCGTTTCCTTCAAACATGGCGCCTGTTAATTCATTTTCGAAGAAATAATTATCTGCTGTTCCTTCATTTATATGTGCAGTCGGAATCATGATATCTCCTTTTCCACCTTCCAGAATTCCGGCTTTTCCCATTATAGAAACCGACTGAACGTTTAGTAAAGTCTCTTTTTTATACGGTTTTAAAAGCTCATCGATTGTTTCGTACGCTTGCTCGCCAAAAGCATAATCCATTACAATAATAACCGGTTTTTCTTCGCTGAGTTTTGCTTTTGCGAAGGCGGTTTTTGTCCAGTCAATTTTTGCTGTATCAAAAATCTGAACGTCTATATTGGTTCCCGAAGTATCCGGTAACGAAATCATTCCGTTTTTTAAAGCCAGTTCTTCAACCTGCGCCCTAACATCTTTTGCACCAGATTTGCTCAATTCTTCATAAATAAAGAAATCAGATTTGTCTTTGAATTTCGTTTTTAACAATGGCGTTGCAAAAATCGAATTCATAACACTGTGCATATTCGCACTTATGACATGAATTGGACGTTTTAAAAGATTATTTGCTTTTAAAACTTCCTTGATGTTTGTTGCCCAGATTTCACCATGAATATGATGTCCAAGACGTTCTCTTAAAACCGGACTAAAAGTAATGGTACGTTTATTATTGTCGATCATTTCTTCGATCGCTAATTTTCCTAACCAATAAATAACGTGCAGGAAACGATCCGGAGCATTTTCAGATCCGAAGGCATCATAAATATCCAGAACTTCTTCGAATGTTCTTGCTAAAATGTTGGCGACATGCGAGATTGCTTTTTCTTTTTCTATTTGAGGAAGCTTTTTAGTCTGCAAAACAGCTTGTTCCAGTTTCAGCCAGTCACGCGAAACTTCTCCTCCATCATCAAGTAAAACCCTGTTTTTTATTTTATGCGATTCGATAAAAATAAAAGTCAGATGCGTCAAAATATCGTAAATGTCAGAACGTCCGCGTGTGATTTCAACATTCATTTGTTCCTCGTCAATTCGGTAACAATTTCTTCTTCTTTTTGGAGGAACTATTGCCTGAAAATGTGATTTAGAATATCCTTCATCTGAAGTTAAATTAATAAAACGACATTGTTCTATTCCTATTGGTAAACGTTCTATAACGTACAAAAGTCCGTTAAGCTCTACTTTTTCTTCGCCTATATTTCCGTAAATTTCCGGGCGTAATGCTAATAATGATTCGCGTAAACTATCACCCGAAACTCCCATTGGTTTATAAAACCCACGGTTGAATAAGTGACGCATTGTAATGTACATTTTTTCTATCGCTGCAGATGATTCCTGAGCTCTTGATCTTGATATATGTTTGGTTTCTTTCATGCTTATTATTTTAAAAAATCTCCGTTTTAGAAGATTAATCTGAGTATTGTAAATTTTAGCGAAAATAGGAATTAAAAACGTTAACTATGCAAAACATCATTATTACTAAACTGTTATTGGAATATAATTTTATAGTAAGTAATTTATTTTCTGCAATTTAAAAACCTAAGAAGAAGAATATATCTTAGTTTTTTTACTTTAAATTGCTATTTATAACTGTCAAAGTTAACGTCTGCTTTTTGGAAATTTTTATTGTTCTGTAAAATTAAATTTATCTTTTTTATACATTCCTGATTATTATCTGACATAATAAAGGCCAAATCCCAAATGTCTTTTGAAACGTTGAATAAGCCAATGTCTGAGCTGATTTCAATATCAATTTCATCATTCATCCAAAGGTTATTCATTTTATCAACTTTTGGATTTATTTCTGAAATCGAATCTAATAAATCGGTAAGGAAATATTCGTCTTCAGCTCCGGCAAATATTTCAATTAGCAGGTTTTGAGATTTATAACCCGGTCTCAAATAATATTTATATTTCATAAAATATAATATTCTCTATTTCAAATTATCGGCAATATTTCTATCATTCGACAATCTCGGAATTTTATTTTGTCCACCTAATTTTCCCTGCGATTTCATATAATCCTGAAATCCATTTTTAGATACTTTGGTTACAACCACTTTTCTCAAAACATTTCCGGTAATCAAGTCATCATAGTAAATGTTTTGTTTTCGCATCGAATCATCAATTGCTTCTGCGAAAACTTCCATGTTTTCCGGTTCTGTTTCAAATTCAATTAACCATTCGTGATAAGGTAATCCGCCTGACGGATTAATTTGCGGTGCAACTGTAAATTCGTTTATAACCGTTTGAGTTCCCTCTGTTGCTTCTTTCATCGCTTTTTCGACTTCGTTTGCAATGACGTGTTCGCCAAAGGCCGAAATAAAATGTTTAATTCGTCCCGAAACAATGACACGATGCGGAAATAATGACGTAAACTGAACTGTATCACCAATATTATAACCCCAAAGCCCGGCATTTGTAGAGATAATCAAAGCATAATTTACGCCTGTTTCTACTTCGCCAATTGTATATCTTTTTGGGTTTTCTGTAAAGAATTCATCCGCTTTTATGAACTCGTAGAAAATTCCTGAGTTCAAAAGTAACAGCATTCCTTTTTCTTTTTGAGAATCCTGATACGCAAAAAATCCTTCTGATGCCGGAAACAGCTCAATACTGTCGACTTTTTTTCCAATCATTTGTTCAAACTTGGCACGATACGGCTCGTAATTCACTCCTCCGTAAATGAACAAATTAAAGTTTTTGAAAATCTCGCTTATCTTTTTACCGCCGCTTTTTTCCTGTAAACGCTCAAAGTACATTTGCACCCAGGATGGAATTCCGGAAATAACCGACATATCTTCGTTTATCGTTTCATCAACAATCGCATTTACTTTGGTTTCCCAGTCTTCAATGCAATTGGTTTCCCACGAAGGCATTCGGTTTTTCTGCAAATATTTCGGAACAAAATGCGCCACAATTCCCGAAAGTCTTCCAAATTTAATTCCGTATTTTTCAGTTAAAATGGGACTTCCCTGCAAAAAAATCATTTTTCCGTCAACAAAATCTGCATTTCCGGTTTCGTTAATATAATGAAGGATGGCATTTCTTGCCGCATTTACGTGCGTAGGCATTGATTCTTTGGTAAGCGGAATATATTTTGCTCCAGAAGTGGTTCCGGATGTTTTAGCAAAATAAAGCGGTTTTCCTTTCCAGAGAATATCTTTTTCCCCGTTTCTAACTTTTTCTATATATGTTTTTAAATCTTCGTAATCGCGAACCGGAACATTTTTTCTAAAATCTTCATACGTTTTTATTTTATCAAAATGATGATCATTACCAAAAGCTGTATTTTTTGCATTTTTGATTAAACTTTTAAATACTGCCAATTGAGTTTCAACAGGTTTATTGGCCCACGTTTTGGTTTGATGATATATTTTGCCGGCAAATAATTTTGCTGCTGCTGATTTAATTGACATTGTATGTTGGTTATTTTTTGGCTTTTTTATTTTTACTTCCGGTTTTCTTAACTAACTTTTTCTCTATCGTATCAACTTCTTCTCTCATTTTAAGTTCTTCTTCAGAAGCTTTCATATTAAGATGCGGCATTTCTTCTGTTTCTGATAAAATAGAGTCTTTGTTGAATTTTGCATAATCTAATTCGCCTCTCAATACTTTTTGAATTCCTTTTATATAAGCTTCATTTTTTCTTAAAGCAACCGTTAACGAATCAGATTTTATAGCCAGTTCTGTTGCATTCTTTTTTAATTGTGTCGAAGAATATCCCGGAATAAATTCGCGCAATGGAGTAAAAGCAATAATAAAAGTGGTAACCAATATCAAGAATATTCCGCCTAAAGAAAAAACCACAAAAACATTCATGAGGGTTAATTTAAATGAAAAGATCTCTTCGAAGGTATCTTCATTTAAAATTACCAAACGATTTTTGGTGTATAATTTTTTCTTTAAATTATGTTTTTTCTTTGCCATTTTGGGTCATTAATACTCGCAAATATAATAATTAATCGCCTTGTTAATGCCAGACAAAAATAGACAACGCCATTAATTTAATGATTTTATAAAATATTTAACGCTCTAAAAAATTATTTTTTAATCCAAAAACACTTCTTCTTCGTATATTTCTATATACCTTTGCGGTAAAATTAGAAAACAATCTGCTTCGGCATTAAATATACAACCATGGGAAGATTAGGTCTTACAGAAATCCTTGTAATAGTAGGTATTGTGATATTACTTTTTGGAGGTAAAAAAATTCCAGAATTAATGAAAGGTTTAGGAAGCGGAATTAAGGAATTTAAAAACGCTGCTAAAGACGATCAACCTGCTGCTGCAAAAAAGGAAGAGGAACAAACGAAATAATAACCTTGAACTTATTGAAAATCCCAAACTACAATTTTAAAAATTGTAGTTTGGGATTTTTTTTATATCTAAAAATTCTTACTTTTAAAGTCCCTAAATCAAATAAATAATAATTATGAAAAACCTACTTTTATTAAGTATTGCATTTTTGTGTCTCAAAAGTCATTCGCAAACTCAGCCTTTTCCTGCCAACAAAGCTTACGGAAACGGACTTATGCCAACCAACAAAAATAGCCAGGATGCGAAAAACAATTACGACACCTGGAAAGCCAACTTTGTTGAAGATTGTTCAAATGAACGAAAACGAATAAAATTTGATGATCCTTCTAAAACAGTTTCTGAGGGAATTGGTTACGGAATGCTTCTGTCTGTTTATATGGCTGATAAAACCCTTTTTGATGGACTTTGGCTTTATTATAAAGATAATGTCAATTCAAATGGCGTGATGAACTGGAAAATCAATGGCTGCTCCGGAACTGATGGCGCAAATGGTGCAACCGATGCTGAACTTGATGCTGCTTTTGCTCTTATCGTAGCCGATTATCAGTGGACAAGCACCGGCAATATCAATTATAAAACAGATGCCAAAACATTAATTGCTGCTATTAAAGCACATGAAGTGGAATCGAATACTTTTGTTTTAAAACCCGGAGATCAATTCGGCGGAAGCCAAATAACAAATCCTTCTTATTTTTCACCCGCTTATTACAGAGTTTTTGGAACGTTTACGAACGACGCTTCATTTTGGAATTCGGTTGCAGCAAAATCCTATACAGTAATCAACAACAATTTAACTGTTAATAACGCTGTTGGCGGATTAGTTTCTGACTGGTGTATGGAAACCGGTGCTTATTCTTCGCTAGCCGGAGAATATAAAAACGCAGGGAAAACCTATACTTATGATGCTGCGAGAACTCCGTGGCGTATTGCTGTTGATTATTTATGGTATGGAAATGCCGATGCCAAAATCTATTCTAAAAAATCATCTGATTTTGTTCGCGTAAATCTTGGCGGATCTGCAAATATAAAAGATGGCTACAATCAAAACGGTTCTTTAATTGGAGAATGGCACAACGCTACTTTTGTGGGAGCCTTTGCCTGCGCTGCAATGGGAGGAGAAAATCAAACACATTTAAATACTTCTTACACTGATTTAAACAATTTGAATGAGCCAAAAAATTATTTTAATCACACTTTAAAAACATTATACTCTTTCTTATTAACAGGTAATTTTTATTTGCCGCTCAACGCAACATTGGCTAATGAGGAATTTGAGTTAGAAAATTCAACAGTTACCTTATATCCAAACCCAAGTGCAGACAAATTCACCATTTTTGCTCCGGAACAATCAGTGATTTCAGTGATTTCTCCGCAAGGAAAAATAATATCGGAACAAAAAACAAATGCCGAAACAACAGAAGTTAACCTGGCCAATCACTCTTCTGGCTTGTATTTGATAAAAATTTCAAACGAAAATAAAAGCATTACCAAAAAGGTGATTTTGAAGTAATACGGAAACATAAAATCCCAAATTACGATTGTAATTTGGGATTTTTTATTTTTAAAGTTTTAGCAATACCATTTCGAATTGGAATTTAGCTTTTATTGGAATTTTCTACAAAACCATAGTCAACTGTATTCTCTTTCTATCTTCATCAACTTCAGTAACCTTTACATCTACATGTTGATGCAATTTTACAACCTCGTTTACATCGCTTACAAAACCGGCTTTCAATTGAGAAATGTGAACCAAACCACTTTCTTTAATTCCAATATCAACAAAACAGCCGAAATTGGTAATGTTATTCACAATTCCAGGTAAAATCATTCCGGTTTTTAAATCTTTAATTGATTTTACATTTGCATCAAATTCAAAAACCTTTGCTGACTTTCTTGGGTCTAATCCGGGTTTTTCAAGCTCTTTAATGATGTCTTTTAAGGTTAATAAACCTATTTCAGGTGTAATATAGTTTTCCGCCTTAATCAGGGCTGTTTTCTCTTTGTTTGCAATTAAGTCATTTACTGAAAGTTTCAAATCTTTTGCCATTTTCTCCACAACCGGATACGCTTCAGGATGTACTGCAGAATTGTCCAGCGGATTTTTTGCATTCGAAATTCGAATAAAAGCTGCTCCTTGCTGATACGCTTTATCACCTAATCGGGGCACTTTTTTCAATTGTTTTCTATCTTCAAACGGACCATTTTCTGAGCGATATTGTACAATATTTTCCGCAAGCTTCTCTCCTATTCCACTCACATAACTTAGTAAATGTTTACTCGCAGTATTAATATTAATTCCAACAGAGTTTACACAGCGAATTACAGTATTATCTAATTCTTCTTTTAGTTTGGTTTGATCGACGTCATGTTGGTATTGGCCTACGCCAATGGCTTTCGGATCGATTTTTACCAATTCGGCCAAAGGATCTGAAAGTCTTCGCCCAATAGAAACCGAACCACGAACCGTAACATCATAATTTGGAAATTCTTCACGCGCAATTTTTGACGCCGAATATACCGAAGCTCCAGCCTCAGAAACTATAAAAACCTGTAGCGGTTTATCGAACGCGATTTTTTTTATGAAAAATTCAGTTTCTCTCGAAGCCGTTCCGTTTCCAATAGAAATCGCATCAATCTGATACGCATTTACCATTGAACGGATTTTTTTTATCGCCATTGCTTCCTCATTTTGAGGCGCATGCGGATAAATGGTTTCATTGTATAATAAATCACCTTTTTCGTCCAGACAAACTACTTTACAACCGCTTCTAAATCCCGGATCGATTGCCAGAATTCGTTTTTCGCCTAAAGGCGGTGCCAATAATAACTGACCTAAATTGTTAGCAAAAACCTGAATAGAGTTTGCATCGGCTTTTGCTTTTGCTTCCTGCAAAGCTTCGTTTCCAATCGCCGGATTCAATAATCGTTTATAACTATCTTCAATCGCTAATTGTAAATGTGCGGTGGTACTATTTTGTTTTTTTATGATAATTTCATCAATAATATCATACGCTTCGTCGATATCAACATCAATTTTCATTTTTACAAACCCTTCATTTTCTGCACGAAGCATTGCTAATAATCGATGTGAAGGTGCTTTTGTCAAAGGTTCTTCCCAATCAAAATACTGACTGAATTTTTGTGCTCCTTCTTCTTCACTTTTCTTTTTAACGACTTTGGTTCCAATAGTTGCTTTTCTGTTAAATAATCTTCGCAATTGTTTACGAACATAAATATTTTCGTTAATCCATTCGGCGATAATATCACGTGCACCCTGCATTGCGGCTTCTTCATTAATCACATTTTCATTTAGATATTGCGTTGAAATAAAATCAACATCGACATCATTTTCAGACATGATGATTTTTGCCAACGGCTCTAAACCAAATTCGCGCGCCACATCGGCTTTTGTTTTTTTCTTCTTTTTATAGGGAAGGTAAAAATCTTCAATTTCCTGCAAGTCAAAACTTTGTTCAATTTTTTGCTTCAATTCAGGCGTAAGTGCTTTTTGCTCTTCGATCGACTTTAAAACCGCTTCTTTACGTTTTACAATCGCTTCATATTCTTTTTGAAGTTTTGCGATATTCTCAATCTGAACTTCGTCAAGATTTCCGGTTGTATCTTTTCGATAACGTGAAATAAAGGGTATTGTACAATCTTCTTCTAACAGTTTTACCGTGTTTTGAATGTTAATCGCTGCTGTTTGAACAGTCTTGGCAATGAATTGAATATTAGTCATAACTTTTAATGAAATAATTCTTAATTACAAAATGATATAATTTACTTGTTAAAACCAAGAAGCAAATTGATCAATAATTCCGCTAAAATAATATCTTTGTTTTTAATTTTAAGCCTATGGAAGTTTTATTCGCGTATTTTTTAATTATAAATTCTCTCGCCTTCGTCATAGCTGGATATGACAAATATGTAGCTCTTAAAAATAGATACAGAATTCCAGAAAATACACATTTTCTTTTAGCCGCTATTGGCGGATCTTTAGGTTTATTACTAGCAATGTTACTTTTTAGACATAAAACGAGTAAAACTTCATTTATTATAAAGTTTTCCGGAATTTTCCTGATTCAGATTGTTGTTTTAGTCTGGAATTTCAATGTTAAGATTTAATTCGTAGAAAAAAATTATAAAATTCGCGGGGCTTGTTTATTTTTTATTGGTGCGAAGCACCCGATTTTTTTTGACACTTTTGATTAAAAATATCTATCCTTCCTGGAGTATGTAATCTTTACTGCAGGTTTTTCCAAAATCCGGTTGAATAGTGCAATGGCTAATTTTGAAATCGTGAAATAAAACTTCTTCAATTTCTCCAACAATTTTATTAAATTCTGAAATTGAGATGTTTTCCTGGCAATCTAAATGTGCTTCAAAGTGAAGTTCATTATCATTTAAATGCCAAAGGTGAATGTGATACAAACGATGATTTCCGGTAACGGCGTGAATTTTTTTGGCAATTTCATCAATATCCAAATCTTCGGGAGTAAAAAGCAGCAACATCTTTGTCGACGATTTTAATAAATCGAAACTCATTAAAATTAAATAAATAGCAATTCCCAGTGTGATAACACTATCCACCCAAAACCATTTAAAATACTTCATTAAAATGCCACCCGCCAAAACAGCTACAGAAGCCATCATATCTGTAAAAAGATGCAAATAAGCAGATCGCATATTTAAGTTATGATCGGCGTCTTTTTTAAGGATGATTGCAGAAAATCCGTTGAAAGCAATTCCTAAAACAGAAAGCCAGATAACGAGATTTGAAGCAATAACTACAGGCTCAGAAAATCTGACAATAGCTTCGTAAATCAAAAAAACGGCAACAATAATTAAAGTTGCCGCGTTTATAAACGCGGCAAGAAGTTCGGCTCTTTTATAACCGAATGTACTGGCAGAACTTGGCTTTTTCTTCGCTAGTTTGTGCGCCACAAAACTTAAAATCAAAGAAATAACATCACTAAAATTATGAAGCGCATCTGATAATAAAGATAAACTTCCGGAAATAAATCCGCCAATAATTTGCGCAACAGTAATACCAATATTCAAAATAATCGAAATTGATAAATTTTTGCCTGTTACTTCGTGACTGTGATTATGTCCGTGATGATTATGGTTGTGGCCCATATTTTATTTATTGACAAGCAATTTTATTTACTCGGTTTTGGTGTCTTCCGCCTTCAAATGTTGTTGTTAAAAACGTTTCAACAATTTCTACCGCTTGCGGAATTGAGGTAAAACGCGCCGGAATACTCACAATATTAGCATCATTATGTAAACGTGTTAAATAAGCAATTTCTTTAGTCCAGCATAAACCCGCTCTTACTTTTGGATGTTTGTTCACCGTCATGGCAATTCCGTTTCCGCTTCCGCAGATGACAATTCCAAAATCAGCTTTTCCTTCAGATACATCATTTGCAACCGGATGTCCAAAATCAGGATAATCAACAGAATCTTCAGAATCTGTTCCGTAATTGGTTACTTCATATCCTTTTGCTTTAAGCATAGCAACAATTGCTTTTTTATAATCTGGTCCTGCGTGATCGTTTCCTATCGAAATTTTCATTTTAAATACTATTAAGTTGTGTTATTGCAAATTTACTCAATTAATAAATGGCTGCCACGAATTACACTAATTTTCAGTAATTTTTTTCTTTTTACAATTTTTAATACCTTAATATAGCCAAATAAAATTCAAGTTGATTTGTTTAATTCGGGGCCTAAAAAACTTAATAATATAACGTGTTTAATATCAAAATATTAACACTTATCAACAATCTGAATATCTCTATAAGAATCTGATAATCAATTAGAAATAAATAATCTTTTTGTTAATTTTTTAGTATGTTAATAGTAAATGCTAATTCGTTGATATTCAGTTAACTTTAAATTAACATTATTTGTTAATAAGTTAAGATAGAAAATTAGAAGTATTTTTTGGTTGTGTCGAAAAAAAACCTAATCCAAAACCGGAATCAAAAAACCTAATAAAGTTTGATGAATTTTTAGAAAAGTTATCAATATCAAAAATGCCATTTTCAACAAAAATCAACATATCAACTTATCTACAAATTGAATGTATTTTTGGTTGTTAACCGTTGTTAATTAAAATTGAAAAACACTTAAAAACTAATCGTTTAACAAAATATAACTATGTTGATAACTCTATATAACTAAGAGAAACTTCATTTCAATACTTTTAAAAATAAATTTATTCGACATATTAACAAGCTATAATAACCATCAAAAATTAATTAAATTTAAAATTTCTTTTTTGTTGTATTTAATATATGTTGACAACTTTAAATTTTGAAAAGAGAAAAAAAAAATTTGAATTGAAAAAAGAAACCTCTTTATCCGGTTGTAAAGGATTATTGAGATTGTCAGGACTTTGCTGAAATTTTTTCAAAATAGCGGAATGATTTTGAGTTTATTTTGTTCGTTATTTGTTTTTTCTGATTACTTGTTAAATTGTATATATTTACAAGTAATTTTTAAAATCAATTTATATGAAAAAAACATTACTTTTTATTTTATTTCCTTTATTGACGATGGGTCAAACAAAAATTGGATCAGATATAGATGGAGAAGCTGCTGGTGATTACAGCGGTTCCAGCGTATCTCTTTCTAATGACGGTTCTATTTTAGCTGTTGGTGCTCTTTTTAATAAGGAAGCCGGAACTCAGAATGAAGCTGGTTCAGTACGTATTTATAAAAATGTATCAGGCACCTGGACACAAATAGGAGCAGAGATAAATGGAGAACCAGGCAATAATAATGATTGGAGCGGTTATAAAGTTTCACTTTCTGGTGATGGTGCAACTATAGCTATTGGTGCTTATGGAAATGATGGGAACGGTGAAAATGCTGGTTCTGTGCGTATTTATACAAATGTAGCTGGTACCTGGACAAAAATAGGTGCTGATATAGATGGAGAAAGAGCCGATGATTTAAGTGGCAGCAGTGTTTCTCTTTCTGATGATGGTACTACTGTGGCTATAGGATCTCATTCAAATGATGATAACGGAAATGATGCCGGTTCAGTACGTGTTTACAAAAATGTATCAGGAACCTGGACAAAAATAGGTGCCGATATAGATGGTGAAGCAGCAAATGACAGAAGTGGAGTTAGTGTTTCGCTTTCTGCTGATGGAACGATTTTAGCTATTGGTGCTTTTAATAATAATAATACAAGTGGTGTTGATGCCGGTTCAGTACGTGTTTACAAAAATGTATCAGGAACCTGGACAAAAGTAGGAGCAGATATTGATGGTGAAGCTAATATGGATAATAGTGGTGTTTGTGTTTCCTTGTCTAACGATGGTAGTATTGTTGCTATTGGAGCAAATAGAAACGATGGAAGCGGAGCTGATGCAGGTTCAGTACGTGTTTACAAAAATGTATCTGGTACCTGGACAAAAATAGGAGCAGATATTGATGGTGAAAAAGCTGGTGATGAAAGTGGTATAGATATTTCGCTTTCCAGCAATGGAGATGTTGTTGCAATTGGAGCATATTTAAATGATGGAAGTGGAGTTGATGCAGGTTCAGTACGTGTTTACAAAAATGTATCCGGTACCTGGACAAAAGTTGGATCTGATATCGATGGAGAAGCTGCTGGTGATTGGAGTGGATTAAGTGTTTCTATCTCTGGCGATGGTACTACCGTAGCGAGTGGAGCATATTTGAATGATGGAAATGGAAATAGTTCAGGATCAGCTAGAGTTTATAATTTATCAGGTGTTTTGAGTTCTGAAAGTTTTGTTTTATCAAGTTCTTCAGTGTATCCAAATCCTTCTTCTAATACAGTAAATATTGATTTAAGTGAAGACTTAACATTAGAAAAAGTAAATGTTTATAACAGTTTAGGGCAATTAATAAAAACAGAAAAAAGTAATGCTGTATCAGTAAGTTCTTTATCTAATGGAGTTTACTATTTTGAAATTATTACAGACAGAGGCAAAGAAACCAAGACTGTTTTAGTAAAATAGAAATAAAATAAAAACGTAAAAAGCTGCCATAATGGTAGCTTTTTTTTTGCTTTAATAATTTTAAACGATTTTAAGTGGATTATTAAAACTGTCCAGAATTTCCTGAACTCTTTCGAAATCACTGGGATGAATTCTAAGTTTGATTCCACCCAGTGCAGAAGTGTACATTGGAACGACAGAAAGTGTCATTTCGTTTTCAAAATAATACGGAATTTCTTCTTGCTCTAATAAGTGTTTGAGAACTACAGTTTCGTGCTGATAATTAAATATTGCGATGGTTTTAAAACTTTCCATATAGCGTCTTTTTATAAAGATACGAAATGAGTATTATTAAAATTGTTACTTGTAATGAAAGTTATAATTTTAATAATTTATTTGTTAAAATCTATTATCTGATATCTTATTTGTAATTTTAACTTTTTAAGAAAAAGATTTATGAGTAAGAAAATTAGAAAGCCGATAAAAAATGAGAAAGATTTCTCAAGCAAAATAGTTAAAATTTTATCGCAAAGTCCTAATAAAGCATTCAATTATAAACAAATAGGAGCAAAGCTTGAACTTGATGACACAAAAAGCAGAAACCAGATTATAAAAGATTTAAAAATTCTGGCTGCTTCAAAAAAGATTATAGAAACTGAACCGGGTAAATATCTCGTAAAAGCGGAAAGCCAGGATTATTACGAAGGAACTATAGACATGACAAGCAGAAAAACGGCATATTTTGTTTGTCCTGATTTTAGTGAAGATGTTTTTATTCCGACAAATAATTTAAACAGAGCTTTAGATAAAGACAAAGTAAAAGTTTACGTTTATAACCGTAGAAAAGGAAAAAGACCTGAAGGTGAAGTAATTGAAGTTATAGAAAGAAACAAAACAGAGTTTGTTGGTGTAATTGATATTCAACCCAATTTTGCGTTTGTTTCTACAGCAAATCCTAAAATGTATACCGATATTTTTATCCCAAAAGATAAATTTGGAGAAGCAGAAAATGGTGATGTTGTTTTAGTTACGATCGAAGATTGGCCAAAAAGAGCTGATAGCCCGTTTGGATCTGTTATAAAAGTTTTAGGAAAACCCGGAGAACACAATACGGAGATTCATGCAATTTTAGCTGAATATGGTTTACCGGCAGATTTTCCGGTAGAAGTAGAGGTGTTTGCACAAAAAATAGATACTTCGATTCAGGAATCTGAAATTGCAAAACGTCGTGATATGCGTGATACACTTACGTTTACGATAGATCCAAAAGATGCGAAAGATTTTGATGATGCGTTGTCTTTCAAAAAGTTAGAAAACGGAAACTACGAAATAGGAATTCATATTGCCGATGTTTCTTATTATTTAGAAGAAGGAACAATACTTGATGATGAAGCGTATCAGCGTGCAACTTCTGTTTATTTGGTAGATAGAGTAGTGCCAATGCTTCCGGAAGTTTTATCCAATTTTGCGTGTTCGTTACGTCCGAATGAAGAGAAATATACGTTCTCTGCCATATTTGAAGTTTCAGAAAAAGCACAGGTTATCAACCAGTGGTTTGGCAGAACAGTAATTTATTCAGATCAGCGTTTTGCGTATGAAGAAGCACAATATATCATTGAAACAAAAGATAGTACGATTCCGGTTGATGTTTCGATTACCGGAGAATCTTATAAAGTTTCTGATGAAATAACAAATGCAACTTTAAAATTAGATGAATTAGCGAAAATTTTAAGAAAGAAAAGAATGCAAAATGGTGCTATTTCTTTTGATAAAGTAGAAGTAAAATTCAACTTAGATGCCGAAGGAGAACCAGAAGGAGTTTACTTTAAAGTTTCGAAAGATGCGAATCATCTGATAGAAGAATTCATGCTTTTAGCCAACAGAAAAGTGGCTGAATACATTGGAAAACAAAAGAAAACATTTGTTTACAGAATTCACGATGAACCAAACGAAGACAAATTAATTGCGATGCAAACCGTAATTGCTAAATTTGGTTATAAAATAGATTTCCGTAACAAAGGAGATATTTCGAAGTCTTTGAATGCATTGATGGAAGAAGTAAACGGTAAAAAAGAGCAAAACTTAATTGATACTCTTGCTATTAGAAGTATGAGCAAAGCCAAATATTCTACAGAAAATATTGGTCATTATGGTTTAGCTTTTGATTATTACAGTCATTTTACATCGCCAATTCGTCGTTATCCCGATGTTATGGTACACCGTTTGTTACAATATTATCTGGATAATGGAGCTTCTGTAGATGAAGAAGTTTACGAAACAAAATGTCTGCATTGTTCAAATATGGAAAGTTTAGCAACTAATGCTGAACGAGATAGTATCAAATACATGCAGGTTAAATACATGCAGGATCATCAGGACGAAGAATTTTTGGGAGTTATTTCAGGAGTTACAGAATGGGGAATTTATGTTGAAATTGTTTCAAACAAATGCGAAGGAATGGTAAGAATCAGAGAAATAAAAGATGATTATTATACTTTCGATGAAAAACAATATGCATTGGTTGGAGCGACTTCAAACAGTATATTGCAATTAGGAGATGAAATTTACGTTAAAGTGAAAAATGCAGATTTAGTTAAAAAACAATTGGATTTTCATTTTTTACGAAGAGCAGAATAGTTGTTAAATTAAAAAAGAGAGAATATGAAAAAGTTAATAATAGGAGCTGCAATTTTAGTAGCACAATTGTCTTTTGGTCAGGTTACCAAAGATTTAGGAGATTTTGATTCAGTAAAAGTATTCGATAAGTTAAGTGTAAAATTAGTTCAGTCTTCAGAAAATAAGATTGTTATAAAAGGAGCAAGAGAAACAGAATTAGAAGCTGTTAATAAAAATGGTATTTTAAAAATAAGAATGCCTTTTCCAAAACTTCTTTCAGGAAATGATCTTGAAGTGACTTTGTATTATAAACACATTGAATTAATCGATGTGAATGAAGGTGCAGAAGTTACCAGCAAGGAAACATTGAAAGCAACTTCATTTAAAGTAAGTGCTCAGGAGGGTGGTAAAATTAATGTAGATTTGAATGTTGATAAGTTGAAAGTAAGTTCTGTTTCTGGCGGCGAAATCACTGCAACCGGCAAAGCAGATAACCTTGATGCAAGTTTAGGAGCCGGCGGATATTTCCTAGGAAGTAAATTAGCTACCTCTCAAACGAAAGTAAGCGTTTCTGCGGGAGGAAAAGCAGATGTGAATGCTTCTACACTTGTTGATGCAAAAGTAAGCGCAGGAGGCTCTATTTACATTTACGGAAAACCAAAACAAATCAATCAGAAAACTGTTCTTGGCGGTAAGATTGAAGAAATAAAATAAATCAATTTGTATTTGAATGATAAATGATATTTTAGCTGGACTACCATGGGGGCTTTTTTTAAGTTTCATGGTAGGTCCGGTATTTTTTATACTATTAGAAACCAGTATTACAAAAGGATTCAGAGCCGCAATTGTCTTTGATCTTGGTGTAGTATTAGGTGATATTTTTTTTATAGGTATTGCTTATTTAGGTAGTTACAGACTTATTCAAAGTTTAAAAGATAAACCGGCACTTTTTATTTTTGGCGGAATAATTATGCTGGCTTACGGCATTATTTCTTTCGTAAGATTAAAAAATGAAGAAAAAATTGATGATGAAGAAATTGACCGTGATATTATAAAAAGAAACTACGGAAGTCTGTTTATAAAAGGATTTCTTTTGAACGTTATTAATATTGGTGTTCTTGGTTTTTGGCTGGCAGTTATCATTTCTGTCGGACCAAAATTAGAAATGCAAAACTCACGAATGTTTACTTTTTTTACTTCGGTTATCATTACTTATTTGTTAGTTGATTGTATTAAAATATTATTAGCCAAACAATTAAAAACAAAAATGACACCAAGAAATATTGTAAAAATCAAAAAAGTAATAAGTATCGTTTTAATGATTTTTGGATTGGTATTAATAACACAAGGCTGGTTTCCGGGAGAAAAGGAAATGGTTAGAAATGCTTTTGAGAAGATTGAGAAATAAGATATTTTTTTTAAAATTTTAAAATTTTATGTGTAGAAATCTGATATTCAAAATTCTTTTATTATTATTTTTAAAATGTACAGGACAAGAAAATGTCACAAAAAAATTAGGAATTGGATTTTTATATGCAAATACCGAAAATCCACTTCCTCTATATAAAAATCCAAAAAATAGTACTCCAATCGATATTATAAAATTTGAAAAAGATGAGTCTGGGATAATTAAATTTATAACTAGTTTTAATCTAAAACCTTATATAATTTATGGTGGAGTTTCATACGAAGATGATAAAAAAAATGTATATAACCATTTTCCTGTTTTAGCATTTAGAGTTATTGATACTTCTAAACAGTATTTTAAAGTAGTTTTAAATGAGCAAACTTTTGAAGAAGCTTTTATAAAAAGAGAAAAAGAAAATGTTTATTATTCAAAACAAAAAGATTTTGTCGACTATTTTGATGCTAATTATAATTCAAAGTGGTTCCTTTTTGAAACTTGGGATAGAATTTTGCTTAATGCTATTAATATATCTTTTATTAATTTATCAATTTACGATAAACCTAATGGTAAACTAATTTATAAACAAGTTAACTATACAGATTACTTTCCTTTTATTACGAATGAATGTAAAGGTGATTGGATTAAGGTGATAAAAAAGCCTGGAAGTGAATTTTTTTTCGAAAAAGATACAAACTATGATGGTTGGGTAAAATGGAGAGAAAATGAATTATTAAATGTTAATTTTGGTTCAATATCAAGTGTATATGGTGAAATTAAAAAATAATTTATAAAACCATTTTTATCATAATGGATTTGAATAATTCTATTTAAATATTTTTCTAAAAATTAAACATAAAAAAAGAGATACATTTCTGTATCTCTTCTTGAGGCATCGTCCGGATTCGAACCGGAGTAGGAGCTTTTGCAGAGCCCAGCCTAGCCGCTCGGCCACGACGCCGTAGTTGAACGGATGGCAAAAGTAACTAAAATCTTTAAAATTCAAAACTTTAAAAGTAACTATTTTAAAAAATTAGTTTTTTAGTTGAAAGAATTACTTTCTAATTTCCGACATTTTTATAGTAACTGATTCAACATCACCACCAATAGGAGGATTTATTTTAGAAACCCAAACTGTTGTTTTTTGTACCGATTCGATTTCTGAAAGTACACGAATATTGATTCTTTTAGCCACATGTTCTAATAAATGCGAACGAATTGCCATTTCTTCAGCAACAATTCTGTTCAAATGTACATAATCAACCGTGTCAACAAGATGATCTGTTTGAGCTGATTTTTGTAAATTAGTTTTAATTTTTAGATCGACAGTGTAATCAGATCCAATTTTTCCTTCTTCAATTAAACACCCGTGATAGGAGAAAGTTCGAATGTTTTTAAGTTTTATTACTCCCATTTTTATAATTTTATTCTTGTAATGTTTAAATCTTGATAATTGGATGTTACAGCTTGTATAGAAACTACTTTTGTAATTTTATCAACTGTGAAATGGATTGTGTAAGGGAATTTCTTTAAAGGTAAAATACGAACTATATTATACTTTTCCTCAAAAAAGGGAATAGTTTTTAATGTTTTGCTGTAACTTTTAAATTCTAAATAAAATAATTTTCCTAATCCTTTACTTTTAGATTCATAGTATTGTGCTGCTTCTTCAATTTCAAGTTTAGCCCGTGAAAGTATCTGAAGTCTAAAATCATTTATAGCCATTTCTTATCCATCTCTTTTTCAAAATCTTCCCAGCTAATATAATCTTCTGGTTTAGCGTTTTTCATACGTTCTAAAACCATTTCCTGCTGCCATAGCGGAACTTCATTCCCTAAGTTTTCATTGATAGATACATCTGGAACATGTTTAAAAAAACTAATAAAAGTTTCGTAGAAATCGTCTGGAATTGTAACAGTTAATTGTCTCATAACTTTCAATATTTATGCAAAAGTACAAATAAATTAAGTTTCTGGTTTACTGATAAGTTTCTAAAGAAAACTGTAAACTGTAAACCGAAAACTGTAAACTTTTTTATCTTTGCTAAAATTACTATAAAATAATGGCATCAGAAGAGAAATCACTCAATTTTATTGAACAAATCATAGAGGAAGATTTAAAATCAGGTCTTTCCAAAACCAAACTTCATTTTCGTTTTCCACCAGAACCAAACGGTTATTTGCATATTGGACACGCGAGTTCTATTGCATTAAATTTTGGTTTAGGTATTGATTATCAGTCACCTGTAAATTTACGTTTTGACGATACAAATCCGGAAAAAGAAGAGCAGGAATTTGTTGACGCCATTAAAAAAGATGTTGAATGGCTGGGTTATACCTGGGCAGAGGAACGTTATGCTTCTGATTATTTTCAACAATTATACGATTGGGCCGTTTTATTAATTAAAAAAGATAAAGCGTATGTTGACAGTCAGTCTTCTGAAGATATGGCGATTCAAAAAGGAACTCCATCAACTGTTGGTACTGATAGCCCGTATAGAAATCGTTCTGTAGAAGAAAATTTAGATTTATTCGAAAGAATGAAAAACGGCGAATTTGAGGCTGGAACTCATATTCTTCGTGCAAAAATAGACATGAAGTCTACGAATATGCTGATGCGTGATCCTATCATGTACAGGATTTTGCACAGGCATCATCATAGAACCGGAGACGATTGGAAAATCTATCCAATGTACGATTGGGCACACGGACAAAGTGATTATTTAGAAGAAATCTCACATTCATTTTGTACGCTTGAATTCCTGCCTCACCGTGAGTTATACGATTGGTTTTTAGACCAGATTATTGATGAAAATCAGATTCGTCCAAAACAAAGAGAATTTGCAAGACGTAACTTATCACATACTGTTGTTAGTAAAAGAAAGTTACAGCAACTAGTTAAGGAAAAGCATGTTAACGGTTGGGATGATCCTAGAATGTCAACCATTTCAGGATTGAGAAGACGTGGTTATACTGCTGCATCCTTGCGTAATTTTGCTAATACAATTGGTATTGCAAAACGTGATAATTTGATAAATGTGTCAGTTTTAGAGTTTTGTATTCGTGAAGATTTAAACAAAATTGCACCCCGTGTAATGGCCGTTTTAGATCCTGTAAAATTGGTAATTACAAATTATCCTGAAGGAAAAGAAGAGTGGCTGGAAGCGGAAAATAATCAGGAAGATGAGAATGCTGGTTTTAGAAAAGTTCCTTTTTCACGTGAATTATACATCGAAAGAGAAGACTTTTTAGAAGAAGCTCCTGCGAAGTTTTTCCGTTTGACTTTAGGAAAAGAAGTACGTCTTAAAAATTCGTATATCATTAAAGGAGAAAGTGTTATAAAAGATGCAGCAGGAAATATAACAGAAATTCATGTAACTTATGATACTGATTCCTTAAGCGGAAGCGGGACAGAAGCAAGCCAAAGAAAAGTATCCGGAACCTTACATTGGGTTTCAATTTCTCATGCTGTGGAAGCAGAAGTTCGTATGTATGATCGTTTGTTTACAGATGAAGCTCCGGACAGTTATAAAGAGAAAAATTTCTTAGATTTTGTAAATCCAAATTCGTTAGAAATCATAAAGGGATTTGTTGAACCAAGTTTGGCGTCTGCTCAAAATGAAGATAAATTTCAGTTTCAACGTTTGGGTTATTTTACTGTTGATAAAGACTCAACTCCTTCAAAATTAGTATTTAACAGAACTGTTGGATTGAAAGATGCCTGGGAAGAAAAGGGTAAAAAAGAAGAAAACAGCATCAATAATTCTTTAAAAGAAATCAACAAATATTTTAAAGTTGAAACGAAGCCGGAACGTATTGCAATTGAAAGTGCAATAGGGGAGAGCATCAAAAATATTTCAGGTTTTTCTTTATTACAAAATTCATTAAAGAAGAATATCAACAATAATAAAGCTTCGTTGTTATTTGGTCAGTTTATTTTGAAATATTCTGCTTGGAAATCGACAGATTTTGAAGAAGAGGATATCAAAAAATTATATACAATGTCTTTAAGAAGTGAATCTACTTACGTTAGATCAAAAGCACTTTTAAATTTAAGAGATATTGAAAATCAAAGCTTCAAAAATCACTTTGAAGACGAAATTTTAAAATTATATTCAAATCCTCCGAAAAGTGCTTCAGAAAGAGAAACTGAAATTCTTGCCGAAATGGTGAAGAAGTAATATAATTAGAATCTATTAAAAAGCGCTTTATATAAGCGCTTTTTTTATTATTTATATTTTCTATCAAAAATTTAAAAACAATAAATATTTTAGATTAAAAGTGACTTTCATATCTTATTTTTAAGCTATTTTTTTATAGTAGTCGACACATTATTCGTTTTTTGAATTATTGTTTGTTATTGGTCTTTATTTTAGGTTTAGCTGTTATTTTTGTCAGTTTAACGGGTTATTAACATACAATTGTTTATAAAGTTGGTATTTTTATCCAAAGGTCAAATCTGAAATTTTATAATTTTAAAAATGACACTTTAAGAATCGAAACTGAGTTTTTCTAAAATTCAAAAATGTAATTTTTGGTTTTAGAACTTATTCTAAGTCTGAATTCTGAAAATTGGTTTTATGGGCAATTCTTAATTGTAATTTGTTTTGATAATACTTCGACGTAAAGGTATTTTTCAATTTCATTTTATAATTTTTCAATTTCATGAAATTAGTTTTGTGGTTTATTTAAATTTTGATTTTCATTTGAACTTAAAATTTTTTAATCATTAAATTTAATTATCATGAAAAATTTATTTTTTACACTAGCTATTTTATTTGCAAATATTGCAATTTCTCAAACCCATCAAATTACAAAACACAACGGTGAACAATTAGATGTTAATTTCATTAAAAATGAAAATGGTTTAATTTATTATGCTGTAAACGGAAGTGCAGAAGAACATAAAATTAGTAAATACGCTGTTTCAAAAATTACTAATAAACAAACAAATCAAACTCAAAAAATATCTGATAAAGTTATAGTAGATTCAAAATCAGATTATTCAATGGTAACTGTTTTGCCTCAGGAAAAGACAATTGGTTTAAAACAAGCAGCTAATTTTAAAGGAGTCTCGACAAAGACAAAAGGAGAACCGCCTATAGCTAACAAAAATCATACAGCTTTAAGAATTAAAACTAAATCAGCTTCAAGTGGTTATCCATTTGTGAGCATTATTGAAAAAGATGGTAAATACGAAGCTGTTGCTTATATGTATTAATTTTATTGTTAATTTTAAGTAAATAATTTTTAATCAATTATTTATCTTTCAAAAAAGCTGTACCTTTAGTATTCATTATAAATTTTAATATTATGTCTAATAATTCAAATACAATTGCGGCTATTTTAGCTGGTGCTGCAGTAGGAGCAGCAATCGGAATTTTATTGGCTCCGGATAAAGGTTCAAATACAAGATCAAAAATTAAAGAAGGTTTTGATGATGCAAAGCATAATTTAAAAGACTCATTAGGAGCTACTTCTGATGTACTTCGTGAAAAATTTGCAGGAGCTACTCAAAATCTTGACGGAACTTTAGATGAGTTGCTATCGAATGTAAGCCATAAAACTGAAGAAGTTATTACTTTTTTAGAATCTAAGTTGGCTGATTTGAAAGCTCAAAACGCTAAACTTCAAAAATAAAATCGATACAAGAAGCACTTAACTTTACTTATTTTTATAGGTAAGTTTTGTGCTTTTTTTATTTTAAAAAATTAAATATGGCTTTTGAAGAGTTAAAAAAAAACACAGAAAAAATTCAGGATCAGACTAAAGTTTATATTGACACTCATTTGGCTTATTATAAACTTTGGGGTTTTAAGGTAGCAATGAAGTCGACAACTTTAATTTTAAAGTTTACTTTGATTTTATTGTGTTTTACTATGGTTCTATTTTTTGGATCTTTTGCGGCAGCTTATGCTTTTGGAGATTTATTCGGAAGTAATGCTCTTGGATTTTTGGCAGTAGGAGGGATCTATCTTTTGTTTACAATATTACTTTTTCTTATAAAAGATAAGATTGTCGAAGGACCTATTTTAGAGAAATTTTCAGAAATATTTTTTAACGATTAATAAATATGGAAAAGAAAAAATACTCATCTTATGCTGAAATCGACAGAGATTTAGAAATTCTGAAATTAGAAAAAGATATAAATTATCAGAAATTAGTTTTGAGTTTTCAGAAAACTAAAGAAGGCATTACACCACAAAAAATCGTAAATGGATTTATTTCTTCATATACAGATTACTTTTCAGAATCCTATCCAAAAATTTTACAATCAATTTTACCATTTGTTTTCAATTGGTTTATAAATAAAAAAAGAGGCCGTTAAGCCTCTTTTTCATTTTATTATTGTTGAACATCTGGTTGAATGTCATCTTCATAACCAGATTGTGGTTGAATAGGTTTTGGTTTTTCTACTTTTTTATTGTTCTTTTTCATCATTTCACCAACCTGGTTTGAAGCGGTAAATGATGCAACCATATTATTCAACATGTCACTTCCGGCTTGTGGAGAATTTGGTAGCAAGATTAAATTAGAATTTGCATCGGCGCCAATTGCCTGCAAAGTATCATAATGTTGTGTAACCACAATTAAGGCAGAAGCTTCCTGTGAATTGATTCCAACATTATTTAAAACTTCCACACTTTCTACTAAACCTCTTGCAATTTCACGACGTTGATCTGCAATACCTTGACCTTGTAAACGTTTACTTTCTGCTTCAGCTTTTGCTTTTGCAACAATTCTGATTCTTGAACTTTCAGCCTCAAATTCGGCAGCCGTTTTTTCTCTGTCGGCAGCATTGATTCTGTTCATGGCATTTTTTACCTGAATATCCGGATCGATATCAGTAACCAAAGTATTGATAATATCATAACCATAAGTAGTCATGGCTTCATTCAATTCTCTTTTTACAGCAATTGCAATATCATCTTTTCTTTCAAAAACATCATCCAATTTTAGTTTTGGAACTTCGGCACGAACCACATCAAATACATAAGCGGTAATTTGATCATGCGGATATTCCAGTTTATAAAAAGCATCATATACTTTTTCCTGAATAACTTTAAACTGAACCGAAACTTTCATTTTGATAAAAACGTTGTCTTTGGTTTTGGTTTCGATGATAACATCTAACTGTTGAATTTTCAAATTTACTCGTCCGGCGATTCTGTCGACGATTGGAATTTTTAGTTGTAAACCTGAATTTCTTACGCTTAAAAATTTACCAAATCTTTCGATTACAACAGAAGATTGTTGCTTTACGGTAAAAAATGAAGACATAAAAATGAAGAATCCAAATACTAAAAGGATAATTAAAGCTGTGTTCATGGTGATATTAATTTAGATTTTATTAATTTTTTAAAAATACGAATAATATACTGAGAATGGATACTTATTAATTTCTTTAGAAGATTTTAATTGTTAAAATTTATTCTACATTTGGTTCAAATTTTAAACCAAAAACAAAATTTATGAAACGAATACTACTTAGTATTGCCTTATTATCTTCTATTTATTTATCTGCTCAAACTGTTATAGTTGAGGAAAAATTTGAAAAAAAGAATGAACCAGTCGCTTTCCAATATCTTCCAATTTCAAAAAAGATTGTTATTTATAAAGGAGAAAGTATTTCTTTAACTGATTTCAATTTAACTAAAAGTGGAGCCAGTTTTGATGCGAATGGTAAGAAAGATATTTTATTTGAAAACGAGAAGTTTGTAAAACCGACTTTTTCAGTTACTGAAAAAACAATCAAGGGTTATGATGGCGTAAGATTTTCAAGTGGTGATTATAAGTTTTATCAGAACAATAGTTCTAGTATCATAGACGATAAAATTCTTGATAATATAAATTCTTTTTATTTTGGATTTTATGATATGGACAATTTTTTAAATCATTCAGGAAAAAGTGATGCGGGTAAGCCTTTAAATGCATCTTTTAACGATACTTATGATTTTGGTTTTACTGATCATAAAGAAAGGGATGATATAGATTTTACTAAAGATGAAATTTTTTTAGAAGTTATCGAAATTAAAAACAACTCAAAAAAAAGAATTCAAATTATAAAACCTGATTTAGCTTTGTTAACTGGAGATAGTTTTGCTAAAGATCAATATAAGACTACATTTAATACAAGATTAAATGGTAATGAAAATTTTGATTTCATTACAAAATCAGTATCATCAGATTTTCGTACTACAATAATTTATAAAAGTACTTATAACTTTGAAGGTAAATTAGTTAAAGAATTGCCTTTAACGTTAACGCTTGATAATAAATTTTTTACTGTATCAGATAATAAGGGAGGTTATAAGTATGAAAGTGGAGATGGCCGTTCGAAAGGTTTTTTTAGTGTAGGAACGTCATGTATTAATAATTTTTTAGAAGATAGAGCAAGTGGTGATATATATGTCTATGGAATTTTTAGTGATAATGCCCCTAAGAAGATTAATGGTAATTGCAATCCAAATGGGTTTTATGTGTTTAAATTTGATAAAGACGGAAAGAAATTATGGGAATCTATTAACTACATAGATGGGAAAGAGTACTTTGAAAAGATAAAATCTAATTCATATTTATCAGTTAATTTATTTGAATACAATAAAGATTTTGTTTTTTCTGTATCTGTTAATTCTTTTACTGAATTTTCATACTCTACTATTGTAAATAAATCAACTGGTTCAATATCTAAAATTAATTTTATCGAATATAATAACGCTGGTAATAAAGCAATTAACAAAGCATTTGTTAGCAATACTTATGTAAATGATATTAGAAATAAAGTTTTCTCGCAAATTACTTTTGTTGCAATGATTACCAATCCGGATGTTTTAAAATATATAAATAGTGTATCTGATAAAGGGAACAGATTATACTATGAAGGAATCTTTTCTGATCAGGGAATTTGGCTAATTGAAACAGATAACAAAGAATATTACAAAATCCTTTTATTTAAAGACTAAAAAAAAGCTCCCAATTTGGGAGCTTTTTTGTTTTTATAAAGTTGCAATCGCTTTCTGAATTCTCGAAATAGTTTCTTCCTTTCCGATGATTTCAACAATGTCAAATAGGTGAGGACCTTTCAAAGCTCCAACCAAACTCAAACGGAAAGGCTGCATCACTTTGCCCATTCCAATTTCGTTTTTAGTTAACCAGTCTTTTACGATTGCTTCGATGTTTGCTGAATCAAAACCGTCAATATATTCAAGAGTCGAAATCAATTCCTGCATTAAAGCCGGGGTTTCTTCCTTCCAGTTTTTGCTTGCTTTTTCATCGTAAGATGTTGGTGCCTGGAAAAAGAAATCAGTCAAATCCCAAAATTCAGAAACAAAATGTGCTCTTTCTTTTATCAAAGAAACAATTCTTGTAACGTCATATTTAGAAACATCAACACCTTTTTCAACCAAAATAGGAGAGAAGCTTTTCGCTAAATCAGCATCATTTTGTTTGATTAGATATTGGTGATTGAACCATTTGTTTTTCTCCGGATCAAATTTGGCTCCCGATTTATGAACTCTGTTTAAGTCAAAAGATTCTACAAGTTCTTCTAAAGAAAATAATTCTTTATCCGTTCCGTCATTCCAACCTAATAAAGCAAGGAAGTTTATAACCGCTTCAGGTAAAAATCCGTTCTCTCTGTAACCAGATGAAACACCTTCTTCTGTTTTCCATTCTAATGGAAACACTGGGAAACCTAATTTATCACCATCTCTTTTAGATAATTTTCCGTTTCCAACCGGTTTTAAAATCAAAGGTAAATGTGCAAATTCCGGAGCATCCCAACCAAAAGCTCTGTATAATAAAACGTGAAGTGGCATAGATGGTAACCATTCTTCACCACGAATTACATGTGAAGTTTCCATCAAATGATCATCAACAATATTGGCTAAATGATACGTAGGCATTCCGTCACTTTTAAATAAAACTTTATCATCAAGTAAACTTGTTTCAAATTTTACATCACCACGAATAATATCTTTTAAGTGTAAAGTTTCATCAACCGGAGTTTTAAAACGAATCACATAATGTTCCCCATTTGCAATTCTTTTAGCAACTTCATCAACAGAAAGTACTAAAGAAGTATCTAGTTTTTCACGGATTGTATGATTGTAAATAAATGTTTTTCCTTCAGCTTCTTGTTCTTTTCTTAAAGCATCAAGAGCTTCGGGAGTATCAAAAGCATAATATGCCCAACCAGAATTGATCAGCTGATCAGCATAAGTTTGGTATAATTCCTTACGATCGCTTTGTCTGTACGGACCAAATTTTTCATTTTTTCCAACGGTTTCTTCAGGAGAAATTCCTAACCATTCTAGTGCTTCCATAATATAAGCTTCGGCACCAGGAACAAAACGGGTTTGATCTGTATCTTCAATTCTTAGATAAAAAACACCATTGTTTTTTTTGGCAAATAAATAATTAAATAGGGCAGTACGTACTCCGCCAATATGTAATGGTCCAGTCGGACTTGGTGCAAAACGCACGCGAACTTGCTTTGACATTTGTTTAAATTTTGATGCAAAGATACGATTCAGATTTAAGATTGTAGAGTTTAGATTTTAGATTGTTGGTTTTTGGATTTTAGTTGTGAAGTTTCGGGATTAATTTTAGATTTTTCCATCTCAGAACCTTAGCCTCTTAGTAACTTAGAATCTTTAAAAGATGTCATTATAATTACTACTTTTATGGGTTATAATTAAAAGAGATTTTATTTTGAAAACAACATCTGCTATATATCAAAAATTAGAAGCGTTTATTAAAAAATATTATATGAATGAATTGATAAAAGGAGGACTTCTTTTTATTGGTTTTGGATTATTGTACTTTCTGTTTACGCTTTTTATAGAGTATTTTCTTTGGTTAAAACCATTAGGAAGAACCCTTTTATTTTGGATATTTATAGGAGTAGAAGTTTTTCTTTTGTTCCGATTTATTCTGTTCCCAATTTTTAAGTTGTTCAAACTTCAACAAGGAATCGATTATAATCAGGCTTCAACCATTATTGGAAATCATTTTATAGAAGTAAGTGACAAACTAACGAACTTTTTACAGCTTTCGGCTTCTGAGAATTCAGCAGAAAATTCAGAGTTAATGTTAGCTTCGATAGAACAAAAAGCAAATTCCTTGCAGCCAATTCCATTTGGAAATGCTATCAATTTTAAAACAAACAAGAAGTATTTGCCATTGACACTTATACCAATTTTGCTTTTTGCTGTGTTTTATATTTCAGGAAACAGCAATATAATTTCTCAAAGTTTGAATAGAGTAGTACATTTTAATGCTACCTTTTTACCACCGGCTCCATTTAAATTTGTGGTTTTAAATCAGAATTTACAAACAGAACAAAACAAAGATTTCTTGATCAAAATGGAATCTGTTGGAAATATAGTTCCTGAAAATGTTGTGATTCATATTGGTGATGAAAGTTATTTTATGGAGTCATCTCAGCTAGGAAAATTTGAATTCAAGATAGAAAAACCAGTTGAAAATGTTTCGTTTTCTTTTGAAGGAAATTCAGTTTCATCTGAAGAATATGAATTGAAAGTAATCACGGTTCCATCAATTGCGAACTTTGAAATGGTATTAAATTTTCCATCTTATTTAAAAAAGAAATCAGAAACTATTCAGGGAACCGGAAATGCAATCGTACCGGAAGGAACTTTGGTGACCTGGAAAATGAATACACAGTCGACTCAAGAGGTTGTTTGGAAAGATGAAAACGCAACTTTTAAGTTCAATAAAGCCGAAAACCAGTTTAAATTGGCTAAAAATATCAGTCAAAATACAGAATATCAAATTCTTACTTCGAATAATAAGGTTAAAAATTACGAAAAACTAGATTATCAGTTGTCAGTTATCAAAGATCAGCATCCATCAATTACAGTTTCGCCTGCGCCGGATAGTTTGAAGTTGGATAAAAATTATGTTTTAGGAAGATTGGGTGATGACTATGGATTATCAAAATTACAGATAGTTTACTATGAACGTAACAAACCACAAACAGCAAAGCGTGGAACGATTCCTGTAAAGTCAGCCGTTTTTGATCAGTTCGTTTTTAATTTTCCAAGCAATCTTGTTGTAGAAGAAGGAGTGTCTTATGAATACTATTTTGAGGTTTTTGATAATGATGCACCGCACGGTTTCAAGAGTACAAAGTCTTCTGTGTTTTCAGATCGTGTTTCTACAACAGATGAAATTCAGGATATGGAATTGCAACAGCAAAATGATAATATTAATAGTTTAGAAAAGTCTTTAAAAAATCAGAATAAACAATTTTCTGAAATGGATAAGATTCAGAAAACAGGAAAAGAAAAAGATAATTTAGAATTTAAAGATCAGCAAAAAGTTAGTGATTTTATCAAGCGTCAGAAACAACAAGACGAAATGATGAAACAATTTGCTGAAAAAATGAATAAGAATTTAGACAAGTTTCAATCTGAAAAGAAAGACAAAACAGCTGATGATTTGCAAAAGCGATTGGATAATGCCGAGAAAGATTTAGAGAAGAATCAAAAGTTGATGGATGAATTAAAGAACTTAAACGACAAATTACAAAGTGAAGAGTTGTTTGATAAGATGGAAAAATTCAAACAAATCAGCAAAAACCAATCTCGTAATTTAGAACAATTAGTTGAATTAACGAAGCGTTTTTATGTAGAAAAGAAAGCAGAGCAGGTTGCAGAAAAATTAAATAAACTTGCAGATGAACAAGAAAAGCTTTCTAATAAAGAGGGAGAAAACACAAAAGAAAAACAAGACGATATTAATAAAGCCTTTGATAAAATCAAAGAAGACTTAAAAGATTTGAAAGAAGAAAACAAGTCTTTAAAATCTCCAATTGATATTCCTTCTGATGCTTCAAAAGAGAAAGATGTAGATTCTGATTTGCAAAAAGCTTCTGAAGAATTGAGTAAAAAGAATACTTCTTCGGCCAAGCCAAAACAAAAAAGTGCTGCAAAGAAAATGAAAAGCATGTCTCAGGAAATGCAGTCAAGTATGGAAGGCGGAGATCAGGAACAATTAGAAGAAGATGTTGCAATGCTTCGTCAGATTCTTGATAATCTTTTAGCCTATTCATTATCTCAGGAAGATGTAATGAAACAATTTAAATCTATGAAATTAGGTTCTTCTGCTTACACGAAGAACATCAAGATTCAGCAGAATTTAAAACAACAGTTCAAACATGTCGACGATAGTTTGTTTGCATTGTCATTACGTAATCCAAAAGTAGCAGAAGATGTAACGAAGGAAATTGGAAACGTACAATATAATATAGACAAAGCAATTGAAACCTTAACCGATGTTCAGGTTCCAAAAGGAGTTTCACATCAACAGTATGCAACTTCATCTGCAAATAAACTGGCTGACTTTTTAAGTGATTTATTAAATAACATGCAGATGTCTATGTCTAAACCTGGAGCCGGAAAACCAAAACCAGGAGACGGACAAGGAATGCAATTGCCAGATATTATTCAAAAACAAAAAGGTTTGGGTGATAAAATGAAAGAAGGAATGAAGCAGGGACAAAAACCTGGTGATGGAAAACAAGGCCAAAGTGGAGAAGGAAAACAAGGTCAGGGAAAAGAAGGTAAAGATGGACAGGGTAAAGAAGGACAAGGAAAAGGAAACCAAGGCAAAAATGGTGAAGGTAAAAATGGACAGGGAAGTAAAAATGGAGGTGAAGGTAAAGACGGTGAGAGCGGTGATGATGGTGAAGGTGATGCTGAAGCAATCATGGAAATATATAAGGAGCAAGTAAAACTTCGTGAAGCATTACAAAAAGAATTAGCTAAACAAGGATTAGATTCTCAGGGTAAATCTGTAATCGATCAAATGAAGGCTTCAGAAAAGCAACTTTTAAATAAAGGATTCAAGAATGAGAACTTGCAACGTATCCTTAATATTCAACAGGAATTATTAAAATTAAACAATGCAGTTCAACAACAAGGTCAGGATACGAAGCGTCAATCTGAAACAAACAAAGCAGAATTTACAAATAGAACGAATGCTTTACCAAGCTCACTTTTAGAATATTTAAACAGTGTAGAAATTTTAAATAGACAATCACTACCTTTGCGCTCGAATTTTAATCAAAAGGTTCAAGAATATTTTAATACAAAATGATCAATTTTAATTACGAAACAGAATTTAATTTAGACAACGAACAAGCCTTTTCTGATTGGTTGAGTGCTGTAATAGTTTCTGAAAAGAAAAATGAAGGAGAGATAAATTACATATTTTGTGACGATGAATATCTTCATAAGATAAATGTAGAATATCTAAATCATGATACACTAACAGATATCATCAGTTTTGACTACACAGTTGGAAACGAATTAAACGGAGATATTTTTGTTTCTGTAGAAAGAGTAGAAGACAATGCAAAGGATTTTAATGTTTCTTTCGAAGAAGAATTAAAACGTGTTCTTGCTCACGGCATATTACATTATTGCGGGTACAAAGATAAATCAGATAAAGATGCTGACTTAATGCGTTCAAAAGAAGATGAAAAAATTGCTATGTTTCACGTGGAACAGTAGAGGGATTTGTTTCAGGTTTTTTTTGCTTCAAGTTTCAAGTTATTAAAACGAGTTAGTTGTTCCATGTGAAACATGTTGGGTTTTTGATAATAAAAATATCTGAACGTTCCACGTGAAACATGTTTAATTTTGAAAACGAAAACTTAAACGTTTCACGTGGAACATTTGAAAATGAAGTTTTGATTTGAAGTTTTGATTTGAAGTTTTTGGAGAAAGAATCTGCGGATGTTTCACGTGGAACTTTTTGTAAAGCAAGAGCCTTAAACTTGAAACCTTTTAGTACGTTCCACGTGGAACAAAAGAATAAAGAATTTAATTCTGAGAACCGACTTAAACGGTTTCCCAGAGAATAAAAGATAAAATGTTTTTAGAAGAATACGATGTTATAGTAGTTGGTGCAGGTCATGCTGGATCTGAAGCCGCGGCAGCGGCCGCAAATTTGGGATCGAAAACCTTATTGGTTACGATGAGCCTGCAGAACATTGCACAGATGTCTTGCAACCCAGCGATGGGCGGAATTGCAAAAGGACAAATTGTGCGTGAGATTGATGCGCTTGGAGGATACTCTGGGATTGTTTCAGACCGAACTGCAATCCAATTTAAGATGTTGAACAAATCGAAGGGGCCTGCAATGTGGTCGCCGAGAGTTCAAAGTGATCGAATGCGTTTTGCTGAAGAATGGAGAATGATGTTGGAGGGAACTCCAAATTTGGATTTCTACCAAGAGATGGTAAAGGGTTTGATTATCGAGAACGGAAAAATAAAAGGAATCAAAACTTCGTTGGGAGTAGAGATTCGATCTAAATCTGTTGTCTTGACAAACGGAACTTTTTTGAATGGTTTGATTCATATTGGAGAAAAACAATTTGGAGGAGGAAGAGCAGGAGAAAGTGCTGCAACCGGAATTACCGAAGATTTAGTTCGAGCAGGTTTTGAATCTGGTAGAATGAAAACAGGAACGCCGCCACGAGTTGATGGACGTTCTTTGGACTATTCGAAAATGAACGAAGAAAAAGGAGATGCAAAGCCGGATAAGTTTTCTTATTCGGATTTAACCGTTCCGCTAACGCATCAAAGATCTTGTCACATGACATACACGTCGCTGGATGTTCATGATATTTTGAGAGAAGGTTTTGATCGTTCTCCAATGTTCAACGGAAGAATCAAAAGTCTAGGGCCAAGATATTGTCCTTCGATAGAAGATAAGATAAATCGTTTTGCAGATAAAGAACGTCATCAATTATTTGTGGAACCGGAAGGATGGAATACTTGTGAGGTTTACGTAAACGGATTTTCAACTTCGCTTCCGGAAGATATTCAATTTAAAGCTTTGCGTTCGGTTGTAGGATTTGAGAATGTGAAATTCTTTAGACCTGGTTATGCAATCGAATATGATTATTTTCCGCCAACACAATTGAAACATACTTTGGAAACAAAGCTTGTTGAAGGTTTATATTTTGCCGGACAAATAAATGGTACGACTGGATATGAAGAAGCAGCTTCGCAAGGTTTGATGGCCGGAATAAATGCGCATTTAAAAGTGCATGAAAAAGCGCCGTTAATTTTAAAACGTGATGAAGCGTATATCGGAGTTTTGATTGACGACTTAATTACAAAAGGTACAGAAGAACCTTATCGTATGTTTACGTCAAGAGCAGAATACAGAACATTGTTGCGTCAAGATAATGCGGATTTCAGATTGACTCCAATGTCGCATGAAATTGGTTTAGCCTCTGAAGCGCGTTTACGTAGAATGGAAAAGAAACTAAACGAATCTGAAAAGATGGTTGCTTTCTTTAAAGAAACAAGTGTTTCAGTTGCCGAGACAAATCCGATTTTAGAAGCGAAAGAAACAGCTCCAATTACGCAAGGCGATAAAATGTTTAAAGTTTTTTCACGTCCGCAAATTGATTTGGAGGATATGATGAAATTTGAAAAGGTAAAAGAATATATAGAATCAAACGATGTTGATCAGGAAATTTTGGAGCAAGCCGAAATCCAGGTCAAATATTCTGGTTATATCGAAAAGGAAAGAAACAACGCGGATAAACTAACTCGTTTAGAAGAAGTGAAAATTCCTGAGAATTTCGATTACAATAAAATCAAATCAATGTCGATTGAGGCAAAACAAAAGTTGAGCAAGATTCGTCCTGTAACAATTTCTCAGGCTTCAAGAATAAGCGGAGTATCACCAAGTGATATTTCGGTATTGTTGATTTATATGGGAAGATAATAATTTTAGATTCTGTCACGAAGCTTCGGCACAGATTTTAGATTGTTGCTATAGTGTAATATTGGATTATTGCATTGAATTGTTCCACGTGAAACTATTTTAAATTTTATTTTTGTAGGCAATCCAAAATCTAAAGTGGAGTTGTTCCACGTGAAACGAATATAGTATAGTTTGTCATTCTGAAGAACGAGGAATTTCCGTAAGTAACTCTGCAATCAAAAGCTAATCTTTGTCAATCTTGTAACGGAGATTCCTTGTTCCTAGAAATGACAAAAAGGTTAAAATCTAAAGTTTGGAGATTATGCGAATTGTTCAGAAAGAAGTTCTATCATTAGAGGAAAAAGAAGTTTTAAGAGAACTTTGGAATAACGAATATCCACTCAGATTACATTTGAAAACTCTTGAAGATTTTGAATCATATTTGAATGGAATCGTTAACACGAAACATTATCTATTGTTTGACGATTCAAATAAAATAAATGGCTGGGCGTTTACTTTTTTAAGAGAGGATGAAAATTGGTTTGCTATAATTTTAGATAGTAAAATTCAGGGAAAAGGAAATGGTTCCCTTTTGATTAATGAATTAAAAAAGAATAATACTGTTTTGAATGGTTGGGTTACGGATCATGAAAATGAAGTGAAACGAAATAATGAAGTTTATAAATCTCCAATGTCGTTTTATTTAAAAAACGATTTTACAATTTTGACAGAAACAAGATTAGAAAATGAAAAAATGTCGGCTGTAAAAATAAATTGGAAAGGTTAAAAGAAAAATATAAATGCTAAAATATTAAACCCTAAATGTGTGAAATTCACTTTAGGGTTTTACTATAAAATTAAATCAAAAATACCTATAATTAAAAAATGGACGTTTTAAACAAAAAACATTTTCTTACTGTAAAAGACCATTCTGTATCTAAAGAGATTTTCGAATTGTATCATGACGAAACTTTAGACATGTTGATTACATCTCCGCAACCCGATTTGCAAAATCTTGGAAAATATTACGAAAGCGAAGATTATATTTCACACACAGATAACAAACGTTCGTTGTTTGAAAAAGCATATCACTTTGTGAAAAATATTGCTCTAAAAAACAAACTTAATCTGATCAACTCGGAGCAATCTCAAAAAGGAAAAATTTTAGACATTGGTGCCGGAACCGGAGATTTTTTATTAACAGCAAAAAATGATGGTTGGGAAACTGTTGGAGTAGAACCAAGCGAACGAGCAAAAAATATTGCAATTCAAAAAGGAATTTCTTTTGTAGATGAAATTAGCGTTCTCGAAAATAATTCTTTTGATGTAATTACAATGTGGCACGTTTTAGAACATGTTCCAAATTTAGAACTTCAAATTCAGGAATTGAAGCGTTTGTTAAAGCCAACTGGAACATTAATTGTTGCGGTTCCAAATTTTAAATCTTACGACGCTAAACATTACAAAGAATTTTGGGCAGCATTTGATGTGCCAATTCATTTTTGGCATTTCTCTAAAAAAGCCATCCAATCACTTTTTGGAAAAGTAGATATGAATTTGGAAAAAGTGCTTCCGATGAAATTTGATTCTTTTTATGTGAGCTTGTTATCTGAAAAATACAAAACCGGAAAAATGAATTACATCAGTGCGTTTTTTGTTGGTTTACGATCAAATTTAAAAGCGAGCCGTACAAAAGAGTATTCATCGCACATTTACGTCCTAAAAAACAGCTAAAACGCAAAATAAGCGCATTTACGACGTTCTTTTGGTTGTAGCGAGGAGAAATATCATCTTTTTTGAGAAAGCCGCTATAATAAAAGATATAAAAGCCGGTTTTAATAGTGATATTTTATAGTAAAATCAGGAGTTATAAGGAAAACTAATATCATAAAATTTGAGCATTTTTTAAACTTTATGTTGATGCTATTTATTTTTTTATATTTTTGTCTTTATTACTTTAAAAAAATTAGAAATTTAGAAAATGAAAAAAGCATTAGTAATTATCGCACTTTCAATTTTGGTTGTTTCATGTGGTAAAACAGCAGAAGTTAAGGAAGTAAAAACAGCTTACGTTGATACTTCAGTTTTAATGAAAGAGTACACTGAAGCAAAAGATCTTGAAGCAAAATACAAAGCTCAAGCTGAAGAAAAAGGAAGACAACTACAAGCTGAAATTACTCGTTTTAAACAAGACGCTGCTAATTTTCAAAGTCAGGCACAAGCAAACGGTCAGGCATGGGCTCAACAAAGAGGAGCTGAGTTGCAAAAAAGAGAGCAACAATTGGGTTATGCCCAACAGGCATTATCTCAACAGTTGCAACAAGAAAGTGGAGTTGAAATGGATTCTCTTGTAAGTGGAGTTAAAAAATTCATTAAAGAATACGGTAAGAAAAACGGTTACTCTTATATCTACGGAACTGGTGATGCTGCAACAGTATTATATGCTGAGGATAAATATGATATCACAAAAGAGATCATTAAAGCTTTGAATGATAAATACAAAGACGCTCCTAAAGCTGACGCTAAACCAGCTGCTAAAGAAGGCGAAGAAGCTAAAAAATAATACCAGACCAACTAACGAATTAAAAAACCTAAATCTACCGGATTTAGGTTTTTTCTTTTATAAAAACAAGATACATTTAGGTTTTCAATACAATATCAATGCAAAACGTTTCAGAAGCTGCTGCTTACACTTTACAATTCATCAATCAAACGCAAAAATCTATATTTCTTACCGGTAAAGCAGGTACGGGAAAAACGACACTTTTACGCGAAATTATCGCTACAACTCACAAAAACACAGTTGTTGTCGCGCCAACAGGAATTGCGGCCTTAAATGCTGGCGGTGTAACGATTCATTCTATGTTTCAACTGCCTTTTTCGGCATTTATTCCATCCTATGATGAAGCATCTAAGTTTACTGAAACGGTGAAATTTGAGAACAAAGAAACGCTTCGCAGACACTTCAAAATGAATAACGTCAAGCGAAATGTTATCCGCAACATGGAATTGCTGATTATTGACGAAGTAAGTATGCTGCGCGCTGATTTACTGGATGCTATCGATTTTATGATGCAGACTGTTCGCAGAAATTCAAAAACTTTTGGTGGTGTTCAGGTGCTTTTTATTGGCGATTTATTACAATTGCCACCCGTAATTCGGGATGAAGAATGGCGAACTCTGCGTAATTATTACAAAGGAAAATTCTTCTTTCATTCGCATGCTATTCAGCAAAATCCGCCGCTTTATATTGAATTATCTAAGATTTACCGCCAGACAGATGATACTTTTATCTCAGTTTTAAACAATCTTCGAAATAATCAGATAACACCTCAGGATATTCAGGTCTTAAACGAATATGTTCAACCTGATTTCGATTTAAAAAACAATCCGGGTTATATAACGTTAACTACGCATAACGCCAAAGCCGATTCTATTAATGAACAGGCAATTAATGATTTAGCTGGAAATGAATTTACTTTTCAGCCTTTTATTGTCGGGGATTTTCCGGAAAAAATATTTCCGGTTGAAGAAAATCTGAAATTGAAAGTAGGGGCACAGGTTATGTTTGTGAAGAATGATATTTCCTTTGAAAAGCGCTATTTCAACGGGAAAATGGGTGTTATAAAATCACTTTCGCCTGAAGAAATCTTTGTTCATTTTCCTGAAGAAAATAAAACCATAGAAGTGGAGAAATACGAATGGAAAAACATTCGATACAAAGTAAATGAGCTCACAAAAGAAATTGAAGAAGAAGTTTTGGGCACATTTGCGCATTATCCGCTTAAATTGGCGTGGGCAATTACGGTGCACAAAAGCCAGGGATTAACTTTTGAGAAAGCTGCGCTCGATGTATCGCAAGTTTTTTTACCCGGACAAGCATATGTTGCTCTTTCGCGTTTAACTTCTTTAAATGGGCTTATTTTGCTTTCTCCGATACAAATGAATGGTATTTCGAACGATCAGGATGTAATGGATTACGCTTTGAATAAAGCCACCGAAGAAGTCCTGAAAAATTCCCTCCATTTCGAAACCAAGAATTTTATTCATAACTATTTGATTAACAGTTTTAACTGGACAGATTTAGCGCAAGAATGGCGCAATCACCGTTTTAGTTATAATGAAAATGCAGTAAATTCAGAAAAAGCCAAACATTCCGTTTGGGCAGCAAAACGTATGGAAACGATTGAATTGCTGATCGATCCTTCTCAAAAATTCGTTAATCAACTCAATAAAATTTTCAATAAAGAAACTGTCGATTTATTTTTTGTGCAGGAAAGGGTAGTGGCAGCTTATGATTATTTCTTTAAGCCAATGGACAAATTAGTCACAGATCTTTTGCAGAAAATGGCTGAAATTCAGAAATTTAAAAAAGTAAAAGAGTTTTACGAAGAATTGGCTTTTCTGGATGATTTACAGACAAAGGCTGTTTTACGTTTGATGAAAGCCAAATTACTGATAGAAATTGTTGTTTCCGGAGAAACCATTTGTAAAGAAAAACTAACTTCTGCAGCGATTAAAAATTTCAAATTAGACAAGATTGCAAAGATTCGCGAGGAATTTAATATGTCAAATACTGATATTTTTAAAACCGAAGAACCTGTTGTACGTTATACGGCAAGGAAATTAGATAAAAATGAACCAAAAGTGGCTAAAAAAACTACAATAGAAGAAACACATGATTTGTGGCTGGAGAAAAATTCAATTGCAGATATTGCACGTATTAGAAAACTAACTGTGCAAACCATTGAAACGCATTTAGTTAAACTAATTCAGGCTAAAAAAGTCGAAATATCTGATGTTCTGCCTTATGAAAAAATTCTCGCGCTTCGCGAAGCTTTTCAGTTTTATCAGGAAGAATCTTTAAATCCTCTAAAAGAAAAATATGGCGATGAATTTACCTGGGATGAACTTAAAATGTTCAAAGCCAGCATAAATTGATTTTAGATTTTAGATTTTAGATTTTAGATTTTAGATTTTAGATTTTAGATTTTAGATTTTAGATTTTAGATTTTAGATTTTAGATTTTAGATTTTAGATTTTAGATTTTAGATTTTAGATTTTGCTAATTAACATTATGTAAAATAGAGGGATTTGAAATTATTTTTTCAAACTTTTTAATTGTTCCACGGTAAACATATAATCCTGATTTTGAAATGATCAGGATTTTTTGTTTCAAGTTTTTATTTTATTTGTGAATGGAGCAAACTAAAATGTCAGATAAAAATATTAATTAACTAACTTTATAATTATCAGATTATAATTAATTAAAAACTTAAATATGAAAAGTAGAGCGATATATCTCATTATTTTTATTTTTTGCAGTCTATTGACTTTTAGTCAGGATTTAAAACCAGAGTATCAAAAATTCGTTAAAAGCTTTATTGCCAACGTGAAAAGTAATAACAAAGAAGGAGTTGCTGGTTTTATTTCTTTTCCGCTTGGAAGAGATTATCCAGTTCCAAATGTTAAAAAAAAAGCAGATTTTGTAAAAAGATACGACCAGATTTTTGATGCCACATTGAAAAATGAAATCATCAAGTCTAATCCCGCAAAAGATTGGTCTGAGGTAGGATGGCGAGGAATTATGCTAAATCAGGGCACTTTGTGGATGGATACTGATGGGAAAATTAGCAGCATCAATTATCAATCAAAGAAGGAATTAGATTTAAAAAATAAACTAATTGCCGCCGAAAAAGTAAAACTGCATCCGTCAATTGCGAAATTTAAAGCTCCTGAATATATTTTGGAAACATCAAAATTCAGAATAAGAATTGATGATATGGGAAATGACAATTACCGATATGCGTCCTGGTCTATCAAACAAAAAATGAGTGAAGAACCCGATTTGGTGATTACTAACGGAAAATGGATTTCTGATGGAAGTGGAGGCAACAGCCATTTCGATTTTAAAAAAGGAAATTATTTGTATCAATGCTATATCACCGTTTTAGGACCTTCAGATTCACCTCCGGCTAGTTTAACGATTACGCAAAACGGTAAAGAAATACTTGATCAGAATGCAAAAATAATGAACCAATAAAAAATGCCGTTCCACATGGAACGGCATTTTTAGTTTATATCTGGGCCTGAACTTTGTCTAAAGCCTTTTGCTGATCAATTTGTTTTAATTTAAGCTTTTGAATTTCAAGCTCATTCTTTTTTAATTTCACTTGTTGTTTCTGTGCTTCTTCATTAGAAAGAGACCCTAATTTTGAACTTATTTTTTGATTATCAGCTTCAAGTTTTGCAACTTTCTTCTTGTTGTTCTGCAAATCCTTTTCAGAATTTTTCAAATCCTTTTGATGTTTCTGTACTCGTTTTTGCTCTTTTTTTAATTTTGCCTGTTCATTATTTAATTTGTCGTGATATTCATCAGATGCTTTTTTAGCCTCTTTTTCGGCCTTTTGATTGATTATTTGCTGCTCTTTGTCACTAGTTACTATTTTCTGTGCAAAAAAGGCCTGAGAAGTTAGCATTAGCAAGAACGCCAATGTTAGTTTAAATGTATACTTCATTTTTGTTTGTTTTAAATTTTACAAACAAAAATAGGCACTGAATGATCTACAAAAGGGTTATAAAAGTTTTTTAAAAGACAGAATAAGATAAAAAAAAATCCAATTCTACAGAATTGGATTTTTTAATTTTTATAAAGATTCTACTAAAATCCACGCTGCTGGATTTTCGCCTTTTTGAATTTCTTTTTGGGCTTTTTGGGCTTCAGCCATTGTAGCGTAGCTTCCGTATAAAACCGGAAATAAACCGTGTTTGTTTTCGCCAAGCATTCTGGCCTCATAACCATCTTTGATTAATTGATCATACGCTTTTTTTGCATTTTGCTGACTTCTGAAAGCACCGGCCATAATGTGATACGGCATTTTTGTTTCAACAGTTTCTGTTTTAGAAGAATCTACAGATAAGGTTACGGCTGGCAACGGATTTTGAATAAAAAATGTTGCTTCCTGTATTTTGTTTTCTACTTTTTTCTGTACTGCACTTTCAACGATAAGTGTTTGTGTAGCAATTTGGTTTTGGTAAATTGGATAACCAATACTTCCTGTAATTCCAAGACCTAAAACAAATATTGCCGCATATCTCAAATATGATTTAGAAGATCTTATTTCTTCCTCATTTTCGTGTAATGTAATAACTTCTCTTTCCTCAAGTTCGGCAACTTTTTTCTCGAAAATTTCTCTTTTAACAACAGGAGAAACAAACGGACTTAATCCAAAAGAACTTGTCAAATAATTATGCTGATCGTTTGGTGTAAATACCATGTTCTGATCTGCATTTAAGCGAATGTCACCAATATTTTTTAATTGTAAAGAACCGTATTCTTCCAATGTTTTTTTCCAGTTTAAAACTTCGTGAGCAATAGCACTTACAGCAAAACCATAAGATGTATTTTCTGCCTGAGCGATATGATTTGCCAATAGTCCGTCGTTGTTTTTCAAAAGACCATTAAAAGCGATTGTTTTTTTAGGTGGAAAAAACGAATTTGTATTCTCATTCACCTGAGCCGGCTGAATTTCTGTTAGAAATGCTCCAAATCCAGGAACCGTTACACACTGGTAACGATACAATAACTGCGCGATATAAGTTTCGATTTTCATAGTAACAAAGTTATGCATCCAATATAGTTATCAAAATTTTATTCACAATTTTTATTAACAATCCGTATTGCTTTATAGGTAACTCAAATTCAATAGGTTAAATATAATTCCTTTTTCCGAAATAATTTGAGGAGGTATTAAATTTTTTATTTTTGAAAGAATTTACTTCTATTTTATATCTTTGCTTTTCTTAAAAGTAGTCAGCTTGTTATTGTTTTTAAGATTTTTTACTTCTTAAAAGCGAAATATAATTATGTCAGAACAGGATTTATTTTATTTATTGGCCTTGCTAAAAGTTGATGGCGTAGGAGACGTTATGGCTAAAAAATTATTGAATCATTGCGGAAGCGCTGAAGCTGTTTTTGCAACCAAAATAAATCAAATTGCTGCTATTGATGGCGTTGGCTCTGTTTTATTGAAAAAATTAAAAGATAAATCTGTTTTTGAAAAAGCTCAGGCAGAACTGGATTTTATTAGTTCGAATAACATACAGGTATCTTTTTTTCAGGATGAAAATTATCCGGAACGGCTAAAACACTGCTTTGATTCGCCAGTTTTAATTTTTTCGGCCGGAAATATAGATTTAAAAAATAAGAGAATTATTAGTATTGTTGGAACTCGCCAAATAACTTCGTACGGAATGGAATTCTGCAAAAAACTTATTGAAGATTTGGCACCCCTAGATCCCGTAATTGTGAGCGGTTTTGCTTATGGCGTTGATATTGTGGCACACCAATTGGCGATGGATAATAATCTGCAGACGATTGGAGTTCTCGCACATGGCCTGAACCAATTTTATCCTAAAACGCATAAAAAATATGTTGCTAAAATGGAGCAAAACGGTGGTTTTATAACCGAATTCTGGAGTTCGTCAAATCCTGATAAGGAGAATTTTGTACGCCGCAACCGTATTGTTGCCGGTATGACAGAAGCCACTATTGTCATTGAATCTGCAGACAAAGGCGGATCATTAATCACGGCAAACTTAGCCAATGATTATAACCGCGACGTTTTTGCCGTGCCCGGAAGAGTCACAGATAAATACAGTCAGGGTTGTAATAATTTAATTAAAACTCAGAAAGCCAATGTATTGTCCAGCGCGGCAGATTTGGTTTATATACTCAATTGGGATATAGAGAAAAAAGTAAAACCAATTCAAAAATCATTGTTTGTTGATTTAGATGATAATGAACAAAAAGTATATGACTATCTTTTAAAAAATGGAAAAGAGTTACTGGATACCATTGCATTACAATGTGATTTCCCAATTTTTAAAATCTCAGGTATTTTGTTAAATATGGAGTTAAAAGGCGTAATTAGGCCTTTGCCCGGTAAATTGTTTGAAGCAATTTAAACGAGTGATTTTTGTTAATTAACTAAGATTTGTTTTTAAAATGCTTGTACAATTTATACAAAACAATTATTAGAATTATGGCAAAAATAACATTCACAATCTGAAACAAATACGGCGGAATGTCGTAATCTTCTACAAATTTGTTCATATTTATTTCGTTTTGGTTATAATCTATTTTTTGTGTTTTTAAATTCAACTATTTGAATATGATGAAATTACAAATTATTTATTAATTTTCGGACATTTTAAAATAAAAAGCCTCTTGATAATTCAAGAGGCTTTCTGTATTGATAAGTTTAAGATCTATTTTTCAAATCCAAGAACTTCACGAACTTTTGCCAAAACTCCATCTGCAATAACAGAAGCTTTTGCAGCACCTTTTTTCAACAGCGCATCCACTTCTTCAAGGTTGTTGATGTAGTAATTGTATTTTTCTCTTTCTGTTTTAAATTTTTCTGTAATCAATTCAAACAAAGCTTGTTTAGCGTGACCGTAACCATAATTTCCACCTAAATAATTGGCTCTCATTTCGGCAATCTGAATTTCATTTGCCATTAAAGCATAAATTGCAAAAGCATTGCAGGTGTCCGGATTTTTTGGTTCTTCAAGCGGTGTACTATCGGTTTCTATACTCATTACCTGCTTGCGAAGCGTTTTATCGTCAAGGAAAATATTGATAATATTATTAGCAGATTTACTCATTTTACCCCCATTTGTTCCCGGAATCAACATGCTGTCTTCCTGAATTTTAGCTTCCGGAATCACAAAGGTTTCTCCCATTTGGTGGTTAAAACGGGAAGCAACATCTCTTGTAATTTCTAAATGCTGCAACTGGTCTTTTCCAACCGGAACAAATTCTGCATCATAAAGCAAAATATCTGCCGCCATTAACATCGGGTAAGTAAAAAGTCCGGCATTAACATCGTCTAATCGATCAGATTTATCTTTGAAAGAATGTGCTAAAGTCAATCTTTGAAACGGAAAAAAACAGCTTAAATACCAAGTTAATTCAGCAGTTTGAGTCACATCAGATTGTCTGTAAAAAGTAACTTTATCAGGATTTAGTCCGCAGGCAAGCCAGGCTGCAGCGGTACTGTACGTATTTTCTCTTAATGTTTTCCCGTCTTTAATTTGTGTAATCGAATGTAAATCAGCAATAAACAAATATGATTCGTTTGCAGGATTGTTTGATAATTCGATTGCAGGAATAATTGCTCCTAATAAATTGCCTAAATGTGGCGTTCCAGTACTCTGAACACCGGTTAGTATTTTTGCCATTCTTGTTTTTTTCTTAACCGCAAAGATTGTAAAGTTTTTTACAATATGCGAAAAGTTTAATTTTTTCTTAACCGCAAAGTTCGCAAAGTTTTTGGCAAAGTCGGCAAAGTTTACAGTAAGTTTTAATGGATTATAAAATGTTATAAGAATTTTTAAAAATCTAACGATCTAAAATCTAAATTCATTTCTGATTTCTTACATTTGAAACCATGAAAGGAATTAAGATTATTTTTTGGGTTTTGTGGCGCATTTGGTTTTATATTTTAATGGCCATTCCGATATTGATTATGCTGCCGTTTTTGCTGATTTCTATTATAACAGAAAGCGGATATCCCTATTTTTTTAAAATGGCCCGCATTTGGGCTAAATTTATCCTCTTTGGCATGGGGTTTTATTATACAATAGAACGCTTGCAAAAGTTGGAGAAAGGTAAAAGCTACATGATTGTTGCCAATCACACTTCGATAACAGATATAATGCTGATGTTAGCTATTATTAAAAATCCGTTTGTTTTTGTGGGAAAAAAAGAGCTTGTGAAGATTCCGTTATTTGGATTTTTCTATAAAAGAACCTGTATTTTGGTTGACAGAAATTCTTCAAAAAGTAAAAATGAAGTTTTTAAAAAGGCACAAAATAGACTTAATCAAGGACTTAGTATTTGTATTTTTCCAGAGGGCGGAGTTCCTGACGATGAAAGTATTTTCCTTGATGAATTTAAAGACGGTGCTTTTAGACTGGCAATAGACCATCAAATTCCAATTGTTCCTATTGTTTTCGCTGATAATAAAGAGCGTTTCTCGTATACATTTTTGAGTGGAAGTCCAGGAAAAATGAGAGGTAGAGTGTTACCGTTTATAGAAACTAAAGGGCTTACAATAGAAAACAGAAAAGATCTTAGAGATCAGGTAAGGCAATTGATTTATAAAGGTTTACTTGAATTTAAAAAGGAAAAATTAAAGGAATAGTTTAAATAATAAACCCGGCAGACTTAAAAAGCTTGCCGGGTTTTATTTTGAATTAAAACCCCTTTTATATTCAAAATTTATCGATGTATTATTTTTTCAGAAATGAATCGTAATACTTTTTTAATTTTCAGTTTGGTCTTTCTTCGGTTTTTATTCAACAACACTTCTAATTTCTCTTTCATGATTACAAATCTTAAAGGTTGATAATAAAGAGTTTGGCTGGAACTCAGTTAACTTCACAATTAATAGAGAGCAAAGAACAAAAAAGGTTGCGCAGAAACGTAAAAAATTTCTTTAAAAGACAATAAAAACCCGTTAGCACCAAAAAACTAACGGATCTTTATTAAACAATAAACAACCAAATTTATTCTAAAAATAAACTTTTGATTAAGGTATTTATGGCAGTAGATACCTCATGAAATCTTAGTCTAGTTATAAGAGATAATAATTTCAAAAAGGTTGCGTCATTTTTTCACTTTTTTTAAATAAAAAAACCCGGAAAGTTTTTAAAACTTTCCGGGTTAGAAATATTTAGTCAATAATTAATTGACGTTTAAAGATTTAAGCGTTTGCCAATTCTTTAATATGAGCTTTAATTTTTAATTCTAATTCATCAGCTAATTCAGGATTATCTTTGATTAGCGCTTTTACTGCATCGCGACCTTGTCCTAATTTTGTATCTCCATAGCTAAACCATGATCCTGCTTTTTTAACGATATCAAATTCAACTGCTAAATCAAGAATTTCACCTGTTTTAGAAACTCCTTCTCCATACATAATGTCGAATTCGGCAGTTTTAAAAGGCGGAGCCACTTTGTTTTTAACCACTTTTACTTTAGTTCTGTTTCCGATAACATTTTCTCCGTCTTTAATTTGAGATGAACGACGAATATCCAAACGTACTGAAGCGTAGAATTTTAAGGCGTTACCACCCGTAGTAGTTTCAGGATTACCAAACATTACACCAATTTTCTCTCTCAACTGGTTGATGAAGAAAACCGTACAATTTGTTTTGCTGATAGTTCCGGTAAGTTTTCTCAAAGCCTGAGACATCAAACGTGCATGAAGACCCATTTTAGAATCTCCCATTTCACCTTCGATCTCACTTTTTGGAGTCAACGCGGCAACCGAGTCAATTACAACAATATCAATTGCTCCTGAACGAATTAAGTTTTCGGCAATTTCTAGGGCTTGCTCTCCGTTGTCTGGTTGCGAAATGATCAGGTTTTCGATATCTACGCCTAATTTTTCAGCATAATTTCTATCAAAAGCATGTTCCGCATCGATAAAAGCAGCAATTCCACCCGCTTTTTGAGCTTCTGCAATAGCATGTAATGTTAGCGTCGTTTTACCAGAAGATTCCGGTCCGTATATTTCGATAATTCTTCCTTTTGGGTAACCGTTTACTCCAAGTGCTAAATCAACACCAAGAGAACCTGAAGAAATTGTTTCAACTTCTACAATGGCTTTGTCGCCCATTTTCATTACGGTACCTTTTCCGTAGGTTTTATCTAGTTTGTCAAGCGTAAGCTGTAACGCTTTTAATTTGGCATCTTTCTCTGAACTCATCTCTTTTTTTTCTTTTTCTTTCATCTAAATTTTTCTGTTTTTTCTCTTTCAATCAGAAAATAAAATAACTTCCTGATTTAGATTTTGATGGGCATATAATTTTGTAAAATTACTTCTTTTTTTGAAGTTTGATTGTTCCAATTTGTATCAAATTTCACAATATTGTACTACAAAAATAAAGCCTTTAATTCTGTGGCATCTGCCGGTTTTATTTTTCCGGCAAGTAGTAAACTTAATTGTTTACGACGAAGTGCGGCGTCAAAACGTTGTATTTCGAGTTCGGTTTCAGGTGAAATTGGCGGAACTTCAACTGGTCTTCCGCTATCATCCACTGCCACAAAAGTATAAATGGCTTCGTTGGCTTTGGTTCTGCTTCCGGATTCACGGTCTTCTACCCAGACATCGATAAAAACTTCCATAGAACTTTTAAAAGATCTGGAAACCTTTGCTTCTATTGTCACTACGGCTCCAAGGGGAATGGCCCTGTTAAAAGCAACGTGATTTACAGAAGCTGTAACTACAATTCGGCGTGAATGTCTGCGAGCTGCAATACTTGCTGCACGGTCCATTCTGGCTAAAAGTTCGCCGCCAAAAAGGTTATTTAAAGGATTAGTTTCACTCGGTAAAACTAAATCTGTTAATATTGTTAAGGATTCTGAAGGGTGTTTTGGATTCATTTTTTTAATGTAAAATTTATTTTTTGCTATCCGCTAAAGCGAACATTTTTTGCCACAGATTGCACAGATTCTCATAGATTTTTAATCATTTAATCTGTGAAATTTGTGACCTGTTTTTTTAATTCAACCAATAAACAGCCATTACGGCCGGAACGAAATAAATAACAATGGTTCTTGCGCCATCGTAATCTTTAGCTAATCGTTGTCCGAAAAGCATCATTAACAAAGAGATACAAGAAAAAATTGCTCCGTAAAAACCAAATTCACGACCACTGTTTGTTAGTAATTGTATAACGCCAACTACGCATAAAATTCCGGAAATTAATTCTAAAACCAGAAGATGAAAAAGTGCGAGTGGTACCTGGTTTTTTAGAGGAGTTTTGGCAAAATGTCCTTTAAGCCATTCAACATTATCTTTCCAGTAAAAAATTTTCTCGTAGCCTGATTGTAAAAATGTTAAGGCCAAAAAAATCAAAAGCAAAATAGAGGCAACATTATTCATTTGGAAAATTATTTTTTATGAATTAAACGAGTCAGTTTTATAGATAGATCGGTTAGGATTATTTTTGCATTTCCGTTTCTTTCAATGTGATACATCGCGTCTGAAAGTTCTTTAAAAATATCGTGAATATTGTTTCCGTTTACAAAAGGTGCAAAATTTTCTAATTTGAATTTATCCACTTTTGGTTCGATATAAACCAAAGTTGGCGCTTCATAATTTAGCAAAAGTGCCTGACGGAACATTTCTATACAAAACTGAATGAATTTTTTCTGACTTTCGCGGCCTAAACCGGCAATTTCTTCACTCCAGGAAATTAAATCCTGAATGGCGGCTGCATTTCCTTTGGCTCTAAAAGCCGCACGAACCCAATTAACAAACCATTGCTCGAAAGGAAATTCTGAATCATCTTCTTTTAGTAAGGAAACTGCTTTGTTGAAATTTCCCTGTGCCTGATGTGCAATTTTTTTGGCTAAGTTCGAATCTGCATTTTCCTGAGAAACCAAAGCTTCTGCAATTACTTTCTCGGGTAAACCGTTAAAATGAATTACCTGACAACGAGAACGTATGGTTTGAATGATATCCTCTTCATTTTCAGAAATCAGAATAAATATGGTTTTATCAGAGGGTTCTTCTAAAAGTTTTAAAAGCTTATTAGAGGCAGCGATATTCATTTTATCGGCCATCCAGATGATCATAATTTTATAACCGCCTTCGTATGATTTTAAAGCAAGAGATTTCAAAACCTCCTGGGCATCTTCGACCCGAATTTCTCCTTGTTTGTTTTGAACACCAAGTATTTTATACCAGTCAAATAAGCCTCCATAAGGCATTTGCTGAATAAAAGTTCGCCAGTCCTGAATAAAATCTAAACTTTTGGGTTTTGTTTTTACATCCTCAGTAGTTACTGTTGGATATATAAAATGTAAATCAGGATGCGAAAGGTTTTGGAACTTTAGATTGCAGGAATCATTTCCGTTTGAATTTTCATCACCGGTGTTATTGCATAAAATATATTGTGCATAAGCAATAGCTGTAGATAAGGTACCGCTTCCTTCTGGCCCAATGAATAATTGTGCATGTGGAATTCGTCCTGAAGCAGCACTTTTTATCAAGTGACTTTTAATGTAATCCTGACCTAAAATTTGTGAAAATTGCATGAAGCAAAGATAGAAGAAAATGATATAGGCAAAAATTTTCAGTAAAAAGTTTAATTCTGTAGGTTCATTTTTGTATTTATGAAAAGTTTTTTAACTGAATTGTTGATTTATTTCTTCTTAAGTTTTATCAATACTGAGATGATTTGAATAGATATTAAGATTTTTTTGTTAATAGTTTTTATAAAAATCTTTAAAACAGATGTTTTTTTTGAGTACAATAATGCGTAAAGATGTTGTTAATCTAATCTATTTCTTACAGGATAAAATTTTAACAAAATTAACAAAATCTTCGGCAAAAGGCATATTTTCTCGACCTATGACCCTTTTTTAAGGTAATTTTAAGTTGAATTTTTGAAAAAAAAAAACATTAAAGTTGCGATTTAACATAATTTATATATTTTTGTTTTCATCAACAACCAATTTTTAATAAGAATTTATGAAAGGGAAAATTATTTTTTTAAGTTTATTTTTTATTTTGACAACTGCGGCAGCATCAGCTCAAGCTAAGAACGCTCCCAGAAGTATTATTAGTACAACAGCTCTTATTCGTAAATACCATGATCAAAAAGAATTGAGTGGTATGCAAAAAGGAGAACTTTTAGAGTTGTACATTGAACGAATTAAAGTATTAGTTAAGACGCTCCCTTACATTGCATTGGTGACAAAACCAGGTGTAACGATGGCAGACTTAGGTATTCCGGACGATTCTGAACACAAAAAAGTTTTAGACAATCAGGCTGTAGGTACATCAGCATTCTTAGATGTAACTGTAGAGTTTCAAAGAAAAATGATGCCTTATTCTGACAAAGGAAACTTAATTGCAGCTATTTTATTTTACGAAAGCACATTAAAATCTTTACATGAGTTCAATGAATTGAACGAAATGTAATAAATTAAAAATATTTTAAAACCTTTTTTAAGATGTTTACGTAAATGTATTCGTTTTAGATAAGCTTCTTAAAAAAGGTTTGAAAAAAATAGCTCGTTCTCGAAGTATTCTGATTTATCAGAAAAAGCGAGATGAGTTTTTATCATATTACGCATACCCAAATTTATTATTAACCTAATACCCTTTATCATGAAAAAAATTACTCAAATTATCTGCGTTCTTTTGACAGTTACGAGTATGAGTGCTCAACAAGAAAAAGGAATTATGGGCTACAACAACTGGTTAAACAACTGGACTGAATTCAAGCCTAACAAAGTTGACTATGGTGAAGCAAACCAAATTTTAGCAGGAAACATTTCTGTTAATACTAAATTGCTAAAAAGAAACATCTATGTTTTGCAAGGAAACGTTTATGTTACTAACAATGCCGTTTTAACAATTGAACCGGGAACTTTAATTATTGGTGATTTCGAAACAAAAGGAACATTGGTAGTTACAAAAGGTGCGCAACTTGTTGCAGATGGTTTAGAAACAGATCCAATTGTATTTACATCAAACCGCAGCCAGAAAAAAGCTGGAGACTGGGGTGGACTTGTAATTCTTGGTGATGCTCCAATTAACAAATTTGGAAACGTTGGTTCTTATAACTTAGATCTTGATCCTACACTTACTACTTACGGTGGTGACAATGTAGCTAGTAACTCAGGAATTTTAAGATATGTTAGAATCGAGTTTGCAGGTAAAAAAGTTAAAGGTTTAGATACTTTCAATGGTTTAACTATTGCAGGTGTTGGAAACAAAACAATTCTTGAAAACGTTATGGTAAGCTACTCTGGTGGTGACTCATTTGCTTTCTACGGAGGTGATGTAAATGCTACTAAATTAGTTTCTTACAAATCAATCAATGACGATTACAAGTTTACTCAAGGAATTCAATGTCGTTTATATAATTCATTAGCGGTAAGATCTTCTTATTTATCTAGTAATAAAGACGGATCTCGTTGCATGGAAGTAAAATCATACGAAAAGAAAAGCGAAACTGATTTTACTAAAAAACAAACTCTTGTTGCTGCAACAAACATTACAATGCTTAATGATAGCGAAAACATCAATGCTGACATTCAATCAGGTTTAGTAAAAGAGGCGATCTACATTGCTGAAAATGCTTCTCTTGAAATGAAAAGAAGTGTAATCTCTGGATTTAATCCTGCTGTTTTATTAGACAGTAAAACGGAGATTAACGATGCCAACCTTAAAAAAATCAAATTTGAAGAAATGTATTTCAACCTATGTAAAGGAAACATCTTTACAGAATACAATTCTAACAACGAAGATTTAGAGAGCTGGTATGGTAATAGTGTTTTCTTTAATGTTTACTCTCAAAGCGACAACAAAGAGACATTCATTGATATCTTCAACCCTAAGAAACCAGATTTCAGATTACAATTAGGAAAAATTACAGCATCTAGCGGAAACAGATAGATAAATTTAGATTTTTATTTCAGAGCGTAAATTTTATTAATTAAGTCCCCAGACACAATTTATGTATTCGTCTAATACGGACCCAAATAAAGATCAAAATATAATGGCCCCAATAAAAAGATATTTTACTTGTATAATATTTTTGGTTTCGCCTGTAACGTTAAGTTTGTATGCTCAGAGTCAAATAGAAAAACCTACATTTTCTGTTAATTCTGATTGCGTAATGACTGCGTCTACTCTTAATCAAAAGAATGATATAGCTGATAAACGTATCAGCAAATTAGATAATTCTAATCAGTTTATAGTAGGGCTATCCATCCCCAAGGATGGCCTTGCTATGGCCGCTGATGTGAAGAATCAGTCAACTACTTCAGAGTGTGAAGAAAACGCACTAATTGCCGGTTCTTATTCTGTTCTTGCAAAAGACATTATTGAGAACTACAAATATGATTTTTCTGAAACATTCATTGATATTTTGTTTTTTGAAGATATAGATTTAGCAAGAACACGCACTATATGATTCAAAAAATTACTCTATCAGTTTACCGTTTTATTCTCTTTTTTAGTATTTTTTTCTTTACTAAAACAAGTTTATACGCGCAACCTCCAACAATAGTACCGCAAACACTTTCTTACCCAAGAATTTGTGCGGGACTTATTGTTAATGGAGCGCCTTTTAATGAATATAACGCAACTTTTAGTTATGTAAATTTTCCTGCCGGTACAGAGTTCGTAGTAGAACTTTCAGACGAGTCGGGAAGCTTTACAACTCCTGTCGCTACTACAAAAATTTCCTTCGTTGATACTCCGGCTTCACAACAGCAAACCATAAAATTTGCCGTTCCTACAGATTTAAAAGGATCAGACACGCATAGTATTCGCATCAAAAGTCTTGGCGCTACACCTGTAGTTAGTTCAAAATTTAGAAACTCTCAAAACGTAACTGAATTCCCTATCTATTACAGAACTTATGTAGAGTCATTTACCATTAATGATAAAAGCGGAACAGCAATGATATGTTCTGGTGGCAGTTTAAGCCTTTCGGTAGACAAATCAACACCAACAGCACCATCACCTGCAGATTTTCCAAATTTAAAATACAAATGGTTTAAAGATGATGTTGCAATTGCAGGACAAAGCGGTACAACGTTAATTGTTAATACCCCGGGTGTTTATTATGCCCAGGTAGATTATGGCGGATGTCTTGACGAAAATTTTAGCTCGAACCGTGTTACGGTTACCAGCTCAAGTTCTGGGTCAGGAGTAACAATAAGCTCTAGCTTAGGAAATCCTTTTTGTTCTAACGGAACAGGAACAGTATTAACAGCAACTTCAGGAAATAGTTATGTTTGGAAAAAAGAAGGTAGTGATGCTGTAATAGCAACAACACGCAGTTTTACGACAAACGAATCAGGAAAATATTTTGTAGAAGTTGATTTTGGTGGTTGTAAAGCTACAGGAAGTATTAATTTGAGCAGCAATGGTTTTGATGCGAGCATAGACGTTGCCGAAACGACTACTATTGAAGAAGGTGAAACATTAAACGTTAGCATAACAACTGATGCAACATCTCCAACTTTTCAATGGTATTTAAACGGTAACCCTATCAATGGCGCAACGGCAAATTCTTATCTGATAGCCGTAAAAGGTAATTACAGAGTTGTAATTTCTCAAGAAAGTGGGTGTATAAGTTCAAAGGAGTTTAGCTTTAAGGTTTCAGGGCCTCCTGGTCAAACAAACCTTGTCCCAAATATAATTAGTTTAAGAAATCCCTATTGGGATATTCCTGCAGTTTATTTAACAGCAGAAACAAGATTAACAATTTTAAGTTCAAATGGTGAAGTTATGTTTGATGATGTTGGTAGCAATTACGACGCTGTACAGAATACGTTTGTTAAAGATTTTAAAAGTGTAAATCCAGTATATTACTATGTTATTCAAGGCGATGCAGGTGAAAAAAAAGGATCAATAACGGTGATAAAATAATATGAAGAAAATTTTACTATTCTTAACTTTATTTTACGGTTTTTCAAATGTACTCTATTCCCAGGACACTGAGAATGGAGTTGTTTCGTTTTCATTACCTATCAGAAATTCTTTAAAGTTTAATAGATATTTAATTAACCCGGCATTTAGTTTTGTTCGCGAATCAAATGCCTATATAAGTTTTTATAATAAAAGACAATGGGCACAGTTTGAAAACTCCCCAAATACCTATTTATTCGGTTATTCAGGTCGTTTTAGAGAAAATGAAGCCTTTGCTTTTGGCTTATTTCAACAAAACTATGGTTTAATGACTGTTTTTGGTGGCGTTGGTAACTTCGCGCATAACATCGTTTTAGATCAGGACAGTAATTTAACTTTTGGTTTAAACGTTGGTGCTTACAAAAGCGGTTTAGACAAAGGGAAAATCATATCTGACGATCAGGATCTTTTAATTGGCGAATATCCTTCAAACACAATGCTTACTGTAAATCCGGGTATTAACTACGGAACAGCATTTCTTGATTTTGGAGTATCGGTAAACAATTTAATTTTATACAATTTTGGTTCAGGAGTTGTAAAAAACGATCCGGAGAGAGCAATCGAATTGCACGCAATGTATACCGGATACATTGATAGTTACGGTTTTTTTGACAGAAGTAAATTTTCCGGAATTATTAAAACAGAAGTAAAGTCAGAAAAAACAGTTATTTCAGGTCTTGCTATGATCGCGATTCCAAAAGGAGTTTGGGCACAGGCAGGATATAATACATTATACGGAGTTTCAGCAGGTCTTGGTCTTAATATTACACCAAGCATTGCTATAGAATACAATTATGAAAGAGGAATGGGGAATTTCACCAATTTGGGTGGTTCTCACGAATTTGCAATCGCATATAAATTCAAAAATAAAAATTACTATTACGGAGATGACGAAGATGGAGCTCTTGTAGATCCTTCAAGATCTAAACCGGTAATTGCTAAGAAATCAACATCTGCAACTACGACAAGAGTTAATGGAGCTGAAAAAGCAAAATTAGCTGCCGAAGCAAAAGCAAAAGCTGATGCCGAAGCACAAAGAGTAAGACTTGCAGCTGCAGAAAAAGCTAAGGCTGATGCCGAAGCCGCTGCAAAATCAAAATTAGAAGCCGACAATAAAGCTAAAGCAGATGCCGAAGCATTAAAAATAAGATTAGCCGCCGATGCAAAAGCGAAAGCAGATGCACAAGCAGCAGAAAAAGCAAGACTGGCCGCAGACAATAAAACTAAAGCAGATGCCCAGGCAGCAGAAAGAGCAAGATTAGCCGCAGACGCTAAAGCAAAAGTTGATGCACAAGCTGCACAAAAAGCAAAATTAGCTGCAGATAATAAAGCGAAAGCCGATGCACAAGCAGCAGAAAGAGCAAGATTAGCCGCTGATGCTAAAGCCAAAGCTGATGCACAAGGTCAGGCAAAAACACAAGTTGCTGCTGCAAACCAACCAGCAACAGCTACACAAAAGACAGTTGCACAATTGGCTGCCGACAAATCAAAAGCAGATGCCCAAGCAGCAGAAAGAGCTAGATTGACTGCCGGTAATAAAACAAATGCAGATGCGCAAGCAGTTGAAAGAGCAAGACTGGCTGCAGATAATAAAACTAAAGCTGACGCACAAGCTGAACAAAGAGAAAAATTAGCTGCAGATAATAAAGCTAAAGCCGATGCCCAAGCAGCAGAAAGAGCAAGATTAGTCGCAGATAATAAAGCCAAAGCAGATGCACAAGCAGCAGAAAGAGCAAGAATTGCTGCAGATAATAAAGCAAAAGCCGATGCACAAGACGCAGAGAGAGCGAAACTAGTCGCAGAAAATAAAGCGAGAGTAGATGCTCAGGCTGCAGAAAGAGCAAGATTGGCTGCTTCAAAAGGAAAAGTTGATGCTGAAGGTGTAGTAAAAACACAAGCTGTTACAGAAACACCAGCTGCACCACAAAAAACGGCAGCAGAATTAGCTGCAGAGAAAGCTAAGGCAGATGCCGAAGCTGCTGCAAAAGCAAAACTAGACGCAGAAGCAAAAGCTAAAGCAGATGCTGAAGCCTTAAAACTTAAACTGGCTGCAGATGCTCAGGCAAAAGCCGATGCTGCAGAAGCAAAACGTAAAGCAGATGCCAAAGCAAAAGCCGAAGCCGCAGATTTACAATCTATATTAGCTGCTGATGCGAAAGCGAAAGCAGATTCAGATGCGCTTCAGGCAAGATTAGCTGCAGAAGCTAAGGCGAAAGCTGCCGCTGCTGCAAAAACAAAAGTAAGCATTGATGCTGCCAACAAAGCAAAATTAGCTGCTGATGCCAAAGAAAGAGCCGCTCAGGAAGCTGCATTAAAAGAAAAAGCTGCAACAGAAGCCAAAGCCAAAGCTGATGAAGAAGCCAGACAAACAAGACTTGCTTCAGAAGCAAAAGCGAAAGCAGATGCCGAAGCATTAAAAATAAAATTAGCTGCAGAAGCAAAAGCGAAAGCCGATGCAGAAGCGCAAGCAAAATTAGCTGCTGAGGCTAAAGCTAAAGCTGACGCAGAAGCGCTTCAGGCAAAATTAGCTGCAGATGCAAAAGCGAAAGCCGATGCTGAAGTACAGGCTAAATTAGCTGCTGAAGCCAAAGCTAAGGCTGATGCCGAAGCACAACAAGCTAAACTTGCTGCAGAAGCAAAAGCTAAAGCAGATGCTGAAGCACAAGCCCAACAAGCAAAATTAGCTGCAGAAGCCAAAGCTAAAGCAGATGCTGAAGCATTAAAATTAAAACTAGCTGCTGATGCAAAAGCAAAAGCAGATGCTGAAGCTGAACAAAAAAGAGTAGCTGCTGAGACCAAAGCAAAAGCAGAAGCAGAAGCTCAACAAGCAAAACTTGCTGCTGAGGCAAAAGCGAAAGCAGACGCAGAAGCGCAACAAGCAAAATTAGCTGCAGATGCAAAAGCAAAAGCAGACATGGCTGCTGAACAAGCAAAATTATTGGCTGATGCAAGAGTAAAAGCAGATGCTGAAGCTACTGAAAGATTAAAAGCAGAACAAGAAGCTAAAAAATTACAAGCAGCAGAAGAAGAGCGTCAGGCAAAATTAGCTGCTGATAAAGCTAAAGCGGATGCCGAAGCTCTAAAAGTAAAACAAGCTGCAGAAGCACAACAAGCGAAACTGGCAGCAGAAGCGAAAGCAAAAGCAGATGCCGAAGCCCAACAAGCAAAATTAGCTGCAGAAGCCAAAGCGAAAGCAGACGCCGAAGCACAACAAGCAAAATTAGCAGCTGAAGCCAAAGCAGATGCCGAAGCACAACAAGCAAAATTAGCTGCAGAAGCAAAAGCGAAAGCAGACGCCGAAGCGCAACAAGCAAAACTAGCTGCAGAAGCAAAAGCAAAAGCAGATGCCGAAGCACAACAAGCTAAATTAGCTGCAGAAGCAAAAGCCAAAGCAGATGCCGAAGCACAACAAGCAAAATTAGCTGCTGAAAATAAAGCTAAAGCGGATGCCGAAGCTCAACAAGCAAAACTTGCAGCTGAAGCAAAAGCAAAAGCAGATGCCGAAGCACAACAAGCAAAATTAGCTGCTGAAAATAAAGCTAAAGCGGATGCCGAAGCACAA
>Ga0247741_1000117_pt1 | contig 56606 bp, 51 predicted proteins | sample UWRJL213509R2_FD_180945 | JGI IMG/M metagenome (GOLD analysis project Ga0247741, IMG submission 180945) | Plant litter microbial communities from Arlington Agricultural Research Station in Wisconsin, United States - UWRJ-L213-509R-2 | ecosystem: Environmental > Terrestrial > Plant litter >... | reverse complement strand
GGGAGAGGAAGGGTCCCTCGAGGTGCGATCCGAGCACCAGCGGGTCGGCATCCGCGATGTCGGCGATCTCGGCGAGGCTCGTGCGCAGGGTGGCGATCGGGTTGGCGACCAGGCTGATCACCGAGCGGGTGGTGCCGTGCGCGCGGTGCGTCGCGAGGGCGCCGCCGATGCCGGACGGTCCGTCGTCGAAGGAGAAGCCGCCGCCGCCGTGCCCGTGCAGGTCCATAAAGCCGGGCACCAGCCAGCGTCCGGCCACATTGATGCGATGGTGCTCCCGCGGCGCCTGCCCGCTGCCGACGGAGATGATGGTGTCCCCGTCGACGATCATCCAGAAGTCGTCGACCTGCCCGTGGGCGTCGAGCTTGCGGGCGTGTTCGAACAGCGTGCTCATGGGCACAGCTTAGGCAGCGGCGGCCCCGCCGTCACCATGGCGAGACCCTTTCGGCTACTTGAAGATGATGGTGCGGGCGGCGTCCAGCAGCACCCGGTGCTCGGCGAACCACTTCACCGCCTGGGTGAGGGTGCGGCTCTCCTCGTCCTGGCCGATGGCGACCAGCTCGGACGCGCTGCGGGAGTGGTCGACGCGCACCACGTTCTGCTCGACGATCGGGCCCTCGTCGAGGTCGCTCGTCACGAAGTGGGCGGTGGCACCGATCAGTTTCACACCTCGGGCGTGCGCCTGCTTGTAGGGATTCGCGCCCTTGAAGCCGGGGAGGAAGGAGTGGTGGATGTTGATCGCCCGGCCCTCGAGGGCGCTGCACAGCTCGGGGGAGAGGATCTGCATGTAGCGGGCGAGCACAACGAGCTCGATGTCGTACTGCTCCACCACCTCGAGGACGCGCTTCTCGAAGGCCAGCTTCTGCTCCGCGCCGGTGACGGGGTGCGCCTCGAAGGGGATCCCGTAGAAGGAGGCGAGGCTCTCGAGCTCGATGTGGTTGCTCATCACGAGCGGCATCTCGATGGGCAGCTGACCGGCGCGCTCGCGGTAGAGCAGGTCGTTCAGGCAGTGGCCCGCCTTCGACACCAGCACGAGGGTGCGCAGCGGGCGACCGACCACGTCGAGCTGCCAGGTCATCGCGTAGCGGTCGGTGACCGGGGCGAGCGCCGCCACGAAGATCTCGCGGGTCGCGTCCGACTCCACCTGCAGCCGCATAAAGAAGGTGCCGGTGTCGTCACTGGAGAACTGCTGCGACTCGGTGATGTTGCCGCCGGCCTCGACGATCGCGCCGCTGATGGCGTGCACGATTCCCGGGCGGTCTTCGCAGACGAGGGTGAGGATCCAGTGGGTCGAGATGTCAGTCACGGCTCCAGAGTATTCTGGAAAAGCGACCCCGCTTGTACGGTGCCGCCCGCGGCCACGCCAGGCCACCCCATTCTCGAACGGAATCCTCCCCGTTGTCCTCCTCCTCGTCCTCTGCCGCCTCGTCCCCGTCGGGCCCGTCCGCTCCAGGCCAGCCGTCTTCATCCGCCCCCGCCTTCCCCTGGGTCGGCCTGCTCGTGCTCGCCGGGGCGATCTTCGTCTCGGTCACCAGCGAGTTCCTGCCCACCGGGCTGCTGCCCGAGATGTCGGGTGAGCTCGGCGTCTCCGAGTCGCGGATCGGGCTGCTCGTGACGATCTTCGCCGCCACCGTGGTGCTCACCACCACGCCGCTGGCCGCGCTGACCCGCCGCTACTCGCGCAAGTACCTCGTGGTGGCCGTGCTCGTTGTGGTCGCGTCCGGCAACATCCTCGCCGCCGTGGCGCCGAGCTACGAGATCCTCATCGGCGCCCGCATCGTGGGCGGGCTGGCGCACGGCCTGTTCTGGGCGGTCGTCGGCGCCTACGCGGCGCACCTCGTGCCGAAGCACCAGATCGGGCGCGCGGTCGCCATCACCAGCGGCGGCGGCACGGCGGCCTTCGTGCTCGGAGTGCCGCTCGGCACCGCGCTCGGCCACGCGCTCGGCTGGCGGCTCGCCTTCGCGGCGATCGGCGTGATCGTGATCGTGCTGGCGCTGCTCGTGCTGCGCTTCCTGCCGGCGGTCGACCACCACGTTCCGCTCAGCACCGGCGAGATCGCGATCCCGGCCCGCAAGGACCGCAGCCTGCCCGGCGTGGTGATCGTGCTCGCGATCATCATCATCGTGATGACCGGCCACTACCTCTACTACACCTACATCACGCCGTGGCTGATCGGCGCGGGCGGCTTCGACGCCGACTCGATCCCCGTGCTGCTGTTCCTGTTCGGCGGAGCGGGCGCCATCGGCCTCGTGCTCGCCGGCCTCGTGAGCGACCGCTACCCGCGCGGCGGCCTCGTCGTCGCGACGAGCATCGTCGCGGCATCCGTTCTGGCCATCGGCGCGTTCTCCGGCTCGCAGACGGTGGTGATCGTCGCCTTCGTGCTCTGGGGCGTGGCCTTCGGCGGAGTGCCGTCGATGCTGCAGACCCGCATGCTGCACACCGCGTCTGTGCGCATCCGCGACCTCGCCTCGGCGCTCTACACGACCGCGTTCAACTTCGCGATCGGCCTGGGCGCCTTCGTCGGCGGGCTGCTGCTCGACGGCGCGGGGCTCATCGTGCTGCCGTTCTGGAACGCCGCACTGCTCGGCCTCGGCGTGCTGTTCATGCTGGCCACCAACGTCTGGCTGGTGGCCAGGGCGCGCAAGCCGCGCACGCGCTGAGCCCGGGCGCCGGCGCCCCGCCGGGCCGCGCTCCGGCCCCGGCCGGAGGCGCGGGGCCCCGCTCCGCTCGGCCCCGGTCGGCCGGAGACGCGGGCCCCGGAGGCCCCGAGACTCCGGCCGGGCGCGCGAAAGGCCCCGTTCCTCCTGTCGAACAGGCGGGGGAACGGGGCCTTCTCTGCGCCGGGGATCAGCCCAGGTGCACCGCGTCGGCGTTCTTCAGCAGGTCCTCCTTGGAGGGGCGGATGAGGAAGAAGGCTATCGGGGACGCGGCGAGCATCAGAATGCTCGCGCAGACGAAGGCGGCGGAGTACCCGCTGACGAGTGCGCCGAACTGCGCGGTCGCGGCCGGCGGGTTGCCCGCCAGGTAGCTCGCGATGGCCGAGGTGTACAGCGCGGTGAAGAGCGCGGTGCCGATCGATCCGCCGATCTGCTGGGTGGCGGTGACCGCGGCGCTGGCCACACCGGCGTCGTGCTCCTCCACTCCGGCGAGGGCCACGTTCTGCAGCGGCACGAACACCGAGCCGAGGCCGATGCCGAGCAGCACGAGTCCGGGGAGCACTTCGAGCAGGTAGTCGCCCTCCACCGTGATGAACGACAGGTAGAAGAGCCCGGCGGCCGCGAGGATCGGCCCGACCGTCATCGGGATGCGCACGCCGATCTTCGGCAGCACGTTCGACAGCACCGGCACCGTGATCATGATCACCGCGGTCATCGGCAGCGAGGCGAGGCCCGACTGCAGCGGGGAGTAGCCGAGCACGATCTGGAAGTAGAAGATCAGGAACAGCAGGCCGCCGAGCAGCGCGGCGCCGGTGAGCGTCGAGACGAGGAACGCGCCGCCGCGCACCCTGTTGACGATCACGCGCAGCGGGAGCAGCGGGTTCGAGACCCGCGACTCGACGAGCACGAACGCTGCGAGCAGCAGAACGCCGACCGCGAGGAGCGCGATGGTGTCGAAGCGGGCCCAGCCCTCCTCGGCGCGGGAGAAGCCGAAGACGAGCGCGGCGAGTCCGGCGACGACCAGGATCGTGCCGGGGATGTCGTACCGGGTGTTGCCGTGGGCGCGGCTCTCCTTCATAAAGACGAGCGAGCCGATGATCGCGATCAGGGCGATCGGCACGTTGACCAGCAGGCACCACTGCCAGCTGGCGAACTCGGTGAGCGCGCCGCCGAGCAGCAGCCCGACCGCGGCGCCGCCGCCGCCGATCGCGCCGAACACGGCGAAGGCCTTGATGCGCTCCGTGCCGCTTGGGAAGGTGATGGTGAGGATGGCGAGCGCGGCCGGGGCGAGCAGCGCGGCGAAGACGCCCTGCAGTGCGCGCGCGGCGAGCAGCATCTCGGTGTTGACCGCGAGGCCGCCGATCGCGGAGGCGAGGGCGAAGCCGATCATGCCGACGATGAAGGAGCGCTTGCGTCCCCAGTAGTCGGCGACGCGGCCGCCGAGCAGCAGCAGGGAGCCGAAGGCGAGGGCGTAGATGGTGACGACCCAGGTGCGGTCGCCGTCGCTCATGCCGAGCTCGATCTGGGCGTCGGGCAGGGCGATGTTCACGATGGTGCCGTCGAGGATCACCATGAGCTGGGCCAGCGCGAGAACCGCGAGGAGCCACCAGCGGTGATCGGGAGTGGTGGTGGGCTGCTGCTGGGCGGCAGGGGAGGTTGTTGCCATTGAGAGAGCGGGATCCTTGTCAAACGAACTAGTTGGTTGGGTTATGTATGATCTTAGTCATGAGAAGTGACGGCGAGGCCACCAGGGCGCGAATTCTGTCCGCGGCGAGCAGGGAGTTCGCCCAGCACGGCATGGCCGGGGCGCGGGTCGACCGCATCGCCTCGGCGGCCAGCGCCAGCAAGGAGCGCCTCTACTCCTACTTCGGCGACAAGCGCACGCTCTTCGTGGCCGTGCTCGACGCGCACATGAACGAGGTCATGGAAACAATGGCGCCCGACGCCGAGGACCTCCCCGCCTTCGTCGGCCGCATCTTCGACTTCGCGCAGGAGCACCCCGAGCACTTCCGCATGATGGACTGGGCGCGCCTGGGCGGCGACTTCGACCTCGTTCCGGCGGTGCCGGCGTCCATCCGCGAGCGCGACAGCGCCGCGATCACCGAGGCCCAGGCGCGCGGAATCATCGACCGCGACTGGGACGCGACCGAGCTGTTCACGCTGTTGTTCACGCTCGCCACCACGTCGGTGCGGCTGGTCGGCGTGAATGATGCAGCGGATGCGGCGCCCGAGGTCGTGGCCCGGCACAGAGCCGCGGCCGTACGTGCTGCGCGCAAGCTCATCGCCCCGTAGCGCCGAGCCCCCGAACGAGGGGGCTAAAGGTAGTACCCAATTGCGCTATGATTAGTAGCAATTGATCGTCGTCGCTCGCGGGGGAAGCAGTTCGTGGCCGGCACTACCAGAAAGACACCTATGCGCACGCACTCTTCGACCGGCCGTTTCGCGGCAGTCGCACTGGCGGCGGCCGTCGTCGCCGTCCCCCTCTTCGCCGCCGCTCCGGCCAACGCCGCCGCCGACGTCGTCACGTCGGTGCGTTTCGGCTCCGAGACCGTCACCGAGGGCTTCGGCGTCGCCCAGGGCTCCTTCAACAACTCGAACACCTTCGTGCTCCCCGGCTTCGACGCCTGCACCTTCGAGTACAAGAACGGCACCCCGCTCGAGTCGAACTCCACCGCGCCCGTCGCCGAGGCGTATGCGCCGTACGCCACCGGCCAGCAGCTCGCCGACAAGGGTTTCGTCGTCGGTGACGTCTACACGGTCTCCTACGCCGATCCGACCGAGGTCGTCGAGGGTCCGGCCATCTGCGTCGCGCCCGGTCTCGGCACCGCGGGTCTGTTGCAGGCCTCCGTCGAGCTCGTCTCCGCTCCGCCGGCACCAGCCGAGATCCCCGTCTCCGCCGCACCGCTCTCGATCAAGCAGGGCGTACCCTTCAGCCAGGTCGTCGCGCTCACCCTCGGCGAAGGCTTCGACTTCAGCGAGGGCGGATTCATCACCGCCGGCCAGCAGTTCGGCGACGAGCCGTGCCCGGTGAGATCTCCCCCTACGAGGGAATCGTGATCGAGAGCCTCGACGAGAACACCCCCGGCGTGATCCCGACCGTGCGCATCTCGGGAACCGCCAAGTACGCGGGCGTCATCGAGACCGGCGTGCAGATCGGCGACTTCAGCTCGATCGGCTCCGCCCCGCTCACGATCACCATCGCCAGCGCCCTCGGCACCACCGGCCCGATCGCGATCAACGCAGCCATCGGAGCGCCCGTCGCGGGCGCCGAGTTCACCATCGTCGTCGGCGGCCTCCAGCCCGACGCGGCGTGGGACGCCACCGTGCGCTCCACCCCGATCGTCGTCGGCTCGGGCCTCGTCAACTTCGACGGTTCGCTCAACCGCACCCTGAACCTCCCCGCAGGCCTCGAGGCCGGCGCCCACTCGATCACGGTGACCAGCACCAACGCCGACGGCTCCGCCTTCAGCGCCGTGCTGTACTTCCGCGTGAGCGCGACCGGCACCCTGCTGGCCGTCTCCTCGACGCCGATCGCCCTGCTCGCCAACACCGGAGCAGACCTGACCACCCCGGCGTTCCTCGCCGGCGGTCTGCTGCTCGCGGGCATCGCGCTCGCCGGCGTCACGGTCTACCGCCGCCGCACCGCGTAGCGGCATCCGCTTGAGAGAGGGCCCCGGCGCGATCGCGTCGGGGGCCCTCTTGCTTGTCAGCGGATGCCCGTGACTGGCTAGAATGGAATGTCGCGACTGGCGTTGAGATGGGTAACCATCAGGGAGCGAAGTTCCACACGATTGGCCGTACGCCTGGGCCGAACGGATACCTTTAACCTGTCCGTTCGCCACGCAAGGAGCACCGCCAGTGACCAACTCCCAGTTCAACTCACCGCTGTCCGACGTCGATCCCGAGATCGCCCTCGTGCTCGAGCAGGAGCTCGGCCGCCAGCGCGGCACCCTCGAGATGATCGCCAGCGAGAACTTCGTTCCGCGCGCGGTGCTCGAGGCGCAGGGCTCCGTGCTCACCAACAAGTACGCCGAGGGCTACCCCGGACGCCGCTACTACGGCGGCTGCGAGTTCGTCGACGTGGCGGAATCGCTCGCCATCTCGCGCGCGAAGAGCCTGTTCGGCGCCGCGTACGCCAACGTTCAGCCCCACTCCGGCGCATCCGCCAACGCCGCGGTGCTCGCCGCCATCGCCAGCCCCGGCGACCGCATCCTCGGCCTCGAGCTCGCCCACGGCGGACACCTCACCCACGGCATGAAGCTCAACTTCTCCGGAAAGCTGTACGAGGCGCACGCCTACGGCGTCGACCCCGACTCCTTCCTCGTCGACATGGACGTCGTGCGCGAGAAGGCCCTCGAGACCCGCCCGCAGGTGCTCATCGCCGGCTGGAGCGCCTACCCGCGCCAGCTCGACTTCGAGGCCTTCCGTGCCATCGCCGACGAGGTCGGCGCGAAGCTCTGGGTCGACATGGCGCACTTCGCCGGCCTCGTCGCCGCGGGCCTGCACCCGAACCCGGTGCCCTTCGCCGACGTCACCTCGTCGACCGTGCACAAGACCATCGGCGGACCGCGCTCGGGCTTCATCCTGAACAACGACCTCGACATCCAGAAGAAGATCAACTCCAACGTCTTCCCCGGCCAGCAGGGCGGCCCGCTCATGCACGTGATCGCCGCCAAGGCCACCGCGTTCAAGCTCGCCGGCGAGCCCGAGTTCAAGGACCGCCAGGAGCGCACCATCCGCGGCGCCCAGATCCTCGCCGAGCGCCTCACCGCGCCCGACGCGAAGGCGGCCGGCATCGACGTGCTCACCGGCGGCACCGACGTGCACCTGGTGCTCGTCGACCTGCGCAACTCGGCCATCCACGGCCAGGACGCGGAGGACATCCTGCACTCGGTCGGCATCACCGTCAACCGCAACGCGGTGCCCTTCGACCCGCGCCCGCCGATGACCCCGTCTGGCGTGCGCATCGGCACCCCCGCGCTGGCCACCCGTGGCTTCGGTGACGTGGAGTTCACCGAGGTGGCCGACATCATCGCCACCGCGCTGAAGCCCACCCCCGACGTCGCCGCGCTGCGCGCGCGCGTGCTGAAGCTCACCGACGGCTTCCCGCTGTACGAGGGGCTCACCTCGCCCGGCAGCTGGGCCTGAGGTCGACCACACTCCCACCTCGCTTATCCCGCTGGTTGAGTAGCAGGCGAGCGAAGCGAGTTCGCGTATCGAAACCCGCACGTGGTGGTTTCGATACGCGGCCTCCTTCGTCGGTCGCTACTCAACCAGCGGGGGCATGTATTCCAAAGGACTCTCTCTATGACCGCAACGAAACTCGACGGCGTCGCCACCGCATCCGCTGTCAAGAACGAGCTGAAGGCCCGCATCGACGCCCTGAAGGCGGAGGGTGTCACGCCGGGCCTCGGCACACTGCTCGTCGGCAGCGACCCCGGCAGCCTGTCGTACGTGGCGGGCAAGCACCGCGACTGCGCCGAGGTGGGCATCGAGTCGATCCGCGTGGACCTGCCGGAGACGGCGACAGCGGATGAGGTGCGCGCGGCGATCCAGGGGCTGAACGACAACCCCGCCGTGACCGGCTACATCATCCAGCTGCCGCTGCCCGCCGGGCTCGACGAGAACGCCATGCTCGAGCTGATGGACCCGGACAAGGACGCCGACGGCCTGCACCCGACCAACCTCGGGCGCCTGGTGCTCGGCGTCGCCGGCGAGCTCGACTCGCCGCTGCCCTGCACGCCGGCCGGGATCGTCGAGATGCTGCAGCGCTACGAGGTGCCGATCGTGGGGAAGCACGTGGTGGTGATCGGCCGCGGGCTCACCGTCGGCCGTCCGCTCGGGCTGCTGCTCACCCGCAAGGGGCTCGACGCCACCGTCACCCTCACCCACTCGCGCACCGTCGACCTCGAGTCGCACGTGCGCCGGGCCGACATCGTGGTCGCGGCGGTCGGCGTCGCCGGACTCGTGCAGGCGTCGTGGCTGAAGCCGGGCGCCGCCGTCCTCGACGTGGGCATCACCCGCGTGGTCAACGAGGAGACCGGCAAGGCGCGTCTCGTCGGCGACGTGGCGCCGGAGGCCGCGGAGGTGGCCGGATTCCTGTCGCCCGTGCCCGGGGGAGTGGGGCCGATGACGCGCGCGATGCTGCTGGTGAACGTGGTCGAGGCGGCCGAGCGCTCCCTCGCCGAGGGCCGCGATGCCTGAGCACCCCGCTGTCGTGCGCGTCGAGGCCGCCCTCGAGGAGGCCGGCGTCGTCACGCAGGTGGTCTGGCTCGACGGCGCCGCCAAGACGGCGGCGGAGGCCGCCGCGGCGCTCGGCATCGAGGTCGGGGCGATCGCGAACTCGCTGGTCTTCCTGCTCGACGGCGAGCCCGTGCTCGTGATGACCTCGGGGGCGCACCGCGTCGACACCGACTGGCTGGGCGAGCAGGTCGGCGGCACCTTCTCCCGCGCCGACGCCGGTGTGGTGAAGCTCGCGACCGGCCAGGTGATCGGCGGCATCGCCCCGCTCGGCCACCCGGCGCCGCTGCGCACCTTCATCGACGTGTCGCTGGCCGACTACCCGGAGATCTGGGCGGCCGCCGGGCACGCGCACACGGTGTTCCCGCTCAGCTACGCGCAGCTCGTGGACATCACCAACGGCACCGTCACGGCCGTCGTCGCCTGACCCCCGTAGCGCTCGGTCGTCGCCCGACGGGCGCGCGCTAGGGTGGGAGCATGACTACGCCATCACGCTTCTCGCCCGGCTCGCTCATCATGGGGGTCGCCGCGGCGGTCGCCGTTGTTCTGGGCGCCGGTTTCGTGGCCGTGGCGCTGTTCGGCATCGACCTGTTCGGCGGCGCCGCCTCCTAAGCGCGATCCTCCGCGGGTCGCGGTGCATCAGGCCCGTTCTGCCCGCTGCGCCTCGCGCAACTCAGGCAGGATCGTGCTGTGCCGCGGCGGCACCTCGCGTTTCCGCGGGTCGCGCTGCTCGCGCCGGCGTTCTGCCTGAATTGCGGTCGGCGGCGGGGCGCGACGCCCCCGAAGTACCACCCGTCGGTTGAGCAGCAGGCGAGCGCAGCGGGTTCGCGTATCGAAACCCCACGCGATCCGGATTCCTCCGTCGCGGGCTACTCAACCAGCGCCTACTCGCGCACCGCGCCGTCGGCCGCGCTCACCGTGAAGGTGACCGGCTGCCCGAAGCCGTGCTCGGCGAAGGCGCCGTCCATGGCCACCTGCACGCGCGACACGGAGTCCGCGGAGATCAGCGCGATCGCCGCCCCGCCGAAGCCGCCGCCGGTCATGCGGGCGCCGATCGCGCCGTTGGCCAGCGCCGTCTCCACCGCGAGGTCGAGCTCGGGCACGCTGATCTCGAAGTCGTCGCGCATCGAGCGGTGCGAGGCGTCCATGAGCTCGCCGATCGCCGACGGTCCCTCCTCGCGCAGCGCGCGAACGGTGTCGAGCACGCGCTGGTTCTCGGTGACCACGTGGCGCACGCGGCGGAAGGTCTCGTCGTCGAGCAGCTCCTGCGCGCGGGGGAGGTCGTCGACCGTGAGGTCGCGCAGCGCGGGAACGCCCATCACCCGGGCGCCCTCCTCGCAGCTGGCGCGGCGCGAGGCGTAGCCGCCGGTGGAGTGCGAGTGGCTGACGCCGGTGTCGATGATGAGCAGCTCGAGGCCGGCGGCGGCGAAGCCGAGGTCGATCACCTGCGCCTCGAGCGAGCGGCAGTCGAGGAACACGGCGGAGTCCCGCTTGCCGAGCAGCGACGCCGACTGGTCCATGATGCCGGTCGGGGCGCCCACTGCCTTGTTCTCGGCGAGCTGGCCGATCTTCGCCAGGGTCGGGCGGTCGAAGCCGAGCTGCCAGACGTCGTTCAGGGCGAGTGCGACCGCGCTCTCGATGGCAGCGGATGACGACAGCCCGGCTCCCACAGGAACGACCGAGTCGATGAAGATATCGACACCGGGCACCGCGCCGAGGTCTGCGCCGAACTGGCCGATCGCCCAGGCCACGCCGAAGGGGTACGCCGACCAGCCGTCGAGCGCCTCGGGGGCGAGGTCGGCGATCGCGATCTCGGCAACCTCGTCGGCGAAGGAGCTGGCGATGCGGATCGTCGCGTCGTCGCGCAGGCCGAGCGCCAGCACGGTGCGCTTGTTGATGGCGAAGGGCAGCACGAAGCCCTCGTTGTAGTCGGTGTGCTCGCCGATCAGGTTGACCCGCCCCGGGGCGGACCAGACGCCCTGCGGCTCGTAGCCGTAGAGCTCGGTGAAGTCGGCTTTTACGTCGTCGCGGATGTCAGTCATACTCGTGCGATTCCCTCTCGGATGAATGCTGCTGTTGCCTCGGGAGTGACGTCGCCGATCCAGGCGCCCATGGCGGCCTCGGACCCGGCGAGGTACTTGAGCTTGCTCTCCGCTCGACGCGGAGACGTGACCTGCAACATTAGACGGATGTCGTCGCGTGCGACGTTGACCGGCGCCTGGTGCCAGGCCGCGATGTACGGCGTAGGCGTGTCGTACAGCTTGTCGATGCCGCGCAGCAGCGTGAGGTAGAGGCCGGCGAGCTCGTCGCGCTCCTCGTTGCTCGTGGCGGCGAAGTCGGGGATGTGGCGGTGCGGCAGCATGTGCACCTCGATGGGCCAGCGTGCGGCGAAGGGCACGAAGGCGGTCCAGTGCTCGCCGCTGATCACCACGCGCTCCGAGCCCCGCTCCTTCTCGAGGATCGCCTCGAACAGGCCCTGCTCGGGGTTGGTGGCCTTGAACTTCTCGATCGACTCGACCAGCCGCTTGGTGCGCGGCGTCACGTAGGGGTAGGAGTAGATCTGCCCATGCGGGTGGAGGAGGGTCACGCCGATCGCCTCGCCGCGGTTCTCGAAGGGGAAGACCTGCTGGATCCCGGGGAGCGCGGAGAGCGCTGCGGTGCGGTCGGCCCAGGCCTCGATCACGGTGCGGGCGCGCGACTCGGTCTGGCTGCCGAACGACCCCTCGTGCTCCGGGCTGAAGCAGACGACCTCGCAGCGGCCGATCGACGGCAGGCTGCGGCCGAGGCCGATCTCGTCGAGCTGCTCGAGCGTGTACTCGGCGCCGATGCGCGGGCCGAAGCTGGGGGAGCGGTTCTCGAAGACGGCGACGTCGTAGTTGCTCGGCACCTCGGAGGGGTTGTTCGGGGTGGTCGGAGCCAGCGGGTCCTGGTCGGCCGGCGGCAGGAAGACACGGTTCTGGCGCGCGGCGGCGATGGAGATCCACTCGCCGGTCAGCACGTCCTGGCGCATGGTGGCCGTCTCCGGCCTCGGGTCCAGGTGGCGCGCGTCCGCCGTGCGCTCGGGAGCCAGGGTGGTGTCCGCATCGTCGAAGTAGATGAGCTCGCGCCCGTCGGCGAGGACCGTGGGCCGCTTGACGATGTTCGATGCCGTGTCAGTCATAGGTATTACGATATCGAAAGAGAGTCTTTTTTATTCGTAAATGTTCGCAAGGAAGAAACGACGATGGTTGACGACGCGGCCCCCACGATCATCCGCCGGACGCGTCTGCTGCAGCAGATCGTCGACCGCGGCTTCCTGCGCGTCGCCGACGCCAGCGGCGAGCTCGGGGTGAGCGCCGTGACGGTGCGCTCCGACCTCGCGGCGCTGGAACTCGCCGGCAGCATCGTGCGGGTGCACGGCGGGGCGATGCCGCGCGGCGTGGTGCCCGACCGGGAGAGCTCTTTCGAGAAGTCGCTGGCCCAGGAGTCGAGCGCCAAGGCGGCGATCGGCCGCCGGGCCGCCGGGCTGGTCTCCTCGGGCGACAGCGTGCTGCTCGACGTGGGCACCACCGCGCTCGCCGTTGCCCACGCGCTGGTCGCCCGGCGCGACCTGAACGACGTGGTGGTGGTCACGAACGGGCTGAGCATCGCCCTGGCGCTCGAACCGGCGCTGCCCCGCTTCGAGGTGATCGTCACCGGCGGCACCCTGCGCCCGCTGCAGCACTCGCTGGTGAACCCCTACGCCTCCTCGCTGCTCGACTCGCTGCACGTCGACATCGCCTTCATCGGCTGCAACGGCGTCGACCCGGTCGCCGGGGTCACCAACGTGAACCTGCCGGAGGCCGAGGTGAAGTCGCGGATGCTGCGGTCTTCGAGCAGGCACGTGGTGATAGCGGATGCGAGCAAGGTGGGCCGCCGCGCCCTCGGGCTGATCGGCGCGGTGAGCGAGTTCGACACCCTCGTCACCGCGGGCGAAATTGCGCCCGAGCTGGTCTCGGCGCTCGCCGAACGCGGTCTGAGCACGCAGTTCGCCACCTGAGCCGGCGGGTCGGCGCGGTCCCGGGCTTAGGCTGATCGCATGCGAGCCCCCACCGGAGAACAATTCGTCCTGACCCGAACCACCGAGTCCGGATCGTCCACCGCCATCATCACGGAGGTCGCCGCAGCGCTGCGCACCTTCCAGATCGACGGCGTCGACCTCACCGAGCCCTACCCGGTGGAGAAGACCCCGCCCTTCGCGGCCGGCATCGTGCTGGCGCCCTGGCCGAACCGGGTGGAGGACGCCATCTGGACCCTCGACGGCAAGCGCCAGCACCTCGACGTGACCGAGCCGGCCAGGCACAACGCCATCCACGGCCTGCTGCGCACCGCCGCCTACCGGCTCGTCGACCAGTCGGAGAGCCACGTCACGCTCTCCGCCACGGTCTTCCCGCAGCACGGCTACCCGTTCCTGGTCGACACCCGCGTGCGCTACGAGCTGGTGGAGGGCGGCCTCACGGTCACCCACTCCTTCCACAACGCCTCCGCGTCGAAGGCCCCCGTCGGCGTCGGCACGCACCCCTTCTTCCGCATCGGCGACGTTCCCACCGAGGAGCTCGTGCTGACGCTGCAGGCCACCACGCGTTTCGAGACGGACGACCGGCTCATCCCGATCGCGCAGAACCCGGTCGAGGGCACCGAGTTCGACCTGCGCGCCGGCGTCGCCGTCGGCGAGCTCGACCTCGACGACGCCTTCGGCGGCATCACTCCCGTGGACGGCGAGAGCGTCAGCACGCTCACCGCCCCGGACGGCCGCCGCCTCGAGCTCTGGCAGGACGAGAGCTGCCGCTTCGTGCAGGTGTTCACCACCCGCAAGTTCCCCAAGGACGGCGGCAAGGGTCTCGCCGTGGCGATCGAGCCGATGACGGCCGCACCGAACGCGTTCAACACCGGCGAGGGCCTGAAGTGGCTGGAACCGGACGAGCGCTGGGATGTCAGCTGGGGCATCCGCTTCACACGATGACCTCGCCGGCCACCGTCCGGCGCTGGCGCAAGTACCTCGCCAACGAGCGCGCGGAGGCCGCCGTCTACCGCGACCTCGCCGGCCGCCGCAGCGGCGAGGAGCGGGAGATCCTGCTCGCGCTCGCCGAGGCGGAGGCGCGGCACGAGGCGCACTGGCTGGCGCTGCTCGGCGATCAGGCGGGCAGGCCGCTGCACGGCGACATCCGCACCCGCGCGCTCGGCTGGCTGGCCAGGCGATTCGGCTCGGTGTTCGTGCTCGCACTCGCGCAGCGAGCCGAGGCCCGCTCGCCCTACGAGGACGACGTCGACGCCACCCAGGCCATGGCCGCCGACGAGCGCATCCATGAGGAGGTCGTGCGCGGCCTCGCCACCCGCGGCCGCAACCGGCTGTCCGGCACCTTCCGCGCCGCGGTGTTCGGCGCCAACGACGGGCTGGTGAGCAACCTCGCCCTCGTGCTCGGTATCGGGGCCACCGGCGTCTCCACGCCGATCATCCTCGCCACCGGCCTCGCCGGCCTCCTCGCCGGAGCGCTCTCGATGGGCGCGGGCGAGTTCGTCTCGGTGCGCTCGCAGCGCGAGCTGCTCGCGGCGTCGAACCCGAACCCGCAGACGCGCACCGCGCTGCCGCACCTCGACGTGGACGCCAACGAGCTGTCGCTGGTCTACCGCGCCCGCGGCATGAGCGAGGAGGACGCTGTCGCCCACGCGGCCGAGGTGATGCGCGACCTCAGCGTCGACCACTCCTCGGCGGAGGTCGACGACCACGAGGAGATCGGCTCCGCGCTCGGGGCCGCCGTCTCGAGCTTCTGCTTCTTCGCCTCGGGCGCCATCATCCCGGTGCTGCCCTACCTCTTCGGACTGGAGGGGCCCGCGGCCGTCGTCGTCGCATCCGCCCTGGTGGGCGTGGCCCTGCTGGCCACCGGCGCCGTCACCGGCCTGCTCTCCGGCGGACCCCCGCTCAAGCGGGCGCTGCGGCAGCTCGCCATCGGCCTCGGCGCGGCCGGGGCCACCTACCTGCTCGGCCTCGCCTTCGGTGTGAGCGCCGGGTAGTCGCGGTGCCGACAGGCGCGGCCCGGTTGGCCGCGGATGCCGGATAGGTGCGAGGATCGAACGATGACGACCAACCGCGTGCCGCTCTCCGTGCTCGACCTCGTGCTCACCTCCGAGGGCGACAGCGTCGCGACCACGCTGGAGCACTCGGTCGACCTCGCCCGCCGGGTGGAGGAGTTCGGCTACGGCAGGTACTGGCTCGCCGAGCACCACCTGTTCCCGGGAGGCGCGGGAGCCGCGTCGTACCTGCTGGCACCGGTCCTCGCCCGCGAGACCACGAGCATCCGTCTGGGTACCGCGGTTCTGATCATCGACAACTACTCGCCGCTGCACGTGGCCGAGATCGCCGGCACCATCGCCGAGCTCGGCGGGCGCGGCTTCGACCTCGGCATCGGGCGCGCCGGCCCCTCGCCCGAGCAGCGCGCGAAGTCGCGCGACAACAACGCCCGCATCGCCGCGGGCGAGGTGGCGATCGGGCCGGTGAAGCCCAGCCGCGAGATCGACGGCGTGACGATCCCCTCCTTCTCGGTGACCCGCTTCAACGACACCCGTGCGGCGCTCAACGAACGGCTGCTCGCGCGCTCGCCCGGCGCGCCCGCCGACTTCGAGGGGCAGGTGCGCGACGTGCTCGGCTTCATCGAGGGCGACTACGCGGCCGAGGAGGGCGTCGAGGTCGTCGCGAGCCCCGCCCATGGAGCGGATGTCGATGTCTGGGTCCACGGGAGCAGCCCCGGCCTGAGCGCGAGCGTGGCCGGTTCGCTCGGGCTGCCGTTCGGCGCGAACTACCACAACTTCCCGCAGCTCATCGTGGAGACGGTCGCCGCCTACCGCGCCGCGTTCGTGCCGTCGGTGCGGTTGCAGAAGCCGCACGTGATCGTCTCGGTCGACGTGCTCGTGGCGGAGACGGACGAGGAGGCGGCCCGGATCGGCTCGCCGTTCGCCCCGTGGATGTACATCGTGCGCGAGGAGTACGCGGCCCGGCCCTTCCTGAGCCCGGAGGCCGCCGCGGAGTTCCCCTGGGACGAGGAGCGGCAGGCCACGGTCGCCGACCGGCTGGAGAGCCGGGTCGTCGGATCCCCCGAGACCGTGGTGCGCCGCCTCGCGGCCCTCGCCGCGCTCACCGGGGCCGACGAGCTGCTCGTCACCACCACGGCGCACTCCCACGACGACCGCGTGAACTCCTACCGCCTGCTCGCCGAGGCGTGGGCGCGCGCATAATGTCCAGATGATCTCGATCGAGCTGGCGCGGGCGCTGCAGGACTCCGGCCTGCGCTGGAAGCCCCAGCGCGGGGACAACTTCCGCATCGACCGGGTGGAGGTCGACGACGAGGTCTTCACCCTCAGCGACATGACGGTCGAGGCGCACACCTTCCCGAGCGGCACCGTGCTGGGGTTCAACGGCACCACCGAGTGGGCCCTCGACTCCGTCTCGCTGGAGGACGCGCTCTGGCTGCCCCGCGAGGACCAGCTGCGCGGCATCCTCGGCTCCGCCTTCTTCTCCCTCGCGCGGGTGGGCGACGGCCACCGGGTAGAGGCCGTCATCGACGGAGCCCCCCGCGCCTTCGCCGCGGAGGACGCCGCCGACGCCTACGGCCGCGCACTGCTCGCGCTACTGGACGCGGTGGCCGACCTGGCCGGCGTCGGAACGGACGAACCATGACCAGAGAACTGACCGCGCTCGCCCTCTCCGCCCTGGCGCTCGTCGCGCTGTCGGGCTGCGGCTCGACCGACGGACTGCCGGAACCGCTCCCGACCGCCACGGTCACGGCGACCGTCACCGCCACGCCGCCGCCGCGCAGCGCGGACGACGCGCTCACCGCCCTCGACGCCTGGACCGCCTGCTCCGGCGCAGTGCGCGCCACCTACGTGCTGGAGAACCCCCAAACCGAGGTGTTCCCGTACTCGGCAGACGCCGTGGTGGTGCAGCCCGACGGCTCCTACGAGGTCACGATCGCCGCGGGCGACCCGGCGAGCACGGAGGAGAACCCCGTCTACGGGGTGCAGGCCACCTGCCTGGTCGCCGGCACCGTGGGCGAGCCGGAGATCCTGTCGTTCGGGTTCATCGGGCTGGGCTAGAGGCAGTTCACCCCGCCGTTCGCGGAGTGCACTACGCTCGGGACCGAAATCGTCGATCGGTGGGAGGGGCTCGCGTGGTGAAGACCCGGTACCTGGTCGGCGGCGGGGTTCTCGCTCTCGCCGTGGCCGCCATCGCGCTCACCGCCGCGTACTCCGCGGAGGGCATCCCCTCCTTCCCGCCGACCGCCGCCGCGACATCCGCCCCGCCCGTCGAGAACTCCGACCAGGTGGGCTTCGCGGTCATCGGCGACTCGATCACGGCCTGGGTCGGCAAGGAGGAGGGGTCGTGGACCAGCCACGTCGGCACCGACGGCATTCTCTTCAGCGGGAACGGCTGGGCGCGCAACGGGGCGCCGCTCGCGCTGATGGACGACAACACCCCGCGACTCGGCGCGGACGTGCTCGTCATCCTCGCGGGAACCAACGACCTGCGCAGCACCGTCCCCTTCGGCGACCGCCTCGGCATCATCGACTCCATCGTGCGCAAGGCGGGCGTCGCGGACGTCGTGATCTCGGCGATCCCGCCCTTCGACCCGAAGCCGAGCCTGGCCACCGAGTGGAACGCGGCGCTCGAGACCTACGCCGCCGACGCCGGGCACGCCTTCGTCGACCCGTGGGTGGAGCTGCGCACGCGCGGTGGCAGCTACCTCGCCGACGCGACCCTCGACGGGGTGCACCCCACCCCGGACGCCGCGGAGCAGGCCGCCGGGCCGATGCGCGCCGCGATCATCGCCGCGGGCAGCTAGACCCGCCGCGATAGTGCAGTCCGGGCCGGTTTCACACGCGGGAAGCGGCCCCAACTGCACTATCGCCGCGCTGCGCCGCCCCGCTCGGCGGCCGGCACCAGCCGCGGCACCATCCGGATCAGCACCAGCATCCCCACGAGCTCGACCAGTGTCTGCGTCACCACCACGAGCGGAACCAGCGCCAGCGCGCCCGACAGCGGCAGCGCGAGCGCCAGCACCACGAGCGAGTTGCGGGTCGCGCCGCTGAACACCAGCGCCCGGGCCGACGCGACCTCGAGCCGTGCCGCCCGCGCGGTGACGATGCCGAGGGGCACCATCACCACCAGGAAGGCGGCGTAGAGCGGCACGACCGCCGCCAGCGACCCGAGACTGCCGACCACGCCGCGCAGCTGCGAGGCGACGACGAGCAGGAGGGTCGCCATCAGCAGCGGCACCATCGCGGTCTGCGCCGCGACCGGCACCGCGCCCAGGGCCGGGCTCCGGCGCACACCCCACTGCACCACCGCGGCGGCGGCGAGCGGCAGCGCGATCAGCCAGATGAAGGCCTGCACGAAGGGCGCGGGGTCGATCAGCGCGAGCACACCCGGCCCGGCGAACAGCAGCAGGTAGACCGGGAGCAGCACCAGCTGCGCCAGCATCAGCAGCGGCGACGCCGCCAGGAGGCGCTCGCCCGCCCCGCCGGCCAGGCCGGAGAACACGATCACGTAGTCGACGCAGGGCGTGAGCAGCACCAGCAGCACACCGACCACGAGCGCCTCGTCCCCCGCGACGAACCGCGACAGCGCGAAGGCGACGACCGGCACCACAACGAAGTTCAGCACCCCGACCGCGGCGAGGAAGCGCAGGTCGCGCACGGCCCGCCCGAGCGACAGCAGCGGCACCCCGAGGAAGGTCGCGAACAGCAGCAGCCCGAGCACGGGGTTGATCGCGGCCTCCAGAGCGGATGCCCCGGGTACGGCCATCGAGACCGCGGCGCCCGCCGAGATGGCCGCGAGGTAGAGCGCGATCTGGTGCCGCTCGAGGGAGCGGGTCACATCGTCCGTGCGGCGTTCGACGCGAACATGTTGAGCCCGAGGGTGGCCGAGAGGTGCCGGGTGGCGCGCAGCCCGCGCACGCTGTTCCCGGCCGCGTCCAGCGGCGGGGAGAAGGTCGCGAGCGACCCCTTTCCCGGGGCGATGGTGACGATGCCGCCGGAGACCCCGCTCTTGCCCGGCATGCCCACCTCGAACAGCCAGTCGCCGCTGGCCTGGTACATGCCGTTCGTGGCCAGAACCGAGAGCACGTCGCGGCTCACGCCGGGGTCGACGGCCTCGACGCCGGTGATCGGGTTGTCGCCTCCGTTGGCGAGCGTCGCGCCCATGGCGGCCAGATCGTCGGTCGTGACGCGCAGGCAGCCCTGCCGCGTGTAGAGCTCGGTCACCTCGAGCGGGTCGATCTCGATGCGCCCGTAGCTCTCCAGCAGGCGGGCGATGCCGCGATTGCGGATGTTGGTCTCCGACTCGGATTCGAACAGCGCCTCGTCCACCTCCAGGTCGCGCCCCGCGAAGCGGGAGAGCCCGCTCTGGATGAAGTCCCACTTCGCGTCCCACGAGTTCCCGGGCACGAGCGCGGTTGTGGCGAGTGCGCCCGCGTTGACCATGGGGTTCATGGTGTGGCCGTCGTTCAACTCGATCGCCATCACCGAGTCGAAGGCGAGCCCGGTGTTGTTCACGCCGATCCGCTCGCGCACCTCGACGTGCCCGATCTCCTGCACGACCAGGGCGAAGACGAAGGCCTTCGCGATGGACTGGATGGTGAACTCGTGCTGCGCGTCGCCGACGCTGAAGCGGTGGCCGGCGGCCGAGGTGAGGCTGATGCCGAACAGGGCGGGGTCGGCCTCCGCGAGTGCGGGGATGTAGTCGGCGACGTCGCCGTCGTGCACCTCGCGGTAGCGCTCGTGCGTGTCGCGCAGCATCTCCTCGACCCGCTCCGCGTCGGGCAGCGCGCCGGTGGAGACCACCGTGGTGTCCGGCAGCACCAGGTCGGGTTCGTCGGGGAAGAGCTTGGCGTTCTCGGAAGTCGACACCGGCGAAGTCTAACGAGGGGCGGCTGGCAGGAGCCGGGCCGACCCGCGCCGCAGCGGCTAGTGCCGCAGGAGCGAGGAGATGATCGCCGCCGTGTCCGTCTCGGGGAACGACGCCTCCCGCTTGATCAGCGGCAGCCGGAAGGTGCGCCCGTCGTCTGTGGTGACCACGGCGCCCACCTGGCGCGGCCAGTCCTCATCCGCTTCGTCGCCGATGGCGGTCACCGAGGTGACGCTGACGCTCGCGATCGTCGACCGGCTCGTCGCCGCCACGGTGGCGTCGAGGCTGAGCAGAGCGGATGCCGGGGTGCGCACCGTGGAGAAGTCCGCCCGGATGATGGTGCTGCCCGTGAGCACCACGATCTCGCCGTGCACCCCGCCGTCGGTGTCGACGTAGCCCGAGGCGTACTCCACCCGTTCCGTGCCGACGAGGATCGCGATGCGGCTGAGCAGGTCGGAGTACCAGCGCGTGCCCGCGGCCTCGGCGGCGACCGCGTGCCAGCCGCCGCCCGCTCCGCCGGGGAAATGGATGCCTGCGGTGATGCGGTCGGCGATGGCCCGGGCCTCGTGAGTCTTCATAGCTGCCGACTCTAACGACGAGGTCGAGAACGGCACAGGGCTCGACAGCGGGGCCGCCGCGGCACAGGGGCTACCAGTCGAGCAGCTCGCGCGGGTGGCCGAGACGCCACCATCCGCCAGGGCCGGCGATGGCGTCGTCGAGCGCCAGCGGCATGGTGACCGTGCGGGCGCCGGCCGTGTAGGTGGCGCTGCCGACCACGGCGCCGCTCTTCGCGGTGGTCACCGGGTCGACGGTCACCGCGGAGGTGACCGGGGTGTCCGACCAAGTGAACAGGCTCGCGGCCTCGGTCGATACGGCGCGGGCTGTGTCCTCCCACGGTGCCGTGTACTCGCCGAAGACCTGACCTGCGCCGACGACCTTCACGGTGTGGAAGCCCGACTTGAGACTGGCGAGCACCGCGCGCGCGTCCTCGCCCGCCACGTACTGCTCGGGGGCGCCGAGCACGATGCCGATGACCGTGAGGGGGGTCTCGAGCCCGACGTCGACGGTCGCCGAGTAGAGCAGGTTCGCGCCGGAGTCCTCCAGCGTGCCCGTCTTGATGCCGTTGATGCCGTCGTTGCCCAGCACCGGGTTGCTGTTCATCAGCAGACCCAGCGGCGGCACGGTGATGCTCTTCGACTGCACGATAGACGCGAGGGCGGGACTCGCCATGACCAGGCGGCCGATCGCGAGCAGGTCGCTCGGCGTGCTGGTGTTGCGCGGGTCGAGGCCGGTCGGCTCGACGACCGTGGTGCCGGCGAGGCCGTTCGCGGCGAGCCAGCGGTTCGCGGCGCGCACGTAGCCGGAGGGGGAGCCGAAGGCCCAGGTCGCCGTCGCCTCCGCGTAGTTGCTGGCGGAGACGAGCATCATCAGGCCGAGGGCGTCGCGCTGCGACATGGTCGCTCCCGCCTTCATCGACTGGATGGTCGCGCCGGCGAGGTAGTACTTGTCGTAGAGATCGTCGTCGGCCTTGGTGAAGGTGATGGTCGGCCCGGCATCCGCCTCACCGAGCGGCTTGGCGTCGAGGATGACGAGCGCGGTGATCACCTTGTTGATGCTCGCCATCGGCCGCGGGGCGTTGTCGCCCGTCAGCGTGACGATGCCGTCGGTGCCGAGCGTCTGCGGAAACTCCTCGGCGCCCGTGATGCTGATTGCGCTGGCGGCAGCCCGCGGGCGTGGGAAGGCGTGCGCCTCCGGCACCGCGACCACCGACTCCGCGAGCACGGGCGCGGTGGCCTCGATCGGGGCGTTCAACGCCGTCGAGGAATAGACCGCACCGGCCCCGACGATCAGCGCGAGCGCGACGCTCCCGCCGATGATCCGGTTGCGGCGACGCCTGCGCCTGCGCGCCCGCTCTGCGGGGTCGTCGCGGTCGGGCGGCGTGTAGCCGGCGTCGAGCAGGTCGGAGAGCTCCCGGTACTGGTCCGGCACCACGACGTCGCTCACACGCACTCCTGAATCGCTTGTCGAGCATCCGTCATGGACGCCCCGGCATCACTCTAGCCATCCGACGCTCGGAAAACGGGAACGGGACCCGCGCAGGAGCGCGGGTCCCGTTCTCGTCAGCCGTGTCGCTAGACCTTGACGGGCTCGACGGCCTCGGGCTCGTTGTTGCGGGCCAGGCTCGGGTGCGAGCGCTCGAGCGAGGCGCCCTCGACGTCGACGTTGGGCAGGATGCGATCGAGCCACTTGGGCATCCACCACGCGGACTCGCCGAGCAGGTGCATGACCGCCGGGATGATCAGCAGGCGCACAACGAAGGCGTCGAGCAGCACGCCGAGGGCGAGCCCCAGGCCGATCGACTGGATCATCACCGAATTCGAGAAGATGAACCCGCCGAACACCGAGATCATGATCAGCGCGGCGGCGATCACCACCGAACGGCCGGCGTGGAGTCCGCGCTGCACTGCCAGCTTGGCCGGGGTGCCGTGCGCGTAGGACTCGCGCATGCCGCTTACCAGGAACAGCTGGTAGTCCATCGCGAGCCCGAACAGGATGCCGACCACCAGGATCGGCAGGAAGCTCAGGATGGGCCCCGGGTCGTGCACCCCGAAGACCGACGACAGCCAGCCCCACTGGAACACGGCCGTGATCCCGCCGAAGGAGGCGAACAGCGACAGCACGAAGCCGAGCGTCGCGGTGACCGGCACCAGGATCGAGCGGAACACGAAGATCAGGATGATCAGCGAGAGCCCGACGACCACGAGCAGGTAGAGCGGCAGCGCGTCGGCCAGCTTCTCGCTGACGTCGATGTTGCCGGATGCGTTCCCCGCGACTCCGAGGGACGTCACGCCGTCGATGTCCAGGCCGCGCAGGTCGCGGACGAGCTGCTCGGTCGACTCGCTGGTGGGGCCCTCCTCGGGGACCACCTGGAAGGCGAGCAGCAGGTCGTCGTCGGACGCGCCGATCGGGGCGATCGCGACGACGTCGTTCTCCGCCTTCAGGATCGTGCCGATGCGCACCTGCTCGGAGACGAGCTCCTCGTCGGTGATGGCCGTATCGAGGTCGGCGACCACGATCAGCGGACCGTTGACGCCGGCGCCGAACTTGTCGTCGATCAGCTTGTACGCCTTGTAGGCGCTCGAGTCGACGGGCTCGGAGGAGCCGGCGGGGAGGCCGAGGCGCATCGACAGCGCCGGGATGGCGATGATGAGCAGCACCGCGATGCCGGCCACCACGGTGACGACCGCGCGGAGGGTGCCCATCGGCTTGTTCGGCACACGCGACTTGACGTGGTCGTGGCCGATGTTCTTGCGGGCCTTCTTGGTGAGGATCCTCGTTCCGACCAGGCGCAGCACGGCGGGCGTCAGGGTGATGGCGATGAGGATGGCCACGAGCACGCAGATCGCCCCGACGGTTCCCATCAGCCCGAGGAAGGGGATGCCGGTGAGGTTGAGCGCGAGCAGGGCGATGAGCACCGTCGAGCCGGCGAACACCACGGCGTTGCCCGAGGTGCCGTTGGCCAGACCGATCGACTCCTGCAGCGGCAGCCCGTTCTTCAGCTGTGTGCGGTGCCGGTTGAGGATGAACAGCGAGTAGTCGATGCCGACCGCGAGGCCGAGCATCACCCCGAGCACCGGTGTGACCGAGATCATGGTCACGGTGCCGGAGAGGGCGAGCGAGGCGAGCACACCGACACCCACGCCGATGAGGGCGTTGATGAGGGGGAGGCTCGCGCCGATGAGCGTGCCGAGCATCACGAAGAGCACGATCGCGGCGAAGATGACGCCGGCGATCTCGCCCGGGCCGAGGATCTCGGGGATGCTGGCCGCGATGTCGTTGGACACCTCGACGGTGACGCCGTCGATGCCAGCCTCGGTCATCGCCTCGACGACGGCCTCCTTGGCCTCCGCCGTGACGGCGTTGAGCGAGGTGTCGAACTGGATGCCGCCGACGGCGGTGGTCTCGTCGGTGGAGACCTGGCGGATCTCGGCCGCGAGGTCGCGCAGCAGGGCGCCCTCCTCGAGGGTCGCGCTCTGGGTCTCGAGCTCGGTGCGGCTCGCGTCGAGCGTGGCCTGCTGGGTGGCGATCTCGGCCAGTCCGGCGTCGAGCTGCGCCTGCTGGGCGTCGAGCATCGGCTGGGCCGCCGCGAGCTGTCCGGCGGCTTCGGCCTGGGCGCGCGCCGCGTCGAGCTGCAGCTGGCCGGCCGCGGCCTGGGCCTTGCCCGCGTCGATCTGAGCCTGTCCGGCATCGATCTGGGCCGTGCCATCCGCTATCTGCGTGCGTCCGTCGGCGATCTGCGTGGCGGAGTCGTCGAGCTGGGCCTGGGTGTCGAAGGGGTTGGTGGTCCCCTTGACCTCGTCGAGGCTCTCCGTCTCGGTCAGCAGGTCGGCGATCGCGGTCTTCTGCGCGTCGGTGAAGGCGGAGTCGTCTGTGGTGGTGAACACCACGGTGCCCCGTCCGCCGCTGGCGGCGGGGAACTTCTCGGAGAGCTCGTCGCTCACCTCCTGGGTGGCGGTGCCCGGGATGCTCACGGCGGAGGTGAGGGTTCCGCCGAAGAGGGCGAAGGCGCCGCCGGCGAGGCCGAGGATGACCACCCACGCGACGATGACCAGCCAGGCCCGGCGGGCGGAGAACCGGCCGAGTCGGTAGAGAAGGGATGCCATGTCAGGTTCTTTCTAGGTGTGGTGACGGGTGGAGGTGGATCTCACGTCGCGTCATCGGGAAGAGAGGGGTGGGGAGTGCGGGGGTCAGCGGGTCGTGGAGTAGCCGGTGGCGACCGCGGTGATGAGGCGGTCGAGCAGCTGCGCCCAGACCTCGCGGGACTGGGCGTCGAGTGCAGCGCCGGTGCGCGCGATCCAGTGGTGGCAGATCACGGCGATGCCGTTCATCAGCGAGCTGACGAGAATGGCGACCTCGAGCTCGTCGAGCTCGCTGGTGCGGGCTGCGATCTCGATCGAGAGCTGTTCGGTGGTGCGGGTGAAGACGTTCTGGAGGGCGGTCTGCGAACGGCCGTCGTCGCCCTCGTCGGAGAGCACGCCCCAGAGGTAGGCCACCACGGTCGGCAGGTCCATGGTCTTCACGGCGGTGGTGACCTGGGCGAACAGCGTGGCGCCGCTGTCGTCCCCCGCGGTCGTCGCCGAGGCCGCCCGGAACTCGTCGACGGCGTCGCTCAGCACACGGGTGCAGGTGGTCATGATCACGTCGTCGAGTGAGGAGAAGTGGTTGAAGACCGTGCGGCGCGCGACATCCGCTCGCTGGGCCAGCTCGTCGACGCTGAACTGCGGCTTGCCGCGCTCGCGGATGAGCGCGTCGGCCGCGTCGAGGATCGCCGATCGGTGCCGGGCCTTGAGGTCGGCACGACGATCCGGGGAGGGGCGAAGCGTGGTCACGTGAATACACTAAGTGCAACGACGCACTCGATGCATTCGAAACGATGGCTCCCGGCTGGGACTTCACTGCGAATCGCCCCGCGTCGTGTGGAACGATGGCGGCGTGCCCAACCCAGAAATGATCGAAGCGGATGCCCTCCCCGAGCGGGTACGCCGCCTCGCCTCGCAGGGCGGCCGGGTGGTCGTGGGCATCGCGGGCAGTCCCGGTGCGGGCAAGACCACACTGGCCGCGCGGCTCGTCGCCGAGCTGAACGCGAGCGCCGGCGCCCCGGTGGCCGTGCACCTGCCGATGGACGGCTTCCACCTCGCCAACTCCACGCTCGACCGGCTCGGCATCCGCGACCGGAAGGGCGCGATCGAGACCTTCGACGGCTGGGGCTTCGTGGCCCTGCTCGAGCGGGTGCGCGCCGAGCGCGGGCACACGGTGTACGCGCCGAGCTTCGAGCGCGCCGTCGACGAGGGGATCGCGGGCGAGGTCGCCGTCGAGCCGGACGCCCGGATCGTGATCGTCGAGGGCAACTACCTGCTCGTCGACCGGGAGCCGTGGAACCGGATCCCCGCGTTGCTGACCGAGACCTGGTTCTGCGAGACGCCCGCCGAGGAGCGCGTGGCCCGGCTCGTCGACCGCCATAGCCGGCAGGGCCGGAGTGCCGAGGAGGCGCTGGACTGGGCGACCTCCGTCGACGGGGCGAACTCGCTGCTCATCGAGCCGACGAGGTCGCGCGCCGACGCCGTGGTCTCCGGGAACGTATAGCCGCCGGCACGAACCCAGACCCAGCCCCATCGAACACGCTCCGCCGCCGGCAGGCAACAACTAGATCGCCGCGCGCGCTCGTCACGACAATCGAAGTTCCGTCGCGCCCCGCACGGGCGCGAACCCTTCGACGAAAGGCATCGCAATGGCGACCAGCGAGACACCCGACACCATCGTCCTCGTGCACGGGCTCTGGGTCACACCCCGCAGTTGGGAGCACTGGAAGGACTACTACGAGGCCAAGGGCTTCCGGGTGATCACCCCGGCCTACCCCGGTTTCGACATCGAGGTGGAGGCGCTCCGCGACAATCCCGCCATCATCGCCGCGCTGACGGTGCCAGAGACCATCGACCACCTCGCGGCGCAGATCGAGGCCCTCCCGAAGCCGCCGATCATCATGGGGCACTCCTTCGGCGGTCTGTTCACGCAGATGCTCCTGGCGCGCGGACTCGGCGCGGCCGGTGTCGCGATCAACTCGGCGCCCACCGAGGGGGTGCGGGTCACCCCGCTCTCCCAGGCCCGATCGCTGTTCCCCGCGCTGAAGAACCCGGCCAACTACCACCGAGCGGTCGGCTTCACCGCCGAGGAGTGGCACTACGCCTTCGCGAACACCCTCAGCCGCGAGGACTCGGACGCCGCCTGGGAGCGCTACGCGATCGCCGCGCCAGGCCACTGGGTCTGGGCCTACGGGCTGCTGGCCAACTACACCCCAGGGCACCAGGAGACGTGGGTCGACTACGCGGTCGATCGCGCGCCCCTGCTGTTCATCGGCGGCGGCGCCGACCACATCATGCCGCCGTCGGTCAACAGGTCCAACGCCAGGCACTGGGAGAAGTCGCCGGCCCTCACCGAGTACCACGAGTTCGAGGGGCGAGCGCACTGGACCTGTGCCGAGCCGGGCTGGGAGGCGGTCGCCGACTACGCGCTCGAGTGGGCGCTGGAGCACGCGGACCCGGCCGCACGCCAGACGGCGTCGACCACGGAGCCGCGCGCAGAGTAGCGCAGGCCGCCGCGCGGCCGCCGGAATGCTGCGCCGTATGACGCGTCATCCGCTCGAGAAGGCCGTGCCCGTCACAAACGGAAACGTTTAGATCTCTCAATTTTTGCCGCTGTTAGCGTCCTCAACCAAGTGAGCCATCCGCACGTCTGCGGCTGCTCGGTGATGAGGGGTGCGGCATGGACGGTTCCGACTGGCTCGGCGTGGGAGCGCTCGGCGTGACTCTGGCGCTCTTCGCCGGGCTGTTCCTGCTGCGCCGCAAAGGCCTCAACTTCAGCCTGCTCACCCTGATCGCGCTCGTCGCGGGGATCGGCGTGGGCCTGGCCTTCTCCGGCCACGTCGAGTTCATCGACCCGATCGGCACGATCTACGTGCAGGTGATCACCGCCATCGTCGCGCCGCTGATCATCGTGTCGATCCTGTCGAGCGTCACCTCGCTCGGCAGCATCAGCAGGCTGCGCAGGATCGGCACGGCGAGCGTCTTCTGGCTGCTGCTCAACAACCTGATCGCGATCCTGCTCACACTGGGCCTGGCGCTCGCCCTCGGCATCGGCAAGGGCGCGTCGCTCGACATCGAGGGTGTCGACGGGTCGCTCCTGACGAACCTGATGGTGCCCGTCGACGAGGTGCTGATCGGCTTCTTCCCCAGCAACGTGGTCGGCGACATCCAGAGCAACGCGATCATCCCGGTGATCCTGTTCGCCGTGCTCATCGCCGTGTCGTACATCCTGGTGGCGAAAACGGATGAGGAGAAGGTTCGACCGTTCAAGAGCTTCGTCGACGCGAGCAAGGCCATCCTCTACAAGGCCGTCGGTTTCATCATCGAGCTGACCCCCTACGCCGTGCTGGCGCTGGTCGCCGTCGCCACCTCGATCGCGGTGGCGCGGCTGGAGACGGTGTGGGCGCTCGTCGGCGTTCTCGTGCTCGCCTTCGTGGCCTGCTTCGTGCAGATGTACCTGGTCAACGGCGTGCTGCTCACCGTGTTCGCCGGCGTGAGCCCGGTGCAGTTCTTCAAGAAGATCACCCCGGCGCAGTTCACGGCCTTCACCACCCAGAGCAGCATCGGAACCCTCCCGCTGACGACGAGCGCGCTCACCCGCAAGGTCGGGGTGTCCGACGAGATCGCCAACTTCACCGCCCCAGTCGGCACTACCATCGGCATGCCCGGGTGCGCGGGCATCTGGCCCACCCTGGTGGCCGTGTTCAGCGTGCACGCGCTCGGCATCGACTACGTCGTGATCGACTACGTCATCCTCGTGGTGCTCGGGCTGCTGGTGTCGCTCGGCACCGCCGGCGTTCCCGGCACGGCGATCATCACCGCCACCGCGGTGCTCACCGCCGTGGGCCTGCCGGTGGAGATCCTCGTGATCCTCGTTCCGATCAGCGCGGTGGCCGGCACGGCGAGCACCATGGCGAACGTCACGGCGGCCGCCGTCTCGGCGACCATCGTCGCCCGACGCCAGGGGGCGCTCGACGACGCCATCTTCGCCGGCACGAAGTCCTTCGACGAGATCGGCTCGCCGCCCGCGCCCACCGGCGCGACAGCCGCCGCCCCCGCCGGCACCGTCCCGGTGTACACGGTGCCGACCGGCTCCTGCGAGATCTGAACCTCCCCACCACCCATGTTCCACAGCGAAGGAAGAACCCCCATGACTACACGTCGCAGATACACGGCACGACGACTGGCGCTCACCGCACTGGCCGCGGTCGCGATCCCGCTGTCGTCGCTCACGTTCGCGCAGTCCGCCGCCGCCGTCGGCGACGTCTGCGACCTGTGCTCGATCAACTTCGACCCGACCGCGTGCGACGCGAGCGGTTTCCAGCCCTACGACAGCACGGTGAGCGACCGCTACGGCAACCCGCTCGGCGCGGCCCCCGCCCCCGTGCAGCCGGCGCCGGCCGCCCCGGCGCCCGCCGCGCCCGCCGCACCTGCGGCCCCGCAGACGACCACGCCCCCCGCGGCGAGCACCGGGGGAGCGGCGCCGGTGACCGGCACAGGCACGAAGTCCGCAGCCCCAGGCGCGACCACCCCGGAGGCCGCCGTGACGGCGCCCGCCGCAGAGGCCCCCGCGGGCGCCACCGCGCCGGAGCCCCTCGCCGCACCGACCCTCCGCGACGACGACGGGTCGCTCGTCGTCGCCTGGGCTGCACCCGCCGACGGGGGCTCGGCCATCACCGGCTACCGGGTGGCGCTGAACGGCGGCACCGCCGTCGACGTGCCGGCCGACGAGACCGAGTACCGCTTCGCCCGACTGGCCGAGGGCGAGTACAGCGCGACCGTCGTGGCCGTCAACGCCGTCGGGACCTCGGCCCCCTCCCCGGCCTCCGCCCCGGTGGCCGTCGCCGAACTCGCGACGGCGAAGACGGTCGCGAGCACCACCTCGGCCGACGCCGAGGCCACCGGCGGCTCGTCGCCGCTCTCCGGCGCGCTGATCCTCGCGGCGCTCGTCGCCGTGGGCGGCATCGTGCTGCTCGCCAACTCGATCCGGACCTCCGGCGGCATCGCGGCCTTCCGCAGCCGCTTCGCACGGCGAGCATCCGCCGAATGACCACCCGTACAGCAACGCCAGACCAACCACAGCAGGAACGACACAGGACGATGGGGCAGCACATGACACGATCACCAGGTTCGAGAGGGGCGGCGGCCGTGCTCGCGGCGGCATTGCTCGCCGGGGGAGGCATTGCAGGCGCGGGAGCCGCATCCGCCGCCGCACCGCAGAAGGAGGCCGCCACGAGCGACGTCGACTACTTCGCCGCGGCCTATCCCGGGCTCGGCGCGGGCAGCGTCTTCGAGACAGCCACCTTCGAGCGCTTCGAGTTCCTGCTGCAGAGCGAGGGCACCTACGCCTTCCTCATCGGCGGACCGGACGACGCCTCCACGGCCGCCAGCATCGGGCACATCGACGCGGTCGCGAAGGCCTACGGCGTCGACACGGTCTACAACTTCAACCCGAAGCTCGACGGCGCCAGCCTCGACGTGCGCACCTCCACCGACCCCGTCGTCGCCGAGCTCTACGACCGACTGCTCGTCAACCACCTGAACAAGGACACGGAGACGGTGTTCACCAAGGGCGCCACCGACCCGTATCTGTTCATCTACGACGCCGCGCACACCGTCGACGGCGCCGAGGACCGCATCGTCGCGGCGCTGGACGTGCGCACGACAGCGGCCGAGCTCGCCGACCCGGCCGCAGCATCCGCCTACCGCGCCTCGGTCGCCGAGGTCTTCGACGGGGTCTCCAGCACCGACGCCTCGGGCGCGAAGACCGCCGACCTCGACTCCCGCGACCAGTTCGACCTGGTCAGCACGCAGAACAACGCGCGCCACAAGAAGACCTACGTCGACGCGTCGATCTACGGCGGCGACATCCTCACCGAGGCCGACTCCGACTTCCGCCTCAAGACCGTCACCTACCCGGAGCTGGTCAACGTGCTGCAGAGCGAGGGCGACCACATCATCCTCTTCGGCGGCACCTGGTGCCACAACACGCGGGCGGTCGTGAAGGAGATCAACGACCAGGCCGTGGCGAACGGCGTGCCGACGGTGTACTTCTTCGACCTGCGCCTCGACGGGATCTCGTCCAACGCCCTGCACATCCGCGACACGGCCTCGGCCTACGCCCACCTCTACGGCGACCTGGTCGCCGCCTACCTGCCCAACCTGGTGACCCAATACGACGAGACCGGTACCAACCCCGGCCAGCGTGTCTCCTACTACCCGGGCGGCGACACCACGCAACCGCTGAAGGCCGCCAAGAAGCTGCAGGTCCCGTTCCTGTTCGAGTACAACAAGAACAGCACGAACGCCGCCGGCCAGCCCGCGCCGGTCGTGCAGCAGTGGATCAAGAACAACGGCAACGGCAGCTACACGGAGTACATGACCGAGTGGTGGTGGGTGCTCGGGCTCAACGGCAACGGCCGCAACGTGGCGGCCAACCAGGCTTTCGCGGCCGAGGCTGTCGCGGCGGTCGACTCCTTCTTCGCCGCGGTGCCGCAGGTCGGCGACGAGGAGCCGACCGTGCCGACCGACCCCGAGGTCCCCGTCGACCCCGAGATCCCCATCGATCCCGAGCCCACGCCGGTTGCGGTCGACCCGGCCACCGTGCTGGGCTCGGTCGGCGTCTCCGGCTCGCTCCGCGCCGGCGGCACCGTCACGGTGACCGGCACCGGCCTCGCCCCCAGCACGGCGGGCTACCTCGTCGAGATCCGCTCCACGCCGCAGACGCTCGGGGTCGCCTCCACCGACGCCGCCGGCGCCCTGCGGCTCACCGCCACGATCCCGGCGAACCTCGCCGCGGGCACCCACACCGTGGTCGTCCTGATCAACGGCGTGGCCGTCGCGAGCACCGTCGTCACCATCGCCGCCGACGGCACCGTGCGCGCGCTGGCCAGCACCGGCTTCGACGGCGAGCGGGCGCTCTGGGCGTCGGGCTTCGCCGCGCTCGCGGTTGCTCTCGGCGCCGGACTGGTGGCCGTGCGCCGCCGCGCCGGCCAGCAGTAGCGATCGATCGAGCGGGCCGGGTGTCGTCGACGCCGGGCCCGCTCGTGGTGTGACGAACGCCCGGAAGAGCGGATGCGCCACCCGGCTCAGGCGACCGGCGCCACGACCGCGTCGAGCCTGTGGCCGTGGCGGGCGTTCATCCCCCGTTCACCCGGCCGGTGGTGCGGCGCTCTACTCTGGTGCGAGCGTCCGGGGCGGGCGCACCCGCGACGAGGGAGTGGACAGTGAGCCGGAGCGGCCCCGCACTCTCCCGTCGCCTCGGCCTCCGCGACGCCGTGACCATCGGGATCGGGTCGATGCTCGGCGCGGGCGTCTTCACCGTGTTCGCTCCCGCCGCATCCGCTGCAGGAGCCGGTCTGCTCATCGGGCTGCTCGTCGCCGCGCTGGTGGCGTTCTGCAACGCCTCGTCGTCGGCGCAGCTCGCAGCGCAGTACCCGACCTCGGGCGGCAGCTATGTCTACGGACGGGAGCGGCTCGGGCACTGGCCCGGCTTCCTCGCCGGCTGGAGCTTCGTGGTCGGCAAGACCGCGAGCTGCGCGGCGATGGCGCTCGCCTTCGCCGCCTACGCCGCGCCCGCCGGGTGGGAGAAGCCCGTGGCCGTCGTCGCGGTGCTCGCACTCGCGACGCTCAACTACTTCGGGGTCACCCGAACGGCGGCGCTCACCCGCATCGTCGTGGTGGTCGTGCTCGCGGTGCTCGCCCTCGTGCTCGTCGGCGCGGCTGTCGGCGGGGCACCGCGGGCCCCGTCCCTCTCACTCGGCGACCTGTTCGAGCCGGGGGTGTACGGCATCCTCCAGTCGGCGGGACTGCTCTTCTTCGCCTTCGCCGGCTTCGCGCGGATCGCCACGATGGGGGAGGAGGTGACGAACCCGCGGCGCACCATCCCGCGCGCCGTGCTCACCGCGCTCGGGGTGGTGCTCGTGCTCTACGCGCTGATCGCCGTGGCGGTGCTCACCGTGCTGTCACCCGAGCGGCTCGCGGCATCCGCTGCCCCGCTCGTCGACGTTGTGCTCGCGGGCCCGATCCCCTGGGCGTCGCCGGTGGTGCGGGTGGGCGCGGCCGCCGCGGCCCTCGGCGCGCTCCTCGCGCTGATCGCCGGGGTGGGGCGCACCGCCCTGGCCATGGCCCGCAACGCCGACCTCCCCGCCTGGCTGGGCGCCGTGCACCCGCGCTACCGGGTGCCGCACCACGCCGAGATCGCGCTCGCCGCGGTGGTCTCGGTACTCGTGCTCGCCACCGACCTGCGCGGGGCGATCGGCTTCTCCTCCTTCGGAGTGCTGCTCTACTACGTGGTCGCGAACCTCTCCGCCCTCACCCAGACGAAGGCGGACCGCCGCTACCCGCGCGCGCTGCAGGTGGTGGGGGCGCTCGGCTGCCTCGTGCTCGTCGCAACGCTGCCGCCGGAGTCGATCGCGGTCGGTCTCGCGGTGCTGCTGGTCGGGATCGTCTACAGACTGGGGCGGATGCGCGTGGCCGCGCGAGGCGGACGGCCCGAGAACCAGACATAGCCGCCGGCGGCCGCGGCGGCGCCCCCGGCGCCGAGCATCCACCACGGGAAGCCGGGCACGTCGGGGGACGCGCCCGCGGCATCGAGGTCGGCCTGCGGGGTGGGGGCCAGTCGTTCGCCGGTCACCAGGATCCGGTGGCTGTTGATGCCGAGCGGTGTGCAGGTGACCAGGGTCAGCAGGTCTTTGCCCGGCTGGATGAGGAGGCTCTCCGTGTCCTCCGGGTCGACGACGAGCGTCTCGACGACGCGGTAGCTGAGCACGTCGCCGAAGACCTCGATCGTGAAGGTGTCGCCGACCGCCACCCGGTCGAGGTTGGTGAAGAGCTCCGAGGTCGCCAGACCCCGGTGCCCGGTGAGCACGGAATGCGTCGACGGGCCGCCCACGGGCAGCGCCGTGCCCTCGAGATGCCCGACGCCGTGTTCGAGCACGGTCTCGCTCGTGCCGTGGTAGATGGGCAGGTCGACGTTGATCGCAGGGATCTTCACCCGGGCCATCAGCCCCTCGGTGTCGCCGCGCAGCATGGAGCGGTACTGCCCTGCGTCCTCCACGCGCGGGTCGTCGGCGAGGGGGAGCCGCTCGTTCGCGGCGACGGCCGCTCCGCCGCCGCTCAGATTCTGGTTGTACTCGCGCGCCTCGGCGAGCCGCTCGCGCAGGGTCTCGGCACCGAGGTCGGTGATGCCCTGGGTGAGGCTGTCGATCTCGCGCGACTGCTCGACCGAGCTGAACCACGCGGCCGCGGCCGGGTACAGCAGCAGTGACGCGCCGGCGAGGCTGATCAGCGCGATCGCGAGCGGCACCAGCGGAAGCCGCCAGCGCGACAGCCGGCGCAGCTCCCGCCTCGTCCGAGGTGCCGGGACGGGCGAAGGCGGAACGCCGCCCGGGCGTTCCGCCTTCGCTGTCTTCACGGTGCGTAGGTCACGCAGTGGCGTTCGCAGTGGCGTTCGCCGGGGCGTTCGCCGGGGCGACGCGACGGCGCGTGGTGACCACGGCCGCGCCGAGCGCGATGGCGAGGAGTGCGCCGCCGCCGATGCCGAACCACAGCGCTCCGTCGCCACCGGTGAGCGGGAGCGCGAAGGCCGGAACCTGGTTGTGGGCGAACTCGACGTAGTTCTGCACCGGGGCGGTGGTGGAGCTCGGGCCGGCGACGACCTGGGTCTGCACCTGGCTCGGCGTCGGCAGCTGGAAGCCCGCCGGCGGGGTCATCTCACGCACGTAGTAGTTGCCGGGAGTGATGATCGGAATCGCCACGACGCCGTTGGCACCCGTCGTCCAGTTCTGCACGCCGTTGATGAAGACGGCGTTCTGGCCGAGGGTAGCGTCGTTCTGGTTCAGGAACACCTGGTACACGGCGCCGGCGAGCGGGGTGCGCGTGGCGCCCTGGCCCTCGTAGGCGAACACGGTGAGCTGGCCGATCGGCGTGCTGCCGGTGACCGTCTCGGTCGAACCGTTCACCACGGCGGTGGCGGTGTTGGTGATGATCCCGTTGGAGGGGATGGTCACGGCGCGGCTCAGCACGTTGAGAGTCACGTCGCCGCCCTGCAGTCCCGACAGGCGGGTGAGCCCGGAGGGGGTGAAGACGAGGCTGAGGTTGCGCGTGGCAGTGTCGAAGAGCAGCGTGTAGTCGGTTCCGGCGACGAACGACTGCGCGACGCCCGCGGCGTTGGTGACCGTGACGCTGGTCGGCGCGACACCGGCCGGACCGGTCGGCAGGTAGTCCAGCTCGACGGGCAGCGCGTCGGTGAGGGTGAAGGTGCTGAGCGTGTCGCCGGCGGCGAGCATGGGCACGTCGGAGTTGATCGCCCAGCGGATCAGGTCGGGGTTGCGGGCCTCGACCGAGTTCGCGGGTGCGGGGATGCGCGTCTTGGTGAGCTGGGTCACCGCGTTCTTCGGGTAGACGTGCACGTCGTAGACCCACTGGTTCGCCGGCGCCCCGCCCGGGCCCGTCGGGAACGGCAGTGTGACCAGGAACGGCGCGGCCGGGTTGGTGGCACCGGCCGGCAGCTGGGTCTCGGTGACGAGGTAGAGGCCGAGCGGCAGCGTGTCGCCGCCGTTGAATCGCGCCACGCCGTCGGTGCCGCTGGTGGCGGTGAAGGTGTCCGCGGTGGTGACGCGGCTGGCGGCGGTCTGCGGCGTGAGGTTGGAGACCTGCGTCCAGCCGTCGGGAGTGGTGAGGTCGACTCCCTGCACGCGGGCGGCGGTGAAGGTGGCGCCGGCGAGCGGGGTCCCGGGAACGGAGACCTCCTGGCCGGTTCCGATCTGCTGGCCGTTCTCGGAGCCGAGCGCGAACTTGTGAATCGTGAGGGTGCGGGCGATGGTCGGGTCGATGTTGCCCGGAAGGGTGACCGCCTGCGCCGGTGAGATGGTGACGAACGCCGCCGCAGCACTCAGCGCGAGAACGCCGGCTGCGGCGGTTACCCGCCGGATGATGGACCTGGACATGAGATTTCTCCTAGTTGTTGTGTGAAAAGCTGACTCTCGGAAGAGGGGAAAGAGGGAGGTGTTCGAACGGGGATTCACCGGAAGGCGCCTCGCATCCGTCGGCGCGAATGCCAGACGAGGAGGGCGAGCGCCAGAGCCAGCACCGATCCCCCTCCGATGAGGAACGCGTCGGAGCTCGCGCCGCCGGTGAGCGGCAGCCGGGTGGGCTGCACCGGGGCATTGACGAAGCGGTAGACCGCGTTCTCGCCGGCCGCGGGAGCGGAGATGGTCCGTGATGTCACCGGAGTCCAGGTCGTGCCGGTCAGCCGCTCGAGTCGGATCTCCTGGTAGGCGAGCCGCCGCGACGGATCGGTGGCGGCCTCCGACAGCGTGTAGCTGTGGCCCGGCCGCACCTCGAAGGTGCTCGCCGGGTTGCCCGAGGCCGCGTACTCGGCGCCGAGCCTGCTCTCCGTGGGCAGGGTCCCCCCGGCCACGGCGGCGGGGGTCGCGGTGACCCGCCAGTCCGAGACCTGGAAGCCGGGCTGCGGGCTCTGCACCTGTTTGACGAGGGTGATCGACGCGGTGGAGTTCGTGACCGTGCACGTGACGGCCGCCCCCGAGGGCGGGGTCACGTCGCCGGCGGCGGTGACGGCGACCGAGGCGCCGGTCGCCGTGCGGCACTGCCAGGCGCCGGTCTGCACGTACGTCAGCGGCCCTCCCGCCTCGGACAGCCGGTAGGCCGCGCCGGGGGTCACGGGCACACCCGACGCGGCGGCGGTGCCCGAGCGTCCGTTGGGTCCGACGAGCGCGCCGGACGGGCCGACCGCGCTGAGGGTCCAGTCAGCCGGCACGGCTGCGCCGAAGCCGACCGTCTTGACGAGGGTGAGGGAGCTCGTGGGCCGGTTCACGAACGAGCACTCGATCGTCGACGAGGAGGCGATGCCGGTGAGGCTCGCGCTCACGGTGCTGCCGGTCTGCGCGAAGGTCGTTGTGCGCGCCGCGCCGTTCACCGAGCAGGCGCCGCTGACGAAGGCGAAGCCGGTCTGCTGCACCTCCGAGACGGTGACCGTCGCGCGCGACGCCTCCGAGCCGAACAGAACCGTCCACACGGCCTGGCCCGCGGCGTCCGTCTGCTGTCTCGGCGCCTCACTCGGCAGAGCCGTGGCCGTTCCGGTGCTGGCGGTGGCGGTTGTGCCGACCGTCCAGTCCGCTCCGGGGCGGGTGAGCCCCGAGAACTCCTGGATGGTCTTGGTGATGCGCACGGTGGAGGCCGGTCGGGGCGAGTTGAAGTAGGTGCAGGTGACGCTGACGCTCAGCCGTGCGGGCACCGTGACCGAGCCGGTCGTGGTGGTGCCCGTGCTCAGACGGACGCCGTCGGCCCAGCACTCGTAGATGGTCGTGTAGGCGCCGATCGGCGACGCCGAACCGGTGGCCATCGCCTCCGCGATCGTCACCGCGGTGCCGATCGGAGTGGGGAAGGGGCCGATCTGCGCGCTCTGCCGGCCGGTGGTGGCGCCGGTCGTCGTCGCGGTGGCGAAGGCCGTCGCGGGCGACCCGGCGGATGCCGTGAGCTGGAACTGGTCGCTCGCCGCCTGGCGTCCGACGATGTTCTTCTGCACGGTGACCGTCGACGGCGAGGAGCAGCCAGCCAGGTCCGTCGACTCGACGGGCACGCGCGGCGTGCCGCCCACGCGGGTCCAGGTCGTGGCGTCGAACTCGTAGGCGCTGCCGGCGTTGGCCAGGTAGACGGTTCCGCGCGGCGAGAACGCGATGCCGTTGACGTTCGCGAAGGCGGCGTCGGTGCCGGTCAGCGGCCTCGCCAGTGACGTGTTCACCGCGAGGGTGCCACCGGATGCCGCGGCCAGCGTCTCGGCCGTGACCGTGTAGATCGACGCGCCGCTCGCGTTGTTCACCGTGCCCGCTCCGACCACGTAGAGGTTGCCGCGGGCGTCGAAGGCCATGTCGCCGTTGCCGTTGGGGGCCGTGCCGGTCGGGAAGGAGCCGACGAAGGCGAAGCGCGCGGCGACCGGGTTCGACTCGGTGAAGCTCCAGATGTAGAACTGCGAGTTGACGAAGGAGCCGAAGAGGTAGCGCCCGCCCGCGAGGTCGACCGCACCGGCGACGATGCTGCCCGCGATCGTCGTCCCGCCCGCGGTCGGCGTGTATCCGCTGTTCGCCAGGGTCTGGAAGCCGCCGCCCGGTGTCCACTTGAGGATGGAGGTGACCCGGGTGGCATCGGCGGAGCGGTCGAGCGCGTAGACGACCGATCCGCCCGCACCGACCCCGAGCGCGTTCGCTGCGGTGGTTCCCGTCCAGGCGCCGACCTGGGACTGCGAGCCCGCGACGATGTCGCCCTGCTGCAGGGCGCCCGCGGCGCTGACCGAGTAGAAGTGGTTCGTGTCGCAGAACAGCCGAGGCGTCTGCACCGCGTTCGTGAAGGTGCAGACCACCTCGGCCCCCACCTCGTTCGGGATCGTGATCGAGCCGGAGGCCCCGGCGCCCGAGCCGATCACCGTGCCGCCCCTGGTGCACTCGTAGCCGTTGGAGTAGCCGAGCCCCGCTCCGACGGTCTGCGCCTCGTGGATCGTGTAGGCGGATCCCGGCTGCACGACGTAGCGGCTGATCTGCGCGTCCTGGACTCCCGTGGCGGAGCCGGTCGTCGTAGCGGATGCGAGGACGCTCGTTCCCGAGCGCAGCGACAGGGTGAACTGGTCGGCCGCCGCCGTGCGCGCCGGCAGGTTCTTCCGCACCGTGATGGTGGTCGCGGGCTCGACGGTCAGCGACGCGGGGGAGGAGACGATCAGGCCGGAACCGGTCACCGTCCCGCTGTCGTAGCTGCCGGCGGAGGCGGCCACCACGTCCACCGAGATGGTGCACGAGCTCGCGCCCGGCGCGAGGTCTCCGCCTGCCGCGGAGAAGCCGGCGGAGCCCGCGGCCGCCGTGACGGTGAAGGCGGTTCCCGCGGAGTTGGTGCACGATCCGGCAACCGCCGGGGCCGGGGCCGTCACGAGCCCCGAGGGGAGCGCCGTCGAGAATCCCCAGTCGGTCTTGGCGAGCAGGTCGCTGGTGTTGGTGATCGTGTAGGTGAGCGTCGTCGGCACCGTGGCCGTGGCGGTTGCCGCTTAGAAGGCCATGTCGAGGGCGGGGCTCACCTCCATCACCCGCACGTTGTCGACCCCGAAGGCGCCCCCGGCGCCCGTGACGGTGTTCACGAGCTGCACCTGGGCTGCGGAGATCTGTGCCGGGGTGAGCAGGGCCGCGGTCGTGCCGCTGTAGGCGGCGGCGCGCACCGAGGCAGGCAGCGCGGCGTCGCCGCTGCCCTGGTTGGCCGCGAGGGCGGGCGACGTGTAGTAGACGGCGCCCGTGCTCGCGCAGGGGACGACGGGGGACGAGAAGCCGGTCAGCACGGTCGCGCCGCCCGAGACCAGGTTGAGCGAGAGCGAGGCGTTGTTCGTGCCGCACTGCGCGCCGACGGCGTTCATCCGCAGCGAGTAGTAGCGCGCCGCCGGAGCGGAGATCCCCGTGCCCGAGACGGACTGGGCCACCGTCGTGCCGCCGGCCACCGCGGCAGCGGGGAACGCCGTCAGCGCGTGGTTGGTCTGCGTGGCCGAGGTCGACCCGTTCGCCGGGGCGGTCGCCGAGCTCGACCCCGCCACCCCGGCAGCCACCTGGCCGAGCACGTCGGCCATCCGCCGCGTCTCGCGTGCCGCAGCGGACACGCGTGTGCTGGTCGTGGGGCAGAAGGAGGCGTTCGGATACGTGGCCAGGTAGTTGACGAGCACGCCGGTGCAGTTGCTCCCGCTCACCCAGCCGCTGGACGCGGTGTACCGGCCGGAGGCGTAGGCGGCGAGGCCGCTCGCGGTGTTGCCCAGCCCCTGCTCGAAGGTCTCGATCGCGGCCTGGCGCGGCGCCTCGGGAACCCCCGCTGCGAGAGCGCTGATCTCGCCTGCGGCATTCGCGGCCGCGGTGCCTGCGCCCGGGGTGTCGACCCATCCCCAGGTGCCGACGATGAGAGCCCCGATGGTCGCTGCGACGACGGATACGCGGCGTGGGCGAAACGCGCCTTCGCGGTGAGAACGCGGAGAGCGATGGTGCTGTGTCTTGAAGAAAGGCGTCAACTTCGATTCGGGGACGCCGGAGAGACGTCGACAAATTGGGCATCACGAATAGCACTCTTAATGCGGAGGCCCCAGAAGTCCGAAGAGAGTTAATCACGCCCTGACGCGCGATCTATTTCGAAAATAGAGCAAAGGTTTCATTCGTGCGACACGGCACGCGAATCGAGATGAGATATTTTTCCGGTGTTCACCCGAGCGCTCCGACGCGCCGGCCGGAGGGATTCGCACCGGTCGAGAAAGTCCGCACTGAGAGGCGGATGTGTGGAGGGTGGGCCCCGTCGGACTCGAACCGACGACCCGCGGATTAAAAGTCCGATGCTCTACCAACTGAGCTAGAGGCCCTCGCCATCAAATGTACCGTGTAGTTATGACCGACGAGTTCCACAAGCCGACCCAGTACTCCGGGGACAAGTTCGACACCTTCGTCGGGGGAGAAGACCCGGAGCAGATCCTCCGCGTCGCGCACGACACCGCGCACGCAATCGTCGACCGCGCCAGGGACACCACCGACCCCGCGGTGGTCGAACGGCTGGTGGCCTACACCGACGAGCACGGCGTCGACGCCCTGTCCGAGCTCTGGGCCCGGTCGAGCGCGAAGAGCCTCGCCGGGGCGCTCTGGCGCATCTACCTCATCCGCCTGCTGATCCGTCAGGACTCCGAGTCCATCGCCTACCTGTTCCAGCGCGGCACGGAGGTGCTCGGAACCATCGACGTGATGGTGGCCGGCGCCCCGATGCCGACCGGCCCCGACGAGATCACCGAGCTGGCCGACGAGATCCTCCGCGGCCTGTTCCGCGGCGACTTCGCCACCGCCCTCGACCGAGCGGCCGCCTTCTGCCGCATCGCCTCGGCTGGCTGCGTGAGCGTCGCCGACGACGTCGACCTGATCACGCCCGAGCGGGCAACCGAGCTCACGACCCGCGCGCTCCGCCTCACTCTCACGGGCGACGAGCTCAGCTCCTGCGCCCGTCTCGACCGCGCCGGCAACCTCGACTAGCCGACCCGTCGCATCCGTTTGCTGCTCGCCGAGAGCGAACACGGCGTAACCGCCCGGCGGGGGTGTCTGTAAACTGGATGTCGCCGGGCCGCGGTAACCCCGGGCTCCACTAATAGCCGCTTCGAGCGGCCTTGCGCCGAGAGGCGTTCTGCGGCCCGGCACCTACTTCTCAGGAGGCATGTCGGTCCCAGTTTCGAAACGCTCCAATCCGTTTCACGGAGGGCGTCGAACTACTGACATGCTTAAGCTCGTGCCCCGAGAAACAGATGACGAACAGGACTTTGCCTCAGACCAGCCTCTGACGCAGGACCAGCTCCTCTCTCTCGTCGCTCAGGGCGACCAGGCCGCTTTCGCACAGCTCTACGACCAGATGGCCCCGCGGGTCCTCGGACTCGTCCGCCGCCTGCTGCGCGACCACGCGCAGTCGGAGGAGGTCACCCAGGAGATCTTCCTGGAGATCTGGCAGAACGCGACACGGTACGACTCCAGCAAGGGCGGAGCGTCGACGTGGATCATGACCATGAGCCACCGCCGCGCCGTCGACCGGGTTCGCGCCTCGCAGTCGTCGCGCGACCGCGACACGAAGATCGGCATCAGAGATTACGATGCCGAGTACGACAATGTCTCAGAAACTGTACAGACACGCATCGAGCACGAGAGGGTGGAGAAAGCCATGCAGCGCCTTACCGAATTGCAACGCCAGGCCGTATCGCTCGCGTACTACGGCGGGTACAGCCACAGCGAGGTAGCGACCCTCTTGAGCGTGCCCATCGGCACGGTGAAGACTCGTCTGCGAGACGGAATGATCAGACTTCGAGACGAACTGGGGGTGGCATCATGACCGACGACAAGCGTCCCGACGCCGACCCGGCGACTCTCACCGGCGCGTACGCGCTGAATGCACTCACCCCCGAGCAGCGCGCGGCCTTCGAGGCCGAGCTCGACTCGTCCGAATCCCTGCGACACGAGGTGACCGAATTGGCCGATACAGCCGTGGTGCTCGGCCGCGCCGTCGCTCCGATCGAGCCGCCGGCCGCGCTCAAGGCGAACATCATGGCCCTCATCGGGTCGATGCCGCAGCTGCCGCCCCTCGAGACGCGGGCTCCGTCGTCAGCGGATGCCGGCGCATCCGTCACCGACATCGCCTCGCGTCAGAGGGCGGCCGCCTCGGAGCCCGTCGGCGGGCAGTCCTCGCCGGTGGACGCCTCGACACCGGCCTCCCGCAAGACGCAGTCGCGCTGGTTCACCCGGCCCGCCATCGTGCTGGCCGGTGTGGCCGCCGCGGTCGGCCTGATCGCCGGCGGAGGCGTGCTGATCAACACCATCGGTGACGCGAACACGCAGCAGGTGCAGGCGGACGCCCTCGCCGCGATCACCTCGGCCGACGACTCGCAGCAGCTCGCCGCCGACGTGTCAGGCGGCGGGACGGCGAAGCTCGTCTGGTCGAACAGCCTCGGCACCTCGGCCGTGATGGTCGACGGTCTCGCGGCGCTCGACGCCGACAAGGTCTACGAGCTCTGGTACATCGGCGGCGACGGCCCGCGTGCGGCCGGAACCTTCACCGTCGGCGACTCCGGGTCCACCTGGCGCGTGCTCGACGGCGAGATGCGCGCAGGCGACCTCGTGGGCGTCACCGTGGAGCCGGCCGGAGGCTCTGAGCAGCCGACCACCGACCCCATCGTCGCCATCCAGAGCGCCTAGGCCTCTCGAACTCCACGAACCCCCGCGGCCTCGGCCGTGGGGGTTCTGTCGTTGCGGGCGGAGTCGCGTAACTCAGGCAGGGTGGGCGGATGCCGCGGCGGCGGTCCCGGGATCGGGCGGCGTCGCATCCGCTCGTCCACGGTCCTGCCTGAGATGTGGGCGGGTGTTCGTGATTCCGGACGGATGGCTGTGCCGGCGGGCGCGCCCGCGGATCGGCGGGGCAGGGGGATCGCGTGGTCGCGTTCCGTCCGGAATGACGAACGCGGGCGGTCTCTCGCAATTCAGGCGGGGTGGGCGGATGCCGCGGCGGCGGTCCCGGGATCGTGCGGTGTCGCATCCGCTCGTCCACCGTCCTGCCTGAGTTACGCATCCCGCGCGCCCGTAAACGACGAAGGGCCGGTCGACGACGTCGACCGGCCCTTCGTGGAAACGCCTGCTTATCCGAACTTGCCGGACACGTAGTCCTCGGTGGCCTGCACGGTCGGCTTCGAGAACATGATCGAGGTGTCGTCGTACTCGATGAGCTTGCCGGGAGCGCCCGTGCCCGCGATGTTGAAGAAGGCGGTGCGATCGGAGACGCGCGAGGCCTGCTGCATGTTGTGGGTCACGATCACGATCGTGTAGTCCTTCTTCAGATCCTCGATGAGGTCCTCGATGGCCAGGGTGGAGATCGGGTCGAGGGCCGAGCAGGGCTCGTCCATCAGGATGACCTCGGGGGAGACGGCGATCGCACGGGCGATGCAGAGACGCTGCTGCTGTCCACCGGAGAGGCCGGAGCCGGGCAGTGCCAGGCGGTCCTTCACCTCTTTCCAGAGGTTGGCGCCCTGCAGGCTCTTCTCGACCAGGTCGTCGCCCTCGCTCTTGCTCATGCGGCGGTTGTTGAGCTTGACGCCGGCGAGCACGTTGTCGCGGATCGACATGGTGGGGAAGGGGTTGGGGCGCTGGAAGACCATGCCCACCTGGCGGCGCACGAGCACGGGGTCGACGCCCGGGCCGTAGAGGTTGTTGCCGTCGATGCGCACCTCGCCCTCCACGTAGGCGCCGGGGATGACCTCGTGCATGCGGTTCAGCGTGCGCAGGAAGGTCGACTTGCCGCAACCGCTCGGGCCGATGAAGGCCGTGACGGTGCGGGGCTCGATCTTGAGGGACACGTCTTCCACGGCCTTGAACTTGCCGTAGTAGACGTTCAGGTCGTTTACTTCGATGCGCTTTGACACGGAGTTCCTTTGGTTCTCTCGGGTTGCCGCTGTTAGCGGCCGAGCTTGGGGGAGAAGATCTTGGCGATGAGGCGGGCGACGAGGTTGAGCACCATCACGATGACGATGAGGGTGAGCGCACCCGCCCAGGCGCGGTCGAGGTAGGGCTGGATGTCGGTGCCCGGGCTCACGTACTGCGTGTACACGAACACCGGCAGCGACATCATCTTCTCGTTGAAGAGGTTGTAGTTCATGCTGGCGGTGAAGCCGGCGATGATCAGCAGCGGTGCGGTCTCGCCGATGACGCGCGAGATGGCCAGGGTCACTCCGGTGGTGATGCCGGCGATCGAGGTGGGGATGACGATCTTCAGGATGGTGAGCCACTTCGGCACGCCCAGCGCGTAGGAGGCCTCCCGCAGCTCGTTCGGCACCAGCTTGAGCATCTCCTCGCTCGAGCGCACGACCACGGGGATCATCAGCAGCGAGAGGGCGACGGAGCCGCCGATGCCGAAGCGGATGCCCGGGTCGTCGAGCACGAGCTCGAAGAAGGCGAAGGCGAACAGACCGGCGACGATCGACGGGATGCCGGTCATCACGTCGACGAAGAAGGTGATCGCGCGGGAGAGCGCGCCGCGGCCGTACTCCACGAGGTAGATGGCGGTGAGCAGTCCGATCGGCACCGAGATCAGCGTGGCGGCACCCGTGATGAGCAGGGTTCCGGTGATCGCGTGCAGCGCGCCGCCGCCCTCTCCGACCACGTTGCGCATCGACTCGGAGAAGAACTGCAGGTCGAAGCGCGCTGACCCGTTGACCAGGACGGTGAAGAGCAGCGAGATGAGCGGGAGCAGGGCGATGATGAACGCGGTCATCACCAGCGAGGTGATGAGGCGGTCCTTCGCCTGGCGCACGCCCTCGACGAGGTAGGCCACAACGAAGATGGCGATGTCGAAGAGCACCGTTCCGAGGAACAGAGCGGCGACGATGTTGTACTCGCTGTCGTTCACCATGCTCACGAAGGCGAACACGATGATCATCACGAGCCAGCTGCCGCCGAGCAGGGCCCAGGGGGCCCACTTCGGGAGGCGGCCGGTGGTGAGCGCGTTGACCGTCTCGACCTGCGTTGTGGGCTTGGGTGCCGTTGCGGTGCTCACTAGTTCGCTCCCGAGAACGCCTTGCGGCGGTTGATGACTGCGCGGGCAATGGAGTTGATGATCAGGGTGATCACGAAGAGGATCAGGCCGGTCGCGATGAGCGCGTTCACGCCGACGCCGTGGGCCTCGGGGAAGTTGAGGGCGATGTTGCCGGCGATCGTCGAGGGGTTCTGCGAGCTGGTGAGCACGAAGCTGACGACGAGGGCCGGGGAGAGCACCATGGCGACCACCATCGTCTCGCCGAGTGCGCGCCCGAGGCCGAGCATCGCCGCGGAGATCATGCCGGGGCGGCCGAAGGGCAGTACCGCCATCTGGATCATCTCCCAGCGGGTGGCGCCGAGCGCGAGCGCGGCCTCCTCGTGCAGCCGCGGCGTCTGCAGGAATACCTCGCGGGTGACGGCGGTGATGATCGGCAGGATCATCACGGCGAGCACGATGGCCACGGTGAGGATCGTGCGGCCCGTGCCGGAGACGGGAGGTGCGAAGAGCGGGAACCAGCCGAAGTTGTCGACCAGCCAGTTGTAGAGCGGGGTGATCGCCGGGGCGAGCACCTTGATGCCCCAGAGTCCGAAGACGACCGACGGCACGGCGGCCAGCAGGTCGATGACGTAGCCGAGTCCCTGGGCGACGCGTCGCGGCGCGTAGTGCGAGATGAACAGCGCGATGCCGATGGCGATCGGCAGGGCCATCAGGAGCGCCAGGAAGGCCGCCCAGACGGTACCGAAGGCGAGGGGGCCGACGTAGGCCCAGAAGGAGGAGGGGGAGCCCTTGAGCTCTGCCGGGTCCGCGACGAAGGCGGGGATGCTCTGCGCGATGAGGAACACGGCCACCGCGGCGAGGGCCACGAGGATGATGACACCCGCGGTCAGGGTGCTGCCCGCGAAGATGCGATCTGCCGGGCGGAGCTTGGCCTTGGCCGGCACTCGTGAAGCTGTCGTCATTCTAAGTTTCCTGCGACCCGTCTGTGAGGTGGGGATTCGTTGCCGTGCGTGGTGGGCGGGAGCCCTGCGGAACTCAGTCTGACGGGCTGCAGCCGATCTCGCGAATGCGAGGTACGACTACAGCCCGGCAGACCGTGGTGGCTCGGTGCTACTTGATGGCGTCGATCGCCGTGGTGACCTTGGCCGAGAGCTCGGACGAGATCGGCGCGGAGCCGGCGGACTCGGCCGACTCGGCCTGGCCCTCTTCGCTGGCGATGTAGCCGAGGTACGCCTTCACGAGCTCGGCGGAGTCTGCATCGGCGTACTCCTCGCACGCGATGAGGTAGCTGACGAGAACCAGCGGGTAGGCGCCGGCCTCGGTCGTGGTGCGGTCCAGCTTGATCGCGATGTCGTTCGCCTCGCGGCCCTCGACGAGCGGCGACGCGTCGACGACGAGTGCTGCCGCCTCGGGGGTGAAGTCAACGAAGTCCTCGCCGACCTTGATCGCTGCGACGCCGAGGTCGCCGGCCTTGGACGCGTCGGCGTAGCCGATCGTGTTGGAGCCGTTGGTCACTGCGTCGACGACGCCCGAGGTGCCCTGGGCCGCTTCGCCGCCGGCGTAGGGGAAGGCGTCTTCTGCTTCTGCGTCCCAGACCTCGGGAGCGACCTTGCCGAGGTAGTCGGCGAAGTTCTTGGTGGTGCCCGAGTCGTCCGAGCGGTGCACGGCGGTGATCGGGGCGGTGGGGAGGGCGGCGTCCGGGTTCAGCGCGACGATTGCTGCATCGTCCCAGCTGGTGATCTCGCCCTTGAAGATCTTGGCGATGGTCGCGGCGTCGAGGTTGAGCGTGTCGACACCCTCGACGTTGAAGATCACGGCGATCGGGGAGATGTAGACGGGGAGGTCGATGGCCTTGGTGTCGGGGGCGCAGGCGGCGAATTCGCCGGCGAGCTCCTCGTCGCTCAGGGCGGAGTCGGAACCGGCGAAGGCGACGCCTCCGGCGATGAACGCCTCGCGGCCGGCACCCGAGCCGGAGGGCTCGTAGTTGATCGTGACGTCGGGGTTGGCGATCTGGAAGGCGGAGACCCAGGTCTCCTGCGCGCTGCCCTGCGACGAGGCGCCTGCGCCGTCGAGGGTGCCGGTGAGGGTGCTGTCGCCCTCGGCTGCGGGGGTGCCGCCTTCGTTCGCCGCGCACGCGGTGAACATCATGGTGCCAGCGATGGCGATGGCAGCGACGCTGCCGAAACGCTTGAAGTTTGTTGCCGTCTTCACGGGGTTCCCTTCGGGAATGTGTGTACAGGATGAGGGCCGGTGCCGACCCAAGAGAAGACGCTATGCGCGTGGGTTAACCAGAATCGTCCCGCGAGGTGAACGGGAGGTAAACAAGCGCGGAATGATCAGCCGCGCGCGGGCCCGTGCGTCTCGACGGCGACGATGCCCGTGGCAGGGGAGTCGACCGAGATGTGCAGCACCGCGTACTCGCCGGTGGAGAGCTCCGCTGCGCGGCGGAGGGCCGTGTCGCTGGGGGAGTTCGTCAGGCGCGCGATCTCGAGGATGATCTCCGGGAGCACCGGGCCGTGGCTGCAGAGCACCGCCGAGACCGCCTTTCTCATCCGCTTGGCGACGACCTTCTCGACATTGCCGTCGGCGTCCTCCCAGGCGTCCTGGCTGATGTTGCGGCTCTGCTTCACCGGCAGGTCGAGGAGGCCGGCGAGCGGGGCGATGGTGGCGAGGCAGCGTGCGGCGGTGCTGCTGACCAGCTTGGCCGGGCCGAACGCGGCGATCGCCGGGGCGATGCTGAGTGCCTGGTCGGCGCCGCGCTGCATCAGCGGGCGGGTCGAGTCGGGGCCGTCCCAGCTGCTCGGCGGCACAGCGGTGCCGTGGCGCAGGGCCACGATCGCAAAGGTGCGCGCGCGGCCCGCCTCGAGCCGCTCGACGAAGCGGTCGATCACGTCGTGGTCGTGCGCGTAGCTGAGCACGCGGCGGGCCTTCTCCAGCGTCACCCAGTCGAGCCCGGAGATCTCGGCGTTCGGCGCGAAGGTGCTCGCCGCGACCGTGGCGGCGTCGATCTCGCTCGACCAGTAGTAGACGATCTTCTCCCGGCCGTTCGGCAGGGTGTACTCGACGGTGCCGAGCGGGGCGCCGAGGGTGATGGCGAGGCCGGTCTCCTCCTCGATCTCGCGCACGGCGGTCTGCGGCAGCGTCTCGCCCGGGTCGAGCTTGCCCTTCGGCAGGGAGACGTCGGCGCGGTCGCCGCGGTGCACCAGCAGGATGCGCACGGTGCCGTCGACGATCCGCCAGCACAGCGCCCCCGCCGCCAGAACGGGGAGGGTGGCGTCAGTTCTGGTGCTCGGCGTCATAGACACATTCTGCCTGTCGCAGCGGATGCCGCGTTCCGCGAGTAGCCGCGAAACGCCCCGGATCGCGACGGATCCGGGGCGTAACGCGGCAAAACGCGTCTGCTAGCGGGAGATCGGCCGCCGGCGTTGCGAGATCCGCTTCATGATCACGTTCTGCATGTCGCGCAGCGGCTCGCCCGACTCGGCGCGGTGGTGGCGCGTCCACTCGCCGGACTCGTCGAGCCACCACGAGGAGGTGTCCTCGGCCAGTGCCAGCTCGAACAGCTCGTCGATCTGCTTGAGCTGCTCCGGCGCGACGAGACGCACCAGCGCCTCGATCCGGCGGTCGAGGTTGCGGTGCATCATGTCGGCGCTGCCGATGTACACCTGCGGGTCGCCGTTGTTGACGAAGGAGAAGATGCGGGCGTGCTCCAGGTAGCGTCCGAGCACCGAGCGCACACGGATGTTCTCGCTCAGCCCCTCGACGCCGGGGCGGATGCCGCAGATGCCGCGCACCACGAGATCCACCGGTACGCCGGCGTTGCTCGCCCGGTACAGTGCGTCGATGATCGCCTCGTCGACGATGGAGTTCATCTTCAGCTGGATGCCGCTGGGCAGCCCGGCCTTCGCGTTCTCGGTCTCGGTCTTGATGTGCTTGAGCAGCCCCTTGCGCAGGTGCAGGGGCGCCACGAGCAGGCGCTTGAACTTCTTCTCGATGGCGTAGCCGGAGAGCTCGTTGAACAGGCGGGTCAGATCCTTGCCGACCACGTCGTCCGCCGTGAACAACCCGAGGTCTTCGTAGATGCGGCTGGTCTTCGGGTTGTAATTGCCGGTGCCGATGTGGCTGTAGTGCTTGAGCACGCCGTGCTCCTGGCGGATCACCAGGGCCAGCTTGCAGTGCGTCTTGAGCCCGACGAGCCCGTAGACCACGTGCACGCCGGCCTTCTCCAGCTTGCGCGCCCAGTTGATGTTGGCGGTCTCGTCGAAGCGCGCCTTGATCTCCACGAGGGCGAGCACGGCCTTGCCCGACTCGGCCGCGTCGATCAGGGCCTCGACGATGGGGCTGTCGCCGCTGGTGCGGTACAGGGTCTGCTTGATGGCGAGCACGTTCGGGTCGGCGGCGGCCTGCTCGATGAAGGTCTGCACGCTGGTGGAGAACGACTCGTAGGGGTGGTGCACGAGCACGTCGCGCTTGGCGATGGAGGTGAAGATGTTCGGCTGGGCGTTCGGCTCGTTCGGCAGCAGGTCGACGCTGGTGGTCGGGACGTGCTTGGAGTACTTCAGCAGCGGGCGGTCGATGCGGCCGAGCTGGAAGAGCCCGCCGAGATCGAGCGGCGCGGGCAGGCGGTAGACCTCCTGCTCGGTGATGTCGAGCTCGCGCACCAGCAGGCCGAGGGTGAGGTCGTCCATGTCCTCGGTGATCTCGAGGCGGATGGGCGGGCCGAAGCGGCGGTTGAGCAGCTGCTTCTCGAGCGCCTGGATCAGGTTCTCCGACTCGTCCTCGTCGACCTCGACGTCTTCGTTGCGGGTCACCCGGAACTCGTGGTGCTCGAGGATCTCCATGCCGGGGAACAGCTCCTCGAGGTGGTTGGAGATGAGGTCCTCGATGGGGATGAAGCGCAGGCGCCCGCTGCCGTCGTTGGGCAGCTGCACGAAGCGGGGCAGCACGTTCGGCACCTTGAGTCGGGCGAACTCCACCCGGTCGGTCTTCGGGTTGCGCACGCGCACCGCGAGGTTGAGCGAGAGCCCGGAGATGTAGGGGAACGGATGCGCCGGGTCGACGGCCAGGGGCATCAGCACCGGGAAGATCTGCAGCGAGAAGATCTCGTGCGCGCGGTCGCGGTCGGCCTGCTCGAGGTCGCTCCAGGTCTCGATGTGGATGCCGGCCTCGTCGAGGGCGGGCTTCACCTGGTTGCGGAAGGCCTCCGCGTGGCGGTGCTGCAGCTCGTGCGCCTTGGCGCTGACGGCGGCGAGCACGTCCTCCGGCGCGCGTCCCACGTTGGTGGAGACGGCGAGGCCGGTGGCGATGCGGCGCTTCAGGCCGGCGACGCGCACCATGAAGAACTCGTCGAGGTTCGACGTGAAGATGGCGAGGAAGTTCGACCGCTCCAGCAGGGGGATCGTGGTGTCCTCGGCCAGCTCGAGCACGCGCTGGTTGAACGCGAGCCAGCTCAGCTCGCGGTCGAGGTAGCGGTCGTAGACCAGGGATCCGTCGTCGATGCTCGAAGATTCGTCGATGTCGTATTCGTCGAGGCCCTCTGAGGGCACCAGCGCGTCGACGAGGGGGTTTTCGCTGTCCATCCCGCCATCATCCCATCCCCGTGTGAATCGCGGATGAACTTCTCCGTCAGCGGGCCGCGTACTGGAGGTCGATCGAGTGGTCGACGAATCCGAACGACCGGTAGAGGCGCACGGCCGCCTCGTTGTCGGCCTCGACATAGAGGCTGGCGGTGCGGATGCCGCGCTCGGCCAGGCGGGACAGCCCGGCTTCGACGAGACGCCGGCCCAGCCCCTCGCCCTGACGCTCGGGGGAGACGCCGACCACGTAGAACTCGCCGATGGCGTGCTCGACCTTGAGCCAGCAGTAGCCGACCAGCGTTCCGTCGCCGTCGCGCAGCAGGAGGAAGTCGGCAGGGTCGAACCACGGCTCGGCCATCATCACGTCGAGGTCGGCGCGGGTGACGCGGCCCTGCTCGGGGTGCGCGGCGAAGGCGCGGGAGTTGAGGTCGAGCCAGGCGTCGGCGTCCCGGGCGGGGTCGAACGGGGTTTCGATACGCGGGCTCGCTGGCGCTCGCTCGCTACTCAACCCGCGGAACCCCTCCGCTGGTTGAGTAGCAGGATGCGCCAGCATCCTGCCTGAGACAGCGCCGGAGGCTCCTCCAGTAGACGAAGGAGCAGGCGTATCGAAACCCGCCGCCCGCAGCTGCAGCAGCTCCCGCACCGGTACGAGACCGTGCGTCTCCGCGAGCCTCCGCGCCGCAGGGTGGTCGCCGTGCGCCCACACCGTGACGCGCGGGTCGCCCGCGAGCAGGGCCTCGAGCAGCTGCGTGCCGTGCCCGTGCCTGCGCGCATCCGGGTCGACGACGAACTCCGCCTCGCCCTCGCCCACCAGTGCGGCGGCGACATCGCCGATCGCGAGCACGCGGCGCGTGCCGGTGGCGAGCGCGACGAGACTTCCGTCGGAGAACGGTGGCTGCGCATCCGCTCGGGCTGCCCGCTGGATCAGCACGGACAGCCAGTCCGGACGCTCGGCGAGAAACCCGGGCTCGGCCATCAGGTGGCGAGCGGGGTGGGGAAGCGCTCGTTCTCGTCCTCGTAGACGTTGAAGCGGTAGCCCACGTTGCGGACGGTGCCGATGAGCGACTCGAGGTCGCCGAGCTTGGCGCGCAGGCGGCGAACGTGCACGTCGACCGTGCGCGTTCCACCGAAATAGTCGTAGCCCCACACCTCGCTGAGCAGCTGCTCGCGGGTGAAGACGCGCGAGGGGTGCGTGGCCAGGAAGCGCAGCAGCTCGAACTCCTTGAAGGTGAGGTCGAGCGGCTTGCCGTGCACCTTGGCCGAGTAGCTCGCCTCGTCGATGACCACGCCGGAGGCCTGGATCTTCGAACTCGACTTGTCCTGGGCCTGGCGTCCGATGGCCAGGCGGATGCGCGCATCCGCTTCTGCAGGACCCGCGCCCTCCAGGATCACGTCGTCGACCCCCCAGTCGGCGCTGACCGCCGTGAGCCCGCCCTCGGTGAGGATGAGGATGAGCGGGACGGTGACCCCGGTGGTGTTCAAAATCTTGCACAGCGACTTGGAACTGGCCAGGTCGTAGCGCGCATCGATGAAGATCAGGTCGCAAGTGGGCGCGGTGATGAGCGAAGCCGGCTCGGCAGGAATCTGTCGAGTTCTATGGCTGAGTAGCCCCAGTGCGGGTAGGACGTCGTCGTCACCAGCAGAGGTCAGGATAAGCAGCTGCGCCACGGGTCCTCCAAAGTGCCTGCGCACAGTCTACAAGCGGCTTACTCTTGTCTTGTGACCTGGCAGCTGGCAAGCATCCTCCCCATATGGGCCCTCGCGATCATCGGCGCGGTTCTCATCGGCCTCATCTCCGCGCCCTCGCAGTACTTCACGTGGGTGCCGATCGTCTTCGCGGCGGCGGTGATCGGGGCCTTCGCGGTGCAGTTGGGCATCAGCAAGAAGGAGGGCTTCGTGCTGCGGGTGATGAGCTCCACCGGGGGCGCCCTCGTGGTGCTCGCCCTGGCCAGCGTCGTATTCCTGACGATCTCGTAATCACCGGTTAGGCTGGACACCATGGTCATCGCGCTGGAACTCTTCTTCACCGGACTCCTCATCCTGTCCAGTCTCGCCATCGGGTTCACCTCGATCGTGGTGCTCTACAACCTCTTCCGCGGCCAGCGCTGAGCAGCGGAGCGCGTCCCGTGATCGAGCTCAACTCCGACCTGCCCGCCGAGCTCGTCCCCCTGTCGTGGCTGATCGGCCTCTGGGAGGGCACCGGCGTCGTGCACTACGCGGTCGGCGACGAGATCCGCGAGCACGAGTTCGGGCAGCGCCTCAGCTTCACCCACGACGGACTCCCGTACCTCAACTACACCTCCTACACCTGGTCGCTCGATGGGCAGCAGACCCCGCACGTAGCCGAGACCGGCTACTGGCGCCTGAGCCGCCCCTCGCACGCCGGCGACTCCGGTCCCGGCATGCTCCCCGGCGTCGGCCCCAGGCCCTACGCCAACGCCGACGAGGTCGAGACGCTGCGCAACGACGCGGGCGGATTCGACATCGAGGTCTCCCTGGTGCACCCGCTCGGTGTGAGCGAGCTCTACATCGGGCAGATCAAGGGCCCGCGCATCGACCTGGCAACGGATGCCGTGCTGCGCACGGCCACGGCCAAGGAGTACACGGCGGCGACCCGCATCTACGGCCTGGTCGAGAGCAAGCTGCTCTGGGCCTGGGACATCGCCGCGCTCGGGCAGGACCTGCGCACCCACTCCTCAGGAAGCCTCAGCCGTGTCGAATAGCAGCCCCTTCGCAGACCTTCCAGGCGCCGTCGGCTCGCCGCCGCAGCACTACGGCAACCCGCTCGGCGAGCAGAAGGCGCTCGCCGCGGGCGACGCCATCGTCGACCTCTCCGACCGCGGCGTCGTCACCGTCTCCGGCCCCGACCGCCTGAGCTGGCTCGACTCGCTCACCTCGCAGTCGATCAAGGGCATGAAGCCCGGCGACTCCAGCGAGACGCTGCAGCTCGACATCAACGGCCGCCTCGAGTACGCGATCCGCGTGGTCGACGACGGAGACACCGCCTGGCTGCTCGTCGACTCCGGCGAGGCCGAAGGGCTGCTCGCCTGGCTGTCGAAGATGCGCTTTATGCTGCGCGTCGAGCTCGCCGACCGCAGCGACGACTTCGCCACCATCGGCTCGCTCGGCGCGTCCCCGATCGAGGCCGCGGCTCCAGGCGGCGTACCGCTCGTCTGGAACGACCCCTGGTCCCACGTGGTGCAGGGCGGCCACCAGTACGCCTCCGTGGCCGAGCACCCCGGTGCCGGCTGGAGCTACAGCGAGCGTCTGGTCGACCGCACGGCGCTCGCCGCGGCATCCGCTCTCGTCTCCTCCACGCCCGTCGCCGGCACGCTCGCGCTGGAGGCGCTGCGCATCGCGGCCTGGCGCCCGCGCTTCGCCACCGAGGCCGACGAGAAGACCATCCCGCACGAGCTCGACTGGCTGCGCTCGGCCGTGCACCTCACCAAGGGCTGCTACCGCGGGCAGGAGACGGTGGCCAAGGTGCACAACCTCGGCCACCCGCCGCGCCGCCTGGTGATGCTGCACATCGACGGCTCCGACGGTGTGCTGCCGGCCGCGGGCGACCCGGTGCTCGCCGCCGACAGCCCCGCCGACAGCGAAGCGGATGTCGCGCTCGGCTCGATCACGTCGGTCGCCCTGCACTACGAGCTCGGCCCCATCGCGCTCGCGGTGATCAAGCGCAACGTCGATCACGCGAGCGGCCTCGTTGTGGTGAGCGACGGCATCCGCCTCGCCGCCGCCCAGGAGGTCATCGTGCCGCGCGACGCCGGCGCCGAGGCGAACGTGCCGCGGCTTCCGCGTCTCGGGGCCGTTCGACGGTGACCCTCTTCCTGTCGTTGTGAACGGCTCCTCGTCGGGGTCGTCCCGATCGTCGGCTGCGTCGTCGTCCGACCGGCTTCGCCGGTTCGAGCGGGACATGCGGCGGCGGCTCGGCATAAAGGTGGCGGCGCAGCGCGCCTACACCTCGGTGCCCGCTGCGTTGCAGATCGTGGTCGCCACGGTCGCCAGCTACTCCTTCTCGCACTACGTGCTCGGGCACCAGATCCCGCTGCTGTCGCTCACGGTGGTGATCTCGACCCTCGGCTTCGCGCGCGACGCCCGCCCGCGCCGGGTCTTCGACACCGTGGTGGGCATCCTCGTGGGCATCGTGTTCAGCGAGGTGCTGTTCACGCTGTTCGGCAGCGGGGTGTGGCAGATCGGCGTCATCCTGTTCCTCACGCTGATCGTCGCTCGCTTCACCTCGCCCAGCTCGGCCTTCGCCGCCGCGGCCGGGGTGCAGGCGATGCTCGTGATGCTGCTGCCCGACCCCTCCGGCGGCGTGCTGATCCGCAGCATCGACGGGCTGGTCGGCGGCGTCGTGGCGCTGCTGGTCACCGCGCTCGTGCCCAGGGACCCCCGCCGCATCGCCCGCCGCGACGCGGGGCAGCTGCTGTCGACGCTCGCCGAGTCGTTCCAGGCGCTGCTCGACGGGCTGCGCTCCGGCGACGAGCCGGCCGCCTCGCTCGCCGTCGAGCGCCTGCGCCGCACCCAGCCGATCATCGACGCCTGGGGGCAGTCGCTCGACTCCGCGATCGCGATCGCGCGCATCTCCCCGTTCCTGCGCCGCCATCTGCCCGCGCTGCGCCACCAGGCCCGCGTGGCCACCGGGCTCGACCTCGCGGCGAGACACCTGCGGGTGATCGACCGCCGCGTCTCCTTCCTGCTGCGCGACGGGCAGCCCCGGCCGGAGCTGGCGACCCTCTTCGCGGCGGTCGCCGCGGGCATCGACGTGCTCGGCGCCAGTATCGACGAGCCGGCGCGGGCGGGGGAGGCCGCCACCCTCTTCGAGGCGATCGCCCCCACGCTGAACCCGGCCGTGATCGTGCCGGACGCCCCGGTCACCGAGACGATCATCGTGCTGCTCACGCGGCCGCTGGTCGTCGACCTGCTGGTGGCCAGCGGCCGCAGCCCGGAGTCGGCGCGCGCGCTACTCCCCACGGTCTGAGCCGGGTCTGTCCAGCCGGAATCCCGCTGGCCCCGTAGCCCGCGACGAAGGAGCAGGCGTATCGAAACCGCCGTTCGGCCGGGAGTCTCGCTGATTGAGTAGCCCGCGACGAAGGAGCAGGCGTATCGAAACCGCCGTTCGCCGTGCCCGTACCGCTGTTCCGCGCGGTCAGACCAACCCCGCGCTGTCAGGCCGGCCCACCAGCGACCTCGCCCGCGCTGTCAGGTACGCGCGCGCTGTTCTTTCGGACCGGAGCTGTCGGTTAACCGGCAGCGTCGGTCCGTTCGGACAGCGCGCGCCGGTCTGACAGCGCGGACGTGACATCCGCTGGCTGTCGCAGCGCTTTCGAACCGGTTGCGGACGAGAGCGGCGGCCGCGGCCGCCTCGGTTGTCCGCGGCGCCCTCGCGAGCGGCCGCCGGCGCTGTCAGACCGGCCCCGCACCCCGCTCACCGCCCCCACTCGAACCCGAGCGGCTCCACCGCGTCCCACGCCACCGTGAGCTCGCCGAGCCGCCAGCGCGACTTCGTACCGAGCACGGGCCAGCCCTCCTCGCGCAGGTCGCTGACCGTCGCGATCCAGCGCTGGCTCGGCGCGTATATCGACAGCGGCGCGTTGTACTGCCAGCGCTTGTCGAGCGCGGTCAGGAAGTCGTGGATCCTCTCGCCCGGCACATTGCGGTGGATCAGCACCTTCGGCAGCCGCTCCGCCACGACCGACGGCTTGTCGAGCGCGTCGAGGCGCAGCGACACGGTGAAGGTCTGCGGGCCGGCGGAGGTGACGTCCACCCAGCTGGCCACGCGCCCCACCTCGTTGCAGGTGCCCTCCACCAGAACGCCGCCTGGCTGCAGCCGGTCGACCACGCGGTGCCAGTTCTCCAGCACCTGCGACTCGTCGTACTGCCGCAGCACGTTCAGGGCGCGGATGACCGTGGCCCGGCGTCCGGCGGGAAGCGGCACCTCGAAGCCCCCGACGCGGAAGCTCACTCCCGGCCTCGCCGAGAGCGACGCGAGCTTCACCCGGGCCGGGTCGATCTCGACGCCGATCACCTCGACATCCGCGCGCAGCTTCGACAGCCGCTGGTGCAGTTCCAGGCTGGTGGTAGCGGATGCCCCGAAACCCAGGTCGACGACGAGGGGATCGGCCGCGCGGCGCAGAGCCGGCTGTGTGGCGATCCAGCGGTCGACCCGGCGCAGGCGGTTGGTGCCGGTGGTGCCGCGCGTGATCGATCCGATGGGCATGACACCAGTATCCCAGCGCGGAGACCGGTGGCGCGGACTCGTAACTCAGGAGGAATGCCCCGAGCCAGCGGCGGATGCCCGTCGTCGCGCGTCCGGCCCGGCCCGCGTCGCACAACTGCCTGAGTTGCGGATGGTCCGGCCGCCCGAATCGCTAGGCTGAATACATGACTTACACGTTGATCCTCCTGCGCCACGGCAACTCCGACTGGAACCAGAAAAACCTCTTCACGGGCTGGGTCGATGTGCGACTGAGCGACCAGGGCGTCGACGAGGCCAAGCGCGCC